>Ga0209814_10000157_pt1 | contig 19477 bp, 19 predicted proteins | sample SoiMetdeltSBSDD1_FD_187597 | JGI IMG/M metagenome (GOLD analysis project Ga0209814, IMG submission 187597) | Bulk soil microbial communities from a Populus tree surrounding site in Tennessee, USA - Soil MetaG P. deltoides SBSDD1 (SPAdes) (version 2) | ecosystem: Environmental > Terrestrial >... | reverse complement strand
GCCCAGGATTAGAGAACTGATTCCAGTGATGGTCAGGACAGGTAGTGAGATTTCCGTTGCCCTTGGTTATTCCGAGATCGGAAGGGCCGTGATGGTGAAACGTAGCTAGAGTCCAGGAGAAGTTGATGAACTTGGGTCTTGAAGGAAAAAAAGCCATTGTGACTGCCGCTAGTAGGGGCTTGGGTAAGGCCGTAGCACTGCAATTGGCAGAAGAAGGTGTAGAACTCGCGATCTGTGCTCGAGGCATAGAAAGCCTACAGCGAATAGAAGAGGAAATTCAACGGGCAGGTGGTCGAGTCTTTTCCGCCCCAGCGGATGTAAGTGATGAAAAGTCCATCAAAGACTTCGTAGCTTTGGCAGCAGAGAGGTTGGGAGCTATCGACATATTGGTGAATAATGCCGGCGGACCAAAACCAGGGCGATTTGCTGATCTCTCCAAAGCTGACTGGGAAAATGCTTTCAATTTGACCTTTATGAGCGTCGTAAGGCTCTGTAATGAAGTTGTTCCGCACATGCGGAAACGAGGCAGCGGTAGAATCATTAATCTGTCGTCGCTGTCAGTGAAGCAACCACTGGAGGGACTCATCTCCTCAAATTCGGTTCGGCTTGCCGTTGCCGGTTTAGCCAAAACCCTGGCGGATGAACTGGCCGCCGAAAACATCACGGTGAACACCGTCTGTCCCGGATTCACTTTGACAGATCGTCTTAAGGAATACATGGCAACGATCGCGAAGCGGGAAAATAGCTCCGTCGATGAGGTCATGAAGAGTTTTGCCGCCAAATCCCCGATGCGGCGTTTGGCAGAACCGCAGGATGTCGCCGACGTGGTCGTTTTCCTGGCGTCGGAGAGGGCAAGCTATTTGACGGGCCTGTGCATCCCGGTAGATGGGGGCACGAGCCGGACTTACTGATCAAGCCAACGAGATAATCGGAACTGGAGGTTTTGCAGAGTATGGATCCGCGGAAACAGTACGAAGGCGAGTTGGTAGATTACCCGCTAACGAACTATCCTGACTATGAGCCTGGCCATCCTCCACGAAGCGAACGCTTCGAGAAGATAGGATTTCTAGATGAGGTCGAAAAGATTTGGGGTAGCAGGTGGGGAGGCAGCGCCGGAATCGGGCCGCTTGCGCGAAGTCGATTGATTAGCCCCACTGAACACGAACTCGATCCTTCTGTGGGAAAAGGACAGAAACTTTTTTCTGTTACGCCGTGTGCGCGTCGATATCGACAGACTAAAAGAAGCTTTCGAGGATCTCTCTTTAACCCTAACCCTAACCGGAGAAGACACGCAGGCTAATGAAAAAATTAAGAGAAGAGACGGTCCCCTACAATACAGGTTGGGCCGCGGAGTTAAAAAAGGGACAGGTGATGCGTATTACCGCAACCACCACGGTAGATTTTGTGGCGTTCAACTTACAAAATTTCAAAGAGCGCTTCGATCAGGCCCGAACCAAAGTCTATAACATGAAGATCTTCATCAGCACCGGGGACACACTAATGGGCCGACCCGATCAGCCCATGCTGACGATCGTGGAAGACACCTTCAAGGAGGGAACCCACGATCTTCAAAAGGGCATGTGCAGCGCGATCCGCTATCAGCGCGTCAAGAATGAGGGGCTGCTAAGAGATTATCCCAGAGAAGTAAGAGAGATCCCCGATCACGGCTGCTATGAGAATCTTTCTAGGGTTCTGGACCCCTACGGCATCGCCCCTGACGATATTCCTAGCCCTTTCAATCTAAATCAAACGATGAAGATCGACGGAATCACCGGGAAAATGGCACACACCTCGATCAGACCGAAAGCTGGAAGCTACGTCGATATGAGGGCCGAGATGGACCTCCTCGTTGCTATCAGCGCGTGTCCCGACCTTTCCGTGGGTGGAAAACCGGTAGACGTCATGATTTACGAGCCGTAACGAATTCCGACCGTAGAGAAACGCAAGACAGACGTCGCTTTCAAGTCCACTAAGCGCGTGTTTGAAAACAAAGTAAAAGAAGAGAATAGCGATCATGAAAAAGCCATTCATTCAAAGAAAGTGCTGGACACGTTGGCTGATTTATCTCAGTTCGATCCCGTTTATTATCCCCCCTCTTTGTTTCGCGGCTAGCGATGTCGGAGGTAAACCAGAAAAAACCGAGATCGTTGTCACCTACCCACAACCCAGCGGATCATCTACTCCTCTTTGGGTTGCCTACGAGGCCGGTCTCTTTAAAAAATATGGGCTTGTCGCCAGTCTCCAGGTTCTCAGTCCCCAGGCATCGGTACAGGCGGTCGTCTCTGGATCGGCGGATTTCGCTGGAGTTGGAGCAGAGTTGTTGAGTGCCCGTCTCCAAGGAGCACGGCTAAAAGTTATCGCGGCCACTTTGGAGAACCTAGTATTTCAGATGTGGGGTGCAAAAGACATCACCAACATCCAACATCTCCGGGGCAAGACGGTTGCTGTGAGCAGCCCGCGTTCTCTGATCGAAATCGCCACCAGAGAGGTCCTAAAGAAAAATGGACTTATAGGGGAAAAGGACGTCAAGTTTCTTCCTGCCCAAACGGTCAGCGCCATCCTCAACGTCGTTCTTGCCGGCCAAGCGGCAGCTGGCACTCTCTCTGCGCCGACTACTCTCAAGGCACGGGAGGCCGGCTTGAATCTTGTGGCGGACATTGGAAGATTGAATATCCCCGGCCTCCAAACCGCTTATGGAGTGACGGAGCAATATCTCAATGAAAATCCCAACACTATTGAGGCATTCGTTAAGGCGATGGCTGAAGGAATAGTGCTAACAAGAAAAGATCCAGCAACAGCAAAAAGGGCGATCGCCAAATATACGAAGACCGAGGACTCGAGGATGGTCGATGAGGCCTATGAAGCGTTCGCGCCTCATTGGGCGAAGAGCCTTGCCGTACGCACGGAGGTGGTTCAAGCTTGGTTCGGGTATCTCGACGAAAAGGAATATCCGCAGGCTAGGAATGCCGACCCGAGAGAATTTTACGATAACTCCTTCGTCAATAGACTTGAGAGCTCGGGCTTTTTCCAAAAGATTGGGTGGGCAAGATAGGAACTTTTAGGGATTTCCGTTGCTGGTAAAAACCGCCAGCGAAATTTCCAGTGCCCTAGGGTTTTCAGAGCTCAGAAGCATGCTAAGGGTCAAAAGCAGTTAGAGCACCGACGAGAATCACATGGACTTGGGACCAGCCGGAGAGAAGGCCATTGTGACTGCTGCCAGCAGGGGCTAGGTCGGGCGGTAGCTTTGCAACTAACCGCAGAAGGTGTAGAGCTCGCGATCTGCGTTCGGAACGTAGAAATTTTCTTGGCGTCAGATAGGGCGAGCTACTTGACGGGACTAGCATCTCGGTCGATGGGGGCGCGACTAGGTCTTATTGATATTTGGACTAGAGTTTAAGATTGCAGGAACCTATTGGAGTCCTGCGCAAAACCGGGGGGGAAGATACATGGAAAAGAACTCCAACACAGTCGACAAAAGCGGGACCTCACGGGACTTAACTTTAAGAGCGTTTATCGATCGGGTAGATGCCGTTCAAGAACTGAAACAAATCTCCAGAGCGAACTGGGATCTCGAGATCGGAGCCATCACGGAGGTTTCGGCATCCCTTAGCCAGTCCAGCGCTCTGCTTTTTGACGATATCGTCGGCTATCCCAGAGGCTTCAGAGTGATCACGAATGCGTTGGGCTCCCAAAAGAGGAGCGCTTTAGCTTTAGGTATCGATCCTCAGGTTAGCGGTCTTCAACTAGTTAAGGCCGTCCGGGATAAACTAGAGCATCTCCAGTTGATACCTCCCAAGAATGTCGCCGACGGTCCGGTACTTCAAAATATTGAATCGGGTAACAAGGTCAATATTTTGAAGTTTCCAGCCCCGAGGTGGCACCGTGACGACGGCGGAAGATACATCGGCACCATGGACGCTGTGATTACAAAGGACCCTGATACGGGCTGGGTTAATATCGGGACCTACAGAACCCAGGTTCACGATGAGAAAACTCTGGGCGTGTACATGTCGCCCGGTAAGCATGGGAAAATCATACTCCAAAAGTATTGGAGCCAAGGTAAAGCAGCCCCCATCGCCGTGAGTTGCGGTATCGATCCTATAATGTTTGCAGTCGCGAGCACCGCCAGTTTGGCGCCATCGGGCGTCTGCGAATATGACGTTGCTGGGGGGCTCGCTAATGGGCCGGTGGAGGTCATCGATAACGAGCGCACGCTTTTGCCCATTCCGGCACAGGCGGAAATGGTGTTCGTGGGGGAAACGCCCCCGCCAACCGTGCAATCGAGAGAGGAAGGGCCATTTGCCGAATGGACGGGTTATTATGCTTCGGGTTCAAGGAACGAAATGGTCGTTAATGTCAAACATGTCTTTTACAGAAATGATCCGATTATTACAGGCTTCCCCCATTTTAAGCCGTTCTACTCAACGTTGGTTTATCCTTCTCTTTTTATAGCCGCATCGATTTGGAATACGATAGAGAAGGCGGGAGTTCCCGAGGTCCAAGGGGTTTGGCTGCTCGAATCCGGCTACCACAATTTCATCATCGTATCCATCCGACAGAAATATGCGGGCCATAGTCGCCAGGCTGCGCATGCGGTGCTGGGAAGCAGGTCCGGGGGTTATCACGGCAGGTTTATCGTCTTGGTGGACGATGATGTGGACCCGTCGAACGTAAGCGACGTCTTGTGGGCGATCGGCACCCGATGTGATCCGGCAACATCCTTTGAAGTGGCTCATTCTTGTTGGAGCAGCCCATTGGATCCTCGGATTACACCGGAGGAGAGGCAAAAGGCCAACTTCACGAGCTCTAGGGGAATTATCGATGCCTGCAAACCCTTCACCTGGATGAAAGATTATCCTCGGACAAGCACAATCCGCGCTGAAGACTTTGAAGAGACAATGCGGAGGTGGGGAACGATTCTTCGTTCCTAGAACCGAGATGAATAAAATTAAAAAAGCCTTTTTCATTTTTCAGGCCCTTGCCTTTTTCTCCTCTCCGGGGTTGGCGGCCACTGATGTGGGGGGCAGGCCGGAAAAGAGCGAGATTATCATCGCCATTGCCCAGCCGAGTGGGGGTTTCACCCCTATCTGGGTCGCTTATGAAGCCGGTTTCTTTAGGAAATATGGCCTCGACGCCAAGCTCCAGCTGCTTAGTCCCCAGGTGTCGGCTCAATCTGTGGTCTCCGAGGAAATCGACTTCGCTCTGGTCGCGCCAGATCTTATAAACGCCCGTCTCCGAGGAGCAACCACGAAACTTTTTGGCAGCACGCTAGGTCAGTTCGTGTTTCAGATGTACGGGGCAAAACAGATCACCGACTTCCATGACCTCAAGGGAAAAACCATTGCTGTCAGTACCGCGCGCTCCGCAATAGACATTTCCAGCCGAGAAGCGGTGAAGAAAAATGGTCTCACTCCAGATAAGGACGTCAAATTCGTCTACCTTCAAACCGTCCCTGCCATTCTTACCTCCCTGATCGCCGGCAAGACATCTGCGGGTACCCTATCCGCCCCTAATACCATTAAGGCGCGGGATGCCGGCTTAAATCTTCTGGTGGATATCGGGAAGTTGAATATCCCAGGTTTTCAAGTCGCCTACGGGACAACCGAAAGGTATCTCAAGACCAATCCAAACACTATTTATGCTTTCCTTAAAGCAATGGCAGAGGGAGTGGTCCTATCAAGGAAGGATCCAGCGGTCGCAAAAAGAGCGATTGCCAAATATGCGCTCATCGATGATCCGAAGATGCTTGACGGCACCTATGACGCCTTCGCACCCTACTGGGAAATGGGTCTTGCCGTTCGAGCGGAAACGGTCCGGGCCCAACTTAGTTATGCCGACGAAAAGGAATTCCCCCAGGCCAAGAATGCGGACGCGAGAGATTTTTTTGATAACTCCTTTGTCAATAACCTTGAAAGGTCAGGCTTCTTCAAGCAGGTCGGGCTAGAGAAATAGAAGTCATCCACGGACGTTTTGCCGGTTTGAGGCTTCTCGCTAATAAATTTCAACCGGAGGTCGAGCAGGATTATGGATCCGCGAAAGCAATACGAAGGTCATCTTAAAGATTATCCGCTGACGAACTATCCGGACTATGAGCCCGGCCATCCTCCCCGAAGCGAACGGCTAGAGAAAATCGGCTTTCTCGACGAAGTCGAGAAAATTTGGGGAAGCAGGTGGGGCGGGAGCGGCGGGATCGGGCGCTTGCGTGAAGTCGCCTTGATCAAGCCGACCGAGCATGAGGTCGATCCTCTATGGGAGAAAGACCGGAACTTTTTTCTTCTTCGGCGCGTTCGCGTCGACATCGACAGGCTAAAGCAAGCCTTCGAAGACTACGCTCAAGTGCTTGAATCTCTCGGCGTCCGCGTGCGCTGGATGGAGGCGCCGCAAAGCTGGGGCGCGTACGGACCCATGCGCAAGCTGTTCATGGGAGCTTTTCCGCTGGTGATCAAGGGAGGGGCGATAGTTTCGCGGCAAGGGCAAGCCTCTTTTATGCGAGGGGTAGAAGTCAATTTTACTAAGTTTTTTGCCAGCATCAATTGTCCCATCCTGCATACCATTCATGGGCATGGAATCTGCGAGGTCGGAGTTTTTGTGCCGATCGCCGAAGACGTAATTATGGGATTCAAATCGTGCGCTTCCAATGATGACGGCCTGGAGCAGGTTCTCTCCGTGTTCAAGCGCAGCGAGGTCAAGGAGATGCCAGTCGCGCATTCAACGACGATCATCGATGATTTCGAAGCAGGGGGAGAATTCCACGTCGATATGGTTCTTGGCGTTGTCGATATCAGAAAAGTCGTCGTGTATCCGGGTTATCTCGACTACAACATTTATCGCTGGTTTAAGGAACGAGAGTTCCAGATCATCGAAGTTCCCAAAGAGGAGCATCATAAGTTCTACCCGGCTAATTTAGTGCTGATCGAGCCGGGCAAGATCATCATGGCCAAAGGAGCTACGGAAACTATCCGGCGAGTCAGAGCAGCCGGGGTAGAAGTCATAGAACTGGACACGACAGGGCTTATGGCCGGCACCAACGGAATCCGCTGTGTGACCCTGCCGTTGGTCAGGGATCCGGGTCCCGGATTGGATTGAGCCATCCAGGATTAACAGTAGGCCACCCAGGAGCGCATCGATGAAAAAACTCGAACTCACTCTCGCATGTGAACAATATGACCGCACCGATGCCCTGCGGGAAGGAAAAATAGAGCCCGAAGGCTGTGAGCTCATCTACTTGCCGCTCGCTCCCCAGGAAACTTTCTGGCGGATGATGAGGCACTTGGATTTTGACGTGGCCGAGACGTCGCTTGCCGCTTATGTCATCGCGAAATCACGCGGGCAAAATCAGATCATCGGGATTCCGGTTTTCCCCTCTCGCCAATTTCGCCACTCGGCTATCTATATTAACGTCAACTCGAAAATTTCCAAGCCGTCCGATCTCAGGGGGAAAAAGGTCGGGGTGCCGGAATACCAACTAACCGCCGTCGTCTGGGCCAGGGGGGTTCTGCAAAACGAGTACGGCGTCGATCCAAAGGACATGTTTTGGTTTACCGGCGGGCAGGAGGAGGCGGGCCGCGAAGAGCGGATCGAGCTGAGAAAGCCTCCCGGCGTCAGCATCGAGCCGATCCCTAAAGGACGCACGTTGAGCGGCATGTTGGACGAAGGGGCGCTGGACGCCTGCATTACTCCCCTTTTGCCGTCGGTATACGCGCACCGGTCGCCGCGTGTGCGCCGGCTTTTCGAGAACTTCCGCGAAGTAGAAAAAGACTTTTACAAACGGACCGGCGTTTTCCCGATCATGCACACGCTCGCGATGAAAACCAGTCTGTACGAAAAGTATCCCTGGGTGTCACAGAGCCTCTACAAAGCCTTCAGCAAGTCGAAAGAAGAAGCGATCAAAAAATTGTATGACACCAACGCGCTCCGCATTACGTTACCGTGGGTGGTCGCGGAAGTGGAAGAAGAGGCGAAATTTTTAGGCGACGACATCTGGCCTTTCGGAGTCGAGCCTAACCGGAAAACGATCCAAACGTTTATCAGCTATCTCGATCAGCAGGGCCTGTTGGAACGTCCTGTCACGATCGAAGAGCTCTTCGCCCCAAATACCTTCGACATGTACAAGACCTAGAATGGAGACCAGTATGAGCACTGATACACTAGCCATAACTAATATCGGGACCATTGCCTCCGGAGACATCGAAAGACCTCTGCTTGAAGGCGATTCGATACTGACCGAGGCGGGTAAAATTACCGCGATCGGCAGGCGCAAGGATCTAAATCTCGAGCAGGTCGCCACACTGATCGACGCCGATGGAATGACTGTAATCCCAGGATTGATCGACCCGCATGTCCATCCGATGTTGGGCGACTGGAACCCGCGGCAGTCAGTCATGGGTTGGATGGAAGGGGCGCTGCAGGGCGGCGTCACTTCCATGCTCTCGCAGGGTATTGTGCATTTGGAAGGCCGACCCACGGACGCGTTCGGCACTAAGGCCATGGCGATTCTTACCTCGACGGTCTATCGCAAGTACCGGCCAGGCGGCGGCCTCAAGATGCTGAGCGGTTCGGTGATCCTCGAGGCAGGGTTGACCGAGCAAGACTTCAAAGAGATGTCTGAAGCCGGAGTCAAATTAGTCGCCGAGATCGGTGGATGTGGAATCCACAAGTTTGAAGAAGTGAAGCCGATGATGGATTGGGCGCGTAAGTATCGGATGAAAGTTCCCATGCATTTCGGCGCGCCATCGTATCCGGGCTCGGTCCGATTTTGGGCGGACGAAGTCATCCAATACCAACCCGACGTGGTTGTCCACCTTAACGGCGGACCGGTGACCGCTCCTCTCAAGGAGATAGACAAAGTCATAGAAAAAACGAATGCTGTCGTCGAGATCATTCACTGTGGAAACATCAACGCTTCGCGCCACATCGCCGGTAATCTACGCGACGCCAAGAATTTGAAACGCTTGATTCTCGGCTCGGACACGCCCGTCGGTCATGGAGCGATTCCTCTCGCAATCCTGAAGACGATCGTTCAAGTTTGTCCGCTGGCAGGGATCAGCGGCGCCGAAGGGATCGCCTTGGCGACAGGAAATTCAGCTCGCGCCTACGGGCTGAATAATACGGGAATGATCAAGGCGGGCAATACAGCAGACCTTCTGATCGTGGATTGTCCACGGGATTCGGCGGGCAAGGATTTTCTTTCCGCGGTCGAATTCGGCGATGTGCCCGCGATTGGACCGATTGTCATCGATGGGACGGTCGTCGCGCTGAGAGGCAGAAATACTCCCTTCTCCTACCGCGCCGCAAAGATCCGCACCGCAACAGGAGCAGTACTGGAACGGGATTTTAACGTTATGCCGGCAATGTTCCGATAGAAATCCTAGAGGAAAAACTGGATCATGCTTGATAAGGTCAAAGTTGCAGCGGCTCAGATCGTTCCCGCATTCATGAAAAAAGATCCGACCGTGCAGAGGGTATGCGATGCCATTCACAAGGCCGCGGCCAATGGGGCGCAGCTCATCGTTTTTCCCGAGACTCTCATCCCCGGATATCCGTATTGGAGGAGTCTCCAGCCGGTTTCGCGCTGGAGCCAGCTCATGGTGGAGTATCAGAAGAACGCGCTTCTAATCCCCAGTGACGATACGGCGCGAATCTGCGAGGCTGCCAAGAAAGCCAACATCATCTGCGCCGTCGGCTGCACCGAGTTGAGCGACCGACCGGGAAGCCAAACTCTGTACAACACCATCCTGTTCGTCGATAACTACGGCAAGATCATGGGAAGACATCGCAAGCTCATGCCGACCCACGCCGAGCGTACGGTGTGGGGAATGGGCGACGCCAGTGATCTGAAGGTATTCGACACCGACATCGGAAGGATCGGCGGCTTGGTTTGTTTCGAACATCACATTACCTTGTTGAAGGCGGCGCTCGCCGTCAAAGGGGAAGAAATTCATTGCGCGGTGTGGCCGGGATGGTGGGTGCAAGAAAAACATCCGGGAATCAAAAGGAGGTGGCGCGCCGGAGATCCCAAAGATCTCTGCGACATCACCTGTGCCATTCGAGAGTATGCGTTCGAGACCCAATGTTTTGTCGTTAGCGCCAGCTTGTTCATACCGTCCGAGGAGTTGCCCGAAGAGTCGAGGGGGTTTGATATCGCCGCCGGGGGAAGCGCCATTGTAAATCCGACGGGACTGTACCTGGCCGAGCCGGTCCTCGATCGAGAGGAAATCGTCTATGCGACACTCGATGCCGACGAGCGAAGGGCCATGAAGGCTTATTTCGACGCCGTGGGCCATTATTCCCGATGGGACGTCGTGTCTTTGTCAGTCAGAGAAGAGGCTTGGGAGCCGGTGACTCCGGCAAAATCGTTTAAGGAAGGAGATCGTCATGGGTAAGCTATTGAAGGCCTATTTTGTCCCTAACGGTTCTTACCTGATGCAGGAGGATGAAGACGGAATCCCCGATCCGAGTGTCGACGCATTGCATGAGATCGGCAGGGAGATTCGAGAAGAATTAAACGCCGACGTCATGATCGCCGTCTCGCCTCACTGGCAGACCAAGAGCGGATTTTACGTCGATCCAGGTCAATATCATACCTCGTTCACCGATTATCCGTTGCTCCCGGCGAAGTGGGGAAGGCGGCCTTTCTCGTATGAAGCGGACGGAGATCCCGAGTTGGCGTTAGGCATCGTCGAAGCCGCCAAGTCGTTGGGTCTCAATGCGGGGAGCAAAACTTACGGGCTGGATCACGGCGCCTTCTGTCCGGTGAAGGTTATGCACGTCAATTGCAAGATCGTACCGGTGACCATCACGCAGCGGCCTTTCAAGGAATGCCTGGTTTGGGGAAGGGCTATTAAGGAAGCGGTAGAGAAAAGTTCCCGCAGAGCGGTCCTGGTAGCGCCGGGAAACCTTACCCATCGCTTGGATCTTCGCCACGACAACGAAGCCGAAGCTTACCTGGATCAAGGAAAGAAATTCGATGAGTTGGTGATCGATCTGATAACGGCCGGCAAATTCGATGAGATCGAGAGAATCGATCCCGCGTTGGTGAAGGCGGCTGCGCCGGAAGCCGGACTTCGGCCTTTGATTTTGATTCAGGGCGCCACCGGCGGACAGCCGGGGAAGCTTCTCTGCTATCACGGTATGAAGTACTCCGTCGGCGACGCTACTTTCGACTTCGCTGTACAGGCCTAACAAGGAGGCGAGGAGATTTATGGCCGAGCGAGAACAGTTTGGCGCGGATTTCATTTACGACGCGAAGCAAAAAAAGGCGATCCTTTGGGGAAAAACCGAGAACGGAGCCGAAGCGCAGCTAGAGCTGATTCGCCGCAACGAGGACGACTCGCACGATGCTGTGCTGATCGTCGGCAACAAGGAAAATGACAAGTTCGTTTTGCGGGAAGAGGATGTCGAGTATCTCAATGACGGTTTCCGGCTCAAGCAACTGGCGGTCAAGATACTAGTGGACCAGGTGTCGGCGGCGAAGTTTCGCGGTTTTACCAAGGGAAACATTCCCACGCCGGACATTCCCAGTGACTCGCTTCCTTGATCTAGACTGGGACGGTAAGGAGGATTCAATTGAGCGTAGCAGAAAAACTTAAGGAACTAGGAGTCAATGTCCCGGAACCTCTGCCAGCCATGGGATCCTATGTCCCTGCGGTTCTGGCGGGAAATGTGCTGTTTGTCGCCGGTCACCCGCCGGTTGAGAACGGGAAGATCAGATACAAAGGCAAAGTCGGGAAAGATGTAACATTAGAGGACGGCCGCCACGCTGCCCAACTCTGCATCATCAATTGCCTGGCAGCCGCGCGCGGCGTGCTCGGCGACCTCGACCGGATCGAAAGAGTGGTCAAGCTGACCGGGTACGTTAACTGTCTGGCCGATTTCGAGAAGCATCCTGATGTGATCAACGGCGCCTCCGACTTGCTCGAGAAGATCTGGGGAGAAAACGGACGTCACGCGCGCGCCGCGGTGGGCAGCATCTCGCTCCCCGCCGATATCTCCGTCGAGGTGGAAGCGATCTTCAAGGTCAAGGGCTAAAAGCGAAAGCTGATAATCATCAGAATTCAATTTGGGAAATCGATCATGAGACGAAGAATACAGTGCTGCATGAACGCTTGGTTCCGAGGCCAAGCTTATCGCCGTTTCTCATAGAGATCATCAATTCACAAACGTGAGTCGCGCTCGGTTGTCGCTGACATTTCGGATTGGCTAAGAAATTATCGCCCGCGGGATCCATAGAACGGCAAATCGATGAAGATTGCGAATTGATGCGAATGGCCCGATTTTCTTTAAGCGAGGGAACGATCCGATGGCAACAGAAGCTTTTGACGACCTTCAAGGATTCATCGAAGCTGCGAAGCAAGCGAGCGAGTGGAGGGAAATCAACGGGGCCGACTGGAACCTCGAGATACCCGCGATCATCGAAGCGGCCTCTGAACGTATCCCCCAACCTCCGATGCTCATCTTCGATCAGATCAAAGGCTATCCCAAAGGCTATCATGTCTTAGGATGCGCCTTTTCATCTCATAAACGTGTCGCGCTCGCCCTGGGTCTACCCTCCGATAAGAGCAAGCTGGAGCTCGCTCGTCTCGGACCGATATTTTAAGCAAAATTAAACAAATTATAGAACACAAAGGGAGGAGTACTATGCGTCAAGGTTTGCGGGATTTTGTCGAGGAAATGACAAAAAGACGACCCAATGAAGTCGTCCACGTTCGCGATGAGGTTGATCCCAAATACGAGGTCACTGGGATCATGTTGGAAGCCGAGCGTCATGGTCATTATCCGTTGTTTCTTTTTGATCGTATCAAAGGCTCCAACATTCCGCTCGTTACGGGAGTTATTTCGCACCGGAAGAGATTTGCCGATGCCCTAGAGGTTCCGCTGGAGCAGGCGACCCAAAAATACATTGAGCGGAGCACAAAGAAGATCGCGCCGCGTGACATCGGCAAGGCTCCTTTCCATGCCAATGTTCAAACGGGTTCCCAAGTCGACCTAACCAAGCTTCCACTTCTGACCTATTTTCCGGTTGACCCAGGCCCGTACATTACTGCCGCTATGGTTGTGACCCGTGATCCTGTTACGGGCACGGATACTTTGGGCTACCATCGTTGTATGCTTAAGGGAAAGAACAAGCTTGGTATCAGCCTTCACAGTCGGCGCCGCGTGTGGGAATACCAGCAACGCGCAGAAGGGCTCAAACAAGATTTGCCCGCTGCCATTTGTATCGGGTTACACCCTATTCACTCCTTGGCCTCAATGACGCTCTTGCAATACGACGAGAGCAAGTTTGAGCTGATAGGCGGTCTCTTCCGAGAAGCCATGGAGATGGCGAAGTGCAGCACAATCGACCTTATGGTTCCTGGGCAGACTGAAATTGTGTTGGAGGGCAGAATCCTGTCTGGTGTCCGCGAGCCGGAAGGACCGTTTAGTGAGTTCACAGGTTTTTCATCTGCCCGGAGTACGCAGCATGTTTTCGTTGTCGATGCGGTCTCATTTCGAGACAATCCTATCTATCAGAGTATCTGCTCGGGTTTTGCCGGAGACCATAATACTGTCATGGGATTTACGCGTGAGTTTGACATCTATGAAGCGGTGCGGCGTACGGTTCCCAACGTTAAGGCGGTTCATGTGCCGATTTCAGGATGCGGCATTTTTCACTGTTACATATCCATAAAAAAGACCGCCGAGGGTCAGCCCCAGCAGGCGATTTACGCCGCCTTTGGAATCGACCATGGGTGCAAGTTTGTCATTGTGGTGGATGACGACGTCGATGTGTTCAACGAAAAAGACGTTCTATGGGCTTTGTCCACTCGGATGCAAGGTGATCGCAGTATTATGATATTGCCCCGATCCATGGGCGTTATTTTGGATCCTTCGGCCACAGAAAAAGGTGTCACAACGAAAGTAGGAATCGATGCAACTCAGCCATCAGGCCCTTATGCTCAGCGCTTGGACCTCGATGCTGATACGAAGTCTAAAGCCGCTAGGGTGTGGGAGCAATTACGACTGCAGATGGCAGGATAAAGATCCGTCAAGGTCCTCTTAATTTGCTTTCGACTGACGTTGTGGAATGCCTGAGATGCGGTAAGTTTAAAGACGTTGGAACAACCCAATAAATCGAATGGAGGGATCACAATGATCATTGATTTCCATACTCATATTTACGCTGAAGAGGAGCCAGCCTGGAGTTTTGCTGTTTGTCCGGCGGAAACACTTATTAAGTCCATGGATGGGACGTATCTACAAGATGGTGAGCCGATTAAAGTAGCCAAGTCGGTCGTCCAGCCCACGCCCGGAGTGACGATTATTCCTCACCTCAACTTTCGCCAGCAGCACCAGTACGTGATCGACAGTGTCCGGGCCCACCCCGATCGCCTCATAGGGGCCATGATGCTCAACCCGCACAAGGGCGTTGCCGCCGGCTGCGACGAGCTGCGCTATTTGGTGAAAGAGCACGGATTTAAGATGGTGAAGTTGCATCCCAACTTCCACACCTATTTTCCAAACAAGGCTAAGAACCTGAGCTATCCCATTTTGGAAGAGGTGCAGAAGCTCGGGATCGCGGTCATGATCCATACGGGCGATACTCCGTTTTCATTGCCCTCATTAATGGCTCCCCTAGCTCGTGACTTTCCTCAGGTCCCAATCCTATTGGGACATATGGGAGTGCAAAAGCTGGCTCTCTCGGATGACGCCATTAACGTAGGGATGCAGTACGATAACGTCTTTTTAGAAATGAGTTGGGGACCATTGAATCGAGTCAAGGAAGCCGTTGAATTTTTAGGTACGGATAAGCTCGTATTTGGAACGGACAGCCCATTTAACGATGTGGGGGTTCATGCGCGTATCATCGACGTGTTGGGCCAACCTCCGCCATGGGGAATGAACCTTTCTCGCACGGACCGGGACAAGATTCTCTATAAGAATGCGGAGCATCTTCTTGGCATCCAGTTAAAATAGTTCTCGGAGGCTCTCAGACTAGACAGAAAGGGCAGCCTCAATGAGGTTTTACGACCGATCGAATATCGTGCTCATAGCTTTTACTTTTTTCTTACTTTGTTCCGACTCAAGTTTCGCCCTCACAAGGCTACGTGTTGGGCTCGCCGGCTTAAGTAATGAGTACATTGCCGTTTATATAGGCAAGGAATTAGGACGATTTAAAGAGCACGGTCTCGATACTGAGATCATCACGTTTTCTGGTGGAAGCTCGATGCTCCAAGCAATGCTGGCGGGGGAATTGAACATCATAGTGGTGGGCGGAACCTTCGTCCAAGCAGCACTTCGGGGAGCGGATCTCGTGACTATTGCCACCCCTGTGGACACCTTCCCATACGCGTTGGTAGTTAAATCCTCTATAGAAAAACCAGAACAACTGAAGCGAACGAAGCTGGGGATCAGTAGATTCGGCACCGCAAGCGAGCTTGGGCTACGGGCGGCTCTTGCAAAGGTTGGAGTAGATCCGGAAAAATCAAAGGTCACCATTATGCAGGTAGGTGACCAGGCTAACCGGTTTGCAGCTCTTCAATCAGGGAACATCGATGGCACAGTCTTGGTCCCGCCGTCAACATGGGTTGCAGAGAAGTTAGGGTTTAGGGTCCTTCTGGATATGACCCAACTTAAGATCCCTTTCCCCCAGCAGAACGTGGTTACAAGGAGAAGTTTTATCGACAAGAGTCCGGAAGTGGTGGAAGCCTTTTTGAAAGGCTTGGTGGCAGCTATCCGAGATGCCAAAATCGAAAAGGAAAAGACCGTGAACGTTATGGCCAAGTATCTGAGACTCGATATTGCAAAAGATCGTGATCTTTTAGAGGCCGCGCAAAGAGATCTAGCTGTTAAACAAATTCGTCAGAAACCATATCCAGCGCTTGAAGCGATAAGGGTTGTTCTGGGTCAGTACTCAAAGGAACCCAAGGATCCGAAGGAATTTGTAGACGAACGTTTTATGAGAAAACTTGACGAGAGCGGCTTCATCGATGCCCTCTATCGGTAAGGGGAAAAGTCACCTTTAGGCTTCCGCCGCCTGTAAGCTTCTATGAAATCTCCTCCTTTTGATTATCGCGATCCCCACACGTTGGATGAAGCGCTTTTTTTCCTTTTCCAGTATGGGGACGATGCCAAGGTTCTTGCTGGTGGACAAAGTCTGGTTCCCCTAATGAACTTCCGTTTAGCCAGACCTGCGGTCGTCGTGGACATCAACCAAATACACGAACTGTCTTACATCTTAGAGAATGAAGAAGAGGTGCGTATTGGAGCGATGACTCGTCAATCTAATGTAGAAACTGATGAAGGAGTCAAACGGAACTATCCGCTTTTGCCATGTGCAATTGCTCAGATTGCCCATTCAGCGATCCGTAACCGAGGAACTGTCGGTGGTAGCCTTGCCCATGCAGACCCAGCAGCGGAGCTTGCCGCTGTGACTCTTTGTGCTGATGCGGAGATTAAAATCCGCAGCCGAGATGAGGTACGTTGGGTCTCGTCACGAGACTTCTTTCAAGGCCCGTACACGACATCTCTTGAGCCGACAGAAATCTTGGAGGAGGTCAAATTCCTTAAACCTTCCGGGACGGCAGAAACTGTTTTCTTAGAGTTCTCCCGGCGTCAGGGTGATTTCGCGTTAGTCGGTGTAGCTGCAATGCTAGAAACTAACGAGGACAATTCCTGTCGTCAGGCGAGGATTGCCTTGTGCGGTGCGGGGTCAGTTCCTTATCGTGCTGCTGCCGTCGAGAGAGTCCTTATGGGAGAGCGCCTCACGCTAAAAATCATCAAGGACGCCGTTTCAGTCGTAACAGAAGGCTTAGAGTCCTATAGCGATGTTCATGCCTCTTCCGGGTACCGCGAACACCTCGCACGCGTCCTGACCTACAGAGCCTTAGAGATGCTAATCGAAAGTGCAGAGAAACAAACACGCACTGAAAAGAGCGAGAGTTGAACGAAATGGGGTATCAGTCCGTAGGCCAACCTTTGAAAAGAAAGGAGGACCTGCGCCTCCTGATCGGTAAAGGGAACTTCGTGGACGACTTCAAGCTTCCCCATATGGCTCACATGGCTGTTCTGCGCTCGTCTTATGCGCATGCCAAGATCTTGAAGATCCATGGTAGCAAAGCGCGCCATACAAAAGGAGTCCTAGCCGTCTTCACGTCTGCCGATTTAGGGCATCATAACCGCTCTTTCCCGCTTCTTGTTCCGCACCCATCCCTTCGGGGTGTTACACCCAGGCCACTGGCTGAAGGAAAGGTATGTTATGTAGGTGAGCCGGTAGCAGTCGTAGTCGCTAATACACGGGCCGTTGCCGAAGATGCTCTCGATATGATTGGGATCGACTACGAGCCGTTACCCGCGGTGGTGTGTTCCGAAAAGAGCCTCGAACCGGAAGGTCCAATCGTTCACGAGAGCCTGGGCAACAATCTAGCTGCGCATCTGGCTCAGAGTTCCGGCGACGTTGAGGAAGCAATGAAACAAGCCGATCTCATCATTCGAGAGCGATTTTTCCTAAAACGTGGAAGCGGTCAATCAATTGAGGGGCGCGTGATTTTAGCTCGTTATGAATCGCGCATGGGAATCTTCACGATATGGGCTGCGACACAAGCACCGCACCTCCACCGGCGAATCCTTGCAGAGCTCTTTTCCTGTGGGGAGGAAAAGATCCACGTGATTGTCCCTGATGTTGGAGGTGGCTTCGGACCCAAAGGAATCTTCTACCCAGAAGATTTTCTCGTTCCCTATATCTCCTATCGGCTCTCTCGCCCAGTAAAGTGGGTTGAAGATCGAAGAGAGCATTTTCTCAGCTCTGTCCATGAAAGGGAACAAGTTCATGAAATAGAACTGGCCTTGCGCAAAGACGGAACTTTTTTAGCTTTTCGAGATCACGTTATTGTCGACATGGGAGCATATGTTCCCTGGGGCATTATTGTACCTTCGGTAACTCTGAGTTCGCTTCTGGGCCCTTATCGGATTCCTAATTTCTCCCTTGAAGCCAAGGCCGTGTATTCCAATAAGGTTCCTATCGGTCAGTTAAGAGGAGCAGGCCGGCCTCAAGCAGTATTCGTCACCGAGCGCATGGTTGATATTGCCGCTGCCAAACTCGGAATTGACAGGGTCGCCATTCGCTTTAAGAACCTCATCCAACCCGGAGAGCTGCCCTATACGCCCGGTCTAGTCTATCGGGATGGAAGTCTAATGACCTATGACAGCGGAGATTATCCGAGCTGTCTCCAGCGTGCACTGCTGCTTTCGGGTTATACAGGGTTTCGTCCTGAGCAAGAGAAGGGCCGGGAAGAGGGACATTTTACTGGACTCGGTATGGCTTGCTTCGTTGAGGCATCAGGGCTGGGTCCCTTGGAGGGGGCCTCTGTGAGAGTTGAGCGCACTGGACGGGTCGCTCTTGCGGTGGGATCGCCACCCCAGGGACAAGGACATGAGACAACGCTTGCTCAAATTTGTGCGGACGAGCTTGGTGTGGGGGTGGAAAGCGTCGATGTCACATTAGGAGATACGGAACGTCTCTCTTATGGTACGGGTACCTTTGCTAGCCGCACGGCTGTTGTGGGAGGTAACGCAGTGAGCATGGCTGCGCGTGCAGTAAAAGAAAAAGCGATTCGAATAGCATCAAAAATTTTGGGAGTGGGGGTTGAAGGCCTTGAGCTTGCGGGGGGAAAAGTCTTCAGCAGAGGAATGCCGGCCAAGTCTATCCCTTTGGGCGAAATTGCTACCATCGCATCGGGTTCCGTTCCGGGAAGCTTATTTCCTGAAGGGATCGAGCCGGGGCTCGAGATGACTTGTTACTTCACACCTCCGCAGCCCACGTACGCGAGTGGCGCCCATGTCGCGGTGGTGCAGATCGATCCTCAGACGGGTTTCGTGAAAGTCCTGCGCTATGCTGTGGCTCATGATTGCGGAAGGGTCATTAATCCGATGATCGTGGACGGGCAAATCCACGGAGGAGTTGCGCATGGTATCAGCGATTCCCTATTTGAAAACCTCCAATACGATGAAAACGGACAGCTCCAAACGACATCTTATCTTACTTATCTGATTCCGACATCATATGACGTTCCATATATCAAAACGGAGCACGTTGAGATTCCCTCCCGATTCAACCCTCTTGGGGTCAAGGGGGTTGGGGAAGCCGGCGCGATTGGTGCTCCGGCTGCAATAGCAAACGCGATCGCAGATGCCCTTTCACCGTTCGGCGTGCCGATTCAAGAATTTCCTTTGATTCCAAGTCGGATCTGGGAATTGATCAATAAAAAGAGCTTTTCTGACGAAGCAGTCCAAGGATAATTCGCTTCGACAACCAAGGAAAGCAAATCCCTTCTATCTTGTGCGAAAGGTATACTATGAAGGTTCTAATACTCAATTATGAACAGGTAGAAGATATTATCATGTCAGATACGGGACTTCGAAATTGCCTGGAAGCCCTTGAAGATATCTACCGTGATTATGGAGTAGGAAAAACGGCAAACCGCACGCGCTCGCACACTTATAT
>Ga0209814_10000155_pt1 | contig 19528 bp, 17 predicted proteins | sample SoiMetdeltSBSDD1_FD_187597 | JGI IMG/M metagenome (GOLD analysis project Ga0209814, IMG submission 187597) | Bulk soil microbial communities from a Populus tree surrounding site in Tennessee, USA - Soil MetaG P. deltoides SBSDD1 (SPAdes) (version 2) | ecosystem: Environmental > Terrestrial >... | reverse complement strand
ATCATGGAGTGCGAACAGGTGAAGTACCTCTGCAAGGAATACCTCGACCTCGACGTGCTCATCGGCCTCCCGAAGCCGCCGCCATCCCGGCGGTAGCCGCCGCCTCCACCCGACCGTCTAGCCGCTCAGGCGACGTCTCGGTGGCGGAAGCCGGCGATGCCCGCCGCGGTCAGGGCGGCGGCCACGGCGGCGATGGCGACCATCGGCAGGAGGGTCAGGCTGTCGGCGGGGACGCGAGGGGTGCGCTGGAAGGGTGAGAGGTCGGTCAGCCAGCGCGGCAGGTCGAGCAGCTCGCCGAACATGCCGATCACGAAGCAGAAGGCCATGCCGGCCCACGCCGCCAGCGCGGCCCGGGGGGCCAGTCCGAACAGTGCGACCGCGAGCCCCGCCAGCAGCCACACCGCCGGCACGTACACCAGCGAGGCACCCACTAGGCGCGGCAGCTCGCCCCAGTCGCCGGTGATGAGGGCGACGGTCAGGCCCGTGCCCAGGCCCCCGGCCAGCAGTACGAGCGCCGCGCCCACGAACGACATGGCCGTGTGGCTCGTGACCCAGCGCTCGCGCGAAGTCGGGGTGGCCAGCAGTGACTCCACCCGCCCGGCGTTCTCCTCGGTGCGCAACCGAAGCGCCGACTGCAGGGCGTAACCGGTGGCGATGAGGGCGACGACCTGCAGCGTGGTCGACAGGTACGAGTCGGTGATGCTGACCCCGCCCGCCTGGGCGATCAGCTCCTTGGCGGTGTCGTTGTCCGCGAGCAGGCTGTCGAGCTGGTCGATGATCGAGCCGTACGCCACGCCGGTGGCGAACAGGCCGATGGCCCACGAGATCAGGCTGCCGCGCTGCAGCCGCAGCGCGAGGCCGAACGGGGTGGCCAGGGCGCGGCCGGCGGTGGCGGGGCCCGGCCGCGGCTGCGTCAGGCCCGCGCCCACGTCCCGGTGGGAGGCCAGGATCCCGCCCACCACGGTCAGCACCCCGGCGAGGACGAGCCCGATGGCGAGCGGCCACCAGACGTCGCCGGCGTAGGGCCGGGACTTCTGCACCAGCCCGATGGGCGACAGCCAGGACAAGGTGCCGTCGTTCACGTCGCCGATGGCCCGGAATGCGAAAGCCAGGCCCAGGACGATGCCGGCGAGCCCGTTGGCCACCCTCGTGTTGTCGCTCACCTGGGTCGTGATGGCGGTGACGCCGCAGAAGATCAGGCCCAACACCGTGAAGCCCGCGCCGAACACCACCGAGCCGCCGACCGGGAGGCCGTAGGCGATGTTGGCCAGGGCCACCGCCATCCCGACGAGCAGGTTGATCCCCCCGACGACGATCAGCGCCGCGGTCGACTGCGCGTGCCGCCCGACCACCGTGGCCCGCACCAGCTCGAGGCGCCCGCTCTCCTCCTCGGCGCGGGTGTTCCGCGTGTACATGAACATGGTCATCAGGGCGACGGCCACCATGCCCCACACCCCGACCTGGTACGCGACCTGGCCGCCGACGGTGTCGAGCCCGTAGGGAGGGCCGTTCAGCACGATGGCCGCCGCGCTGGTCTCGGCGGCCGCCGCCCTGTCGAGGTCGGCCTGGGTCGGGAACAGGCCTTTGACGCTGGCGGCGGTCACGGCCACCAGCCCCGCGATCGACAGCGTCCACACCGCGATCCGCACTCGGTCGCGCCGGAGGATCGCCCGTACGAGCCTGGCCGTACCCGTGAGCTCGGTCACGCCGCCAGGCCTACCGAACCGGGGCCCGTGGGGCAAGCACAGCCGCAGGAACACCGGACCAGCTCGCTGGTCCCCGGAAACACCGACTAGCTCGCTACGGTGCGGGAAGTCGTCTCTCCGGAGGTCACGACATGGCCACGTTCGACGCCCGCGGCACGCTCGAGGTCGGTGACGACCGCTACGAGGTCCACCGGCTCAGCGCCCTGGAGGACGACTTCGGCGTCTCCCGGCTGCCCTACTCGCTCAAGGTGCTGCTGGAGAACCTGCTCCGCCACCAGGACGGGACCTCGGTCGGCGAGGACGACGTCGCCGCGCTGGCCCGCTGGTCGGGCGGGCACGATCACGACGACGCGGCGGGCGACCGGGAGATCAGCTTCTCCCCGGTCCGGGTGCTGATGCAGGACTTCACCGGCGTGCCCGCGGTGGTCGACCTCGCGGCCCTCCGGGACGCGGTGGCCGGGCGCGGCCGCGACCCCCAGGAGCTCGACCCGCTCATCCCCGCCGATCTCGTCATCGACCACTCGGTGCAGGTCGACGTGTTCGGCCGGCCCGAGGCGCTGGCCCGGAACGCCGAGCTGGAGTACCAGCGCAACGTCGAGCGCTACCAGTTCCTCCGCTGGGGCCAGCAGGCCTTCGGGCAGTTCCGGGTGGTGCCCCCGGCCACCGGCATCTGCCACCAGGTCAACCTCGAGTACCTGGCCACTGTGATCGCCAGCCGCGACGGCGTGGCCTTCCCGGACACGCTGGTGGGCACCGATTCCCACACGCCCATGGTCAACGGGCTCGGGGTGGTGGGCTGGGGCGTGGGCGGCATCGAGGCCGAGGCCGCGCTGCTGGGCCAGCCCATCTCGATGCTGATCCCCGAGGTGGTGGGGTTCAAGCTCGGGGGCGAGCTGCCCGAGGGCACCACCGCCACCGATCTGGTCCTGACCGTGACCAACATGCTGCGGGCGCACGGGGTGGTGGGCCGGTTCGTCGAGTTCTACGGGCCGGGCGTGGCCAACGTGCCCCTGGAGAACCGGGCCACCATCGGCAACATGTCGCCGGAGTACGGCTCCACCATCACGATCTTCCCCATCGACGGCGAGACCCTGCGGTACCTGCGCTTCACCGGCCGGCCCGACTCCCTCGTGGCGCTGGTCGAGGCCTACGCCAAGGAGCAGGGCCTGTGGCACGACCCCGCGGGCGAGCCCAGCTTCACCGAGACGCTGGAGCTGGACCTGTCCACCGTCGAGCCCGCCATCGCCGGGCCCGCCCGTCCCCAGGACCGGGTGCTGCTGCGAGAGGCCAAGGAGCGCTTCGCCGTCGCCCTGGCCGACTCGCTGCCCGAGGGCGCGGGCAACGCGCCACCCGCCTCGGCCACGCCGGTGGTGATCGGCCACGCCTACGACGAGGCCGACGCGCAGTCCTTCCCGGCCAGCGACCCGCCGTCGGCCATCCGCAACGGCGCCGACCACACCTCCCCGGTGCCGGCCGCCGATCCCGTCGCCCCGGCCGCCGCGGCCCGGCCCCACCAACAGGTCCCGGTCCGGCTCGACGCCACCTCCGGCCTGGACCAGGAGGAGGAGGTCACCCTCGACCACGGCCACGTCGCCATCGCCGCCATCACCAGCTGCACCAACACCTCGAACCCGCAGGTGATGGTGGGCGCAGGCCTGGTCGCCCGCAACGCGGTGGAGCGGGGGCTCACCCGGCGGCCGTGGGTCAAGACGTCGCTGGCCCCCGGGTCCAAGGTGGTGGTCGACTACCTCGACCGGGCCGGGCTGCTCTCCGACCTGGCCAAGCTGGGCTTCGACGTCGTCGGCTTCGGCTGCACCACCTGCATCGGCAACTCGGGCCCGCTCCCGCCGCCCATCGCGCAGGCCGCCGAGGACCACGGGCTCGCGCTGGTGTCGGTGCTGTCCGGCAACCGCAACTTCGAGGGCCGGATCAACCCCGACGTGCGCATGAACTACCTGGCCTCACCGCCGCTGGTGGTGGCCTACGCCCTGGCCGGGACGATGGACCTCGACCTCACCACCGAGCCGCTGGGCACCGCCGAGGACGGCCGGCCCGTGTACCTGCGGGACATCTGGCCCAGCTCGGCCGAGGTCAACGCAGTGGTGGAGCAGGCACTGGCGTCGGACATGTTCCGGGCCGCCTACGGCCAGGTGTTCGACGGCGACGAGCTGTGGCGCGGCCTGCCGGTCCCCGACAGCGGGGCCTACGAGTGGTCGGACACGTCCACCTACGTGCGCCGGCCGCCCTACTTCGACGGGATGCCCGACGAGCCGCCGCCCCTGGCGGACATCGAGGGGGCGCGGGCGCTGGCGCTGCTCGGCGACAGCGTCACGACCGACCACATCTCCCCCGCGGGCGCCATCCACCCCGACAGCCCCGCGGGCCGGTGGCTGATCGAACACGGGGTCGAGCCGTCCGACTTCAACTCCTACGGCTCCCGCCGCGGCAACCACGAGGTCATGATCCGGGGCACCTTCGCCAACCGGCGGATCCGCAACCGGCTGGCGCCGGGCACTGAGGGCGGCGTCACCGTCCATCAGCCCTCGGGCGAGCAGCTGTCCATCTACGACGCAGCCGAGCGCTACCGGTCCGACGGCGTCCCGCTGGTGGTGGTAGCGGGCAAGGAGTACGGCTCGGGCTCGTCGCGGGACTGGGCGGCCAAGGGCACGGCGCTCCTCGGTGTGCGGGCCGTGATCGCCGAGAGCTTCGAGCGCATCCACCGCTCCAACCTCATCGGCATGGGCGTGCTACCCCTCCAGCTGGCCGACAGCGCCACGCTCGACTCGTCCGGCCTGGGCGACGCCGAGGCCGTGGCCGCGGCCACCTTCGCCGTCCCCGGCCTGGCCGGCACCGACCCGGCCTCGCTGCTCGGCGCCCGGCTCACGGTGGCGGCAGGCGAGCGGTCCGTGCCCGTCATCGCCCGGCTCGACACCCCCATGGAGGCCGCCTACTACCAGCACGGCGGCATCCTCCAGTACGTGCTGCGCGAGCACTTGGCCGGCGCTTAGCGGTCGAGCAGCTCGGCCAAGGCCCGGAAGGCGCGGCCGCGGTGGCTCAGCGCGTGCTTCTCCGCCTCGGTCATCTCGGCGAAGGTCCGGCCGTCGCCCTCGCTGGGGACCATGATCGGGTCATAGCCGAAGCCGCCGGTGCCCCGGGGCGCGGCGGGGACCACGCCGGCCACCGTGCCCCGCACCACTGCCTCGCGGCCGTCGGGCCACGCCACCGCGGCGGCGCACACATAGCGGCAGCTCCGCCCCTCGGGGGGCACGCCGTCCAGCTCTCGCAGCACACGGGGGATCCAGTCGCCCTCGTCGGCCCAGCGGGCCGAGCGCACGCCGGGCCCGCCGTCCAGGGCGTCGATCTCGATGCCCGAGTCGTCGGCCACCGCGACCTCGCCGGTGGCCGCGGCCAGCGCTCGGGCCTTGAGCAGGGCGTTGTCCTCGAACGTGGCGCCCGTCTCCTCGACGTCCGGGTCGCGCGCCTCGACCTGGTAGCCCGGCCCGAGGATGGCCTCGACCTCGGCCACCTTGTGGGCGTTGCCGGTGGCCAGCAGCAGCCGCGTCACCGCAGCTTGGACACCCGCCGGAACGGGGGCGGCTCGGCCACCATCTGGCGCTGGAGGTCGATCAGCTCGCCGATCCCCTTCTCGGCCAGGCCCAGCATCCCGTCCAGCTCCCCCCGGGTGAAGGCCTGGCCCTCCGCCGTGCCCTGCACCTCGACGAAGCGGCCCTCCGACGTCATGACCACGTTCATGTCGACCTCGGCCCGGCTGTCCTCGCTGTAGGGCAGGTCCAGCACCGGCACGCTGTCGACCACACCGACCGAGATGGCAGCGCAGAACGCGGTCAGCGGGTGGGCGCCGATGACCCCCTGCTGCTGCAGCCGGGCGAGGGCATCGTGCAGGGCCAGGTAGCCGCCGCAGATCGAGGCGGTGCGGGTGCCGCCGTCGGCCTGGAGCACGTCGCAGTCGACGATGACCTGCCGCTCCCCCAGCACCGCCATGTCGCACACCGAGCGCAGGGCCCGGCCCACCAGCCGCTGGATCTCCTGGCTGCGGCCCGAGGGATGGCCGTCCTTGACCTCCCGCCGGATGCGCTCGGCCGACGAGCCCGGCAGCATCGAGTACTCGGCCGTCACCCAGCCGGTGCCGCGGCCCCGCATCCAGCGGGGCACGTCCTCGTCGAGGGAGGCGGTGCACAGCACCCGGGTCTGGCCGAAGCTGACCAGGCACGACCCCGCGGCCATCTCGGTGAAGTCCCGCTCGAAGGTGACCGGGCGGAGCTCGTCGGGCGCTCGTCCATCGGCTCGCATCGCGGGCACCGTAACCCGGGGATCGGGCCTACTCGAACTCCGGGTGGATCGGGTCGCGGGTGGCCGCGTACTCCGGCGGTTGGGGAACCGGCGGGTCATCGGGCGGGGGCCCGTAGTCGTCCTCGCCCACGACCCACTCGGCCGCGTCGGTCGCCCAGTTGTCGTCGTCCTTCTGCTTCTGCACCCAGCGGGCCTGGTTGATGCGGTCCTGCTCGCCGCGGGCGGCGGCCCACTCCGAGGCGAACTTGCCGGCCAGCGTCACCAAGGCGGCGCGGATCGCCTCGGCGTCGCTGTTCTCGGTCGACAACTTGCCGTCGAAGGTGTCGCGGTGCCCTCCCTCCCAGCCGTCGACGGCCAGGGTCGCCTCGCCGGCCCGGGCCGAGTGCTTGGTGTGGACGACGCCGGCCAGCTCGTAGAGGTCGGCGGCCGCCTGGAGCGCCAGGTCGAAGGCGAAGTTCACGTTGGTGCCGCTGGCTCCATACCCTCCCATGACCCGGGACCGTACCCGCGCCGCTCCTCCCGATGGAGTCGCGCGGGCGCGCACCAACGCGCGCATCCCTGTGCTTTCATCGCCAGGCGATGGGGACCTCTTCTGCCAAGCCGGCCAAGTTGCAGACCTTCGTCGAGGCGGCGGCCACGATCCGTGGGGAGCTCGTCGGCCGCATCACCGAGCTGCAGGCCAGCTACTACCAGTTCCAGAACTCCGGTTCTTCGTATGTCGGCAACTACGACCTGATGAACGTCGAGCTGCCCGGCTTCGTCCAGCACTACGTCGACGACGAGACCTTCGTGGCCCTGGTGCGCCAGGCGTTCGTGAACGCCGACCGGGTGCTCGGGGCCGACGGCATGGCGGTGGTCGACGACGCCCGCTTCTCCGCCGCGTTCGACGCCGCGGCCCGGGCCCTGGGCTACGACCCCGCCGCCGTCCTCACCGGCCGCCCGGTGGTGACGGTCGACTCGCCGCTCGCGGCGGGCACGCCCCGCACCTCGGGCTTCGTCAACGACCCGGTGTGCACCGCCACCGGCCACTTCCTGGAGGTGGAGGACGACTTCACCTGGCCCGACCGGCTGGCCCTGCTGCGCTGGACCCGCACGTACTCGTCCCGCTTCGTGGCCGGCGGGCCGTTCGGGCGGGGCTGGGCCTCGTGGGCCTCGACCGCGCTCGTCCCCGAGCCCGGCGGCAACGTCGGCTACCAGGGGCCCGACGGCCAGATGGCGGTGTTCACACCGGCTCTCGCCCCGGACCGGCCCGGCGAGTACGAGCTGGTGTCCGGGCTCCAGGCCCGGCTGGCGCAGGTCGACGGCGGCTGGGAGCTCCGGTGGGAGCGGCACTCCGAGCGTCCTGGCGCGGTGTGGAACTTCGACGCCGACGGGCTGGTGCGCACGGTGGTAGATCCCGCCACCGGCACCACCACCTTCGCCTACACCGGCGGGCTGCTGACGGCGGTGGACCACGAAGGCGGCCGCCGGCTCGAGCTGGACTGGGACGGCGCCCGGGTGGTGGCCGTGCGCTCGTCCTGCGGGCGGGTGGCCCGCTACCACTACAACGACGCCGGCGACCTGGTCGGCAGCGAGCGGGTCCTGGGTGCCCGGCGGTACGAGGTCGACGACGAGGGCCGGATCGTCGAGGCGTGGGACGCCGACGGCATCCGGCTGTGCCGGAACAGCTACGACGACGAGGGCCGCGTCACCCTCCAGGTCTCACCGTTCGGCCGGGAGACGGTGTTCCGCTACCTCCCCGGGCACCGGACGGTGGTGTCCGACACCGAGGACGGCCCGGTCAACATCTTCGAGCACGACCAGGCAGGCCGGTTGATCGGCCTGGTCGACCCTCAGGGCCGCCAGATGCACCGCAGTTTCGACGCCGAGGGCCGCTGCCTGGAGGCCAGCGGCTTCGACGGCGCGGTGCGGCGACAGGAGTTCGCGGCCGACGGGAGCACCGCGTCTCGCACCACCGCGGGCGGCGGCGAGGAGCGCTGGGAGTACGACGACGCGGGCCGCGTGGTCGCCCACGAGGTCGAGGGCGGGCGGCGGCTCACGTTCGACTACGACGGCGACGGACCGCTGCCGTCCCGGCTCGCCGGTCCCGACGGCTGGGAGGTGGCCATCGACGTCGAGGACGGCCTGGTCCGCTCCTTGACCGACGCCGACGGCGTGGCGGTGCGCTTCGTGCACGACGCCGATGGCAACGTGGTGGCCACGAGCAACGGGCTCGGTGCCACCAGCCGCACGGAGCCGCACGTCAGCGGCCTCGCCGCCCGCCTCGTCCGGCCCGATGGCGCCACCTACGGGTTCGACCGCGACGACGCCGGCCGCCTGCTGGCCCTGCGCACCCCGCTCGGGCACGAGTACACGCTGCAGTGGACGCCCGCGGGGCGGCTGGAGAGCCTGGTCGACCCCGACGGCGGCCAGACCTCGTTCGAGCACGGCAGCCACGGCGCCATGGAGCGGGTCGTGGACGCCTTGGGCGCCACGCTGGAGCTGTCCCACGATCACCTGGAGCGGCTGGTCGGCTTCGCGGCCCCGGGCGGGGCCAAGTGGGAGCTGGGCTACAGCGCGGTGGGCCTGCTGTCGCTGGTCCACGACCCCGCGGGCGGCACGTGGGGCTACGACTACGACGCCGAGGGCCGGCTGGTGGCCTCGACCGACCCGCTCGGCCACGAATCCCGCCGCCGCTACGACGGCGCCGGACGGCTGGCCGAGCTGGTCGACCCGACCGGCAACGCCACCCGCTACACCCACGACGCCCTGGGACGCGTGATCCGGGAGGATCGGCCCGACGGGGCCGTCACCACCTACGAGTGGGACGCCTGGGGCCGCGCGCAGTCCGTCCGCCTCCCCGATGGCGACTCGCTCACCTACGGCTACACGCCCGCGGGGCGGGTGCGGTCGGTGACCACGACCGAGGGCCGCAGCTGGACCAACGAGTACGACGAGGCCGGACGGCTGGCGTCGGTGACCGACGCAGCCGGCGCCACCACCCGCTTCGCCTGGGACGCCTGCGACCGGCTGGTCGCCACCACCTGGCCGGGCGGGCGGGTCGATCGCACCGCCTACGACGCCGAGGGTCGGGCGGTCGAGACCGGCCACGGCGACCGCACCTGGCGGGCGAGCTACGACCACGCCGGCCGGGTCACGGCCGCGACCGACCCCGCCGGCGCCACCCGGCACTACCGCTACGACCTCACCGGCAAGCTGGTGGCGGCCACCGACCGGCTGGGGCACAGCCTGCGCCTGCGCTACGACGAGCGGGGCAACCGGGTGGGGATCCTCGACGAGCAGGGTGGCCTGGTCACCACCACCTACGACGGCATGCGCCGGCCGGTGGCCATGACCGACCAGCTGGGCCGGGTCACCCGCCTGCGCCGCGACGCGGCCGGACGGGTCACGGCCCGCGAGCTGCCGACCGGCGACGTGGTCGAGTGGGAGCGCGACGCCCGCGGCCTGGCCACCGACGTCCGGCTCAACGGGCGCGACGCCATCGTGTTCGAGCGCGACCGCTCGGGACGCCCGCTCCTGGTGCACGAGCCGGCCCGCAACCGCACCTTCACCCTGGGCTGGACGCGGGGCGGCCGCTTGGCGTCGCTCGACGTCGACGGCGAGGCGATGCGCTGGGAGCGCGACGGCGACGGCCTGGTCGTCGCCCGCCACGATCCGGCCGGGCGCACCACCGCCTACGCCTGGGACCGGGCCGGCCGCCTGGCGTCGCTCTCGTCCGACCGCTGGGGCCGCATCGACCTCGACCGTGACCCGGACGGCCGGCTCGTGGCGCTGCGAGCCGACGGCGTGACCCGCCGCTGGGACCATGACGCCGACGGCCTGGTGGCCGCCTACCACGAGGACGGCCCGGCCGGCTCGTCGACCACCGCGCTGGTCCGCGACGCCGCCGGCCGGGTGGTGGAGGCCGGCACCAGCCGCTACCGCTACGACGGCGCCGGCCAGCTGGTGGGGGCCACCACGCCCGCCGGCACGTGGACGTGGACCTACGACGAGCTCGGCCGGCTGACGGCCGAGACCGGTCCCGACGGCACGACTGCGTACGACTACGACGAGGCCCATCAGCTGGTGCGGATGGAGGGTCCGGCGGGCATCACCGGGTTCAGCTACGACGCCGCCGGCCGCCGCACCGAGGAGGCCGGACCGGCGACCACCCGCCGCTACACCTGGGACGGCCTGGGCCGCCTGGCGTCGGTGGAGGACGGCGACGGCGTGCGGGACGTCGACATCGACGCCTTCGGCCGCCTCGCCGGCTTCGGCCGCACCCGCCTGAGCTGGGACCCGACCGCCCCGGTGGCCGAGCTGGTGGCCATCGACGACCGCGAGGTGGTCTCCGCCGAGGGCCGGGCCCTCGCCGTGGGCGGCAGCTGGCTGAGCGCCGACTGGCGGGGCTCGGCCGTCCCGACCGACCCCTGGGGGCTGGCGGGCGACACGCCGGCTGGGGACGTCCGGGTCGGCGCCTTCGGCGAGCTGGAGCTCGGCGGCCTGACCTGGCTACGGCATCGCCTCTACGACCCGGCCACCCGGTCGTTCCTGGCGCCCGACCCGCTGCCCGGCATCCCGGGCACTCCCGTGGCCGCCAACCCCTACCACTACGCCGGCAACGACCCCATCGGCCACGTCGATCCCCTCGGCCTCCAGCCGCTCTCCATCGAGCAGTACAACGACATCCGGGCCCAGGAGACCGGGATGCAGTGGGGCAACATCGCTCTAGGCGCCCTGATGGTCGGGTCGTTCTTCATCCCCGGCGGCCCCATCGTCGCCACCCTCATCGGCGTGGGCCTGGGCATGGCCCCGGGCGTCATCCACGGCATCGAGACCGGCGAGTGGGACGTGGGCGGCATCATCAAGGGCGGCATCGTGGGCGGCGTGGCCGGCCGGTTCGGCTTCGCCTTCGGCGCCGGCGCGACCGGGTTCGCCAGCGCCGCCGCTCGGGGCGCGGGGGCCGGGTTCGTCTCCGGGGTGGCCGGCGAGGGTTACGACTTCCTCCCCGTACCCGGCGCCGACGGGCACTTCGACCTGGAGAACGTGGCCTGGAACACTGCCATCGGCGGCGTCACCGGGCCGCTGGGCTACCGACCGCCGTCGGGGGCGGCCAATGCGGCCAACGCCCCGCGGCTGCACGACCAGCTGCTGCACGAGGAGGCGTCGTCGGTCTTCCTGCCCGACGGCGGCCTGCATCCGGACGTGATCGCCGATTCCCGGCCCATCATCCCGGGGTCGGACCTCAACAACCCCAATGTCGTCCACGAATTGACGTCCGACGGCAGCAACATCGCAGACTGGGCCAAGATGTCGACCCCGACGTACCAGAGCCCGTCCGGCCCGTTCCAGGCGCACTACTACCAGAACCAGGTCACCGGCGAGGTCAACTACAACATCGACTACAAGGCCAAGTTCAACGGGCCCCATCCCTGACGATGCGAGCGGTCCTGCGCGATCCCCAGCCCGGCGACGACGCGGCCCGGGCCACTGGCACCTGGCTGAAGCCGGGCGTGCCCTACGACGTGCTGGAGGTCCGGGCCGAGCCCGGCCGTCTGGTCCACTTCCGCATCGCGAGCGAGCAGTCGGGCACGCCCGCGCTGTTCGACTCGGCGCTGTTCGACACCGTCGACGGCACGATCCCCCCACACTGGCGAGCCCGCCTGGCGCCAGGCGGCACGTTCACCCTCGGCCCCGAGGAATGGTCGGCGCCCGGCTTCTGGGACGCCTACTTCGACGATGACCCCGAGGCCGTGGCCACCTACGAGGCAGGCCGGGCGGAGCGCTGAACGACGTCGTCCTTGCCACCGGCGACGCCAACGTGCTGGCGTACACGCGCACCTTCGAGGGGCTGGTGATCCGCATCCAGCTGTGGGACGAGTCGACCCGCGTCATCACCGCCCGAGGCGTCACCGAGCTGCACGACACCGGCACCTGGGAGTGCGACGCCCTGGTCCGCCAGGCCGCCCTCGACGGCGACGATCGGTCCGGTTACGCCATCGTCGACACCGAGGGCAACCCCACCCTGACCTTCGCGGCCCGCGACCTCGACCTGGGTGAACCCGAGCAGGGGCGGGTCAGATCGTGAAGGTGGCGCCGGTGGTGGCGATGGCGACTTCGCCGCCGTAGGCGGCCGCGGCCAGGGTGCGCTGGGTGTCCTCGTCGACTCCCGGGACGATGTGGGTGAGGACGAGGCGGTCGGCGCCGATGGCGCGGGCCAACCCTCCCGCCTGGCGGGCCGAGAGATGCAGGACCTCTCCCTCGTGCTCCGGGCCGAGGGAGGCTTCGCACAGCAGGACGTCGACGCCCTCGCCCAGCAGTCCCGGGTCCCAGCCGGGGCCGGTGTCGGCGCTGTAGAGCAGGGTGCGGCCGCCCGCCTCGACCCGGACGGCCAGGGTCTCCACCGGGTGGTCGGTGAGGCCGAAGCCGAAGGCCAGGGGGCCGACCGCCAGCGTCTCGCCGGGGGCGGCAGTGTGCCAGACCAGCGTCGGGGGCAGCTCGTCGATCAACGCGGTGGCCAGCGCCCGGGTGCCCTCCGTGCCGTAGACGTCCAGGCCCTCGATGTCCAGCACGTAGCGGAACGCGTTGCGCAGGATCGGCAGGTCGACCCAGTGGTCCGGGTGCTCGTGGGTGAGCACCAGCCCGTCCACCTCCGCCGGGTCGACGTGGGCCTGGAGGTTGGCGAAGGTCCCCGGCCCGAGGTCGAGCACCACCGCCGTGTCGCCCGCCCGCACCAGGTAGCCGCTGCAGGCGTCACCCGGTCCCGCGTAGGAGCCGGAGCAGCCGAGCACGGTCAGCGTCAGCGCGTCGCCCATTGCCGCAGGCTACGCACCCCCCGCTAGCGTCGTCGGGTCAGCCTCCCGGACCGACTGGAGCGACCTCCCCCGTGCAATCCCTGCTGGCCGCGCTCGGCCTGGTGTTCGTGGCGGAGCTGGGCGACAAGACCCAGCTGGTCGCGCTGGGCTTCGGCGCCCGCTACCGCCTGGTCCCGGTGCTCACCGGCGTGGTCGCCGCGTACATGGCCACCAACCTGCTGTCGGTGGTGGTGGGCGGGCTGCTGGGTGCCACCTTCCCGACCCGGGCCATCGGGCTGGTGGGCGGGGTCCTGTTCCTCGGGTTCGCGGCCTGGACCCTGCTCAAGCACGACGAGGACGACGAGGAGGAGACCGCGGCATCCCCGAGCGGGGACCGGTCGGTGGTCCTGTCGGTGGCCACTGCCATGTTCGTGGCCGAGCTGGGCGACAAGACCATGCTGGCCACCGCCACCCTGGCCGCTCAGGGCAACCCGGTGCTGGTGTGGATCGGCGCCACCGTCGGGATCATCCTGGCCGGAGTCCTGGGTGTGCTGCTCGGGCGGTGGTTCGGCGCCCGCCTGCCCGACAACGTGACCCGCATCGGCTCGGCCGTCCTGTTCGCGGTGTTCGGGCTGGTGCTGATCGTCACCAACCTCTAGTTCCCGCTAGTTCTCGAGGGACTTGACCTCCGACGCGAGCTCGTCCAGCTCCGCGTCCCAGTCGGCCGGGTCGGCGAGCGGCACCACCACGAACTTCGACGCCCCGACGGCTATGAAGCGTTCGAGCTGGCGGCGCAGGCCGGCAACACCGTCCGGCACGACCTCCCGGGGATCGAGCTCCGGCCGCCGGGACGCCACCACCTGGGCGAGGGCGTCGGGCAGGCCGCCCCGGGTGTAGAGCACGAGCGCGCCCAGGTGCTCGTCCTCGATCTCCCGGTCGTGGCGGGCCGCCACCTCGGTGATCGTGGCCCAGCCCGCCTCCACCTCGGACGGGACGGTGAACGACGGCAGCCAGCCATCGCCGAGCCGGCCGGTGCGGCGCAGCTCGGACGGGGAGGTACCGCCCAGCCACACGTCCACCGGATCCTGCAGCGGCCGGGGCCGCAGCGTGACGCCGTCGAGGTGGAAGTGCTCGCCGTCGTGGTGGACGTCGTCCTCGGTCCACAGCCGGCGCATGAGGCCCAGCGCCTCGTCGAACAGCCCCGCGCGCTCGCCCCGCTCCACCCCGAAGGCCCGGTGCTCGGCGGGCACCGGTGCGCCCAGGCCCACCGCGGGCAGCAGCCGGCCCCCGGACAGCCGGTCGAGCGTGGCCAGCTCCTTGGCCAGCACCACCGGGTTGCGGCCCGGCACGACCAGCACGCTGGTCCCCAGCTTGAGCTTGCGGGTGCGGCCGGCAGCCATGGCCAGGGCCACGAGTGGATCCGGCGCCGGGCCGGTCAGGCGCTCGCTCAGCCACAGCGAGTCGAACCCGCGGGCCTCCAAGGCGTCGACGAAGCCCGGGAAGCGCTCGGCGTCGCCGGCGAGGGTCTGGGTGCCCAGGCCGAGCCCGATGCGGACCTTCACTAGAAGACGATCATCCGCTCGGCGAGGGCCGCGACCTCGTCCAGGTCGCCCGTCCAGGCGCCGGTGGACAGGTACTTCCAGCCCCCGTCGGCCAGGATCACCACGATGGTCCCGTGCTCGATCTCGGTCGCCACCTTGGCCGCCCCGGCCAGGGCCGCGCCGCCCGAGATGCCGGAGAAGATGCCCACCTCGACCAGCCGGCGGGTCCACACGATCGACTCGCGCGGTCGCACGATGCGCTTGCGGTCCAGCAGGTCGGGACCGCCCCACTTCTCGTAGACCGGCGGGATGTAGCCCTCGTCCAGGTTCCGCAGGCCCTCGACCCGCTCGCCCAGCGGCGGCTCGATGGCGATGATCTTGACGTCGGGATTCTGCTCCTTGAGGTAGCGCCCCACGCCCATGAGCGTGCCGGTGGTGCCGAGGCCGGCCACGAAGTGGGTGATCTCGGGGCAGTCCCGCCAGATCTCGGGGCCGGTGCCCTCGTAGTGGGCCCGAGGGTTGGCCTCGTTGGCGTACTGGTAGAGGAACACCCACTCGGGGTGCTCGTCGGCCAGCCTCTGGGCGCGGCGCACCGCACCGTTCGAGCCCTCGGCCCCGGGGCTGAGGATGATCTCGGCCCCCCAGACCTCCAGCGCCTGGCGCCGCTCGATCGACACGTTCTCCGGCATCACGATCTTGATGGGATAGCCCTTGGTGCGCGCGATCAGCGCCAGGGCGATGCCGGTGTTGCCCGAGGACGGCTCGATGATGGTGCGTCCCGGCGCCAGGGTCCCGTCGGCCTCGGCCTCGTCCACCATCATGCGGGCGATGCGGTCCTTGACCGAGCCGGCCGGGTTCTGGCCCTCCAGCTTGGCCAGGATGCGGACGTCGGGGTTGGGGCTGAGAGCGCTGACATCGACCATGGGCGTGTTGCCGATCAGGTCGAGCACGGAAGCGTGGACGGTCATTAGGCCTGGTCCTGGGGGTAGCCGCTAAATCCGAGTTGTCTGGTCGACAATCCTACCTGTCGTCCAGGGAGACCGCTTCCTCGGAGATCTCCCCGTCCACGATGCGGTACGAGCGCAGCACCGCCGCCTCCCGCTTGAGCGAGACGATCACGTAATGCCACCCGGGGTCGGGGGCCTGGTCCACGTCGGTGGGCGATGGGTAGGCCTCGGTGTGGGTGTGGCTGTGCATCACGCCGATGATCTCCAGGCCCCGGTCCTCGGCGTCGCGGTCGGCCCGCAGGTGGTCCCCGGGATCGACCGTGTAGACCCGGCTCGACTCCGCCGCGTTGCGGCACGGGTAGAAGCGGACCGCGTGGCCGGCGCCGGGCTCGCCCGCCACCAGCCCGCACGCTTCGTCGGGCAGGCCGTCGTAGGCGTGGCCCACCATCTGGCGCCACACCTCCTCGGTCATCCGGAGCACGGGCGCCGACACTAGCGGCGCGGCGGTAGCCTGCTCATTCCCCCTATGGCCCGCTCCGACCCCCGCTCCGGCACCGGCAGGAAGCTCATCGCCGCCAACCGCAAGGCGCGGCGCAACTACGAGGTGCTCGAGACGGTCGAGGCCGGCCTGGTGCTGCGGGGCAGCGAGGTGAAGTCGCTGCGGGCCGCGCATGTGCAGCTCGGCGACGCCTACGCCCGCATCGACGGCGGCGAGGCGTGGCTGGTGTCGATGCACATCGCGCCGTACGACCACGCCCAGATGCACAGCGGGCACGAGCCCGATCGCCGGCGCAAGCTGCTGCTGCACCGCTCCGAGCTGGACCGCCTGCGGGCCATCCTCGACGAGCAGCACCTGTCGCTCATCCCCCTGTCCCTGTACTTCAAGGACGGGCGGGCCAAGGTGGAGCTCGCCCTCGCCCGGGGCCGGAAGACCTACGACAAGCGCCAGGTCCTGGCCAAGCGGGACGCCGAGCGGGAGGCAGCGCGGGCGGTGGCCCGGACGGGGCGCGGCGAGTAGATCCGGTAGACAGGTCGCCATGGCAGCCGACAACACGGCGATGGCGGACCTGTGGAACGGGCCGTCCGGCCAGAACTGGATCCGCTTCGACGAGCACCACGACCGGGGGCTGCGGCCCTGGGGGGAGGCGGTGCTGGCCGCCGCCGCGCCCGCGTCGGGCGAGCGGGTCCTGGACGTCGGCTGCGGCACTGGCTGGATGACCCGCACCGCGGCCGGCGCGGTCGGCGACGGTCATGCGTTGGGCGTCGACATCAGCGAGATGCTGGTGGCCCGGGCTACCGCCAAGGCCGAGGACGAGGGTGTCGCCAACGTGGCGTTCATGGTGGCGGATGCCCAGGTGCACCCGTTCGAGGGCGGCGGCCTCGACCTGGCCATGAGCCGCTTCGGGGTCATGTTCTTCGCCGACGCCGTGGCGGCGTTCGCCAACGTCGGCCGGGCCCTCGCTCCCGGAGGGCGGCTGGCGTTCGCCTGCTGGCAGGAGATGGCGCACAACCACTGGATCCTCGTCCCGTTCGGCGCCATGACTGCCGTGGTGGGCAGGCCCGAGCCACCACCGCCGGACGCACCGGGACCGTGGTCCCTGGCCGACCCCGACCGGGTGCGAGCGGTGCTCGCGGCCGCCGGCTTCACCGGCGTGGGCCTGGAGACGGTGGACGCGCCCATGTGGCTGGGCGACACGGTGGACGAGGCCTACGACTTCATCCGGGCCAGCAACAACGCCCGCCTGCTGCTGGAGGGCAAGGACCCCGAGGCGGCGGCCAGGGCCCTCGCCGCCCTGCGTACCGCGTTGGAGGGTGTGGAGGCCGGCGACGAGGGCCTGGCGCTTCCCGGCCGGGCCTGGGTGGTGACCGCGACCCGGGCGTGACGGATCTCCGCCATGCTGGGGAACGTATGGGGTGGGACAGAGGCCGGGTAACGGCCGCGTGCGCGGCCTGCCTACTGGTGGCAGTCGCGTGCTCGGGCGACAGCTCGGCCCCACCTCCCTCGACAGCGGTGCCGGATCGACCCACGGTCGAGCAGGCCCTCGATGCCCTCGACTGCGCCCCGTACGATCGCCGCGAGCTCCGGAAGGAGGTCGACGGCTTCTCCGGCGTCCGGTGCCTCATGGATGACACCTGGCCGACCCGCGTGTGGGCCGACCTCTCCGCCCACGACTACGGCTATGTCCTCGGCCGGCTCGCCGGGCGCGCCTCGACCTCCCACCTCGGGTCCGACCCCTGCCCCAACGTCGCCCCCAACCCGATCGTCCTCGCGGGGGACGGGTGGATAGTCATGAGCAGCGACATCGACGGGGCCAACCGCGTCCGCGAGATCCTGGGTGGGCGGATGCAGCCCGGAGACCAGCCCGGCACCCCGATCAGCATCCCGGCGCTCGGCTGCACCGGTGGAACACGACGTCACGACCACGGCCTAGTGGTCCCGGGGCCAGCCGACGATCGTGGCCACCAGGTCGGTGACATCGACCGCCACATCGAGGCCGTCCCGGACGGTGAGCCACTCGTGGTTGCGGACGTGCAGGTCGTCGCCGGGGTCGTAGCGGTTCAGCACCACGGTGACCGGCCACGGAGCCAGCGCCTCGGCGGACAGGCGGACGGCGTTGATGGTGCCCAGGCCGGCGTCGGCCACCAGCAGGACCCGCTCGGGGCGCACGGCGCCGGCCAGGGCGGCCGTGTCGCCGTCGGCGGCCAGCGGGGAGCGGACACCGCCGGCCGCCTCCACCAGGCCGACGCCCACGCCCGGGGACCAGACCAGCTCGGCGGCCAGGTCGGCGATGGTGAACGGCGGGCGACCGAGGGCCTCGGCGGCCATGGGCGGGGCCATGGGCACCGGGTACCAGCGGTGGCGGGGGCACACGATGGCCGGGTGGTCCCCGGTGGCGTGCGCCAGCAGGCCGGCGTCGGTGTCGGCCTCGTCGTCGTGGCGGTCGTACGACTGCGCGGGCTTGCGGGCCGCCACCATGAGGCCCCGGGCCCGCAGGGCGCGGGCCAGCCGGCAGGCCACCCAGGTCTTGCCGACCTCGGTGCCCGTGCCGGTGACCAGGACCAGGCGCTCAGGTCGCGGGTCCACCGGATCGGGCGGGAAGGGCGGCGAGCGCGGCGAGCAGGCGGTCCACCTGGTCCTCGGTGTGGGCGGCGGAGAGCGTGATCCGCAGCCGGGACGTCCCCGGCGCCACGGTGGGCGGGCGGATGGCGGGGACCAGCAGGCCCTGGTCCAGCAGCCGGGCCGCGGCGGCCAGGGCACCGGCCTCGTCACCCAGCACGAGCGGCACGATGGGGGTCGGGTGGCCGGCCCGCAGGCGGTCGACGTGGTGCCGCAGCCGCGCCACCAGCGCCTCGCCCTCGGCGCAGCGGACGATGCGCACCGCGGCCAGGGCCGCGGCCGTGTCGGCCGGGGTCGGCGCCGTGGTGAAGATGAAGGGCCGGGCCCGGTTGCACAGCAGGTCGACGTAGGCCCGGGCACCCGCCACGAACCCGCCCAGCGATCCCAGCGCCTTCGACAGCGTGCCCATGCGCAGCAGCGGCAAATCCTTATCGATACCGATTTCGACCACAGGGCCGAGCACGGCGTGGGCCTCGTCCAGCACCAGCAGGGCATCGTGGCTCGCCGCCAGCTCGACCAGGCCCGCGACGTCGGCCACGTCGCCGTCCATGGAGAAGGCGCTGTCGCTCACCACCAGGGCGGGGCCCTCCACCTCGACCAGCAGCTTGGCCAGGTGGTCGAGGTCGGCGTGGCGGTACACCCGTACCTGCGCCCGGGCCAGGCGCGCCCCGTCCACGATCGAGGCGTGGTTGAGCTCGTCGGACAGGATGGTGACCTCGGGCCCACCCAGGGCGGCCAGCAGGCCCAGGTTGGCGGCGAAGCCGGTGGGGAACAGCAGCGCCGCCTCGCTCCCCTTCCACGCGGCCAGCTCCGTTTCGAGCTCGCGGTGCAGCGGCCGGGATCCCACGACCAGGCGGGACGCACCGGTCCCCGTCCCCCACCGGTCGACCGCGTCGTGGGCCGCGGCCACCACCGCGGGATGGTGGGTGAGGCCCAGGTAGTCGTTGGACGCGAACGTCACCACCGGCCGGCCGTCGACCATCCCGGTCACGGCCCCGGCGACGACCAGGTCGCGCGGCTCACGCCAGCGGCCCGCGTCCCGCACTGCGGCCAGCTCGCCCTCGACGCGGCGGTCCCAGGTGGGGCTCACCCGCACACCTCGGCGATGGCCGCGGCCAGCGTGTCCACGATG
>Ga0209814_10000152_pt1 | contig 19589 bp, 16 predicted proteins | sample SoiMetdeltSBSDD1_FD_187597 | JGI IMG/M metagenome (GOLD analysis project Ga0209814, IMG submission 187597) | Bulk soil microbial communities from a Populus tree surrounding site in Tennessee, USA - Soil MetaG P. deltoides SBSDD1 (SPAdes) (version 2) | ecosystem: Environmental > Terrestrial >... | reverse complement strand
CTCCTGCACCCCCTCGACCCAACCGCGACCCCGCCCGCTCCCGTTGGCACGAACTGCCCGGGGCCGACCGCCTGTCGCGGGGCTGATGTAGCCTCTGACCTGCGCGAACGAGGGATGGGAGGGGGGAATTTGTGGTATACTCGTCGGGGATCTTCCCCCTCTCCGCGCACTGCGACTGCGCACCGTCTGGTTCCGTACGGGCGGCGTGCCTTTCCCCGCCGTGCCTGTTTCGGGGCTGACTGAGGAGTTCAATGGTCACGAGCTACACCGCCGAATCGATCACCGTCCTGGAGGGCCTCGAGGCCGTCCGCAAGCGACCCGGGATGTACATCGGGTCGACCGGGCCGCGGGGCCTGCACCACCTCGTCTACGAGGTCGTCGACAACTCCGTCGACGAGGCCCTGGCCGGCTACTGCACCAGGATCGACATCACCCTGACCGCCGACGGCGGGGTCAGGGTGGTCGACGACGGCCGCGGCATCCCGGTCGACGAGCACCCGGTCGAGCACCGGTCGGCGCTCGAGGTGGTCATGACCCAGCTGCACGCCGGGGGCAAGTTCGGCGGCGACTCCTACGCCGTCTCGGGCGGCCTGCACGGCGTCGGCGTGTCGGTGGTCAACGCCCTCTCCAAGCGGCTCGAGGTCGAGGTGGTGCGCGACGGCTGGCGCCACCGCCAGTCGTACGAGCGCGGCCTGCCAACGGCCCCGCTGGAGCGGGTCGGCAAGGCCAGGGGCCACGGCTCGACGGTGGCCTTCTGGCCCGACCCCGACATCTTCGAGGAGACCGAGTTCCGCTTCGAGACGCTCTCCAACCGGATGCGGGAGATGGCCTTCCTCAACGCCGGCCTGCGCATCACCCTCACCGACGAGCGGGGCGAGAGCAAGTCCGAGGTCTACGAGTACGCCGGCGGCATCCGCGACTTCGTGGCCCACATCAACGCCACCAAGGAGCCGGTCCACCCGCAGATCATCTACTTCGAGGGCCAGGCGAACTCCCACTACGTGGAGGTCGCCATGCAGTGGAACTCGAGCTACAACGACGCCGTCTCGACCTTCGCCAACACCATCAACACCCACGAGGGTGGGACCCACGAGGAGGGCTTCCGGGCCGCCCTGACCTCGACGATCAACCGCTACGCGAGGGCCAGCGCCCTGCTCAAGGAGAAGGATCCCAACCTGAGCGGGGACGACGTCCGCGAGGGCCTGACCGCGATCGTCTCGGTCAAGCTGCGCGAGCCTCAGTTCGAGGGCCAGACCAAGACCAAGCTCGGCAACACCGACATCAAGGGGTTCGTCCAGCAGACCACCAACCGGGCCCTGGACGAGTGGTTCGAGGAGCACGCCCCCCAGGCCAAGGCGATCGTGGTCAAGTGCATCCAGGCCGCCCGGGCCCGCATGGCGGCCCGCAACGCCCGCGAGCTGACCAGGCGCAAGTCGCTGCTGGAGTCCTCCTCGCTCCCCGGCAAGCTGGCCGACTGCTCCTCGCGCGACCCGCGCCAGGCCGAGCTGTTCATCGTCGAGGGGAACTCGGCCGGCGGCTCGGCCAAGGAGGCCCGCAACCGCACGTTCCAGGCCATCCTCCCCATCCGGGGCAAGATCCTGAACGTCGAGAAGGCCCGCCTCGACCAGGCGCTCAAGAACGTCGAGATCCAGTCCATCATCACGGCCATGGGCACCGGCATCGGCGAGGACTTCGACCTCACCAAGGCCAGGTACAACAAGATCGTGCTCATGGCCGACGCCGACGTGGACGGCTCCCACATCCGGACCCTGCTGCTGACCTTCCTGTTCCGGTTCCTGCGGGGGCTGGTCGAGTCCGGGTTCGTCTACATCGCCCAGCCGCCGCTGTACAAGATCAAGTACGGCCGCGGGGACAACGACGTCTTCTACGCCTACAGCGAGGCCGAGCGCGAGCAGTGGTTCAAGCGCAACCCGGCCCGCAGCAGGAACGTGAAGCCCCAGCGGTACAAGGGTCTCGGCGAGATGAACGCCGACGAGCTGTGGGAGACCACCATGGACCCGGAGCGGCGCACCCTGCTCCAGGTCGGGCTCGAGGACGCCGCCATCGCCGACGAGATCTTCACCATCCTGATGGGTGAGAACGTCGAGTACCGCCGCAACTTCATCCAGCGCAACGCCAAAGACGTCCGCTTCCTGGACATCTAGGTGACCACCCCGACCACGGCACAGGCGCTCCTGGGGGGCTGTGGGGGGAGCGAGCTCCCCCCACATGGATCGGGCGCGCAAGTGGTCGATCACGTTCAAGCAGACCGGAAGGCCCGGAAGGAACCACATGCCTGACGCTCGACGAATCGAGCCAATAGAGATCGAAGAGGAGATGCAGCGCTCCTTCCTCGACTACGCGATGAGCGTGATCGTGGCCCGGGCGCTGCCGGACGTGCGCGACGGGCTCAAGCCGGTGCACCGGCGGATCCTCTGGGGCGCCAACGAGGAGGGCGTGCGGCCCCCCAACGGCCGCCGCAAGTCCGCCTACATCGTCGGCTCGGTGCTGGGCAAGTACCACCCGCACAGCGACACCGCCGTCTACGACGCCATGGTCCGCCTCGGCCAGGACTTCGCCTCCCGCTACCCGCTGATCGACGGCCAGGGCAACTTCGGCACCGCCGACGGGGACGAGCCGGCGGCCATGCGCTACACCGAGGCCCGCCTGAACCCGCTGGCCATGGAGCTGCTGCGCGACATCGACAAGGAGACCGTCGACTTCACGCCGAACTACGACAACGAGAGCCAGGAGCCGGTCGTGCTCCCGGCCCGCTTCCCCAACCTGCTGGCCAACGGGTCCGAGGGCATCGCCGTGGGCATGGCGACCAAGATCCCGCCCCACAACCTGGGCGAGGTCATCGACGCCACCATCGCCCTGCTCGACAACCCGGAGCTGACCAGCGAGGACCTGCTGCGCTGGGTCAAGGGCCCCGACTTCCCCACCGGGGCGCAGATCATGGGCACCGCCGGGATCCGCGACGCCTTCCTGACCGGCCGCGGCTCGATCCGGGTCCGCTCCAAGGTCCGCATCGAGGAGAACAACCGCGGCGGCCAGCGCCTGGTCGTCACCGAGCTGCCCTACCAGGTCTCCGGCGACCGCCTGCTGATCCGCATCCGCGACCTGGTCCGCGAGGGCCGGCTGAACGGCATCGTCGACATCGCCAACGAGTCCAACAAGGAAGGCACCCGCCTGGTCATCGAGTGCCGCCGCGACGCCGTCCCCCAGGTCGTGCTCAACCAGCTCTACAAGCACACCCAGCTCCAGGACAGCTTCGGCGTGATCATGCTGGCCCTGGTCGACGGCGTGCCCCGGGTGCTCAACCTGGCCGACATGCTGTCGCACTACATCGCCCACCAGATCACCGTGGTCGTCCGCCGGACCCGCTACGAGCTGCGTAAGGCCAGGGAGCGGGCCCACGTCCTCGAGGGCCTGCTGATCGCGATCGACCATCTGGACGAGGTCATCAACCTCATCCGCAACGCCGAGTCGGCCGACGTGGCCCGCACCCAGCTGATGGAGCGGTACTCGCTGACCGAGATCCAGGCCACGGCCATCCTCGACATGCAGCTGCGCCGGCTGGCCGCCCTGGAGCGCCGCAAGCTCCAGGAGGAGTACGCCGAGCTCCAGACCAGGATCGCCGAGCTCCAGGCCATCCTCGACGACCCCTCCAAGGTGCGGGGGATCGTCAAGGAGGAGCTGCTCGAGATCAAGCGCCGCTTCGCCGACCCCCGCCGCACCGAGATCCGCCCCGACGAGGGCGAGCTGTCGATCGAGGACCTGATCGCGGCCGAGCCGGTGGTCGTCACCGTGACCAGGACCGGCTACGTGAAGCGGGTCGCCCTCGGCGACTACCGGGCCCAGAACCGGGGCGGCCGCGGGGTCCGCGGGGCCAACCTCAAAGAGGACGACATCGTCCAGTTCCTGGCCATCACCAACACCCACCACTGGGTGCTGTTCTTCACCAACAAGGGCCGGGTCTACCGGGTGAAGGTGCACGAGCTGCCCGAGGCGGCCAAGAACGCCCGCGGCACCTACGTGGCCAATGTGCCCGGGGCGACCTTCCAGCCGGACGAGAAGATCGCAGCAGTCCTCGACCTGGACGACTACGACGATGGTAAGTTCCTCGTCTTGGGTACCAAGGACGGCATGGTCAAGAAGACCGCCCTCAATGAGTACGACTCGCCGAGGGTGGGGCTGATCGCGATCAACCTGCGAGGCGACGATGAGCTCATCGGGGTCAAGCTCACCTCGGGCGACGACGACCTCCTGTTCGTCTCGCGAAAGGCCATGGCCGTGCGCTTCAGCGAGTCCCATGTGCGCCCGATGGGCAGGCAGACGAGCGGCGTGACCGCCATGCGGCTGCGACGCGACGACCAGGTGCTGGCCATGGAGGTGGTCCGCTCGAACGCCGACCTGCTGGTGGTCACCGACGCCGGCTTCGGCAAGCGCACCCCCCTCGAGCAGTACACCCGCAAGGGCAGGGGCATCCAGGGCGTCAGGACCGCCGAGCTGACCGAGGCCCGCGGCTTCCTCGCCGGGGCCCTGGTCGTGCAGGACGAGGACGACATCTTCCTCATCACCGACACCGGCCAGATCATCCGGACGCGCGTCAACGAGGTCCGCCGGGCTGGCAGGGCGACCCAGGGTGTGCGCATCATGCGACTCGCGAGGACGAGCGGCCGGGTCGCCGCCGTGGCGCCGGTCGTCAAGGACGAGGAGTAGCCAATGTCCAGCCAGTACCCGCAGGTGACGACGCGGCCGCTGCCCCGCCCGGCGTCCGCCGCCATGGCGCCTGCGGTCGACCGCCGGGCCCGGCTGGTGCTGCGCCGGCTCGATCCCTGGTCGGTGCTGAAGTTCTCGGTGGTCTTCTACTTCTGCCTGATGCTGATCAGCCTGCTGGTGTTCGCGGTCATCTGGTTCGTGCTGGTCAACATGGGCGTGTTCACGTCGCTGACCGACTTCGCCGGCATCTTCAACTTCGAGGTGACCTTCCCCGCGGGCACCGTGTTCCGCTGGTACACCTTCATCGGCCTGCTCGGCGTGGTCGTCTGGAGCATCGTCACCGTGCTCCTGACCCTGCTGTTCAACCTGGTGAACGACGTGACCGGGGGGATCGAGGTCGTTCTGGCCGAGCGGGAGCAGCGCCCCTCCGCCCGCTGACCGCCCCGCGCGACCGTCCGGAAGGGCGCCGGTCCTGCTGCCCCCTGTCGGGCTGGCGGCGGTCCAGCTCGGCGCTGAGCTGGTCGCGGCGGCCCTCCCAGCGCTCGGCCACCTCCTCGACGGCGTCGCGGACGGCCTCGAACCGGTCCAGCTCGCCCGACCCGGCGCCGCGGGCCTGGGCGGTCCGGGTCGACCCCTGCCGCTTGCGGAGCCCCTCGATCTCCTGGTCGAGGTCGCGGCCGAGGCGGCGCAGCTCGAACAGGGCCTGGGTGAGCACCCGCCTGGCCGCCGCCAGCTCGCGTCCCCCCGGCTTCCCCTCGGCGGGCAGGGCCTGGACCAGCGCCCGCCCGGCAGCCAGCTCCTGGCGCCGCAACGCCTGCTCGTAGTCCCGCGCAGTCCGCTTGCGCTCCGGCGCCACCGCTCCACTCCCCGCTCGGTCTCCGACACGCGACAGCGTAGCCACCCGGCGGCCGTTGGAGTACCCGGTTTCCGGGAACGCCGGTCGGGTATCGACGTCGCATTCGCGTGTGACGGACGCAGCTTCGGCAGGCCCTCCGCATGCGCGTCGGGCATACCGACCGGCGTTCCCGCGAACCTCCCGCCTTGCTGGAACTGTCGCCATCAGGACGGTTTCCCTACCAGATCGTCCATATACTCCTGGGCATGGCAACCTGCCCGAACTGCGGCAACGGCCTGGTCGAGCGGGCCAGGTTCTGCCCCGAGTGCGGCAGGGCGGTCGGCGGCCGGCCCTCGACCCAGGAGTTCCGGATCGTCACGGTCGTCTTCTGCGACGTGGTCAAGTCGACCGACCTGGAACGCGCCCTCGACCCGATGCCCATGCAGCGGCTCCTGGACCGCTACGGCCAGGCCGTCCGCCGGTGCCTGGCCGACCGCGGCGCCAGCGTCGGCAAGCGGCACGGCGACGGCTTCATGGCCGCCTTCGGCGTCCCCGAGTTGCACGAGGACGACGCCCTTCGGGCGGTCAGGGCGGCCGGCGAGCTCCAGGTCGCCCTCGACGAGCTGGCCGAGGAGGTGCGCCAGCAGCGCGGCCTGGAGTTCCACGTCCGCCTGGGCATCAACACCGGCAACGTGCTCGTCCGCGACGCCGGCACCCTGGAGGAGGAGCTCACCGGCACCCCCGTCAACCTGGCCAAGCGGTTCGAGGAGGCGGCCGGGGCGGGCGAGGTCCTGATCGGCGAGGAGACCTACCGGCTGGTGGCCGACGCGGTCAAGGCCGAGCCGGCCGGGCCCATGACGGTCAAGGGCGCGGCCGAGCCGCAGAACGTGTGGCGCCTGCTCGAAGTCCTGCCCGACCGCCCCGGCCGGGCCCGGCGGCCGGTCGCGCCCATGGTCGGGCGGGGCCGCGAGCAGGAGCTGCTGCTGCGGCTGTTCGAGCGGGCGGCGGCCGAGCGGACCTGCCACCTGGTGAGCGTGCTCGGCACGGCCGGGGTCGGGAAGTCGCGCCTGGTCGACGAGTTCGTGAGCGGCCTCGGCGGCCAGGCCGCCGTCCTGCGCGGCCACTGCCCGGCCTTCGGCGACAGCGTGACCATGTGGCCGATGGTCGAGGTCGTCCGCCAGGCGGCCGGGATCGCCCCGGACGACTCCCCCGAGCAGGCGAAGAGCCGGCTGGCCGAGCTGCTCGGGGGCGAGGAGCGGGGCACCCTGGTCACCGAGCGGATCGCCCAGCTCCTCGGCTTCGGCCAGGACACCGGCCTGCCCGAGGACACCTTCTGGGCGCTCCAGCGGCTGCTGGAGATCCTGGCCCGCCGCCAGCCGCTGGTGCTGGTCATCGACGACCTCCAGTGGGCCGACCCCATCCTGCTCGACGCCGTCGAGCACGTCGCCGAGTACGCCGAGGCGCCGCTGGTCCTGCTCTGCATGGCCCGGCCGGACGAGCTGTTCGCCCGGCGCGGACAGTGGCCGGGCGGCAAGGCGAACGCGCTGTCGTTCCAGCTGTCCCCCCTGCCCGAGCGCGAGGGCGAGCAGCTGGTCGTCCACCTGCTCGGCGGCCGGGTCGACCAGGCCGTCCAGGCGCACGTCAACGAGTGGGCCCAGGGCTTCCCCCTGCTGGTCGAGGAACTGGTCAGCAACCTCCGGGAGGAGGGGCGGCTGCGGGCGGCCGACGGCCGCTGGACGCTCGCGGTGGAGCCCGAGGAGGAGGCGGGGCGGCGGGCCAGCACCGTGCCGACCTCCATCCACGCCCTGCTGCTGGCCCGCCTCGACCGGCTCGGGCCCCGTGGCCGGTCGGTGATCGAGCCCGCGGCCGTGGTCGGCCAGCAGTTCCACGTGGGAGACGTCGAGGCCCTCCACCCCGAGGCGGTGCCGGCCGACCTGGCCGCCGGCCTCCAGGAGCTGGTCCGCCTCGACCTGGTCCGTGCCGACCACGGCCCGACGTCGGCCCCGCTGCCGCCCAACAGCGGCCCCGGCTACCGGTTCCGGCACGCCACCATCAAGACCGTCGCCTACGAGCGGCTGCCCGATGACCGACGGGCCGAGCTGCACGAGCGCTACGCCGACTGGCTGGAACGGGAGACCGAGGAGCGGCGCAGCCAGTTCGACGAGATCGTCGCCCACCACTTCTACGAGGCCTACCGGTACACGAGCCGGCTCGACCCGGGCGGCGCCCAGGCCGAGGAACTGGCCCGGCGGGCCGGCGAGCGCTACGCCGCCGCCGGGCAGCGGGCCGCCGTCCGCGGCGACGCCCGGCTGGTCCAGGCCTGGCTGGGCCGGGCGGCCCGGCTGCTGCCGGCCGACCACCCGCTGCGGCTGGCCGCCCTGCCGCCGCTGGCCGAGGCCCAGCAGGCGGCAGGCAAGCTCACCGAGGCCACCATGGCCTACCAGGAGCTGGCCCGGTCGGCCACCGCCGTCGGCAACGAGGGCCTGGCCCTGCACGCCACCATCGGCCGGCTCGGGATCACCGCTGTCCACGACCCCAGGCAGTTTCTGCGCGAGGGCCGCGACGAGGTCGAGCTGGCCATCGCCGCCTTCGACCGCCTCGGCGACCGCCTCGGCCTGGCCAAGGCCTGGCACCTGCTCGCCTACCTGGACTGGACCAGGGGGCGGCTGACCCAGGCCGAGGCCGCGGCCGAGCGGGCCAGGGCCCTGGCGAGGGAGGCGGGAGACGCGGGCTGGGAGGCCAACGCCATCGGCATGCACTGCCTGACCCTCTACTGGGGGCCGTTGCCGCTGGAGACGGTGGAGCGGCGCAGCCGCGAGGCGCTGGCCGAGGCCGAGCGCAGCGGCGTCTCCAGCCTGACCGCGACCGCCTACCGGGTGCTGGCCAGGGTGGCCGCGCACCGGGGCGACCTGGAGGAGGCCAGGCGGTTGGTGGACGCCGCCACCGCCATCACCAGGGAGGAGGGGTCGCTGCTGCCCAGGGCGGTCGACTGCATCTCACGGGCCATGGTGGACATGCTGGCCGGGGACCTGGCCGCGGCCGAGGAGGTTCTGCGCACCGGCCACCGGCAGCTCGAGGAGATGGGCGGCACCGGCCCGCGGGTGAACGTGGCCACCCTGCTGGCCAGGGTCCGGCTGCTGCGGGGCCGCAACGACGACGCCGAGGAGATCACCCGCGTCTGCGAGCGGCTGGCCGCCCCCGACCAGGCCGACGCCCAGGTCAAGTGGCGGTCCATCCGGGCCATCGCGGTCGCCCGCCGCGGGGGCGACCCGGGCGAGGCCGAGCGTCTGGCCAGGGAGGCCGTGTACCTGGCCGGCAAGACCGACCAGCTCGACTCCCGGGCCGAGGCCCACCTCGACCTGGCCGAGGTGCTGCTGCTGGGCGGCCGCGGCCGCGAGGCCGAGCACGAGCTGGAACGGGCCATCTCGCTGTACCAGGAGAAGGGCAACGAGGTCGGCGAACGCAACGCCCGGCGGCTGCTGGCCCGCACGCGTGGCTGAGCCTAGCGGGTCTCCCAGCAGGGGTCGGCCAGGGTGAGCAGGGCCCAGACCCGGACCGGGACCAGCAGGGCCATGTGCAGCGGCCCGTACAGCAGCAGGAACGGCACGCTGGCCCCGTGCGCCAGCAGGAAGGCGGCCGTCACCAGCAGCATGGCCAGGGCCAGGGTGAGGTCGGCGGCCACCAGCTCCCAACCGACCAGCAGCCCCTCGCTCGCCAGCAGCACCAGGGCGGCGGCCAGCAGCAGGGGCAGCAGGGCCCTGGCCAGCACGTCGAGGACAAGGTAGGGATGCCGGGACCGGATGCCGGCGAAGGTCCAGCGCAGCTCCCGGTAGAAGCTGCGGTTCCAGCGAAGCTGCTGGCGCAGGTACAGCCGCAGCGACCGGGGCACCCAGGTGCTGGCGATCGCCCGGGGCTCGAACAGCACCTGGCGGCCGGTGGCCAGGACCAGGTTGGTCAGGTGCAGGTCGTCGCCGTTGGTGCAGCGGACGCCGGCGAACGTCTGGGTCAGGTAGCGCGGCCACAGCCCGGCCAGGAGGTTGCGCCGGTAGACCGCGAACGGCCCCGAGCAGCACAGCAGCGAGGTGAAGAAGCCCTGGGCGGGCCGCTCCACCTGGAAGCGGAGGCGGTAGCGGTGGTGGATCAGGCGGGTGAGGAGGTTGGTGGGCGCGTTCAACACCCCGACGCTGCCCGACACCGCCCCCACCCGGTCGTCGCTGAAGCAGGCCGCGGCCTGGCGGACGGCGTCGGGGGCGAGAACCGTGTCGGAGTCCATGAGCACGACCAGCTCACCCCTCCCGCGCCGGACGGCCTCGTCCTGGGCGACGCGCTTGCCGGCGTTGTGGTCCAGCAGCCACACGCTCCAGCCCCGGTCGGCCCACCGTTCGTAGACGCCCAGCAGCCAGCTCCGGTTGTCGGACCCGTCGTCGACCAGCCAGGCGCGCAGCGGCCCCGGGTAGTCCTGGCCGGCCACCGAGCGGCAGCACGCCTCCAGCAGCGCCGGGTCCTCGTTGAAGCAGGGGATGACCACGTCGACGGTCGGCCACTCCACCGGCTCGGCCGCGGCGGCCGGCCCGGCCCGGCGCCGGCGGCTGCGCAGGGCGTAGACCCGCTCCAGGCTGGAATGCAGCAGCACCAGGGTGATGTAGAGCAGGAACACGACGCGCAGGGCTGCGACGACCAGCTGGTCCGCCATCACCCGCTGCCCCCGCCGGCCGGCCATGGGGCCGATTGCCCTGCTCTAGCGTGATGCACCATCCAGGAAGATAGTCGCCGGTCCGGGCCGCGGCTTCAAGGCCGCCTGAATGTCAGGAAGCTGACATCTGGCCGGTCAGGCAGTCGACGGTTCCGCCGGGTCGGAGGTGGGCATGCTTGCCGGAGGGCCCCTGCAGGGGCGGCCGTCGCGACCGGGAGGTGCCGATGCGTCCGCGCCACCGCGTGGTGCTGGGGCTGGCCATGGCGACCCTGGCCGCGGCCGCGCCCGCCAACCGCTGGCTGCTGGTCTACGCCGGCGTGGCCCTCGGGCTGCTGGCGCTGTCGCCTCGGGGGCCGCTACTCGTCCAGGAAGTTGTGCAGCGACAGCCCGCCGTCCACGGCGATGTTCTGGCCGGTGACATAGCCCGACCAGGCGTCGCTGAGCAGGAACAGGGCGACCCGGGCGACGTCGGCGGGGACGCCGGCCAGTCCGGCCGGGATCCGCGGCCGGAGCCGGGCTTCCTTGGCCACCTGCTCCGGGGTGGTGACGTCCTCCGCCGTCCTGATCCAGCCGGGTGAGATCGCGTTCACCCTGATCCGGTGCCGTCCGAGCTCCTTGGCCATCGCCTGTACCAGCATGGCCACGCCGGCCTTGCTGACGCTGTAGTGGGCCTCCCGGGCGACGTGGCGGTCGTGCAGGGAGGAGATGAACAGGATCGACCCGTGCGTTCTCCGCGACCGGTCCGGCGTGGCCGCCTGGTCGTCGATCAGCGCCTTGACCAGCCGGTCGGTGAACAGCCACGGCCCCCTGAGGTTGGTCCCCAGCACCAGGTCGAGGTCCGGGGCCCCGAGCTCGAGGAGCTGGTGGGGCGTGGTGATGCCGACGTTGTTGACCAGCAGCTCGACCGGTCCGTTCCTGGTCAGCTCGTCGGCCAGGGCGACCGCGTCCTCCTTGTGGAGGTCGGCCTCGATGACCTGGCAGTCCTCGGTGCGGAAGGCGTCCTTGAGGAGCTCCGCGTCCTTGTCGATCACGGTGACGTCGGCCCCGGCCATGATCAGCCACTTGGCGATCGCCTCGCCGATCCCGCGGGCGGCGCCGGTGACGACGGCCGGCCGGTCCCGCAGGTCGTCGAGCAGCGCCAGCACCGGGGGCCCGGCGTTCGCCTGGACCGGATCGACGTGACCGTTCGTCTGCACGCGCGACTGACCTCCCCACCTGGACGGTGCGTGCCGCCATCAAAGAGCCTTCCCGGCGGCGGCGCTGTCAGCTAGCTGACAGCCACAGGAACTTCTACCGCTCGGCGAGGTGCTCCAACCGCTCCCGGTCGAGGATCTCGAAGCCGCGGCCGTTGGCCCGGATGTAGCCGCGGGACTCGAGCGACCGCAGCGCCTGGTTGACCGTCTGCCTGGCCCCGCTGACCATGCTGGCCAGCTCGGCCTGGGTCACCGACGAGCGGGCGGTCCCGTCCCCGTCGCCGGCCAGGACCAGCAGCTGCCGCGCCACCCGGCCCTGGAGGTCGAGGAAGGCCAGGTCGGTGACCTGGCGGGTGGTGCGGCGGACGATCTTGCCGAGGGTGCGGAGCAGGGCCTCGGCCACCTGGTCCTCCGCCTTCAGCAGGCGCAGCAGCTCAGCGCGGGTCACGACCAGCAGGGTCGAGCGCTCGACAGCCTCGGCCGAGGCCGACCGCGGCCCGTCGTCCAGGAGGGCGACCTCGCCGAAGGTGGCCGGCGGACGGTGCCGGACCAGCTCGACGATGCCGCCGTTGCGGGAGGCGACGAACAGCTTCACCACGCCCTCGGCCAGGACGTACATGCGGTCGCCCGGCTCGTCCTGGAGGAACACGCACTGGGCGGGCTCGACGACCCGTTCGGCGACGCGCTCGGCGATGCGCCGCTGCGTCACCTCGTCGATCCCGCCGAACAGCTCGGTCCGGGCCAGGACGGCGGCCCTGTGCTGGAGGTCCACGTCGGCCGGAGATCTTACGACGGTCCAGCCGGCAGCGCGGCCAGGTCCTGCACCGGCCGGTGGGCCCGGTCGTCCGACCCGCCGGGAGGTCCTGGAAACGTCAGCAACCCGACAGCCTGGCTGTCGGGCCGTGGACAGCCGGCCATGCCGACACGTCCGAGACTGCTTGCAAGCGCCGAAGCCGCGACAGAGGAGGGAGTGAGCGATATGAGCATCCGCATCGTGTCCCGTCTGATCCTGCTCCTGGTCGTCCTCGCCGCGGCCACCACCCTGATGGTCGGGGGGCTGTCCCTGCTGGCCTCGACCACCCCGGCCGACGCGGCCCAGCTCCTGCAGCGCGACCAGGTCGCCGCGGTGGAGCGGGCCGTCGAGGCCCCGGCCGAGGAGGCCCCCGACACCTCGCCGACCCCGGCCGTCGTGCTGGTGTTCGCCGGGATCGTGCTCATGGCCGCCCTTCCGCCGATCCACCGGGTCCACGTCTACCACCGGTCCTACCACCGGTCAGACTGGCTCTAGGAGACGGGGGAGGCGTCCGCCGGGGGTCACATCCCGCCCCCGGCGGACGTTCGTTCTCGTGCGCCGCCCCTACCCGCCGGCCAGGCGGCGCAGCCGCTCGCGGTCGAGGATCTCGAAGCTGCGCCCGTTGGCCCGGATGTAGCCGCGGGACTCGAGCGACCGCAGCGCCTGGTTCACGGTCTGCCTGGCCCCGCCGACCATGGTGGCCAGCTCGACCTGGGTGATGCGGCGGGTCCGGGAGCCATCCGGCTCGGTCAGGTCGAGCAGCTTGGCCGCCACCCGGCCCTGGAGGCTCAGGAAGGCCAGGTCGCTGATCTGGCGGGTGGTGCGCCGGACCATCGCCCCCAGGATGCGCAGCAGGGCCTCGGCCACCTGCTCGTCGCTGCGCAGCAGCCGCAGCAGCTCCGGGCGGGTCACCACCAGCAGGGTCGAGCGCTCCACGGCCTCGGCCGAGGCCGACCGCGGCCCCGCGTCCAGCACGGCCAGCTCGCCGAAGATCGCCGGGGCGTCGTGGCGGTGGAGCTCGATCAGCTCCCCGTCGCGCGAGCACACCACCAGCTTCACCGAGCCCTCCAGGAGCACGAACATGGCCTCGCCGGGGTCGTCCTGCCAGAACACCGTCTGGCCCTTGTCGACCACCCGGCGGCCGGCGTGCTCGACCACGGTCAGGCGTGCCCGTTCGTCCAGCCCCCGGAAGGGCTCGACCCTGCCCAGCAGCAGGGCGGCCGTGCTGGCGTCCAAGTCCTCACCGCCTGACCGGAACAGGTGCGCTCGTCCAATCCTGGGGGATCGCTGGGCCAAATGCCAGAGTCGGGCACGTTGACACCCGGGGAGACGCTGCGCTCAACTTTGCCTCGCCTGCATCCGCTCTCGGGCAAAGGATCAGCGATGACCACCGAGTCGAACGTTCGGTCCGACCCTCGAGGCACGCCGCCCCGTTCCGGCCTGGACGCCTACTTCAAGATCTCCGAACGCGGCTCCACGGTCGAGCGGGAGATCCGCGGCGGTCTCGCCACCTTCTTCACCATGGCCTACATCGTCGTCCTCAACCCGCTGATCCTCGGCGGCGCCGCGGACGTCAACGGCCAGCGCCTCGACCTGGTCCAGCTGACCACCGCCACCGCCCTGGTGGCGGCGGCCATGACCCTGTTCATGGGCGTGTACGGCCGCTACCCGTTCGCGCTCGCGGCCGGGCTCGGGCTCAACGCCGTGGTCGCCTTCCAGCTGGCCGCGGTGATGTCGTGGCCGGCGGCCATGGGCATCGTCGTGCTGGAGGGGGTGGTCATCACCCTGCTGGTCGTGACCGGCCTGCGGGAGTGGGTCATGGACGCCATCCCGCTCGCCCTCAAGCAGTCCATCAGCGTGGGCATCGGCCTGTTCATCGCCTTCATCGGCTTCGTGGACGCCGGCTTCGTGCGCCGCATCCCCGATGCCGCCAACACCACCGTGCCGGTGCAGCTCGGGGTCGGCAACCGCCTGGTCGGCTGGCCGACGGTGGTGTTCAGCTTCGGCCTGCTGCTGACCATCTTCCTGGTCGTGCGGCGGGTGCGGGGCGCCATCCTGCTCGGCATCGTGATCACGGCCATCTTCGCCATCATCCTCAACGCGATCGTGGACGTCGGCCCGCGGGTCGACGCCGCCGGCAATGTCAACCCCGCCGGCTGGGCCCTGACCGTCCCCAAGGTCCCCGAGGGCATCGTCGGCTCGCCCGACTTCGGCCTGCTTGGCGCCTTCAGCATCGGCGGCAGCTTCGCCCAGGTCGGGATCATCGTGGCCGTGCTGTTCATCTTCACCCTCATGCTGAGCGACTTCTTCGACACCATGGGGACGGTCATCGGCGTCGCCAACGAGGGCGGCCTGCTCGACCGCGAGGGCCGGCTGCCCGGGATCAGCAGAGTGCTGTTCGTCGACAGCATCGCCGCGGCCGCCGGAGGGGTCGCCTCCACCTCGTCCAACACCACCTACGTGGAGTCGGCCGCCGGGGTCGGCGAGGGCGCCCGCACCGGGTTGGCCAGCGTGGTCACCGCCCTGCTGTTCCTGGTCGCGTTGTTCCTCACGCCCCTGGTCGAGGTGGTCCCCCAGGAGGCGGCGGCACCGGCCCTGGTCGTGGTCGGGTTCCTGCTCATGCGCCAGGTCGCCGACATCGACTGGGCCGACCCGGCCATCGCCATCCCGGCGTTCCTCACCATCGTCCTGATGCCGTTCACCTTCTCCATCACCAACGGCATCGGGGCCGGCTTCATCGCCTTCGTGGCCATCAAGCTGTTCCTGGGCCGCTGGCGCGAGCCGGGCCTGCTGCTGTGGATCGTCGCCTTCCTGTTCGTGATCTACTTCGCCATCGAGCCGGTGGAGCGGCTGCTGGGCGTGTAGCGGGCAGCGCGTCGGAAGCGCGTTCCACGTGAAACATCGCGGCCCGGTCGCCCGGCCCGGCCGCGTCAGCCCCCGTCGAGCCCGTCGGCCAGCTCGGCCGCCTCCCGCTCGACCCGCGCCCGCAGCTCGCGCTTGTCGGTCTCGTCGAGCCAGGTCGCCTCGACCCCGTCCAGCGCGATCGCCACCATGTCCTCCCAGCGGTAGTCGAACGCCTCCATGCACGACTGGTACTCGCGGCCGAGGTCGAGGTCGGTGAGGGCCGGGTCGTCGGTGTTGAGCGTGGCCAGCAGCCCCGCCTCCCGCATCCGCCGGTACGGGTGCAGCTCCAGGCGCGGCACGGCGTTGGCGATCACGACGTTCGAGTTGGGGCAGACGGTGAGCGGGATCCGCTCCACCGCCAGGCGCCGGGTCAGCTCCGGGTCCTCGAGGCTCGACAGCCCGTGGTCGATGCGCTCGGACCCGAGCACGTCCAGCCCGGCCCAGATGTGGCTCGGCGGCGTCTCCTCCCCCTGGTGCGAGGTGCGCCGCAGCCCGGCCTTGCCGGCCAGTTCGAAGGCGTCGGCGAAGTCGGTCGGGTCGACCCCCAGTTCGGTCGAGTCCAGCCCCACCCCGATGACCCGCTCGACCCCGGGGCTGGCGGCCTCGCGCAGCTCGACCAGCCGCCGGACCATGGCCAGGCCCGCCGCCCCGCCGTAGGCCCGGTCGATGTCGGCGATCAGCACGGCCCGGGCTCCGGTCTCGCCCTCGGCCTCCTCCAGGCCCTCGGCCAGCCCGGCCACGATGTCGGCCAGGTCCTGGCCGGCGTCCAGGTGCCGGGCAGGGGTGAAGAACGTCTCCCGGTAGACCAGCCCGTGCGCGGCACCGTCGACGACGCTCTCGTAGGCCAACCGGGCCCAGTCCTCGCGGCTCCCGAGGGTCGACTGCACCAGCCAGAAGATCTCCAGGAAGGTGTCGAGGTTGGAGTACCGGTACAGCTCGGTCGGGTCCGAGGTCGGCAGCTCGATCCCGTTCTTGCGGGCGAGGTCCACGACCGTGTCCGGTCGCATCGTCCCCTCGACATGGCAGTGCAGCTCGACCTTTGGCAGCCGGTCGAGCGCGGTGACGACGTCCACCGTCCCTCCTTCGTCGGAGTGGGGTTCCGCCAACCCTAACCAGCGCCGCTGCGCTCGTATACCTCGCGCCGCAGGGTGCCCACGAACGGCAGGTTGCGGTAGCGCTCGGCGTAGTCCAGCCCGTACCCGACCACGAACACGCTCGGGATGTCGAACGCCTTGTATCTCACCGGCACCTCGACCCGCAGCTCGTCCGGCTTGCACAGCAGCACACACACCTCGAGCGAGGCCGGCCGCCTGGGTCGCAGGGTCGCCAGCAGGTACTCGAGGGTCAACCCGGAGTCCACGATGTCCTCGACCAGCACCACGTGCCGCCCCTCGATCTCGTGGTCGAGGTCCTTGAGCAACCGGACCACCCCCGAGGTCTCGGTCGCCGACCCGTACGACGAGGTCGCGATGAAGTCGACCTCGTGCGGGATGCTCAGGGCCCGCGACAGGTCGGCCATGAGCACCACGGCCCCCTTGAGCACCCCGACCAGCAGCAGGTCGCGCCCCTGGTAGTCCTCCGAGATCCGCGCCGCCAGCTCCTGAACTCCCGCCCGGACCCGCTCCTCGTCCAGCAGCACGGACTCGATATCCCGTAGCCCCATCCCGCACCCCTCGCCCAATGACCGCCCCGCCGCTGGGCGCGCCCGCCGACCCACGCAAGCCTAGCCCGCCCGCCCCACCGACCGAAACAGGAGCACGGCGGTTGGTTGCCCGACGTCCCGGCAGTCGCGATCCTGCACAGGCACCGCTCGAGCCCCAAGGAGGTCACGTGACGGAGGACCCCCAGGCCGTCGCCCAGCGCTCCGCCGCGGCCATGTACGAGGCCGACCTGGCCTCCCGCCACCTCGGCATCCAGATCGAGCACGTCACCCCAGGCCACGCCACCGCCCGCATGCAGGTCCGCGAGACCATGCTCAACGGCCACGACATCTGCCACGGCGGCTACGTCTTCCTTCTCGCCGACACCGCCTTCGCCTTCGCCTGCAACACCTACGGCCCCGTCACCGTCGCCGCCGCCTGCGACGTCGTCTTCCTGGCCCCAGCCCACCTCGGCGACGAACTGATCGCCGAAGCCGCCGAACGCCACCGCCACGGCCGCAGCGGCATCTACGACGTCACCGTCCTCCTCCCCGACACCACCGTCATCGCCGAGTTCCGAGGCCACAGCCGGACACTCCGACAGTGATGCCTCCATACCCCTGTGCTACATTGCCCCCCGGCGGCAGAGGCACCACCAGCCTCCAAGCAGGTGCAACGCACCCGGGCCTGTAGCTCAGGCGGTTAGAGCGCATCCCTGATAAGGATGAGGTCCCAGGTTCAAGTCCTGGCAGGCCCACCAACCAACCCAGCAGGTCAGAGCGTCGCGGCCGCCAAGCCGTCGGCGCTCTCTCTGTCCCTGGTCCACATCTGGTCCACGTCGTGCCCTACTCGGCATCGTCGGCCGCCTCATGAAAGCGGTCCAGACGGTCCCGCAACGCCCGGTCCGCCTCCGGGTACAGATGCCCATAGCGGTCCAGGGTGAAGCTCACCGAGGTGTGTCCCGCCCGAGCCGCGACGTCCTTGGGACCAGCCCCGGCCGCGATCCACAGCGCGACCGCCGTATGCCGCAGGTCATGGATGCGCAGCCCATCAAGGCCAGCGGCCCGGGTCGCCGGGCGCCACACCCGGGTCCGGAAGCTCGCGGTCCGCAGCGGGCCACCGTTGGAGAGCGCGAAGACGAAGCCGTCCGGCTCGACCGACCGGTCAACCAGATGTTCGTGCAACGCCTCGACCACCACCCGGGGCAGGCCAACCCGACGGCGACCAGCCGTGGTCTTGGGCGGCCCGAGATACAGATGGCCGTGCATCTCGGTCACCACCTCGGCCACCTCGACCACCCCGGCGGCCAGGTCCAAGCGCTTGCGGCGCAGCCCGGCCATCTCCCCGATCCGCAGCCCCCCGTAGGCACCCAGCAGGACCAGCGCCCGATAGGCCGGCCCAACCGCCACCGCCAGGCGGCGGACCTCGGCCACGGTCAGGAACCGCATCTCAGCCCGCTCGATCTTGGGCAGCGGGATCTGTCGGCATGGCGACCGGGGGATCATGCTGCCCTCAACGGCGGCCGCCAGGATCTTGCTCAACACCTGGTAGCACTTGTGCACCGTCGCCGGCGCCAGGCCCTTGCCCGAGAGCTCCGCCACCCAGGCCCGCACGTCGCGCTGGCTGATGTTCGCCAGAGGCGTCGAACCGAACCGTGGTAGCAGGTAGCGATCCAGCAGCATCCGATCCCGGACCGCCGTGGTCGGCCGAACGTTGTTGGTCGTCTCTTGCCATTCCCTCACCCACACCGAGAACCGAACCCGACCCAACGCCGGCTTCGTCCACGCGCCCCGGGTCTTGTCGTGCTCGACCTCAGCCAGCCAATGTTGGGCGTCGGCCTTGCGGGCGAAGCTGCGCGAATGCTGGCGGCCGTCCGGCCCCCAATAGCGCGCCCGCCACGGCTTGCGCCGATCTGGCCGCCGGTCGATCGCCATCAACCCACCTCCGGGTAGTCGCCGATCTCGACCCGATGCGCGGCCACGTACTCGGCCAGGTCGTCAGGGTGGAAGCGGACGTAACGGCCGAGCTTGCGGTAGGCGATGCGTCGCTCCAACACCAACCGGCGCATGTGCCGAGGCGTGGTGCCCAACCGCTCAGCGGCCTCCTCGAACGTCATCAGCCTGTCCATCCCTGCGCCCTACTTCCGACTACGCGGCGATCATGCTCCTCAACTCTTCTCGGGCCACCTGTCGCTGTTCACGGGCGCGAGCGGCTGCTGATAGGGCCAGCCACCGCTCCCCCTCGGTCTCGTAGCCGGCGCCGACGTAGACCCAAGTGGCGACGACGATCACGGCTTGGTCGTCCTCGGGCCGGTCCCAGGCGTCCAGGGGGATGCCGTCGTGGGCCCGGCGGCGCTTGGCGAAGGCGACCCGGGCCCGCCGCAGGGCGCCCATGGTGGTGGAGTAGCGGCGGCTCTTGGTCGACCAGTGACCCCCGAACCCGAGCATGTGCGCCCACGCCTGGAGCCGCAGCCTGTCGAACTGCGGGCGGCCGCCCAGCTCCCAGGCCGCCTGGACGAGCTTGGCGACGTGGGCGGGGAGCTGGTCGAGGCAGTCGAGGTCGTCGGCGGTGAGGCGTCGGTCCAGGCCGCTGCCGAAGCTCTCGGTGGCCTTGGTGGCGTACTTGGCGATGTACCCGGCCACCTGCTCGGCCGAGAGCTCCCCCGCCTGGTCGTCGCCGCTGGTGATGTTGCGGACGTCGAGTTGCTCACCCCAGCGGGCATACCGGTCCGGCCCCCCATCGACAGGCGGGCAGGGCACCCGGACAGCCGGGACGGCCTGCCGGAGGGCGTCCTCGAGGAGGGTGG
>Ga0209814_10000150_pt1 | contig 19713 bp, 17 predicted proteins | sample SoiMetdeltSBSDD1_FD_187597 | JGI IMG/M metagenome (GOLD analysis project Ga0209814, IMG submission 187597) | Bulk soil microbial communities from a Populus tree surrounding site in Tennessee, USA - Soil MetaG P. deltoides SBSDD1 (SPAdes) (version 2) | ecosystem: Environmental > Terrestrial >... | reverse complement strand
CTGCTTCATCTCGGTGGCCACCGAGACCGCCTCGCCGTAGTGCGCGAACGAGCGCACCTTCGTGGTCGCGATGCCGATCGAGACGCCGGCGAGCGGCAGCCGTTGTAGCTTTCCCTTGCGATCCTCGACCTCGACGTACCCGCGTTCCACGTCCTCGGGATCGTAGAACTCCTTGATCTGCCCGTCGAAGGTCTCGACCACCAGCCCGGCGACGTCCTCGGCGACGTCGGGCGGCACGACCGCCACGAAGTCGTCTCCCCCGACGTGACCGACGAAGCCGTCGGCGCCCGCGCGCCCGGCGACCGCGTCCTGCAGGATCCTCGCCGTCGCCTGGATCAGGCGGTCACCCTGGACGAAACCCTTCTGGTCGTTGTAGGCCTTGAAGTTGTCCAGGTCCGCGTACAGCACCGCGAAGGGCGACTCCTCGCGGACCATCCGCTCGATCTCCTCCTGGATGCGGATGTTCCCGGGAAGCCCGGTGAGCGGCGAGAGGTTGCGCATCTCCTTCGCTCGCCGGAGCGTGCCCTTGACCCGAGCGAGGAGCTCGATCGGGTCGAATGGCTTGATGATGTAGTCGTCGGCGCCGGCGGTGAGCCCGAGGACCTTGTCGGTCGCCAGCGCCTTCGCGGTGAGCATGATGATGGAGGTGTTCGAGGTGTGCGGGTTCCGGCGGAGCCGGTGCGCGACCTCGAACCCGTCGATCCGCGGCATCATCACATCGAGCAGCACGAGGTCGGGGCGCAGGCCGGCGGCCTTCTCGAGCGCCTCCTCGCCGTCCGAGGCAACCGAGACCTCGTAGCCCGCGCTGCGGAGGTTCACCTCGACGAATCGGGCGATGTCCGGATCGTCGTCGACGACGAGGATCGACTCCGGCATCAGACGTTCGCCCCCGCCGACGCCTTCAGCTCGAGCGCCGAACGGGCCGGATCCCCGGCCCCGAAGATCGCGGTCGCGGCCACCAGGACGTCGGCGCCCGCCCGCACGCATCGGGCTGCCGTCTGGAGGTTCACGCCGCCGTCCACGTGCACCTCGGCGTCGAGGCCGCGACGATCGATCTCCGAGCGGAGCGCCTCGATCTTGGCCTCGGCTTCTGGCTGGAACGGTTGCCCCGCCCATCCGGGTTCGACCGCGAGGACGACCACGTCGTCGGCGTCCTCGAGAAACGCGAACGCGGCCTCGGCGGCCGTACGCGGCGCGAGCGCGATCCCGGCCCGCATCCCCAACCGACGGACCTTGCGTTGCGTGGGCGCCGGATCGCCCACGGCCTCGAGATGGAAGCTCACGGCGTCGGCGCCCGCCGCCGCGAGCTCGTCGAGAAACCCGTCGGGCGAGTCGACCTGGAGGTGCGCGTGGAGGGGCCGATCCGTGTGGTGGCGCAGCGCGGCCACCACCGCCGGACCGATCGTGAGGGGCGGGACGAAGTGTCCATCCATGACGTCGATATGGATGAGGTCGGCATGCTCGCCCACGAGCTTGACCTCCTCGGCCAGACGGGCGAGGTCGGCCGACAGGATGGACGCGCCCAGCTTGGCCACGGCGCGATTCTAGCCGCGAGGGGTTGCCCGCCCGCGGAAGGCCGCGACGAACATCGCGTCGCAGCCGTGCGCATGCGGCCAGAGGCGGACCCGTTCGGCGGGGCCGTCGGGGCCGGCGATCTCGATGGGCTCGAGCCCGGGGACGCGCCGCAGGATCGCGTCGCAGGCGGCGTCCGTCTCGGCCCGCGGGAACGTGCAGACGCTGTAGACGAGCCGGCCCCCCGGCCGGAGCAGCCCGGCGGCGGCGGTCGCGATCCCAACCTGCAGCCGGGCGAGGCTCGAGAGCTCGTCCTTGCGGGCACGCCATAGGAGCTCGGGGCGCCGGCGAGAGGAGCCGATCCCCGAGCACGGCGCGTCCACCAGGACGCGATCGAACCCCCCACGGAGGGCGGGGCGGCGACCGTCCTGCGCCAGCAGCTCCGTCCGAACGCCGAGGCGCTCGACGTTGGCGCGTACGAGCTCGAGCCGGGCCGGCGAGACGTCCGCGGCGACCGAGCGTCCCTCTGGCCCGATCACGCAGGCGAGATGACCGGTCTTGCCGCCCGGACCGGCGCACACGTCCAAGACTCGGTCGCCCGGGCGCGGATCCAGCGCCGCCACGACGAACGAGGAGGCCTGGTCCTGCACCGCGAACCATCCCTGGGCGTATCCGGGCAGCGCCGAGGGTGCACCCGAGCCGATCACGATCGAGTCCGGATGCACCGTTCCCCGTTCCGTCCCGACGCCGGCGGCATGCAGCTCCCGTTCGAGCTCGTCGACCGTCGTACGGCAGGTGTTCGTTCGGATCGTGAGCGGCGCCTGCGCGGCGAGCGCGACGGCGGCCCGCTCGGTCTCCTCGTCCGACGACACGATCCGCCGGAGCTCGCGCACGGCCCATTCGGCGAGCCCGGTCCGAAGCGAGACCGCCAGATCGGTGCGACCCTCGGGCGCCTCCGGCTCGAGCATCGCGAACCGTCGCAGGACCGCGTTCACGAAGCCGCGGTGGCGCGGGTCGGCGATGGTGACGGTCTCCGACACCGCGGCGTGGACCGGGACGCGCAGGAAGCGCAGCTGGTAGGCCCCCAGGCGCAGCGCCGCGCGGGCGCCCTTGGGGGCGGTGTCGATCGGACGGTCGAGCAGCGGCGCGAGCTGGTGGTCGATCGGGATCAGCCTGCGGAGGGTGCCGTAGACGAGCTCGGTGGCGAACGCCGCGTCGCGCTCGGACAGGGCGACACGCGCGAGCGTCCGCGCCAGGGTGAGGTTGGAGTACGCGCCCTCATCGGTGACGCGCCGGATCACATCGACCGCGACCGAACGCGCGGACGTCGGCGGCGTCGGCCGCCCCGGGGGCCCGACCCTGCGCGAGGACCCGGCCCGCCTCCGGTCCACGGGACGGGTCACCCGAGCGACTCGCCGACCGCCGGGCGGTAGCCGTTCACGAAGTCCGACGAGCTCATGTGGCGCCGGCCGGCCGGCGCGAGCTCGATCGCTCGGAACCCGTCCTGGCCCGTCGCGACGACGAACCCCTCTTTGCTCGCTTGGACGATCGAGCCCGGCGCGCCGTTCGCGGGGACGGTGTCCGCGCGGAAGACCTTCAGGTCCTCGCCGCGGAACCTCGTGGTCGCGCCCGGCTCGGGCGACATCGCCCGGGTGCGGTTGACGAGATCGCGCGCTGGTTCGGTCCACCGCAGGACCCGATCGTCGGGCCCCATGCGCCTGGTGAACGTCGCGGCCGCCTCGTCCTGTTGGCGGGGATCGGCCGCGCCCTCCGCGAAGAGGTCGGCGGTCTCGACCAGGACCTCCGCGCCGATCGTCGCGAGCCGGTCCCCGAGCGAGCCCGCGTCGTCCCCGGACTCGATCGCCACGGCCCGCCGCACGATCACCGGGCCGGTGTCGATCCCCGTGTCCATCACGATCGTCGTGACGCCGGTCTCGTGGCGTCCCTCGAGCAACGCCGTCTGCACCGGGCTCGCGCCCCGAAGATCCGGGAGCAGCGAGAAGTGCAGGTTCACGGGTGCGATGGCCGGGAGGTCGAGCACCGCCTGCGGCAGGATCTCGCCGTAGGCGACCACGATCAGGAGGTCGGGGGCGCTCGCGGCGAGCGCGTCGGCGCCCGGGCCCGACGTGACGGTCTCGACCTCGTGCAGCGACAACCCCGCCGCCGCGGCGGCGTGCGCGACCGGCGTCGGGCGAAGCTCGTTCCCGCGACCGGCGGGCCTGCGTTCGGCCGTGATCACCGCGACGACCTCGTGGCCGGAGCCGGCGATCGCTCGCAACGAGGGCACCGACCATCGGTCGTTGCCGAGGAACGCGATGCGCAGCGAGCGGCTCACGGGCGGGAGGATACGCGGCCCGGCACGCCCCCCCGGTTGTCGAACGCTCAGGGTTCGGAGCGTTGCACCTCGAACTCGCGGAGCTGGCGCATCACGTCGCGCCGGCCCGCGTCGTCGAGACGATCGATGTAGAGCATCCCGTTCAGGTGATCGGTCTCGTGCTGGAAGATCCGCGCCAGCAGACCCTCGGCCGCGATGTCGAGTGGTTCGCCGTCGAGATCGGCGCCCACCAGCCGAACCCGCCCGGCGCGAACCGTCGGGTGGTACGGACCGGGGATCGACAGGCAACCCTCCTCGAGCGTTTCCTCGCCCTCCGGTTCGGAGAGCCGGGGGTTCGCGACGAAGCCGGCGTGTCCCTCGCGATCGTCGTAGACGAAGCACGCCGTCCGCAGGCCCACCTGGTTCCCGGCCAGACCGACGCCGGGAGCCGCGTACATCGTCTCCAGCATGTCATCGACGATCCGCCGGAGCGCGTCGTCGAACGTCTCGACCGGCGAGGCCGTAGCGCGGAGCACGGGGTCGCCGAGCGTTCGGATCTGCATCACGGTCACGATGTCTCCCCCAACCGACGTGGGTCATCGCTCACAGGTGCGGCTCGGCCTCGACGCGGGTAACGATCCCCGCCGCCGCGAGCCGGCGCATCTCGGCACCGAAACCGGCGACCCGGCCCGCATCGAGCGCGACCAAGCATATCGTCGCCCCACCGACGTTCGAGGAGAGCAGCGTCGCGGGTTCGAGCGCGGCCAGCTCGCGGTCGAGCTCGGCGCCGCCGGTCACGCGGAACACGGGCGACCCCACCGGGAACCCTGCCTCGGCCCGGCGCGGGGCCTCGGCGCGTCGGAACCGGTCGGGTCGTCCCGAGACCAGGGCCTGGACGGCGGGGTCGTTCGGGGCGTCGGTCTGCACGATGACCCGTCCGTCCGGACGGGCCCAGGCCGCGGCCTCGAACCACGTCACGAGCACGCGTTCCCGAGCGTCCACACCGGGGCGGCGGAGCGAGGCGTCGGCGTGCAGGATGGCCACGAGGTCCACGCCCGGGGAGCCCACGTCCTTCAACGCCTCGACGCCGCCCACCAGCACCTCGCGCGCGCGCGGCGCGCGAGGTGGGTCGTCGCGACCGATCAACGACACCGGCACGGTGGCGACGCCGCGGGCCCACTCCTCGACCCGTTCGGCGCCGCGGCGCGCGATCCCGAAGTCGGTCGCCCCGCAGGAGGCGCACCGCCCGGGCGCCTCGCACACCACACACCGGATGCTGCCGCGCTCGAGCCGGAGCATGCCGAGGCACGACGCGCACGCCGCCGGCTCCCCGCAGGACCTGCAGACCCGGGCGACCCCATAGCCACGGAGCGGCTCGAACACGAACGCGCGCGTGGCCGATCGGAGCGCGCGGATCAGGCGAGGCGACCGCCCCTCGGGACCGGGCCGGACGACCTCGACAGGCGCCCAGGGCCGGACGGCCGGCTCGACAAGGACGTGCTCGCGGGCCGTGGCCTCGAGCGAGGGGCAGAACGCGCTCAGGACGCTCGCGGCCCCCACGATTTCGGCTCGCAACCGGGCCACGTCGCGGACGTGGTAGGACGGCGAACGTTCGTCCCGGTGCTGCGCGTGACCCTCACGATCCACGTAGATCAACCCCAGATCGGCGAGCGGCGCGAACACCGCGGGACGCGTGCCCACCACCACGCTCCAGCGGCCCGCGGCGATCTCGAGCCAGGTGCGGTAGCGGGTGCGCTTGTCGCCCCCCAGGAACAGCACCGCGTCGTCCCCGAACACTTCCGCGACGGCCCTCGCGGTCGCGGGCACCGGGTCCGCGTCCGGCACGATCACGATCGCCGTGCGCCCGGCGGCGAGCGACGCCGCGACGCAGGTCACGGCGACGTCCGCCTCGTCCGTGGGCGCCGGCCGAACCACGAACGCGCCCCGCCCTGTTCGAAGGGCCTTCAGCAGCCTGGGGCCGTCGCGGTAGGTCTCGATGCGTGAGGTCCCGGGCGCCGGCAGAGGCCTCCCCCGCGGCGGCGGCGTCCACGGGGATGTCTCCTCCGAGGCGACGCGCGGGGGCACGGCTCGGCCGATCACGGTGGCGAGCGGAGCGACGTACCGCTCGCTCATGGCCCGGAACAGCGCGAGCGAGGGCTCGTCGAAGGATCGGACCGCCGTGACGAGCTTGCGGACCCGGAGCATCCGCTCGGGCACGTCGTCGGTCTCGCCGAGCACCCACGCGCGTGTGGCGCGGCCGTGAAACGGCACCTGCACCACCGACCCGAGCCCCGCGCCCAGTTCCTCCGGGAGCTCGTAGGTGAAGGGACGATCGAGGGCGAGCAGCGGCCGGTCGATGCAGACGGTGACGGGGCCCGACAGAACCCGCGGCGCCCTGTCTCCCAGCGCCCGCCGGACGAACCGGGACGACCCGCTACCCGAACGCGCGGCGGAGCTCATCCGCGCGGTCGGTCGCCTCCCAGGGGAACTCCTTGCGGCCGAAGTGACCGTACGCCGCCGTGTCCTCGTAGATCGGGCGGCGAAGATCCATCTCCCGGATGATCGCCGCCGGCCGGAAGTCGAACGCGTCCCACACGACGTCCACGAGGTGAGCCGGATCGACCTGCTCTGTCCCGAACGTGTCGACCGCAAGCGAGACCGGGTGGGCCGCCCCGATCGCGTACGCGACCTGGATCTGCAGGCGGTCCGCCGCGCCCGCGGCCACGAGGTTCTTCGCGACGTACCGTGCCATGTACGCCGCCGAGCGGTCGACCTTCGTCGGATCCTTGCCCGAGAAGCAGCCGCCGCCGTGCGGCGCCATCCCTCCATAGCTGTCGACGATGATCTTCCGACCCGTGAGACCGGTGTCGGCCTTGGGCCCCCCGATCTCGAACCGGCCCGTCGGGTTGACGAGGATGCGGGCGTCATCGGCGTCGAGCTCGAACTCGCGCAGCACGGGGTCGATCACCTCCGCGCGGACGTCGGGGGCCAGCAGCGTCTCGACGTCGACCTCCTCGCGGTGCTGCGCGCTGATCAGCACGGTGTCGACCCGCTTGGCGGTCGTCCCCTCGTACGCGATCGTGACCTGGCTCTTGCCGTCCGGCCGCAGGTACGGGATCACCCCCGCTTTGCGTACGTCCGCGAGCCGCTTGGCCAACCGGTGCGCCATCGCGATCGGCAGCGGCATCAGCTCGTCGGTCTCGCGGCAGGCGTACCCGAACATCATCCCCTGGTCCCCGGCGCCGAGCGTGTCGAGCTCGTCGACCGATCGACCCTCGCGGTGCTCGAGCGCCTCGTCGACTCCCCGTGCGATGTCGGGGGACTGTTCCTGGATCGACGTGACTACCCCGCAGGTGTCGCCGTCGATCCCGAAGTTCGCGTCGGTGTACCCGATCTCGGTGACCGTCCGACGTACCACCGTCGGGATCTCGATGTACTCCGATGTCGAGATCTCGCCGGCGACCATCACCAGCCCCGTCGTCACCAACGTCTCACACGCGACGCGGCACTCGGGGTCCACCGCGATGATGGCGTCCAGGACCGCATCGGAGATCCGGTCGGCGAGCTTGTCGGGGTGCCCCTCGGTGACCGATTCGGAGGAGAACAGGTACGCGTGGCTCATCGCGGGCGAGCATAGCAGCGGCATCTGACGGCCCCGGCGCGCGGCGCGAGATCGGTCACAGCGGTCGGGCGCTAGGCGGTGAGCAGCTTGGCGAGGCGGTCGCAGATCGCGGACGCCAGATCGGCCTTGGTCCACTCCCGCATGCCGACGTCCTCGCCGTCGGCGGCCAGGATCGCGGCGCGATCCGTATCCGAGCCGAACCCCGTGCCTTCGCGCCCCACCTCGTTCGCCACCAACAACTGTACGCCCTTGCGCCGCAACTTCTCGCGCCCGGACGCCTCCACGTCTTCGGTCTCGGCGGCGAAGCCCACGAGGACCGTGTCCCCGGCCGAGCCCAACTCGGCGAGGATGTCACGGGTCGGGACGAGGCGGACCTGTGGCGGACCTTGATCCTTCTTGATCTTGGCGTCGGCCACGGGCTCGGGCCGGAAATCGGCGACGGCCGCCGCCATCACGACCGCGTCGGCCCCCTCGGCGGCGTCGAGCACGGCACGGCGCATCTCGTCCGCGGTGTTCACGCGCACCAGGGCGGGGCCCGCGGGGGGGTCGACCGTACCGGGACCGACCACCAGCGTGACCTCGGCCCCGCGTCCGAACGCCTCCGCGGCGACGGCGAAACCCATCTTGCCCGTCGAACGGTTCCCCACGAATCGGACGGGGTCGATCGGCTCCCATGTCGGTCCGGCCGTCACGACGATGCGGGTGCCGGCGAGATCGCCCGCCGCGGCGAGCGCGTCCTCGATCGCCTGCACGATGCCATCGGGCTCGGTCATGCGGCCCGTCCCCTCGTCGCCGGCGGCCAGGGAGCCGTGCACCGGTCCGACGACGCGAGCTCCTCGCGATAACAGCGCGGTCACGTTGGCCTGCGTCGCCGGGTGCTCCCACATCCCCGTGTGCATCGCCGGTGCGAGGACGAGCGGGCAGCTCGCCTCGAGCAACGTCGAGGTGAGCAGATCGTCCGCGATGCCCTGCGCGAGCTTGGCGATCACGTTCGCCGTCGCCGGCGCGACGACCGCGATGTCGGCCTCGTGGGCCAGCCGAACGTGCAGGACGACGCCGGGCTCCTCCCACAGGTCGGTGTAGACGCGGTGATCCGAGAGTGCCGCGAACGTCGCCGGGCCGACGAACCGCTCCGCCGAACGGGTCATCACGACCCGGACGGAGGCGCCCCGCAGGCGGAGGAGCCGCACCAGGACGCACGCCTTGTAGGCGGCGATCCCACCGGTGACGCCGAGGAGGACTCGACGGCCCCCAAGGGCGGAGCGCTCGGTCGTCACGCGGGCCTCCTTCGGCCCCCGATCCCTCGGGGGCTCGGGTCGATCGGTTACTTGATCCCGACCCCGTCCGGCCGCTCGGCGTTGATCTTGGCCTCGGCGATCTCCTCCAGCGCGATCGACAGGGGCTTGTTCCGCAACCCGGTCTCGACCAGAGGCGGCACGAACTCGGCCCGGCCCTCGCCCAGCTGGTTGTAATAGGAGTTGATCTCGCGGGCGCGCTTGGCCGAGAGCGTCACGAGCGTGTACTTGGAGTCGACCTGAGCGAGCAGGTCGTCGATCTTGGGCTCGATCATGGGTTCGAGGATCCTTTCTTTCCCTTGGCGCTGTCTCCCGGGGGGCCCTCGGGCAGGCCATCTACCTGCGGAGACGCATCGATGATAGCAGCGACCTCGTCGGCGGCTCGCTCGGCGTTCTCGTTCACGATCACGACGTCGAACGCCTCGCGCTGCTCCAGCTCCTTGCCGGCCTTCGCCAGTCGTCGAGCCAGACCCTCCTCCGTCTCGGTGCCTCTCGAACGCAGCCGGCGCTCGAGCTCCTCCATCGTCGGCGGCTCCAACAGGATCAGCACCGCTCCGGGGATCGCCTCGCGCACGTGCCTGGCGCCGGTCACGTCGAGCTCGAGCAGGATGTCGATCCCGGAACCGAGCGCCCGGCGGACCGGCTCGGCCGGCGTGCCCGAGCGGTGCCCGAAGATCTCCTCCCACTCGAGCAGCTCGCCCGCCTCGATCATCCGATCGAAGGCCTCCTCGGACACGAACAGATAGTCCACGCCCTCGCGCTCGCCCGATCGCGGTGCGCGCGTCGTGGCCGAGACCGAGAGGAGGATCCCGGGATTTCGCGCGCGGACCAGGCGGACGACGGTCCCCTTGCCGACCCCTGAGGGTCCGGCGACGACGAACAGCCTCCCGAGCCCGGCGCCCAGCGGTGGCTACTTCTTCGCGAACTCGCCCAGGAGCGACTCGCGCTGCTTCGCGCCGAGACCCCGAACCCGTCGGCTGGCGGAGATGTCCAGACGCTCCATGATCTTGCGCGCCCGGACCTTCCCCACACCCGGGAGCGACTCGAGGACGGTGGAGACCTTCATCTTGCCCACCGTGTCGTCGTCCTGTCTGGACAGCACGTCCCTCAGCATGAGCTTGCCGGACTTCAGCTGACCCTTGAGCTCGGCGCGCTTCTTCCGCGCGATCGCGGCCTTCTCCAGGGCCTGCTTGCGCTGTTCATCGGTCAGGACGGGTAGGGGCATCACACCACTCCTTCGCTCGGGGGCCGGAAGCCCGCGAGTATAGCCAGGGCCCCACGAGGGCATCAACGCGACTCATGCGCTCTACCTGCAGGTTTCCGATGGGCGGCGCCGTCAGCGAACGCTCGCGAGGATGGCCCGCGCGACACCTGCCGGGTCCGTCGATCCCGTGATCGGCCGGCCGACGACGAGGTAGTCGGCGCCACGTTCGACCGCTTCCTCCGGGGTAAGGATGCGGACCTGATCGTGACCGTTCGAACCGGCCGGCCGGACGCCGGGGACGACGAGACACGCCGCCGAGCCGAGCACCTCGCGGACCGGCGCGACGTCCTCGCCGGACACGACCACGCCGTCCGCACCCGCAGCCATCGCCTCGAAGGCGAGCGACGGGGCCGAGGCGAGCCCTTCCCCCGCGACGCTGGACAGGACCGTCACCGCCAGGACGATCGGGGTCGCATGTCCAGCCTCCTCGGCCCCCCTGGCGGCGCCACGGACCGCCGCCGCGACCATGGCCTCTCCCCCCAGCGCGTGGACCGTGAGCATCCACACCCCGAGCCGGGCACAGTTGCGCGCCGCGCCCTCGACCGTGGTCGGGATGTCGTGCAGCTTCAGGTCGAGGAACACCGGGGCGAACGTTCGCACACGCGATACGGCCTCTGGGCCGTGTGCGGCGAACAGCTCGAGCCCGACCTTGAGGACCGCGGCCTCGCCGTCGAGGCGCCGGGCCATCGCCTCCGCCGCGTCGACGTCCGAGACGTCGAGCGCGACGATCAGTGGGTTGTCCGGACGCGGGATCACGGCGACCCGTTCCCCGCGTCGAGGACCCGAACGCGGCCGCGCAGCTCGCCGGGCGAGGCGAATCCCTTCTCGCGCAGGTACGCCAGGATCCCCTGCGCGATGTCCACGTGGACCGAGGGGTCGACGAGCAGCGCCGTCCCGACCTGGACCGCCCACGCACCGGCCAGCAGGAACTCGATCGCGTCCTCCGCGGTCGCGATGCCCCCGACCCCCATCACCGGCACGTTCGGCAGCGCCCGGGCCACCTGGTACACGGCCGCGAGCGCCAGGGGTTTGATCGCCGGGCCCGAGAGCCCGCCGACCGGCGTGGCCGTCCGCGTCCGCAGGCGATGAGGGTCGACGGCGAGCGCCGGGACCTGGTCGATCAGGGTGAGACCGAAGGCGCCGGCCCGGACACACGCCTGGGCGGTCTCGACGAGCCCGGGCAGCAGGGGAGGCAGCTTCGCGAAGACCGGCACACGGGACAGTCGTGCCACGGCCCCGACGACCTCGGTCAGCCGCTCGGGACGGACATAGAAGGGCTGGCCCTCGCGCTCGTCGTCGGGGCACGACACGCAGACCTCGAGTGCGACGACTCCCGGCTTGAGATGCAACGAGCTCGCCACGTTGACGTACTCACCCAGGCTCCCGCCGGCGACCGACGCCACCACCGGCACCTCCGCCTCGCGCAGGCCCGGCAGGTCCTCCTCGATGAACGCCATCACGCCGGGATTCTGGTAGCCGACGGCCGTGATCAGTCCGGACGAGGTCTCCGACGCGCGGGGGGTGGCCCATCCCTTCGAGGCCCCGAACGTGAGGCTGCGGGTCACGACGCCGCCGAGCCGACGCACGTCGACGAGGTCGGGCACGTCGTGGCCGGTCGCCAGGCAGCCCGACGCGGAGAGGACGGGTTGGGTGAACCGCAGGCCGTTCAGATCGACGCCGAGGTGCGGCTTCACGGAACCTCGAGCCGGTTCATCCCGGCCACGTCGTGGCCACCGGGAACCCCTCGGGCGGCGTCCCGATCATTCGCTGCTCCTCCCCGATCCAGCGGTCCCAGAGGATCCGGGCCGGGTTGAAGACCGGCCCATCGATGCACGCTCGCAGGTTGTCGTACCCCGAGCCGTCCTTGCGGATCACCGGCACCGTGCAGCTGAAGCACAGGCCGTAGCCGCACGCCATCTCCTCCTCCACGGCGACCTGCGACGGGATCTGCCGTTCGGCACAGAACTCGGAGATCCGCTGCAGCGTCTTCCGGCCCGCCGCCGCGTAGATCACCTGGGCGCCGGTGGCCTCGACGACCTGCCCGAGCAGATCGGTCACACCTCCGGCCTCACCGAGGCTCCCGTCCTCCGTCGCGATGACGATCGTCTGCGCCAGGCGCTTGCCTTCGATCGGCTTGAAGACGAGCTCCTCCGTCTCCGCACCCACGAGCATGTCGACGCGCTTGCCGCGGGCCCGGAGCTCCTGGCCCAGGAAGTACATCGGCGCGGATCCATGCCCCTCCGAGACGAGCAGGCACGTCGAGAGCTTGGCCGGGTACGCGAACGCCGTGCCGAGCGGGCCGATCACGTCGAGGAACTGATGCGCCTTGACCTCCGCGAGCCAGCTGGACCCGCGACCACGCGGATCGAACACGAACTCGAGGGTGCCGGCCCATCCCCCGCGCCGCGACGCCTGGTGGATCGAGAAGTGGCGCCGCAGCAGGAAGGTTCGGCCCTGGGGCATCGCGACCGAGACGAACTGTCCGGGGCGGACCCGTTCGGCCACCTCCGGCGCGACGATCGTGATCGAGTGGTACGCGCCGACGCGCTTGGCGTTCAAGACCTCCGCGCGAACGCGCCTCACGGTCCTGCCTCGGGAAGCCCGGGCATCACGACGCCACCCCGGCGGGGTCGTGGCCGAACCTCAGCGCCTCCTGAACGGGTGCCGCCGCCTCGGCGGCGGCGTGGTACTCCTGCAGCGACCGGGGCTCCCCTGCTCCGCCCCGCACCGACTCGATCCCGCGCAGGGCCGCGAGGACGGCCGGCAGGGTCGTGATGCACGGGATGCCCGCCTGCGCGGCGGCGGCGCGGATCAGCGACCCGTCGGTGCGCGGGCCGCGACCGAACGGTGTGTTCACGACCAGGTCGACCTCGGCGTCCCGGATCAGATCGACCACCGAGCGTCCGCCCTCGGAGACCTTGGACACCCTCGAGACGGCGATGCCGGCGCGTTCGAGCACCGCGGCGGTACCCCGCGTCGCCAGCAGGCGGAACCCGAGATCGGCCATGCGCTTGGCCGGGTACAGGATCGACCGCTTGTCCCGGTTCGCGACCGAAAGGAAGATCGTCCCCTCGCGGGGCAGCGAGGCGCCGCTCGCGACCAGGGCCTTGGCCAGCGCGCGTCCGGGATCGGCGTCGATCCCCATGACCTCCCCCGTCGACCGCATCTCGGGCCCGAGCAGCGTGTCGACCCCGGGGAATCGTCCGAACGGCAGGACGGCCGCCTTCACGGCGGTGTGCGGCAGCCGCAGGTAGTGGCGGGGCTCGGCCGGCACGAGCCCCTGATCCCGAAGCTCGGCGATGGTGCGACCCAGCATCACGGACGTCGCCACCTTGGCGAGCGGGACACCGGTGACCTTGGACACGAACGGCACGGTACGCGACGCGCGCGGGTTCGCCTCGAGGACCCAGATCCGCTCGTCCTTGCTTGCGAGCTGCAGGTTGATCAATCCGCGCACGTCGAGCCGCAGCGCGAGGCTGCGCGTGATGCGCTCGACCTCGTCCAGCTCGTCGTCGGACAGCGTCGCCGGGGGGATCTGACACGAGGAGTCGCCCGAGTGGATCCCCGCCTCCTCGATGTGCTCCATGACCGCGCCGATGAACACGTCCGTGCCGTCGCTCACCGCGTCCACGTCGATCTCGATCGCGCCCTCGAGGAACCGGTCGATCAGGACCGGGTGATCGGGCCCGGCGGCGGCGGCGCGCGCGACGAATCGCTCGAGCTCCTCATCGCCGTCGACGATCTCCATCGCACGGCCCCCGAGCACGTAGGACGGTCGGACGACGACCGGGTACCCGATCCGCGCCGCGATCGCCCGGGCCTCCTCCGGGTCGTTCGCCTCGCCGTGCTCGGGCGCGGCGATGTCGAGCTCGTGGAGGAGACCGGCGAACTTCCCGCGATCCTCGGCGAGGTCGATCGAGAACCCGGGCGTCCCCAGGACCGGGAACCCGGCGGCCTCGAGCTCCCTCGCCATCCGCAGCGGCGTCTGCCCCCCGAACTGGCAGATCACGCCGATCGGCCGTTCGGCCTCGCACACCGCGAGGACGTCCTCGGTCGACAGCGGCTCGAAGTACAGGCGGGCGCTGGTGTCGTAGTCGGTCGAGACCGTCTCCGGGTTCGAGTTGATCATCACGGCCTCGAACCCCGCGTCCGCGAGCGCGAACGCGGCGTGCACGCAGGCGTAGTCGAACTCGATCCCCTGCCCGATCCGGTTTGGGCCGGCCCCGAGGATCAGCACGCGCGGCCGTGCGGCCGTTCGCACCTCGTCCTGTTCCTCGTAGGCCGAGTAGTGGTACGGGGTGCGGGCCGGGAACTCGCCGGCGCAGGTGTCGACCGTCCTGAACACGGGCCGGACCCCCAGCGTCATCCGGCGCCTCCGGACCTCGTCCTCGGTCGAGGAGGTGAGTCGCGCGAGCCGCCGATCGGACAGCCCGATCCGCTTGGCACGCTCGAGCTCGGGTGCCGCGACCGTCCCGAGCTCGCGTCCGTCGAGCGCCTGGACCTGCTCGGCCACCTGCGCGATCTGGTCGACGAACCACCGATCGATCCCGCTCGCGAGCGCGACCTCCTCGACCGAGCTTCCCCCCCTCAGCGCCGCCTCGACGAGGTGCAGCCGGTGCTCGCTCGGCGTCGCGATCGCCTCGAGGAGCCGGCCGTCGTCACCGGCAGCCGGTCCGCCGAGATCGACGTCGGGACGTTCGAGCGAGCGCCAGGCCTTGCCCAGCGCCTCCTTGAACGTCCGCCCGATCGCCATCACCTCGCCCACGGACTTCATCGTGGAGGTCAGCTCCGGGTCGGCCTCGGGGAACTTCTCGAACGCGAACCGGGGCACCTTGACCACGACGTAGTCGAGGGTCGGCTCGAACGCCGCCAGCGTCACGCCGGTGATGTCGTTCGGGATCTCGTCGAGCCTGTACCCCACGGCGAGGAGCGCCGCGATCTTGGCGATCGGGAAGCCCGTCGCCTTCGAGGCAAGCGCGGACGAGCGCGAGACGCGCGGGTTCATCTCGATCAGCACCTGGCGGCCGGTGCGCGGATCGACCGCGAACTGGATGTTCGACCCACCGGTCTCGACTCCCACCGCGCGGATGCACGCGAGCGCCGCGTCACGCATCCGCTGATACTCGCGGTCGGACAGCGTCATCACCGGTGCGACCGTGATCGAGTCGCCGGTGTGCACACCCATCGGGTCCACGTTCTCGATCGAACAGATCACGACGGCGTTGTCCGCCCCGTCGCGCATCACCTCGAGCTCGAACTCCTTCCAGCCCGCGACCGACTCCTCCACCAGGATCTCGGTCACCGGGCTCGCCGCGAGGCTGCGGGTCGCGACGCGCTCGAGCTCGGCGCGGTCGCGGGCGAACCCGCTCCCGCCGCCGCCGAGCGTGAACGACGGCCGGACGATCACCGGAAACCCGAGCTCGTCCCCGAGCTCGAGCGCGCGGTCGACGCCGCGCGCGGTCCCCGCGCGCGGCGTCTCGAGCCCGGCACGGCTCATCGTCTCCTTGAAGCCGCTCCGATCCTCGGCGCGGTGGATCGCGTCCAGCCCGGCCCCGATCAGCCCGACCCCGAGCCGCTCGAGGTCCCCGGACTCCGCGAGGGCGACCGCGACGTTCAGCGCGGTCTGGCCTCCGAGGGTGGGCAGGAGTGCCTCGGGACGCTCGCGTTCGATCACGAGCAGGACCGACTCGGGCGTGAGCGGTTCGATGTAGGTGCGCTCCGCGAACTCGGGATCGGTCATGATCGTGGCCGGGTTCGAGTTCACGAGCGACACGTGGAACCCCTCCCGCCGCAACACCTTGCAGGCCTGGGTCCCCGAGTAGTCGAACTCGCACGCCTGCCCGATCACGATCGGGCCCGAGCCGATCACCAGGATGCGCTGGAGGTCGGAGCGCTTCGGCATCAGGCCGCCGCCATCAGGGCACGGAACTCGTCGAACAGGTGGCGCGCGTCGTGGGGCCCGGGGGCCGCTTCGGGGTGGTACTGCACGGCGAGCGCGGGGACGTCGAGGCATCGCATCCCCTCGAGCGTTCCGTCGTTCAGGTTCCAGTGTGTGAGCGCGACGCGCCCGAACGCCGTCCGCACGACGTTCCGATCGCGCGGCCATCCGTCGGGCTCGACCGCGAACCCGTGATTGTGGCTGGTGACCTCGACGCGGCCGGTCCGCAGGTCCTTCACGGGTTGGTTCGCACCGCGGTGCCCGAACGGCAGCTTGGAAGTCCGACCGCCGAGCGCGAGCCCCAGGAGCTGGTGCCCGAGGCAGATGCCGAACACCGGCATCGTCCCGAGCAGCCGGCGGCACGCCTCGATCCCGTAGGTCGTCGCGGCCGGGTCGCCCGGACCGTTCGACAGGACCACGCCGTCGAACCCGCCGGAGCGCACCTCGTCGGCCGGCGTCGTCGCCGGGACGACGGTCGCCTCGATCCCGGCCGCCGCGAGCCGGCGGAGGATGTTCCGCTTCAGGCCGAAGTCGTAGGCCGCCACGCGATACACGTGACCGAGTTCGGCGCTCGCCGATCCGACGAGATCCCGAGCGGCGTAGGGCTCGTCCGAGCTCACGCTCCTCGCGAGGTCGGAACCCTCCATCGCCGGATGCGAGCGGACGCGTTCGAGGAGCGAGTCGGCGTCGAGGTCGGCCGTCGAGACGCCGCATCGCATCGCGCCCCGGTCTCGGAGGTGCAGCGTGAGGCGGCGGGTGTCGACGCCCTCGATTCCCACGACGCCGGCGCCCGCCAGCTCCTCGGCGAGCGACCCTGTGGCGCGCCAGCTCGAGGCGGTGCGTGAGACCTCGCGCACCACGAACCCCGACACGTGCACGCGACCGGACTCGGCGTCCTCGGCGTTCGTGCCGTAGTTGCCCTGTTCCGGTGCGGTCATGGCCACCACCTGCCCGGCGTACGAGGGATCCGTGAGCACCTCCTGGTACCCCGACATCCCCGTGTTGAAGACCGCCTCGCCGAACCCCTCCCCGATCGCCCCGAAGCCGGTCCCACGGAAGGCGCTGCCGTCCTCGAGCACCAGGACCGCCGAGGGTCCTGCGATCACCGCTGCGCCTTCCCGTCGGCCACGACGAGCTCCCCGCGGAGCATCGTGTGCACGACCCGGCCTCGCAGCCTGCGACCGAGGAACGCGGAGTTCCGGCTCCTCGAGGCGAACGGTGGTTCGACCACCCAGTCGGCGGACGGGTCGAAGACGACGAGGTTCGCGGGGCGGCCGGGTTCGATGGGTCCGCCGTGGTCGCCGGCGCCGAGGATCCGTGCGGGCGCGGTGGACAGGGCCTCGATCGCGCGGGCCAACGTGAGCTCGCCGGGTTCCACCAGGTGGGTGAGGACGGCCGCCAAAGCGGACTCGAGCCCGATCGTGCCGAACGGCGCCTGATCGAACTCCGCCTCCTTCTCCTCGACGGCGTGGGGGGCGTGGTCGGTCGCGATGGCGTCGATCGTGCCGTCGGCGAGCCCGGCCCTGAGCTCGCCGCGGTCGCTGCCGGCGCGCAGCGGCGGATTCATCTTCATGTTCGTGTCGTAGGTGAGGAGGTCCTCCTCGCTGAACACGAGGTGGTGCGGCGTAACCTCGGCCGTGACGCGCAGACCCTCGGCCTTGGCCCGGCGCACCATCTCGACCGAGCCGGCCGAGGAGAGATGGCACAGGTGCAACCGGCCTCCGGTCAATCGCGCGACCGCCAGATCGCGGGCGACCACAACCTCCTCTGCCTCCCGTGGCTGGCCCGCGAGCCCGAGCGACGAGGAGGTGAGCCCCTCGTGCATCTGTCCGCCCTCTCCCAGCGAGGCGTCCTCGCAGTGCTCCGCGATCACCACGCCCTCGAACGCGCGGACGTACGTGAGGGCGTTGCGGAGCACACGCGCGCTGGGCACGCAGCGCCCGTCGTCGCTGAACATCCGGACGCCCGCGTCGACCATCTCGCCGAGCTCGGCCATCTCCTCTCCGCCGAGGCCGCGCGTGATCGCGCCGACGGGGAAGACGTCGCAGGTTCCGGCGGCCCGGGCCAGCTCGAGGACCTCGTGGATCACGGCCGCGTTGTCGGCAACCGGATCCGTGTTCGCCATCGGGCAGACCGCGGTGAACCCCCCGAGCGCGGCCGCGCGGCATCCCGACTCGACGGTCTCCTTGTCCTCCCGGCCGGGTTGCCGCAGGTGGGCGTGGAGGTCGACGAGACCGGGTGCCAGCACGAGGCCGTCGCAGTCGAGCACGGTAGCGTCCACCACCGGCGAGCGCGCGATGGCCCCTCCGGCCACGAGCACGTCGGCGACGTCGTCCGTTCCGGAGGCCGGATCGACCACCCTGGCGCCCCTGAACAGGACGGGTTCAGGCACGCGTGGCCACCTCCTCCGGCAGCCGGACTGCGCCGGCCTCCTCGGCCGATCCAGCGGCGGCCCGGGGGCCGGACCCTCCGAGGAGGAGATACAGGAGGGACATCCGGACGGCGATCCCGTTCGTCACCTGCTCCTCGATCACCGCCCGGGGCAGATCGGCGACGTCCGAGTCGATCTCGACGCCGCGATTCATCGGCCCCGGATGCATCACGAGCGCGCCGTCCTGGAGCATCCCGGCCCGCTCGCGCGACAGGCCGAATCGTCGTGCGTATTCGCGGACGCTGGGAACGTACTGCTGGCGCTGACGCTCGCGCTGGACGCGGAGCATGTAGCAGACATCGAGCCCGGGCAGCACCGCGTCGATGTCGTGACTCACCTGGACGCCCCACGCGGGGGCGTCCGCCGGGATCAGCGTCGGCGGGCCGACGAGCATGACGTCGGCGCCCATCTTGACGAGCGCGAACGAGAGCGAACGCGCCACGCGCGAGTGCAGGACGTCGCCTACGATCGCGACGCGAAGGCCCTCGAGCCGCCCGAGCCGGTCGCGCATCGTGTACAGGTCGAGCAGGGCCTGCGTCGGGTGTTCGTGGGTGCCGTCGCCGGCGTTCAGCACGCTGCCCTTCACCCAGCGGGTGAGCGTGAGCGGCGCGCCGCTGGACGAGTGGCGGATCACGATCGCGTCGGCGCCCATCGCCTGCAGCGTGAGCGCGGTGTCCTTCAGGCTCTCGCCCTTGGACACGCTCGAGCCGCTCGTCGAGAAGTTGATCACGTCGGCCGAGAGTCGCTTGGCGGCGAGCTCGAAGCTGATGCGGGTTCGGGTCGAGTTCTCGTAGAACAGGTTCACGACGGTCCGGCCGCGGAGTGCCGGGACCTTCTTGATGACCCTCGTGCCCACCTCGCGGAACGACTCGGCCGTGTCCAGGATCCGCACGATCTCCTGGGCGCTCACGTCGTGGATCGACAGCAGGTGTCCGTTCACGCTCGCACCCGTTCCGTCCCCGGCTCGCTCATCACCCGTTCGACCACGGACACCGCGTCCTCGCCGTCGACCTCCCGCAGCGCAACCCGCACGTCCTCGTCCTTGCGGGTCGGCACGTTCTTGCCCACGAAGTCGGCGCGGATCGGCAGCTCGCGGTGTCCCCGGTCGACGAGCACCGCCAGCTGGATCGCGGTCGGGCGCCCGAAGTCCACGAGGGCGTCCAGCGCCGAGCGGATCGTCCGCCCGGTGAACAGGACGTCGTCGACCAGCACGACGGTCCACCCGTTGATGTCGAAGTCGATCCGGGTCTCGTGGACCTCGGGCGCCTCGGCCCGGATCCCGATGTCGTCCCGGTAGAAGGTGATATCCAGGGCTCCGACGGGGACGGTCCGACCTT
>Ga0209814_10000148_pt1 | contig 19773 bp, 19 predicted proteins | sample SoiMetdeltSBSDD1_FD_187597 | JGI IMG/M metagenome (GOLD analysis project Ga0209814, IMG submission 187597) | Bulk soil microbial communities from a Populus tree surrounding site in Tennessee, USA - Soil MetaG P. deltoides SBSDD1 (SPAdes) (version 2) | ecosystem: Environmental > Terrestrial >... | reverse complement strand
GATCAGCACCCGGCCCGGCTCGACGATCATCACGTCGCCGCCCTCCAACGCGGCCGCTGTGACCATCTCCTTGATCGGGATCGCCCATTCCTCGTAGAAGCGGATCACCGCTGCGTACTCACCGCGCCGCCACCACTGGCGCAGCCGCTCAGCAGGGAGCCGCCGCCGGCCGCGGCGACCGAGACCAGGACGGCCCGCTGGAGGAACAGCCGCCGCGAGTACTGGTTGGGGGTGCCCATGGACCTGTCTCCTTTGCGAGATCGGAGGACTCAGGCAGTCCGTCGGATGCGTCCGGCGTATCGCGCTTCCAAGATGCTGTTGCGTTCATACCCACCGGGGACGTTGGCAGACACATAGACGGGGGGTGCCTCGCCCGCCTCGAGCAGCCGCCGGACGACCTCGGCGACGACCAGCTGGGCGAGCAGTGCCGCCGTGATGGACGACACCGCGCAGGCGGTGCCGCCGCCGGGCAGGGGGAGCACGGCGTCGCCGTAGGGCGCGCCGTTGTCGAGGGCGACGTCGGCGTGGTCGATCAGCTTGGCGCCGGACGGGTGCCGGGAGTCCACGTCCGCCGTCTGGGTGAAGGAGGTGATCGCGATCAGCCGGTGCCCGCGCTCCTTGACCAGCCGCGCGAACTCGACGATGGCGCCGTTGACGCCCGAGTTCGAACCGATGACGAACACGTCGGCGGCCGCCGCCGCGGCGAGGTCGTAGAGACGGTGGGCGATCGATGGGTCGCGCTCCAGGAGGCCATCGCCGAGCACCTCGGGCGGCTCGCCACCGAAGATCACCACGTCCCGCAGGGAGATCCGGTTGGTCGGCACCAGCCCACCCGCGCGACCGGCGAACTCCATCGCCAGGGCCTCGGAGTGCCCGGTCCCGAACGCCTGGACGACGCCGCCGGCCCGCAGCGACGCCACCACCAGCTCGGCCGCCTGCTGCACCGGCCCCCCGGCCTGCCGGCTGACCCTGGCCATGATCGGCGCGAGGGCATCGAGGTAGGCCTGGGCGCTGACGGCGCTCCCGAGGGCCCCGGTGCCGCCGCCGGCCGCACTGCGCGGGTCCACCATCGAAGCTGGCCTCCTGTCCAGCGGCTGCCCGCCGCTGCCACAATGTCTATTCCCGCTGACTGGAGCCCCCATGCGCACTGAGTCGTTGGTCCTCGGCGGCGACCTCGGGGGGACCTCGACGCGCATCCTCGTGGTCGGGACCGACGGGCGGGAGCGCGGCCGCAGCACCGCCGCCGCCGGCAACCCCGTCAGCCACCCCGACGGGGCGGCGGCCGCGTTCGGCGACGCGCTGCGCGCGGCGCTGGCCGGGGTCGACCCCGTCCGGGTGGAGGCGTCGGTGATCGGCGTCGCCGGGGTGTCGGCGCTGCGAACCGCGTCGGTGGCCGCGCGGTTCGGGCGGGTCTGGGCGGCCGCGGGCCTGCGCTGCGACCCCGGGTACGCGGCGGACCTCGAGGTCGCGTTCGCGGCCGGCACCCCCGAGCCCGACGGCTCTGTCCTGGTCGCGGGCACCGGGGCGACCGCCGGCGCCGTGACCGACCGCCGGTTGACGCGGACCGCGGACGGCCATGGCTGGCTGCTTGGCGACGACGGCTCGGGGTTCTGGCTCGGGCGCGAGGCCGTCCGGGCCGCCCTGCGCGCCCTCGACGCCGGGGAGCCCCCCGGCCGGCTCGTCGGCGCCGTGCTCCGCGAACTGGGCGCGACCGGGACGGCCGACCAGGTCCCCCGGGCGCGGCCCCGGCGCGCGACCGAATGGCGGCGCGACCGGGTGATCGAGGCGGTCCACTCGCGTCCCGGTGTCCGGCTGTCGGCGCTCGCCCCGCTGGTCAGCGCCGCCTACCGGGACGGCGACCCGGAGGCACGATCGATCGTCGAACGCGCCGCGGCCGCGCTGCTCACGACCCTCGGCCGGATCCGGGACCCAGAGGCGAGCACCCCGATCGTGCTCGCCGGCAGTCTGACGAGCGACACCTCCCCGGTGGGGACGACCTTGCGGACCCTGCTCGCGGGCCGGTTCGCCGGGCCGGTCCGCCCGGCCCGCACCGAGGTGGGCGGTGCCGCCTGGCTGGCCCTCGCCGCGCTCGACCCGACCCTGGCCACCCGCGACGCTCACACGCGGCTCTGTGCCTGACCTCTCGGGGCGTCACCCGACGAGGTGCAGCTGAAGGTAGCCGTGGCCGGGCTCGCCTCCTACGCTCTCCGCATGCCGATCTGCGCGCAGTGCGGCGAGGACAGTCCGGCGCGGGCCCGGTTCTGCCTCGCCTGCGGGTCGCCCCTCACCCCCTCCGGCACGGGCCGGGAGGTCCGCAAGACGGTCACGGTGGTCTTCAGCGATCTCGTGGGGTCCACTCCGCTCGGTGAGCGGCTCGACCCCGAGTCGCTCCGGGAGGTGATCACCCGCTACTACGACCGCTCCGCCGAGGTGCTCGCGCGTCATGGCGGCACCGTCGCCAAGTTCATCGGGGACGCCGTCATGGCGGTGTACGGCATTCCCCGGCTGCACGAGGACGACGCGCTGCGGGCGGTGCGCGGCGCCGCGGAGCTGGGCGATGCGCTCGCCGAGTTGAATGGCGAGCTCGAGGCGGCGTGGGGCGTGCGCCTTGCCCTGCGGACCGGGGTGAACACCGGGGAGGTGGTGGTCGGCGACGCGGTCCATGGGCAGGAGATCGTCGTCGGCGACGCGGTGAACGTGGCTGCCCGACTGGAGCAGGCCGCCGGCCCCGGCGAGGTCCTCATCGGCGAGCAGACCTGGCGGCTCGTCCGCGACGCGGCGACGGTCGAACCGGTGACGCCCCTCGCCGTGAAGGGCAAGGGCGATCCGGTGGGGGCTTTCCGGCTGCTCGGCGTCCGACCGGACATGTTGGGGCACGCTCGCCACCTGGAAGCGCCGATGGTGGGCCGCAGCGTGGAGCTCGGGCTGTTGGACGCTGCCCTGGGGACCGCCGTGGCCGAGAGCGCCTGTCACCTGGCACTCGTAGTTGGCCCGGCGGGCGTGGGGAAGTCCCACCTGGTCCAGGAGTTTCTCGCGACCGTGGAGGGACAGGGGACGGTCCTGCACGGCCGCTGCGTCGAGTACGGGGAGGGCCTGACCTACTGGCCAATCGCCGAGGTGATCCGTCAGGCCGCGACGGCGAGCGGACAGGCGGGGCTGCGCGACCTGTTGAAGGGCGAGGAGCACGCCGCCTTCGTGGCCGAGGGGCTGGCGGGCATGGCGGGGACGGCTGGACAGACCGCGTCCCGCGAGGAAGTCCCGTGGGCGGTGCGGCGGCTGTTCGAGGCGCTGGCTCGTGGCCGGCCGCTGATCGTCGTCGTCGACGACCTCCACTGGGCCGAGCCAGCCCTGCTCGACCTCCTCGAGCACGTGGCTCGCTTCGCCAGGGATGCCGCCATTCTGATCGTCGGCATCGCCCGACCCGAGCTGCTCGACGACCGCCCGGACTGGGGGGTCCGCGGCCCCGAGGTCGCAGTGACGATGCTCGAGCCGCTCGGCGAGGGCGAGTGTGGCCGGCTGATCCGCAACCTCCTCGGCGGTGGCGGCGTCTCGACCCAGACGGCGGGCAGCATCGCCAAGGCCGCCGGCGGCAACCCGCTGTTCATCGAAGAGCTCATCGCGGAGCTGATCGACCGGAGGTTGCTCGTCCGCTCCGGCGACCGATGGGAGGCCACCGCCGACCTGGCCAACGTCCCCATCCCGGCCGGGGTGTCCGCGCTGCTGGCGGCCCGCCTGGATCGGCTCGACGTCGAGGATCGGGCGGTCCTGGAGCGGGCGAGTGTCGTCGGCCAGGTGTTCGACCGGCAGGCGGTCGTCGCGCTGTCGCCAGAGCCCGCGCGGCCAGCGGTGGGGCCACGCCTCGCCATGCTGGTCCGCAGACAACTGATCCGTGCCGAGGGAGCGGACGACGGCGCCGACGGTGACGCCGCCACGGCCGGACCCGGGGGGTTCCAGTTCCGCCATCTCCTGATCCGCGACGTGACCTACGAGGCGCTGCCCAAACGCCGCCGCGCCGAGCTGCACGAGCGCCTGGCCGACTGGCTCGGGCGTGAGGACGGAGAGGCGCTGCCCGAGCACGAAGAGATCGCCGGCCACCACTTCGAGCAGGCCTACCGATATCTCGAGCAGCTCGGACGGGTCGGCCCCCGGGAGGTGGAGCTGGCCATGCGGGGCGCCAGGCGACTCGCGAGCGGCGGGCGGCGGGCCATGAGCCGCGACGACCCGCCCGCCGCCGTGAACCTGCTCTCCCGCGCACTCGACCTGCTGCCGTCCGGCGACCCGGACCGGGTCGGCCCGCTGCTCGACCTGGGCGACGCGCTTGCTGAGGCGGGCGAGTGGCGGCGGGCCCAGGAGGTCCTCGCCGAGGCGGTCGACGGCGCCCAACTGGCCGGGGACCGCCTCCTGTCCGCCCGGGGCACGATCGCCCTGCTCTATCTGGGCGAGGTGACGGCGCCGCGAGGCTGGACCGAGCAGGCCGAGCGGGAGGCCGGCCGGGCGATTGCGCTGTTCGAGCGGTCCGGCGACCGGGTTGGCCTCGCCCACAGCTGGCGGGTCATCGCCCATGTCTACAACCGCCGGCTCCAATGGGCGGAGTTGGAGCGGGTCGGGGAGCGCATCGTCGGCGACGCCCGCCGGGCGGGGGATCGACGCACCGAGACGCGCATTCTGGGGGGAATCTCGGCGAGCCTGTGTCTCGGGCCGACGCCGGCCGGGGAGGCGGTGGAGCGCTGCGAGCGGATGCTCGCAGAACTCGGCGGGGCGCCGCGGCCGACCATGATGGTGCTGGACAGCCTGGCGCTGTGTTCCGCGATGCTGGAGCGCTTCGATGAGGCCGAGCGCCTGCTGGCACGGGCGGACGCGATCCGCGACGAGCTCACCGGCAAGCTCTGGAAGGTCGGGCGGGTCGAGTTCAGCGCCTGGACCTACCTGCTGGCCGGCCGCCCGGGCGATGCCGAGCGCGTCCTGCGGCCCGCCTACGAGGCGTTCGCCCGGATCGGCGAGAAGGGCGGAGCCCTGGCGATCCACGCAGCGCTGCTCGCCCAGGCGATCTCTACCCTCGGGGGTCGCGACGAGCAGGCGGCGCAGCTGAGCCAGATCGCCGAGGCGGCCGCCGCCGACAGCGAGGACGCGGCCGCGCAGGGCGAATGGCGCATGGCCCGGGCCACGGCGCTCGCCCGCTACGGATCGACCGCCGACGCCGAGCGGCTGGCCAGGGAGGCGGCCGTGCGGGCGGCGGCAACCCAATGTCCCCTCGCCCAGACCTCGTCGATGCTCACGCTCGCGCGCGTGCTGCTGCTCGGGGGTCGGCCCGCCGAGGCTCGGCAGGCCGCCCAAGACGCCCTGGCCGTGGCCGAGCGCAAGGGCGACCTGGCGTCAGCGTCGCTGGCCCGCGCCCTGCTCGGCGAGCTGGGTTCCGCTGCCCCGGGCCCGCACCCGCCTACGCCGGGCAGGTGACGGGGGCGGGCTCCGCAGTCCCGCTCAGCCGGCCAGGTAGCCGCCGTCGGCCGGCAGTACGGCGCCGGTCAGATAGGAGGCGTCGTCGCTTGCCAGGAAGACGGCCGCGGCGGCCACCTCTTCGGCGCGGGCGAGGCGGCGGATCCCCTGCCGGCTGAGCAGGCCGTCGAGGACTTCCTTGGGCATGCCGGCGGTGGTCGCCCGGAACGTCGGGGTGTCGATGACGCTTGGGCAGATCGCGTTCACGCGCACACCGCTCTGGCCGTACTCCAGCGCCGCCGTCTTGGTGAGCTGTAGCAGCCCGGCCTTGGCCGCCGCGTAGTGCGCGAAGCCGGGCGCAGCGGCGAGTGCCAACGTGGCGGAGACGTTCACGATGGCGCCGCCGCCGCCCTCGACCATGAGCGGGATCGCATGCTTCATCATCAGGAACGGGCCCTTGAGGTTGACCCGCATGACGAGCTCGAGGTTCTCCTCAGAAAGCTCCGTCAGCGGCCGCACCATGCCATCGACCCCGGCGCAGTTGAACAAGGCGTCCAGGCGGCCGTGGGTCTCGCGCACCTCAGCCATCAGGCGGGCGACACTGCCGGCATCGGCCACGTCGAGCCGGACGGCCCGGCCGCGCTCTCCGAGCAGCGCAGCGGTCTGCTCGGCGCCGTCAAGGTCGGTACAGACGATGCTGGCGCCCTCCTCCGCCAGCCGCGTGGCGATGGCGGCGCCCGTGCCCGAACCGGCACCCGTCACGATGGCTACCCGATCGTCGAACCTGCTCATGGCCTTCCCTGCTCGAACCGCTGCCGACGCAGGCTACGTACGGCCCCGACCGTCGGTCAACGCCACAACGCCGTCGCGCCGGCCGTAGGGGCTGCTGCAGCTCCAGGGCGTCCCTCAATCGGTGGCGGGGTACCGGCAAACGGCGACGGAGCGGTCGGAGGAGACGGACAGTTCAAGACCGGTGAGCCATTCCGGTTCGCCGGGGTCGTGGCCGAGGTGCGCCAGCGCGCAGGCGCGCAGCACGGGCGAGTGCGTGACAGCGACGGTGAGCTCGGCCGGTTGGGTGGTCCGGTCGGGGAGACTGGCGGCGAAGTGGCCGATCCGGCGGGCCACGGCCTCGGCGTCGTCGCCCGGGACGTCGCCGAGCCGCAGCCACCAGCCGATGCGATCCGGGTGATCGAAGAACTCCACGAAGAAGGGCACGGCAGCCGCCTCGTCGAGGGTCATGCCGGGCACCTGCTCGGCGAGGGCGGCCGCGCTGCTGACCATGTCGACCCGCTCGCCGGCGACATAGATGTCCGGGTTGCGCAACGCGAACGCGACCCGCGGCTCGTCGACGGCGGCGCCGGCCGCGCTGGCCCCGCGGGCGATGGCGGCGCCGGTCTGGCGGGTCCGGAGCGTCTCGCCGGTGAGCACGCGGATGCAGCCGGTGGTGGCCAGGCGCCGACCGACCTGCTCGGCGCTGTCCAGCCCGCCGTCGGTGACGGCCACATCGCCGCGGTGGGAGGGGACCTCGCCGTGGCGCAACAGCAGCAGCCGGTGCGTCACGGCGCCATCAGGGGACGGTCAGACATCGATCGTCTGGTAGGTCTTGACGCTGCGCTCGGCGAGGTGGTCGATCGCGTACCCGAACACGTGCCTCTGGAAGTGCTCGCTGTTCTTGTGGTCCTCGTAGGCCCGGGCGTCGGTGTACTGCTCATAGAGGAAGAACGTCTCCGGCTCGTCGGGTGAGACCTGCGCCTGGTAGAAGAGGTTGCCCGGCTCCTGGCGGGAGAGCGGGGTCATGATCCTGATGACCTCGGTGATGCGGTCGGCCTCTCCGGGCCTGGCCTTCCAGGTTGCGGCGACGACGTATGCCATCTCAGCTGTCCTTCCGGGTGGTGGGGGTGCCGACGGTGTTGCGCAGGATGCCGATCGGGCCGGCCTCCATCTCGATGACGTCGCCGGGGCGGAGCCAACGGTCCAGCTCCAGCCCGGAGCCGCCGGTGGCGGTGCCCGAGCCCAGCACGTCGCCGGGACGCAGGGTCTGGTCCTGGGCCGCGTAGGCGATGAGGTCACCGAAGCTGTGGTGCATGTTGGCGGTCGTGTCGCCGCCCCAGCGTTCGCCGTTGACGCGCACCTCCAGCTGGAGGGTGGCCAGGTCGATCTCGTCGGTGGTGACGATGCAGGGGCCCAGGACGTTGGACCCGTCCCACTCCTTCGCCTTGGCCGGGCCCATGCCGACCGGCAGCTCGCGGCGCTGGACGTCGCGGGCGGACATGTCGTTCCAGATGGTGAAGCCGAACACGTAGTCCAGGGCCTCGGCCGCGCCGACGTCGCGGCAGGGCCGGCCGATGACGGCGGCCAGCTCGAGCTCGTGGTCGAGCTGGCGGGTGTAGGACGGCCAGGGCAGCTCGACGTCCGGGCCGATGACGGTGTCGCCCACACTGCGATAGAAGGCGGGCACCTCGTACCATTCGGCGGGGATCTCGCGGCCGAGGTTCCTGAAGGCGTTCTTCAGGTGTCCCTCGAAGGCCAGGAAGTCCCGCAGCGAGCGCGGCCTGATGGGGGCGAGCAGCCTGGCGTCCGGGACGGGCCGCTCCGGGCCCGTTGGCGCGCCGGCCTCGATGAACGCGGTCATGTCGCCCTCGAAGCCGAGGTCGACCACGGTGGCGCCGTCGAGCCGCCCGACCCGCGCCCCGCCGCCGGCCTGGTAGGTCACATACTTCACGAGCCCACCTCCTGCACCGCGTCGATGATCTTCACGTAGCAGCCGCAGCGGCACAGGTTGCCGCCGAGGGACTCGGCGATCTGCTCCCGGGACGGGGACCGCCTGGCCCGCGCGCACTCGGCCAGGAGGGACCTGGCCGTGAGGACCATGCCGGGGATGCAGTAGCCGCACTGGAAGGCGTGGTGGCGGTCGAAGGCCCGCACCACCGGGTCGTCGTCGGGCACGCCCTCGATGGTGGTGATCGTATGGCTCTGGGCGAGGGGGGCGAGCAGGATGCACGACGAGATCGGCTCGCCGTCGAGCAGCACGGTGCAGGTCCCGCACAGCCCGACTCCGCAGGCGCCTCGCGCCCCGAGCAGGCCGAGCCGGTCGCGCAGCACCTCGAGCAGCATGACGCCCGGCTCGACGTCGACCTGGACGGGGGCGCCGTTGACCTGGAGGAGCAGGTTCACGAGGCATCCTCCGCACAGCCCAGGACCCGTTCGGGGGTCAGTGGCAGCTCGGTGGGCCGGTAGCCGAGCGTGGCCAGCGCGTTCCCGATCGCCGGCGGGACCGGTGGCAGCGCCGTCTCACCCAGGCCGTGGACCTCGGCGCCCTCGACCTCCAGGAGCGTCTGGCTGACGGCGGCGCAGTCCAGGGCGGACGGGATGTTGTAGTCGGAGAGGTTCGGCCCGACGACGTGTCCCTGGTCGAAGGTGAGCTCCTCGAACAGGGTGGTCCCGATCGCCATGGTCATTGAGCCCTCCTGCTGGAGCTCGGCCGCGGCCCGGTCGACGACCCGGCCGGCGTAGGAGGCGGCATGCACCGAGCGCAGGGTCAGGAGCCCGGTCTCGTCGTCGACCTCGACCGCGGCCGCCGCGGCGCCCTGGTGCCAGTGGGACGAGGCGATCCCCTGGCCGGTGTCCACGTCCAGGCCGCCCTCGTTGACGACGCGGCCGTGCCCGTAGTCGCCGCCGCCGTTCTTGAGGTCCTCGACCGCCGCCTCCAGGGCGCGGCCCATCATGTGGGTCGACCGGCTGGAGGTGGTGCGGGTGTCGTACGGCACCCGGTCGGTGTCGGGTGGCGGGACCTCGACCTGGTCGGCGTCGACACCGAGCAGGTCCGCGGCCAGCCGCGCGATCGCCTGGGCCGCACCCTGACCCATCTCGGCGGTGCCGCTGAGCACCTCGAAGCGGCCGTCGCCGACCCGGCGGAGGTCGACCTCGGCCCTGCTGGGCGTCTGCATCCCCTTGAGCATCACCGCGACCCCCTTGCCGCGGTTGTCGCCCCCTGGCCGCCAGTCGACGGCCCGGGCGGCGTCGTCGAGGAGTTCCTGGAAATGGACGTCGTGCATGGTCTCGCCCGTGCAGAAGCGGTCGCCGTCGACGAGCAGGTTCCGGCGGCGCAGCTCGACCGGGTCGATGCCGAGCTCGGCGGCCATCAGGTCGGTGACGCGTTCGGATGCCCACACCGACTGGGCGGCGCCGTAGCCGCGGAACGCGCCGGCCGGCGGAAGGTTGGTGTAGACGCAGAAGGAGTCGACGGCGACGTGGTCGAACCGGTAGGGGCCGACGCCGGCGTAGCCCATCTTCATCGCCACCCCTGGGCCGCAGTCGGCGTAGGCGCCGGTGTTGACCCAGCACCAGACGCGCTTGGCCACGAACCGGCCGTCGCGGGTGGCGCCCAGCCGGACCCGGACGGTGGCGGCGTGGCGGGTCAGGGTGACGAACTCCTCCTCGCGATCGAGGGCCAGCCGCACCGGTCGGTCGAGCCGCCGCGCGACCGCGGCGGCGATGGCCTCGGTGCGCACGAAGGTCTTGGCGCCGAACGACCCGCCCATGGGCGGGCAGACGACGCGCACGTCGGTGTCGGGCAGGCCGAACAGCCGGGCCAGGTCCTGGCGCAGGTTGAACGGCGTCTGGGTCCCGGTGGTGACCTCGAGCCGCCCGTCGCGCCAGCCGGCGACGCAGGCGTGGGGTTCCATGGCGACGTGCTGCGCGGCCGGCATGCGGAAGGTCTCGTCGACGATCACCTGGGCGGCCTCGAATCCGTCGGCGTGGTCGTCGGGCTCCGGGTCGGCGGTGTACGGCTCCCCCTGCGGCAGGCCCGCCGTGCGGATCCGGAAGCGGTGGCACACGTTGGTCCCCTCGAGGGGCCGCAGGCCGAAGTAGGCGGCGTCGCCGTCGGAGACGGCGTGGGTATCGTGCACCAGCGGGGCGCCGGCGCGGAGGGCGTCACGCTCGTCGAAGACCGCCGACAGCTCCTCGTAGCCGACCTCGACCAGGCCGGCGGCCTCGCGGGCGGTGGCCTCGTCGGCGGCGGCCACGGCGACGACCGGGTCGCCGACGTGCCGGGCGACCCCGGCCAGCACGTGCTGGTCCGAGATCTGGCAGCCGTAGCCGCCCAGCGGCTCGACCTCCGAGGGCGTGAGGACGACCACATCCTGGGGGACGAGGGAGGTGTCGATGCCGACCACGCGGGCGGCGGCGTATGGGGATCGCACCAGCCGGGCATGCCACATCCCGGGGACGGTGAGGTCGTTCGGGTAGCGCATGGACGCGCGGATGCGGGGATCGGTCATCGGCCGGCCGCCTGCGCCGTGAGCGCGGCGGGGGCGAGCGTGTCGAGGGCGCGGCGGACCTCGACGGCGATCATCCCGGTCCGGTAGGCCGCCGAGCCGCGGTTGTCGCCGATGGGATCGATGCGGTCGGCGTAGCCGGCCGCGATCTCGCCGGCGCTGGCGCCATCTGCGGGATCCCACGTCGCGCAGAGGTCGGGGAAGCGCTGGGGACGCTCGGCGACCGCGCCCACGACCACCGAGACCCGGCCCTCGTGGAGGGAGGCGGCGACCGCGACACAGGGCCGGTCCTCCCGGCTGCGGGTACGCAGCTTGCGAAAGGTGACGTGGTGGCGACCCCGCGGCACCAGGACCCGCGTGATGAGCTCGTCCTCCTCCAGGCTGGTCCGGTAGTGGCCGACGATGAGGTCGGCGACGGGAACGCGGCGCAGGCCGCGCACGCTCAGCGCCTCGACCCAGGCATCGAGCGCGATGAGCATGGCCGGCGGGTCCGAGGCGTAGTCGGCGTCGCCCAGCACGCCCCCGATGGTGGCGGCGTTGCGGACCCGGGGGCTGGCCACGGCCGCGAACACCTGCCGCACGCCGGGCCAGCCGGCGGCGACGCCCGGGTCCAGCTCGATCCGCCGGTGGGTCACCATCGCCCCCAGGGCCAGCTCGGAGCCGGTGGACAGCTCTCGGAGCTCGCGCACGTCCTGCAGCGAGATCCAGTCGTCGCTGGCCAGCAGCCCCTGCCGCGTCAGGATGCCGACGAAGGTGCCGCCGGCGACCAGGGTCGCCTCGGGCCACTCCGCCTTGAGCCGCACCGCCTCCGCCACCGTGCGGGGCGCCATCCAGGTCACCGGCCGCTCCTCAGATCGTGGTGACGGGACGCGACTGCAGCAGGAACAGCCGTCCGTCGGCGTCGAACGCCCACTCGATGTCCTGGGGGCCTCCGTGCAGGTCGGCCAGCCGCCGTCCCAGCCCGGCCAGGGCGGCGCAGTCGGCGTCCGACAGGACCCGCTCCGCCCCGACGACCCTGCTCTTCTTCACCACCCCGTCGCGGCCGAGCGTGTAGTTGTCCGGGGTGACCTCGCCGGACACGACCGCCTCGCCCAGTCCGCGGGCGGCCTCGACGACCATGCGGTCCCTGCGGCCGTGGACCGGGTCGACGGTGAACAGCACCCCCGACTTCTGACTGTCCACCATCTGCTGGACGACCACCGCCATGGCCACGTCGTCCAAGGAGCCCTTCTCCCGCCGGTAGAACACCGCCCGCTCGGTGAAGAACGACAGCCAGCAGCGGACGACGTTGGCCAGGACCTCGGCCAGACCGTCGGTGTTCAGGTAGGTCTCCTGCTGGCCGGCGTAGCTCGCCGATTCGGAGTCCTCGGCGCAGGCCGAGGAGCGCACCGCGACCAGCCCGGTCAGCTCGGCGTAGTGCCGCTCGATCGGTTCCTTGGGCGGCTCCGCGGCCGCGACCATCGCTCGGGCGGCGTCCAGGTCCCCGCCGCGCATCAGCTCGCGCAGGGCGTCGGTGTCGACCGCGGCCTCGAACGCCGTGGAGGCGATGACGAACCCGGGCGGGACCGGCAGGTCCTCGGCGGTCATGGTGGCCAGGCTGGCGCCCTTGCCACCGACCAGGGCGACCTGCCGGCAGCGGGGGTCGCCGAACCCGAGGACCGGCGGTGCGTCGGGCATGCCGCCTCCTCAGGCCAGGATCTCGACCCGGCCAAGGGACCCGTTGACCCGGACCCGATCGCCCGTCCTGATGCGGCGGGTGGCGTCGGAGGTGCCGACCACCGCCGGGATGCCGAACTCGCGCGAGACCACGGCGGGGTGGGATGCCATGCCGCCGGCGTCGGTCACCAGACCGGAGATCCTGGTGAACAGCACCACCCAGGCCGGGCTGGTCATGCGGCAGACCACGATCTCGTCGCGCTGGACCGCATCGAACTCCTCCGGCGACAGCACCACGCGGGCCGTGCCTTCCACCACGCCCGACGACGCCGCCAGGCCGGGCACCTGCTGGGTGGTCTCGGGTGGCTTGCGTTCCAGCTTCTCCGGGAACGCCCACAGCGACAGGTAGGGGAAGGCGACCGCGTCCCTGGTCGCCGTGCCGACCCAGTCCCGGGGCCGCAGCTCGAAGGCCTGCTCGCGGGCGTCGCGCCGGTCGGAGACCAGCTCCCTGGCGTCGAAGGAGTTGCTGCCGGCCATGAGGCGGCGCAGCTCGTTGTAGCGGAGGTACATGACGTCCTCGGGGTCGTCGAGCTTGCCCTGGTTGACCAGCGCCCTGCCGATCGCGACCAGGACCAGGCGCACGCGGGCGTTGGTGCCCTGGTCGATGTAGAAGTGATGGTCGGGGGTCAGGGGATTCATCCGGAGGCTCAGGTCGAGGGCCCGCTGCAACTCGTCGCGAGCCGGGCCGGGGGCGACGCCCTGGAGGGCCTCCGCCTTGGCCGCCTCCAGGTCGTCGGCGACGGCCCTGAGCTCGGCCGGGTAGTCGTAGTCGGTCTCCAGGTACCCGCGGATCGCCTCGACGATCGGGGCCGGGTTCTCCCGCCAGGTCCGGAACGAGAACTCATGCGCCCACATCGACTTGAACCCGAACACCTCCTGGTAGGGCACGACCTTGTCGGCCACGAACGCCCGGCCGGCGTCGGTCGCCTCCAGCGCGCGCAGGATGTCGGCCGCGGTCGGGCGCTGGAAGGCCTTGGCGACCTCGCCCTGCTCGGACTTGACCCACTCCTTGATCTTCCACAGCTCCTCGATCGAGTCCCAGTTGCGGTTCTCGGTCGAGCTCTGGAGCCGCCCCATGAGCGCGCCGTGGTCGCCCTCACCCTTGGCGGCGGTGACGGCCGCGTTGAGCGCCAGGGTGGAGGAGAACTGGGCGAAGTTCAGCACCCAGTGGATCTGCCAGTGCCGGTCGTGCATGTCGATCGCGTCCTCGAGCAGGATCGCGAGCTCGACCAGGCTCGCCTGGTCGTCGTCGAACTCGTCGAAGCGGACGAAGTTGCGCTCCATCTCCGGCCGGAGCCGGCCGCGCCACCACTCCAGGAAGTGCTCGGCGTAGTAGGGGAGCGTCCAGCCCATGTAGTGGCCCAGCTCGTCCGGGTCCTTGGGGTCGAGCGGGACCCGCGGGGTGTAGCGGCTGCCGTACTCGCTGGCCTCGGCGGACAGCCCGGGCTGGGCCGGGATGGCGGCGGTGTAGACGTAGCCGTTGACGATCTTGACGATCCAGTCCGAGGCGAAGGGCGTGCCGAAGCGGCGGAACATGTAGTCGCACTTGAGCCACCAGCCGCCGATGTCGGCATACATCGGCGACACCGGGTTCGGGATATGCAGGTCGTCGTGGACCCAGAACAGCTCGCGCTGGCCGTCCTCCCACTCGATGGGGAACTCGTCGTCGCCGAAGAAGGTCGCCAGCACCTGGTCGTCGCCCATGCCTCGCCCTCGCTCCCTTGTAGGCGGCCAGCATTTCAGAGATCATCGATAACCGATTATCTGACAAAGGGGTAGGGAGAGGAACCGAAGCCCAGGGAGAGCAGGTGGATCGGCCCCTCCGCCGGACGACGCTGCGTGACCAGATCAAGGATCGCCTCGTCCAGCGCATCCTTGACGGCACCTACGGCCCCGGCGACCGCATCGTCGAGAGCCAGGTCGCCACCGAGTTCGGGACCAGCCAGGCTCCCGTCCGCGAGGCGCTGCTCGAGCTGGAGGCGCTGCGCTTCGTGGAGACCAGGCCCCACCGCGGCGCCCGGGTCCGTGAGGTCACGACCCAGGAGCTCGGCCAGATCTACCCGGTACGCGCGGCCCTGGAGGAGGTCGCGGGGCGAGAGGCCGCGGTCCGGGTGTCGGGGGAGCAGCTGTCCGCGCTCGCCGATGAGCTCGCCGGCATGCGGCGGGCCGCCGAGGCCCAGGATCTCCACGCCCAGCTGCTCCACGACGTCCGCTTCCACGAGATCATCGTCGAGGCATCCGGCAACCAGGTCCTGGCCGAGGTGTGGCGGTCGCTCCGGGTCGAGGCCCGCACCCTGATCAGCGTCATCCGCGCCGACTCCGATCTGCGCATGATCGCCGAGATGCACCGGCCCGTGCTCCAGGCCCTCCAGTCCCGCGACCCGGAGCTCGCCGGCAAGGAGATGCGCGCCCACATCGAGTTCTTCGGGTCCTTGGTGACCCGCCGGCCGGACGACCACGACTGACGCACCCGAGCAACGGAGGCCGCACCGATGCAGCAGCTGAACGACCGCGTCTACACCGAGACGACCGTCCGCGGCTGCAACCCCAGCTTCGTCATCACCTCGGCCGGGACGGTCGTGATCGACACCCCCCAGCTGCCCACCCGTGCGGTCGCCATGCGCGAGGAGGTCGAGTCGCACGGCCCGATCCGCTACCTGATCAACACCGAGCACCACGTCGACCACATCTTCGGCAACCACTGGTTCCGCGGCGCCGGCGCCGTCGTGAACCACAAGGGCCTGTACGACAACTTCATGGTCGTCTACCCCGAGCTCGATCCCTTCGAGTACGCCCGCGAGGCGATCCCCACCGACGACCCGGACGGTGCCGCCCTCTTCCCCGACCGTGACGAGTACTACGCCGACCTCAACAGAGGAACCATCGTGTTCACCGGCGACCTGTCGCTCCGCGTCGGCGACCACGACTTCCACCTGCTCCACACCCCGGGCCACACCCCCGGCCAGCTCGCCGTCTACGTGCCCCAGGAGCGCATGGTCCTCACCGGCGACAGCATCTTCTCTGGCTGCCAGACCTGGCTCATGACCTCCGACGTCGACCAGTGGCTGGACTCACTGGAGATCATCCGCGCGCTCGACGTCGATACCCTCGTCCCCGGCCACGGTCCCGTCACCGATCTGTCGTATGTGGACAAGCAGCGGTCGGTCCTCCTTGGCTGGAAGGCCGCTGTCGCAGACGCGGTGGCGGCCGGCTGGACCAAGGAGGAAGCCCAGGCTCGTGTCAAGTTCCCGGATCTGGGCCCGGTCGACGTCGGCCAGGAGTACATGCTCGAGTACGTCGAGACGCTGAACGCCGGCTCGCTGTTCGACAAGCTCACCAGCCGCCAGCCGGCGCCTCCGCCGCCCCGTTCATGAGCCCAGGGAAGCGCTCTCTGACGCCCCCACATGCCGCCCGGGCGGAGTGAAGCAGTCATCGAGGACCCGCAGAGAAGGATCCCGCCGGCAGAAGGGGCGCCGGGCCGTCGGGGGGGTGGGCTAGGGTCATCCTATGACCAGCGGACCTTCCCAGCAGCCGGCCGTCGCGTCCAGGGTCGGGCGGCTGGTCGAGCGGGCCGTAGCCTTGGCGATCGACGGGCACGACGACGAGCTGGCGGTCGCCCGCCTGGCCTGGCTGGCCCAGGATGACCAGGCCGCCCTGGACCAGGCTGGCGAGGTCTGCCTGGGGCACACCGAGGTTGACCTGGTCGTCCGCGGCCGGGCCACCGGGCTGCTGGCTCGGGTCCGCCACCACGACCTTGCCGCTCGACCAGCTGCCGGCCCCCGTCCTGGTCCGGTCCAGCAGCCGGGCACTCCCCGAGCCGCCGGTGGCGTGCGGCCCGCCCCATCCAGTGCCAGGCGCCGACCGCCCGGCATGCGGAACCAGGCAATGGTCGGCTACGGTGAGCGGTCAGCCGTCCAAGCAGGCATGGGGGGTCGGGCCGACCCCGAGGGGGCCACCGCGAAGATGTCGACCGAGGTCGGCGACCTGGACGCCGCCCTGGCCGCCCTGTACCAGCTGCCGCTGGAACAGTTCGTCGCCACCCGCGACCAGCTCGCCCGCCGCCTCCGAGCCGCCGGCGACCGCGCCACCGCCCGTCAGGTCGCCGGCCTCCGGCGTCCGCCGGTGAGCGCCTGGGCGGCCAACCAGCTCGCCCATGCCGCCCCGAACGCCGTGGCCGAGCTGCTGGAGGCCGGCGCCGCCTTACGCCAGGCCCAGCAGGACGCACTGGCCGGCCAGCCGGGGGCCGCCCGTCGGCTGCGGACGGCGACCGCGCACCTGCGGGCGGCGATCACCCGCCTCAGCTCGCGGGCCGAGACGTTGCTGGTCCGGGCCGGGCATGCGGCCAGCGACGCCACCTTGGCCCGGCTGGCCGCCACCCTGCGGGCGGCCGCCACCGGGGATGAGGCGACCCGGGCAGCCCTGGCCCAGGGGCGCCTCCCCGGGGACCTGGATCCGGCAGGCTTCGGCCTGGAGGTGGTGCCGGCCCCAGCAGAGCCAGCCGCCTCTGCCGATGTGGTCCCGGCCGCGCCGGCGGCGCCGGTCGACCAGGCGGATCCGCGGCGCGAGCGGGCCCGGGCGTCGGCTCGGCGGGTGCTGGAGCAGACCCGGCAGGCCGCCGAGCAGGCCCGGGCCGTCCTGGATCAGGCCCAGGTGCTGGCCGCCAGCCGCCAGCAGGTCGCCCAACAGGCCCAGCAGCGCGCCGAGCAGTTGACTGCTGTCGCCCAGGACCTCGCCGAGCAGGCCTCGGCGGCCGCCACCGCCGCCGAGGAGGCCCGCAAGGCGGCCGAGGGTGCCGACCGCGACGCGGACGAGGTCGCCGACCGGGTCCAGGTCGCCCAGCAGGCAGTGGAGGCGGCTGAGGCCGCCCATGCCGCTGCGGTGGCCGCGCTGGAGGACCAGACGTAGGGGCTACGACGCTGTTGAGCGGGGCACGAGTTTGATCGTCGCCGCTCGCGCCCCGGGGTTCACGACGCCGCCGACGATGCCCGGGCCATAGCGGCGGTACTTGTCGCGGTAGGCGGCGTCGATCTGGTCGTTGAGGTCGGGGTCGGCGTCGGCGAAGGTGACGTCCTTGTCGACGCCGCCGGCCCGGATATGGCCCTCGTGGCGGACCTGGGTGCCGGGGAACCATCCGCCGGCCCGCCCGTACATTGAGCGGACATAGAGGTCGTCACCCACGCGGACGACCCAGATGGTCCGCGGGTTGCGCAGGGTGCCGTCGTGTCGCGCCGATGCGATCTCCAGCTCGTCCGCGGTCCCAATCCTGGCGAGCTCGTCGCTGGTCCAGCCGGTCATGGCGGCGCCTCCTTCATCCAGCAGGTCAGTAGCGGGCCAGCCTCCGCGGCGCCGGTACCCCTAGCGCCGTCGTGCGGCTGGCTGCAGGGCCGGGTTGGCCCATCCGCCGTCGGCGGGGTTGAGGTTGATGCCGGGCGGGACGATCTCGTCGACGCGGTCCAGCAGCACCGCGTCCAGCACGACGTCGGCGGCCGGGAGCTGGCTTTCCAGCTGCTCCATGGTGCGGGGCCCGATGATCGCCGCGGTGACCGCCGGGTGGTTGAGCACGAACGCGATGGCCAGCTCGATCAGCGACATCCCGGCCTCCTCGGCCAGCTCGGCGAGCGCCTCGGCCGCCCCGAGCTTGCGCTGGTTGGCGGGCAGCGACAGGTCGAAGCGCTCGGCCAGCCGCCGGCGGGCCGCCGAGAACGGCGCCTGCTGGTCGGCGTCCTGGCGGTAGCGGCCCGACAGCCAGCCGCCGGCCAGCGGGCTCCAGGAGATCACCCCCATCCCATAGCGCGCGCAGGTGGGCAGCACCTCGGCCTCGATGCCGCGGACCAGGATCGAGTACGGCGGCTGCTCGCAGACAAAGCGCTGCAGGTGCCGGTCGCGCGCCGCCCACTGGGCCTCCACGATCGCCGAGGGCGGCCAGGTCGACTGACCGATGTAGCGGACCTTGCCCTGGTGGACCAGGTCGGTCAGCGCGCCGAGGGTCTCCTCGATGTCGATGTCGGGGTCGTAGCGGTGGATCTGGTACAGGTCGATCCAGTCGGTGCCGAGCCGCCGCAGCGACTCCTCGACCTCGCGGATGATCCAGCGCCGGGAGGCGCCGCGGCGGTTGGCGTCCTCACCCATCGGGAACCAGACCTTGGTGGCGAGCACGACGTCATCGCGGCGGCCGCCGGCCAGCGCCTTGCCGACGATCTCCTCCGACTCCCCGGCCGAGTAGGCGTCGGCGGTGTCGATGAAGTTGATCCCGGCGTCCAGCGCCCGGTGGATGATCCGGATGCTCTCGCCGTGGTCCCTGGTGCCCCAGTCGCCGAACATCATGGTGCCCAGGCACAGCTTGCTGACCGACACCCCGGTCCGTCCGAGCGGGCGATGCTCCATCGGTGCTCCTTCTCTCAACGCGAGTTCGCGGGCTTGGATCTTCGATCTTCAAGAAGTCCGCGTCGACTCCGAAACCAACTCGAACGCCTGGTTGGTGTGGCACCTGGGCCACCGCTCAGGATGCCCGGGTGCCGGCGCCGGGCCGACCGCGGACGGCGTCGACTGCCTCCCGCTGGTTGAGCTGGGCGCCAGCAGCGCCGCCCGCTCGGCGTCGCCCTGCACCAGCGCGAGCTGGGCGAACGCGGTCAGGCACAGGGTCACGCTGCGGGTGCTGTGGGCCGCCAGGCTCAGCTCCAGCGCCTCCTCCAGCAGGGCCTGGGCGTCCTCCAGTCGGCCCTGTACCAGGGCCAGGGCGCCCAGCAGCACCTGGGAGGTGGCGGTGAGCCAGGCGTTGTCGAGCCGCACCGCCAGGTCGCGCGCCTCGGTCAGGTGGCGCAGCGCGTCGTCGTAGCGGCCCACGGTCGTCTCCACGGAGCCGAGGGTGAGGCCGGCCGGGCTGGCGAACACCACAAAGAACGAATCGCCCTCGGTGCTGACCTCCACCCCACCAGCCTCGCCGATCGCCCGGCGCACGATCGCCGCATAGGCCTCCCGGACCGCCCCAAAGCCGTCGCCCAGGCGCTGGACCAGCCGCGTGGAGCCCTCGATGTCGCTGAACAGGAAGGTCACCGCCGCCTGCCGCTCGGCGGCCAACTCACCCACCTCACCCACCGTCGAACTCACAAACACCCGCAACCGCCGATCAGGCGTCCAGATCACCACCTCAACCCCGCAACCCCGCCACCGATCGCCCTGGTCAGCCCGCCGGCACGTCTGCAACCGGCCCGTTCCACCAGCAACCCACCCGGCCCGACCCCAGTGCTCGCAAGTGAACCTCGATTAGGCCGGGGCCGGCCAAGCGGAGCACCAGCACGACTAGCGGGCGTCGGCCGGCAGCTCCACCCGGACCTCCAGGCCGCCG
>Ga0209814_10000147_pt1 | contig 19791 bp, 14 predicted proteins | sample SoiMetdeltSBSDD1_FD_187597 | JGI IMG/M metagenome (GOLD analysis project Ga0209814, IMG submission 187597) | Bulk soil microbial communities from a Populus tree surrounding site in Tennessee, USA - Soil MetaG P. deltoides SBSDD1 (SPAdes) (version 2) | ecosystem: Environmental > Terrestrial >... | reverse complement strand
CTCTATCATCGCGCGTGGGATCACCACGGGGGGATTGAAGAGGGGATGAAAAGCGCCGCGGGAGATGTGGATCGACCGGTGGCAGCGTTGATCAACGACCTGAAGCAGCGAGATCTGCTCGACGACCACGAGCGACCCGCCCGCCTCGACGCCGCCGGCCTGGAGCGCTGCCTCCGCGAGGACGCCGTCGTGCTCGACGGCCGGTCTCCCGAGACGTTCGCGTCCGGGCACCTGCGTGGCTCGGTCAACGTCAGCCTGGACGGCCGGTTCGCCGAGTACGCAGGCGCGGTCGTGCGACCCGGCCGACCCATCGTGGTGGTGGCCGACGAGGGCCGCGAGGCCGAGGCGAAGCTGCGCCTGGCCCGGATCGGGTTCGACCGGGTCCAGGGCGCGGTGGTCGACGTCGAGCGGCTGCTGACCGAACGGCCCGACCTGGCCGCCCGCGGCACCCGGGTCGCGGCCCGGGATCTCGCCTCGTGGCGGGACGACAAGCCGGCCCTCCAGGTGGTCGACGTCCGCAACCCCTCCGAGCAGGAGGCCGGCGTCGTGCCCGGCGCCGTGAGCATCCCCCTCGCCCGCCTGCTCGACCGCCAGGGCGAGCTCGACCCCACCGCGCCCATCGTGGTCTATTGCGCCGGCGGGTACCGGTCGTCGATCGCGGCGTCGCTGCTGCGCGCGGCCGGCTTCCGGCTGGTCGCCGATCTCCAGGGCGGGTACGACGCCTGGGCCCACGCGGGACTGCCGACGGCGTCCCCCGAGCTCGGCTGACCGCGCCGGGCAACAAGACCCCCTGTCGTCAGCCGCGACGAGGACGCGCATCAGGTCCGGGTGCCGCGGCGCCGGTCCCGGGCGTCGGTGAGGTGGGCGGCAGAGGTCACCGCGTGCACCGAGAGCCAGCGGACGGGCTCGGGCTCCCAGCGGCGCGAGCGGTGGCCCACCCACGGGAGCCGGGTGCGCTCGCTGTCCACGCCGCGGATGAGGTCGGCGAGGCCACGCCCGGCGGCGTTGGCGGCGGCGACGCCCTGCCCGGTGTACCCGCCGGCCCAGGCGAAACCGGTCTCCCGGTCGTAGCCGATGCCGGGCAGCAGGTCGCGGGGCACGCCGAGGACGCCGCCCCAGTGGTGGCTGAACCCGATGCCGTCGAGGGTGGGGAACAGCCGGACGAGCACCCGTCGCAGCCGGGCCGCGACCCGCGCGTTGTGCATCGGCGAGGGCGGCACGCGGCTGGCCCACTTCGAGCTGCCGGCGAGGCCGCCCCAGGCGATGCGGCCGTCGGCGGTCCGCTGGCCGTAGCCGAGCATCACCGCGCTCAGCTCGAACAGCTGCCGGTCGGCCAGGCCGATGCCCGCCCAGGTGGCGTCGTCGATGGGCTCGGTGGCGACCATGTAGTTGCCGAAGGGGAGCACCTCGCGCTCCTGGCCTTCCAGCGAGCGGGTGTAGGCCTCGGTCCCCCGGACGACCACGTCGGCGCGGACGGTCCCGTGCTCGGTGCGCACCGCCCGGTCGTCGAGTGACCGGACCGCGGTCCGCTCGTGGATGGTCCCCCCGAGCCGCTCGACCTCCCGGGCCAGCCCGCGGGCCAACCGGGCCGGGTGCACCGCGGCGGCGTGCGGGGTGAAGATCGCCCCGACGATGCCGGGGACGTCGACGATGGCTGCCGCCTGCCGGGCGTCGAGCAGCGTCCAGGCATCGCCGATGCCGTACCGCTCGTAGTGGGCGTGGTGGGCTCGGACGCGCTTCAGCTGGCCGTCGTTGACCGCGAAGTAGATGGCCCCGCCCTTGTGGAAGCCGCAGTCGATGCCGGCGTCCGCCACCACGGTGCCCACCTCGTCGACGCTGCGGTGCATCTCGCGCGCCATGGCCTCGACCGCCCCGGGCCCGCCGTCGCGCTCGACCGCGCCGACGGGGCCGCCGTAGTCGCCGACGCACCACCCGCCGTTGCGGCCCGAGGCGCCGAACCCGGCGACCTCCCGTTCCAGCACGACCACTCGCAAGTGGGGATCGGCGCGCAGCAGCGAATGAGCGGTCCACAGCCCGGTGAACCCGGCCCCGACGATGGCGACGTCGGCATCGCAGTCGCCGGGGAGCGGGGCCCGGGGGGTCAGGTCGTCGCCGTCGACGAGCGAGTCGTGCCAGTACGAGAGCGGGGCCACGGCCATAGGGCCGCCATCATGTCTCGCTCAGCCCCGCGAGGGCGGTGGTTCCTTCCAGGTGTCCCAGTAGGTCACCTCGGCCACCGGCCGGCGTGGGGCCTCGGCCCAGCGCCCGGTGGGGTACCCCATGGGGATCATCGCCCACGTGGTCACGTCGTCGGGGATGCCGAGCACGGCCCGGACCTCGCCCTCCTGCAGGCGGTGCACCGTCGTGAGCGTCGTGCCCAGCCCGAGCGCCCGGGCCGCGAGGAACAGGTTCTGCACCGCGGGGAACACCGACGCCTCGGCCTGACCGACCTGGCCCCGGGAGCAGGGCAGGAGGATGACGGGGGCGTCGCCCATGTGCTCGCCGAGGTGGTCGGCCGACCGCAGCATCCGCGCCACGTCCGGCGACCCGTCCGCCTGCGTCGCGTAGAAGTCGTGAACGGGGGCCCAGCACGCCTGGTAGATCTCCCCGAGCCGCCGGCGCTTGTCCGGGTCGCGCACCACCATCCACCGCACCGGCTGGCTGTTGCCCCCGGTCGGGGCCTTGGTGGCCGCCTCGACGACCTTCAGCACGTCGGCGTCGCTCACCGGCCGGCCGGCATCCAGCCGCCGCATGGCCCGAGTGGTGGCGATGGCCTCGAAGACGTCCATCCGTTCAGTCCCTTCTGTCGCAACCGCGCTGTCCCGCTGGCCGAAGAGAATTTATTCTTGTGGGGATGGCGAGGGGGGCTAGATGACCGTCACCGGAACGTCCGCCACAGTCGGAGTCGATCCTGTCGACCAGCTGCGGGACTGGCTGGAGGAGAGCTGGGATCCCGACCTCACGGTCGGCGAGTGGTGGGAGCGCCTCGGCCTGGCCGGCTGGGCGAACCCGATCCTGCCCGCCGAGTGCTTCGGGCGGGGACTCTCCCGCGGCGACGTCGTACGGGTCTCCAGCGAGATCGCCCGCTTCGGCGCGCTCGGCGCCCCCGTCGGGATCGGGCTGAACCTGGCGGCGCCCACCATCGCCACCCACGGGACGCCGGAGCAGATCGACGCCTACATCCCCGACATCGTCACGGGCCGGATGGGCTGGTGCCAGCTGTTCAGCGAGCCCGGAGCGGGCTCGGACCTCGCGGGGCTGGCCACCCGGGCGGTGAAGGACGGCGACGTCTGGATCGTCAACGGCCAGAAGGTGTGGACCTCCGGCGGCCACCTCGCCGACCTCGGGATGCTGCTGGCCCGCACCAACCCCGAGGCGCCCAAGCACCAGGGGATCACGTGGTTCGTGCTCGACATGCACCAGCCCGGCGTCGAGGTGCGCCCGCTCAGGGAGATGACCGGCCAGACGGCGTTCAGCGAGGTGTTCTTCACCGACGCGGTGGTGCCAGACCGCGCCCGCATCGGCGACACCAACAACGGCTGGACCGTCGCCAACACCACCCTCGCCTTCGAGCGCTCGGGCATGGGCGCCGGCGGCGGTGCCGCCGCGGCCCGGCGCGGGGCGCTGGCCGCCCGCCCGGGCACCGTGGCCCGGGACCTGCACAAGCGCGCCGGCGACCTGGTCAGGCGGCCGAGCGCGGTGCCGGTCGAGCGGGCCAAGCCGCCCTCGCCGGCTCAGCAATACATAAATCTGGCCCGCGAGGCGGGCCGGATCACCGACCCGGTCATCCGCCAACGGCTCGCCCAGGCGCACATCCTCGGGACGCTCACCCGGCTGACGGCCGAGCGCCACAAGGCGGTGCGGGCCGCGGGCGGCGACATCCCCGGAGTCCCCAACTTCTCGAAGCTGCTGATGGCGCACATCCTGCGGCACAACCGGGACCTCGGCATGGACCTGCTCGGCGCCCGGGGCACGCTCCACGCCTACGACAGCGGCGGCCGGGCGGACCTGGCGAGCGAGGTGGGCGGGCTGGCCGCCATGGAGATCACGGCCCAGGCGCTGGGGGCCCAGGCCCTGCCCATCTTCGGCGGCACCGACCAGATCCAGCGCAACATCATCGGCGAGCGCGTCCTCGGGCTGCCCAAGGAGCCGGGCGACCTCGCCCAGGTGCCCTTCAACCAGCTGCCGAAGAACGGCTGAGGGGCCAGGCGCCGACCGACCATCGGAGGGGGAGCAGATGGCTTGGATCAGAGCTGGTGACACCGACGTCCACGTCGTCGAGGCGGGCGCCGGCCCACCGTTGCTGTTCTTGCACGGCTTCGGGTCGTGCGCCGAGGCGTGGCACCGGCAGCTGGCGGCGTTCTCGTCGCGCTGCCGGGTCATCGCCTACGACAGCGTCAACCACGGGCACTCGTCGCCCTCGCCCGAGGGCCGGCCCGAGCCGGATCGCGCCGACGAGCTGGAGGCCGTGCTCGATGCGCTCGGCATCGACCGGCCGATCGTGGCCGGCAACTCGATGGGGGCGTTGACCACGCTGCGGTGGGCCACCCGGCATCCCGACCGGGCGCGGGGGCTGATCCCCTCCGGCATGGGCGTGGCGCCGCCCGGCACCGGCGGGTCGGAGGCCGAGACCGCACGCCGGGCCCGGATGTTCGCTCCCATCGACGAGGCGACGCTGTTCATCCCGGCCGAGGGCGGCTTCACCCGCGAGTTCCCGACCACCCACCCCGACGAGTACCAGCGCTACATCCGCCTGCGGTCGACCGCGACCCGCATCGAGGCGTCCCGGCACCCGCGCCGGCCGACGATGGCCGACCCGGGGCGGGACGAGCTGGGGGAGCGCGTGGCCAAGATCTCGTCGCCGATGCAGGTCATCGTGGGCGAGAAGGACTGGCTGCGCGACCGGGCGCGCTACCTGCACGAGCTGGTGCCCGCGTCACGCTTCGCCGAGATCCCGGGAGCGCCCCACAACGTGTATTACGAGACGGCCGACGCCTACAACGCGGTCGTGTCGGAGTTCCTCGACCTGCTCGGCGTCTGACGCCGGCGGTAGCTCGCGACCACGACGCCGCTGGCCGTGGAGGTGGCGTCGACGAGCTCCAGGGCCGCGGCGGCGTCGCCGGCGAACAGGCGGCGGCCGCGGCCCAGCACCAGGGGATGGATCAGCAGCAGGAACTCGTCCACGAGGTCGTGCTGCATCAGCGTGCCGATGAGCTGACCGCTGCCCATCACGTGCAGGTCGCGGCCGGGGCGCGCCTTGAGCTGACCAACGGCCGCGACCACGTCGGGCCCCAGCAGCGTGGAGTTGGGCCAGGGCAGCGGTTCGCCGAGGGTGGTCGACGCCACGTGCTTCGGCGCGTTGTTCAGCGCGTCCTTGAACGGCCCGCCCTGCGCGTTCCAGGAGGCGAGCAGATCCTCGTAGGTGCGCCGCCCGAGCACGAGGCCGTCGCTCTGGGCCATGGGCGCGACCATGGCTGCGCCGATGGCCGGGTCGGAGGAGCCCGCCTCGGCCCAACCGCCCCGGTCGAAGCCGTCGCGGGTGTCCTCGTCGGGACGGCCCGGCGCCTGCATCACGCCGTCGAGGGTGACGTGGTTGATCACGACCAGCCGCATCGTTCGCTCCGATCACTAGACTAGACCGTACAGTACTAGTACAGAACGGAACTGTCTAGTACTATGCGGGCATGGCCGCCACAACCCGCGCGGAGCTCAAGCGCACCGCCATACTCGATGCCGCGGGGGAGGTGTTCCTGGCCAAGGGCTACGTCGGCACGAGCATGGACGAGGTCGCGGCCGTGGCCGCGGTGTCCAAGCAGACCGTCTACAAGCACTTCCGGGACAAGGAGACGCTGTTCCACGAGCTGATCATCGCCACCGTGCAACGCCGCGGGGAGGAGGCTCCGGACGAGCCGGTGCTGCCGGGTGACGGATCGTGGGAGGACGAGCTGCGCGCCTACGCCCGCCTGCTGCTGCGCGGCGTCATGCAACCAGGCGTCCTGCGGCTCCGGCGGGTGGTCATCGGCGAGGCGACCCGCTTCCCGGCCCTGGGGCGCGCCTTCTACGACGGAGGCCTTGCCCGGACCGTCGCCACCCTCGCCCCGGTCCTGTCCGGCCTCACCGAGCAGGGCCGGCTGGCGGTCGACGACGCCCCGCTGGCCGCCGAGCACTTCGTCTGGCTCGTGCTGTCCATCCCCCTCAACCGGGCCATGCTGCTCGGCGACGACCACGGGATCGCGGCCGAGGACCTCGACCGCTACGCCGACGCGGGCGTCGCCGCCTTCCTCGCCGCCTACGCCCCGGGCTGAGCCAGCGCCTCCAGCCGGGCCGGCACGTGCTTGTGGTACGGCGTGCCGGCGATGGGGTCGCGGTGATCGCTGGAGGTCAGCTCGTTGGGGGCGACGCCGACGACATCGCCGCCGGGCGTGTGGGTCAGGCCAAGGCCGTTCGGCAGGGAGATGTGGCCGGGTCGCATCATGGGGCTGATCTCCACCAGCACCTGCGCGGTGCCGCGCTTGGTGGTGAGCAGCGCCGGGTCTCCGCCGGTGAGGTTCAGCGCGGCGGCGTCGCCGGCCGACACCCGCAGGGCGCCCCCGGCGTCCCGCTTCCGCCAGGCGGGGTCGCGGATGATCGTGTTGGCGGTGAACGAGCGGCGCTCGCCCGCAGTGAGCACGAGGGGGAACTCCGGGTCGCCGCCCGGCCGGTCAGCGGTGGCCAGGGCCGCCAGCTCGTCCACCAGCACGTCGATACCGAGGTTGAGCAGCCCGCCCGGTGTGCGCACCCGCGACCAGCTGTCTCCGTGGTCGTCGGTGCTGAAGATCACGCCGCTCGGGCTGGTGAGGATGGCGTCGAACAGCGCCTCGCCGAGGTCGGTGCCCTCGCCCTCGAAGCCCGCCCGCTCCAGGCTCGGCCGGTTCTGCACCGCGCACTGGTGGGCGGCGCCCCACAGCAGGGCGGCGGACGCCGCGCCGTCGGGCAGGGTGGGCCCGAGCGTGCGGTAGAGGATCACCGAGGAGAGCGGCGCGAGCTCGGGGTGCTCGGCCATGAAGCCGAGGAACGCGGGGCCGAAGGTGGCCCGGCCCGCCGCGGCCGCCTCGGCCAGGGGCGCGAGGTCGACGCCGTCGAGGGCGCCCACGCTTGCGACGATCCGGGCGTGGATCTCCGGTTCGGGCAGCGTGCCCTCCAGGGGCTCCAGCAGCGGCCGGCGCAGGTGGAAGTAGTTGTCCGGGAACTCGAAGTTGAAGAACGTCGCTTCCCACTTCTCGTACTGCGACGAGGCCGGCAGCACGTAGTCGGCCAGCTGCGCGGTCTCGGTCATGGCGACGTCGATGACCACCACGAGGTCGAGTGCCCGCAACGCCTCCCGCATCCGGGGGCTGTCGGCCAGCGAGTGCGCGGGGTTGGCCGACTCGACCAGCATGGCCCGGTAGCGGTCGGGGTGGTCGGTGAGGATCTCCTCGGCGATCACATTGGCCGGCACCAGCCCCGAGATGATCGGTGCGCCGGCGACGGGGGAGCGGCGCCCGCCCGCGGGGCGAGGCCCGCTGGCGCCCCCGCCGGCCAGGGCGACCACGCTGGTGGGGACGTACTGCCCGCCGGGGTTGGCGAAGTTCCCGGTGAGCAGCCACAGCAGCTTGTCGAGGTAGCTGCACAGGGTGGAGTGCAGGTTCATCTGCACGCCCAGGTCCTCGAACACGGCGACGCTCGACGCCGTGGCGATGCGGCGGGCGGTGCGGCGCACGAGATCGGGGTCGAGGTCGCACACCGCGGCATAGGCCTCGACGTCCACCGCGGCCAGCACCGGCTCGACCTGGTCCAGCCCCACGGTGTGCTGCGCCAGCCAGCGGCGGTCGAGGAGGCCTTCCTGCACGATCACCGCCGCGAGGGCGGCGAGGCACCACGCGTCGGTGCCCGGGCGCAGGGCCAGGTGGTAGTCGGCCAGCTCTGCGGTCTCGGTGCGGCGGGGATCGAGCACGACCAGCGAGCGGTTGGGGTCGCGGGCGATCTCCTTCAGCGTGGTGCGGGCGTGCGGGAAGCTGTGGGACTGCCACGGGTTCTTGCCCACGAACACCGCCACCTCGGTGTGCTCGATGTCGCCCCGGGTGTAGGCGCCGAGCACCTTGCCGTTCACCCAGAACTCGCCCGTCTTCTCCTGGGCCAGGGCGTTCGACCGGTAGCGGCTGCCCAGCGCGGCCCGCGTGGCCGAGGCGTAGCCGCCGTTCAGGTGGTTCCCCTGCCCGCCGCCCCCGTAGTAGAAGATCGTCGCCCCGCCGTAGCTGTCCCGGACGCGGGCGAAGCCGGCCGCGACCTCGGCGATGGCGGTGTCCCAGTCGACCGGCTCGTAGCTGCCGTCCGACCGGCGGCGCATCGGGGTGGTCAGCCGGTGGCGGCCGTTCTGGTAATGGTCGAGGCGCAGGGCCTTCTCGCAGGTGTAGCCCCGCGAGGCGGGGTGGGCCTTGTCGCCGCGGATGCGCTCGAAGCCGCGGCCGTCGTCCCCGCCGAGGCGCACCTCGATGCCGCAGTTGCACTCGCAGAGGATGCAGGCCGTGGGGTGCCAGGTCGCAGGTTCCATGATGGAACGGACAGTAGAAGACAGAGTTCCATGATGCAACCCTCTCGGCTAGCCTGGCCATCGTGAAGCGCACCGACACGTCCGGCTGGCCGTGCACCATCGCCCGTAGCGTCGACGTGCTCGGCGACCACTGGAACCTGCTGCTCATCCGCCAGGCCTGCCTCGGTACCCGCCGGTTCGACGACTTCCAGGCCGCGCTCGGCATCGGGCGCAACATCCTCAGCCAGCGCCTCAACCGCCTCGTCGACGAGGGGTTGCTCAGCCGGGTCGAGTACCGGGCGAGCCCGCCCCGCCACGAGTACCGCCTCACCGACAAGGGCCGGGAGGTCTACCCGATCCTGGCGGCCATGGCCGCCTGGGGCGAGCGCTGGCTCACCGGTCCCGAGGGCACTCCGCTGATCCTGCACCACACCGCCTGCGACCACGACATGCACGCGGTCGTCGTCTGTAGCGAATGCGACCAGCCCCTCGACGTCCGGCAGGTTCGAGCCAAGGCCGGCCCCGGCTACCCGGCCCCGACCCCGGTGGCGGCCCGATGACCGGCGAAGAGTGGCTCGCTGCCTTCGCCGCGGCGGCCGGCGTCGAGGCGCCTTCGGCGGACGACATCGACACCCTGCTCGACCTGGCCGGCGTCGCGGCCCACGCCTCCGAGCGCACCGCGGCTCCCGTCACCTGCTGGATCGCGGCCACCGCGGGCCTCAGCCCGACCGCCGCCCTCGCCCTCGCCGACTCGCTGTCCCCGACCGGCGACTGACGCTCACCCGCGGCACGGGGCCCATTCGGGCACCGGGCGGGGTCGAGGGCCTACCATCGCCGGGTTCAGTTGCCAGCCGTGATGGCTTGCCGGCGCCTGCGCCGGCCAGCCGCACTGGGGGTTCATCGTTCGCATGTCAACCGCTGCCCCTGGCCTGCGGGCCCGGCCCGCCACGTACGCGGGGCTCTTCGTCCTCACGTTGACGACGCTGGCCTACGAGATCGTGCTCACCCGCATCTTCAGCGTGACCATGTGGTACCACTTCGCCTTCGTCGCCATCTCGGTGGCGCTGTTCGGCACCACGGCGGGGGCGCTGCTGGTGCACCTGCGGCCGCAGTGGTTCACCGAGCCGCGGGTGAAGAGCCAGATGTGGCGGTTCGCCCTGGCCTACTCGCTGTTCGTCGTACTGGCGATCTCGACGCAGCTGTCGATCAACTTCCGCGTCGAGGCCAACGCCGGCGCCATGGCTGCCGTCTTCTGGACGTGCGTGGTCATCGCCATTCCGTTCGTCTGCGCCGGCGTGGTCGTGTGCCTGGCGCTCACAAGGTTCCCCGGCAAGGTCAACCGCCTCTACGCCGCCGACCTCATCGGCGCCGGCCTGGGCTGCCTCCTGCTGGTGGTGGCGTTCAACTACTTCGACGGGCCCAGCCTGGTGATCCTGGTGGCGGCGGTGGCCGCCATCAGCGCCTTCCTCTTTGCGGTCGACGCCAGGGAGCGCAAGGGCATGGTGCTCGCCGGCGCGGCGACCGTGCTGCTGCTGCTGGGTGCCTTCGGCAACGACGCCCTCCACGCCCGCAACAAGCCCTTCTGGAGGATCCTCTACACGAAGGAGGAGAAGGACACCAGGCACCTCGACGACCGGTGGAACGCCTTCTCCCGAGTGACCGTCGACGGCGACGCCAACGCCCTCGGCCCCCCCTTCGGCAACGGCCTCAGCGAGACGATGCCTTCCGACACCCAGGTGCGCCAGCTGGCGATGCTGATCGACTCGACGGCCGGCACCGCGATGACCGGCTACGACGGCGACCCGGCCCAGACCGACTTCCTCCGCTACGACATCTCCAACCTCGCCTACTGGGCGCAGGAGGGTCCGGATTTCGACCGGGCCGCGATCATCGGCGTGGGCGGAGGGCGCGACGTGCTGTCCGCCGCGGAGTTCGGCGCCGACCACATCGACGGCATCGAGATCAACGGCAACATCATCGACCTCGTCACCGACACCTATGGCGACTTCACCAACCTCGACACGATCGACGGGCTCCAGCTGCACAACGACGAGGCCCGCAGCTACATCACCCGCAGCTCCCACGTTTTCGACACGATCCAGATCTCGTTGATCGACACGTGGGCCGCGACGTCGGCAGGGGCCTTCGCCCTCAGCGAGAACTCGCTGTACACCACCGACGCCTGGGACACGTTCCTCGACAAGCTCGACGAGGGCGGCATCCTCTCCGTCTCGCGCTGGTTCCGCCACGAGAACCCCGAGCCTCTGGAGATGCTGCGCACGACGGCCCTGGCGTCGCAGGTGCTGGCCGACCGCGGAGTCGAGAACCCGCGGGACCACATCCTCATCTACGAAGGCCCGCCCGAGGGCCCGTTCGCCGCAACCGTCGGCACGATCCTGGTCAGCAAGGACGGCTTCACCGACGAGCAGCTCCAGCGGGTGGAGGGCACGGCCGAGGACATGCGCTTCAGCCCGGTGCTCGGGCCGGACTTCCAGAACGACGAGTTCCCCTTCGCCGAGCTCGTGCAGCCGGGCGGTCCCGGCCCGCACCTCGGCGTGGTGAAGGCCGACATCTCCCCGCCGACCGACGACAAGCCGTTCTTCTTCCAGATGGCCGACCTGGGCAACGTCGTCAAGCGGGACCTGCCGGCGAACAAGCAGGTGTTCCGCTCGGTGGTCGTGCTGGCCGCGCTGGCCGTGGCCGTGCTGCTGCTGGCGTTGATCTGCATCGGTGGCCCGCTGTGGCAGATCGGCCGGCGCACGTCGCACAAGGGCCGCATTCCGTACTACCTCTACTTCTGCGGCATCGGCCTGGCCTTCCTGATGGTCGAGATCTCGCAGCTGATGCGGCTCAGCACGTTCCTGGGGCACCCGACCTATGCGCTGACGGTCGTGCTGTTCACCGTGCTGATCTTCAGCGGCTTCGGCTCGATGCTGGTCGACCGGATCACCAACCTCGACAGGCCCAGGTCGCTGCTGGTCCCGCTGCTGGTGCTGTTGGGCGTGGCGCTGGTGTTCGGCCTGGTGACGCCGTCGCTGATCGAGCAGTTCGCCGACCGCACGACGCCGATCCGCATCGCCGTGTCGGTCGGGATCCTGGCGCCGATGGCGTTCATGATGGGCATGCCGTTCTCGATCGGGATGCGGATGGCGGCCACCGACGAGGACTCCCCCACGGCGTTCCTGTGGGGCATCAACGGCGCCATGTCAGTGGTGGCTTCCGTGTTCGCCACGGTGATCGCCCTGTTCCTCGGGATCGTCTGGACGTTCGCGGCGGGCATCGCCGCCTATGCCCTGGCGGCCGGGTCGATGTACGTGTTGGTGAGGCGTCTCCGGGCCGCGGGTACCGAGCCGGGGGAGGAGGAGGCCAGCGGGGAGCCGGCCGAGCAGGAGGCGCTGGCCCCGGTGCCCAGCTAGACACCCCTCACCCGCGACGCGGGGACCAGGTGCCGTCCGGGCCCTGGGAGTACGTCGCGGTCGCCGCGGCGCGGCCGGACGTGGTGGCCAGGAGGGCGACGGCGTCGAGGGCGCGGTCGACGTCGGCGGTGGTGGTGGCGGCGCCGAAGCTGAGCCGGACCATGCCGGGGACGCCGCCGGTGGTGGCTGCGCTCACCACGTCGGCTGGGGTCAGATCGAGCAGGTGGGCGATGTAGCGATGGGCGCAGAAGCACCCGCTGCGGACGCCGATGCCCCGCTCGTAGCCGAGGACCGCGGCGACGAGCCCGGGGTCGAGGCCGGCGAGGGTGAACGGGACGACACCGACCTTGGAGGCGGCGGCGCCTTCGCCGGCCGGGCCGTAGAGACGCACGCCGGGGACCTGGCTCAGGTGGTCCTCGGCGTAGGCCGTGAGCCGCTGATCGTGGTGGGCGATGCGGTCGAGGCCGGCTTCGGCCAGCCGCGTGACCGCGGCAGCCAGGGCGACGGCGCCCACCACGTTGGGGCTGCCGCCCTCCTCCCGGTCGGGGAGGTCGGCCCACACCACCTGGTCGGCCGTGACCGCCCGGACCGTGCCGCCGCCGGGCTGGTGGGGGCGGGGGAGGAACACGTCGCGCCGGCCGATCAGGGCGCCGGAGCCGAAGGGGGCGTAGGCCTTGTGGCCCGACAGGGCTACGAAGTCGAGGTGCCCGGGATCGTCGTGGGGGCGCATGTCGATGGGGCGGTGGGCGGCCAGCTGGGCGGCGTCGACCAGGATGAGCCCGCCGGCTGCGTGGACCCGGGCCGCGAGGTCGTGGACCGGGGGGACCACTCCGGTCACGTTGGACGCGCCGGTCACCGCCAGCAGCGCCACCCGGCCGGCATGGCGGGCCAGCCGGCGGTCGAGGTCCTCCTCGTCCAGCGTGCCGTCGGGCCGGGCGCGCACGGCCACGGTCCGCGCCCGGGCCCGCCACGGCAGGTCGTTGGAGTGGTGTTCGAGCTGGGTGGTCAGCACGACCGAGTCGGGCTCGATCGCCAGCGATCCCGCGAGCAGGTTGACGGCATCGGTCGTGTGCCGCCCGAACACGACCGTGTCGCGGTCGGGGTCGGCGCCGACGAAGTTGCCTACCACCCTCCGGGACCGCTCGTAGGCGGCAGTGCTGGCCCGCGACTTGTAGCCGGTGCCCCGGTGGACGCTGGAGTACAGCGGCAGCAGCTCGGCCACCGCGTCCGTCACCCGGCGCAGGGCCGGCGTGGTCGCCGCGTGGTCGAGGTTCACATACGGGACCCGGGCCCCGCCCAGGACCGGGACCGCCTCGTCGATCCCCACCACCTCGGCCCGAGGGATCGGAGGATGCTCCGCCGGCCGGACGAGCGTGCTCGCCGCGGCCCCGCCGCCCACCGCATGTTCCATGCGGTGAGCGTGGGCAGGTGCCCGTTATCGAACCGCTACCGGGCGATGGTGTCGCGGCGGGGCCTGGGCATGCGATCCTGTCCGCCGAGGAGAGGCCATGGTGCGCAGCGAGTCACCGCCCAACGTCGCCCACGCTGTCGTGCGCTCGGGCGTGCTCGGCCGGCTGGACGCCCGCTGGGACCGCACCGTCACCACCGTCGTGGCCGGGGCCGGGTTCGGCAAGTCGGTCGCCCTGGGCCAGGCCCTGCGGGCCAACCGGGCCCGGCCCCGCGGGATCGAGGGCTGGCTCTCGTGCCGGGCCGGGTGCGAGAGCCCCGAGCGCCTGGCGGCCTCGGTGGAGGACGCCTTCGCCGCCGGGCCGGGGCAGGGCCCGCCGCTGGCCCGGCTGTTCGCGGTGGTGACCGACCGGGCGCCGCTGCATGTCTCGCTCGTGCTCGACGACGTCGAGTTGCTACCCGATCCGGGGGTCGGCTGCATCGACGAGCTGCTGCGGCGGGCGCCGGCGAACCTCCATCTCGTGCTGTCCGGGCGCCGGCTGCCCGAGCTGGCGCTGGCCCGGTTCCGGGCGGCCGGGGACATCGTGGAGATCGACGCCGACGCGCTCCGCTTCGACGATGCCGAGGTGGGCGCCCTGGCCGCCAACCTCGGCGCGGCGCCGCCCGAGCTCGACCTGGCCGGCTGGCCTGCGCTGGTGCGGCTGGCGCTGGTGTCGCCCCGGCGGTCGGTCGACGAGTACCTGTGGGAGGAGGTGATCCGCTCGCTCGGGCCCGACGACCGCGTGGTGCTGCTGGCCCTGTGCCTGCTCGGGCCGTCGCGGCTCGACGAGATCGAGGCGGTCATCGAGCGGCCCTTCGACCACGAGGGCTTCCTGGCCCGGGCCCCGCTCGTCCACCGGATCGGTGACCGTCTGGTGGCCCACGACCTGTGGACCCCGTATCTGGAGGCACTGGGTACGCCGTTCGACGTCGCCGCCATGTCGCAACGGGTGATCGCCGCCGTGGCCGCCCGGGGCGACCCGATCGCGGCGGGTGCCATCGCCCTGCGTCTGGGCGACGACGAGGCCCTGGACCGCGCCACGGTCGACCTGGTGCGCAGCACGCTGGGGAGCCTGCCCGTCGACGTGGCCGAGGCCTGGCTGGCCGCCCGCCGCCCGGCGCGCCCGAACGGCGAGGTTCCCCCGGCGACCGAGCTGTTGACCTGCGCGCTGGCCCACGCTCGGGTCACGTCGGAGCCGTCGAACGCGACGCTCGACGCGCTGGCCGACCGCTTCCGCGACACCGGCGACCCGGTGGGCGAAGGCGTCGCCATCGCCCTGGCCGCGCTCGCCGCCAACGCGCGGGACGACTTCGGCCACCTGCTCATGCTCGCGGTCCGGGCGCGGGGGCTGGCCGACGAGAGCGACGAGCCCATCCTGAACCTGCTGGTGACCGCGGTCGACGCGGCCGCGGCCGCGGTCGAGGGTGACATCGACCGAGCCCTGACGCTGCTGGCCCGGCCGGCGCCGGGGCTGCCCCCGGCCGAGGTGCCCGGGGCTCTCACCCGCTTCCACTGGCACATGCTGGTGCTCGCCGGGCGGGCGTCCGAGGCGGCCGCCCTGGTGGCCGGCCGGGACGCGGTCCGGGGCATGGACAGTCCAAGAGAGCTCTACGGGGTGGCCCGCTGGCTGGACGGCGACCCCTCGGGGCTCGCCGCCCTCGCCGGCGACGCGACCCCGGACCGTTACTTCCGGCTCGGCGACCGGGACCGCTTCGAGCGGGCGGCGCTGACCGCAGTGCTGGCGGCGTCGGCCGATCAGGTCGGGATGGTGCACGACGCGCTCGAGGAGCTCGCCACGTCGCCTTTTGCCACCGCGGCCGGCCCGGACGGCGCCCAGGTGGTCGTGGCCCGGGCGTGCGGGGCGGTGGTCGACCACGACGACGGTCGGGCCGAGGCTGTGATCGCGGACTTCCTGGCGGCCGGGCCGCGGGACCGGGTGACCGACACGTTCCTGCGCCGCACCCCGGCCGTCCCCTATGTGTGCTCGCCCGAGCTGCGGCGCGACTGGGACGCGACCAGCGTCGGGCCGTCCCAGCGCCAGGCGCTGGCCGCCGCCCGGCTCCTGGTCGACGCCCGCGCCGGCCGGGTGGCCGCCCGGACCGCCGTGTCGCCGCCGGCGGTGACCACCGCGCTGCCGCTGGCGTGGTCGGTGGAGCTGGCCTGCCGGGCCGCGGCCTCGGGCCAGGCGTGGGGCTCGGACCTCGCCGTGGTGCTGGCCGACCTGTTCGGCGAGGGCGTGATCAGGGAGGTGACCCGGTGGCTGGACGGCCCCGACGCCGCGCTGCGCCGCGGGGCGGCGGCGGTGCTGCGGGCTTTGCCGGCCCGGCCCGCGGCCGTGGTCCGCATCCGCGTGCTGGGGTCACTGGAGGTCCGCTCGGACGGCCGCGCCGTCGACGCGCCCGAGGTTCACCGCACCCGGGTGCGCGAGCTGTTGAGCCTGCTGGTGGCCGAGCGCACGGTGAGCCGGGACCGGGTCGTCGACGTGGTGTGGCCCGACCTCGACCCGAGCCGGGGCCGGGCCAACCTGCGTGTGACGCTGCGCCACCTCCAGCGGGTGCTGGAGCCGGACCGGGCCCAGGGGTCGTCGCCGTACTTCGTGCGAGGCGACACCCAGCTGCTCCAGCTGGCCGACGTGCCCGGCCTGGAGGTCGACCTGTGGGAGGCGGAGGACCACCTGGCCCGGGCCGAGGCCGCCCGCCGCGAGGGCGACGCCGCCCGGAGGATCGAGCACCTGCGGGCCGCCGCCGGCCTGTGGCACGGTCGCGCCCTGCCCGACCTCGACCGGGTTGCGGAGCTCGACCACGTCTCCCGCCACCTCGAGACCCGGCTGGCGGAGGCCGCCGTCACCCTGGGCGAGCTGGAGCTGGTGGGCGGGTCCGCCCGCGCCGCCGCCACCCTGGCCGAGCGGGTGCTGGCGTCGGACCCCTATGGCGAGCGGGCCCACCGATTGGCGGTCGCGGCGCACATGCAGGCGGGCGACCGCTCGGCCACCGCCGCGGCGGTCGATCGGCTCACCGGCATGCTGGCCGAGCTGGGGGCGCCGGCCGAGCCGGCGACCGAGATCCTTCTGCGCAACGCGGCCGACTGGGCCGCGCCGGTCACCACCCGGCCGGGAGCCATCCGACCGTGACCGAGCGGGGGTGCCAGACTGCGCGGATGCACGAGTACCGCCTCCGAGCGCACAACACGGCGACGGCGTCGACCAACCGGATCCACGACGACACGGTGGCGCGGGAGTACGGGTTCGGAGGCGGGCTGGTGCCGGGAGTGGACGTGTACGCCTACATGACCCACGTCCCGGCCGAGGCCTGGGGCGAAGACTGGCTGGCGCGGGGCACGATGCGGGCGCGGTTCCTGACCCCGGTGTACGACGGCGACGAGATCGTGGTCCTTCCCGGCGAGCCGGTGCTCGACGCCGGGGGCGGGACGAGCGTGGCGCTGGAGGTGCGCAACGCCGCCGGTGACACCTGCGCCACCGGCGAGGCCGGGCTGCCGGCCGAGGGCGTGCCCGCTCCGCCGCCCCACTGGTCGGTGGTCGAGCCGGCCCCGGACCCGCCGCCGGCGTCACCCGAAGCGCTGGTGCCGGGCACGGCTCTGGGGCTGGACGCGCACCGGTTCGTCGCCGACCGGGCGGGGGAGTACCTCGCCGACGTGCGCGAGACGCTGCTGCTGTACCAGGCCCGGCAGGTCGCCCACCCCGGCTGGCTGCTGCGCGACGCCAACTATGTGCTGTCGCGCAACGTCGTGCTGGGGCCGTGGATCCATGTCGAGTCGGTCGTGCAGCACCACGCGGCCGTGGGCGACGGCGAGGTGGTCGCCACCCGGGCCACGGTCACCCGCGAGTGGGAGCACAAGGGCCACCGGTTCGTCGAGCTCGACGTCGGAGTGCTCGGGGGAGACGGCGGCGTGGCGGCTCAGATCCGCCACACCGCCATCTACCGGCCCCGCCGCCACCGCGCCGCCGCCCCGGGCTGACGGCCGGCGCTCAGCCTCAGCTGCAGCGGATCGTGCCGGTCGTTCCGGCGGGCGTGCCGCCGGTGCCGGCGCCCGATGTCGCCGCGAGGTCACCGGTGCCCCGGCCGGCGACGATCGTCCAGGTGCCGGGCGCGGCGCCGGTGACGGGGTCGAGCACACCCTCCTCGAGCATGATCAGCGTCCCGTGGCCACAGCCGGCGACGTCGCCGGTGAACTGGACCACCGACTGGCCCTGGTAGGTGCCGTCGCTCATCAGCACCGCGCTCCCGGCGGCGTAGGCGGTGCCGGTGAGGTCGCCGCTCACGGTGCGGATGGCGCGGAACGTCCCGGCGCAACGGACCGGATCGGTCGGGTCGCAGGCGCTGTCGCCCCCCACGATCTGCACCGTCGAGTCGAACGCGACGGGCCGGGTCCCGTGGCCGCCGTCCGGCGTGTCGGCCAGCGTGGGCGGGGCGCCCGCCACCAGCAGCAGCGTCCCGGCGGTGATCCCCAGCCGGCGTGTGAAGTGCGATCCCATGGCTTCCTCCTCACAGGTGCTCCTCCGCCGCACGGTCGCGCCGTCCGGTCGCACGCCGGTCTCAGGACGGTCGCAGCCGGCGTTGGTACGGTGGCGCCGTGTTGGTGCGGGTCCTCGGGCAGTCCCGTACCGCAGACGACGCCGACCCCGCGGCGTGCCTGCGGCCGATGGAGCGCCGGCTGCTGGCCGCACTCGCGGTCCGGCGACCGTCCGCCGTGTCCGTCGACTCGCTGGGCGATGCGTTGTGGGGCGGCGACGCCCCCGCCTCGATGCGCAAGACGATCCAGAACAACGTCCTGCGCGTGCGGGCCAAGCTTGGCCGGTCGGTCGTCGAGACCGTCGAGAACGGCTACCGGCTCGGTCCCGACGTCGCGCTGGACATCGAGCGCTTCGAGGACGCGGTCCGCGCCGCGGAGCGGTCGAGGGGCGGCTCGGTCGCGTCGTGGGACGCGGCCTTGGCCTGGTGCGGGGACGCCCCCCTGGCCGAGCTGGGCCATTGGTCCCCGGCCGACGCTCGGCGGGTGCAGCTGGACGAGCTGTGGCGCTCCAGCGTCGAGGCCCGCTGGGAGGCGGCGCTGGTGGAGGGCTCGCCCGGCGACCTGATTCCGGAGCTCGAGGCGCTGGTGGCCGCCGCGCCCCTGCGCGAGCGGCGGTGGGCCCTGCTCCTGGTCGCGTACCAGCGTGCCGACCGCCGGGCCGACGGCCTGCGCGCGTTCGAGCGCGCCCGCCACATCCTGGCGGTCGAGATCGGGGTGTCACCCGGGCCGGAGCTGGTCGAGGCCTACGAGTCGCTGCTCCGGGACAAGGCAGCCGCCCCGGTGGCGGGCCGGCCCGATCCCGTCTCCCGATCGGACCGGCGGCGGGACGAGGCCCTGGCGGCCATCGAGCGGGGCGATCACCGGGCTGCCGTGGCCGCCTTCATCGTCGCGGCCGGCCTGGCCCGGGATGCCGGCGATCTCCGCCGCTTCGCCGAGGCGGCGCTGGGGGCGGCCGGTGACGGCTGGCGCACGAGCCTCGACGCCACCGGCGAGACCGTGTCATTGCTGGCCGAGGCGGTCGAGAAGGTCCCGGTCGGTCCGACCCCGTTGCGGTCCCGGCTGATGGCGCGGCTGGCTGTCGTCCGCAGCCATCACGTCCCGGATGCGGAGGCCGAGGCGGACGCGGCCCGAGCCCTGGCCATCGCCCGGGCGCTCGGCCAGCCGGACCTCCTGGCCGGCGCCCTGTACGCCCTCGCCGTCATCGTCTGGGATCCGCGGCGGCAGGACGAGCACTGGGCGTGGGCCGACGAGCTGATGACGCTGGCCACACAGGATCCCCTCCAGCCCTGGCGACGGTGGGCGCTGCCCATCGTGGCGCGCCTGCGAGTGACGGACGGGGACGTGGCCGGCGCCTGCCGGGCGCTCGACGAGTTGGAGGCCGAGGCCTCGGCCTGTCGCGATCCCGTCGCCCGGTTCTCCGCCTCCATCGTCGGGGTCCTGCGCGCCACCGTCGCCGGCGACTGGCCCGCGGCGCGGGCGGCGGTCGCGGTGACCCGGGCGCGGAGCGACGTCGTGGATGTCGAGCCCGGGGACACGGCGCTGATGGAGATGGGGTACCTCGGCATCATCGACCTCCTGTCGGGGCCGTCGCAGGTGCGTGCCCCGGCTCCGCTCGATTGGCCGGTCCCATCGATGGCGCTGGCGGTCAAGGCCGCGCACGCCGACGCGCTCGCCCGGGTCGGTCGGCTCGACGAAGCCGCGGCGGAGCTGACCGCCATCGGGCCCGAGGCCGTGGCCGGCGTGGAGCGCGACGGCTACTGGCTGCCCACGCTGTCGATGCTGGCCGACGCCGCCTACCTCGCCGGTAGCCGGGCCCTGGCCGACGTGGTCCACGAATGCCTGCGCCCGGT
>Ga0209814_10000143_pt1 | contig 19858 bp, 21 predicted proteins | sample SoiMetdeltSBSDD1_FD_187597 | JGI IMG/M metagenome (GOLD analysis project Ga0209814, IMG submission 187597) | Bulk soil microbial communities from a Populus tree surrounding site in Tennessee, USA - Soil MetaG P. deltoides SBSDD1 (SPAdes) (version 2) | ecosystem: Environmental > Terrestrial >... | reverse complement strand
CTGCTGGACGACTGGGGGGTCTCGACCGAGCTGCTCACCATCCTGTTCGGCGTCGGCATCCTGCAGGTGCTGCTCACTGCGCCCGGCGGCCTCGTCGACCAGGTGCCGAAGGATCTCGCCAACCTCGGTCGCAGGCTGCGCAAGCTGGTCGGGCTGTCCGGACCCCGGCGGGCCGGCGACGAGGCACCGCCGCCATGATCGAGGTCGACGGCCTGACCGTCCGGTTCGGCGGCGTCGTGCCGCTCGACGCCATGACGCTGACGCTGTCCGGCGGCACCTGCGGCCTGATCGGCCCCAACGGCGCCGGCAAGACCACGTTCTTCAACGTGCTCAGCGGCTTCGTCAAGCCCGTCGCCGGTGCGGTGCACGCGTTCGGCGACGACCTGCTGGCCATGGCCGACTACCGGCGCGCCCGCTGGGGGCTCCGACGGACCTTCCAGACCGAGCAGGCGATCGCCGACCTCTCGGTGTTCGACAACGTTCTGCTGGTGCGGGAGAACACGGAAGGCGGGCGGGCCACGCAGCGCCAGGACGTGCTGGACGCCGTGGACTTCGTCGGGCTCGAGCCCGAGGCGAACCGGCTGGTCGGCACACTCGGCGCCGCCCAGCGCCGGCTCGTCGAGGTGGCCCGGGCCGTCGTCGGCCGCCCGCGCGTGGTGCTGCTGGACGAGCCCGCCGCCGGCCTCCCCGACGACGAGACCGAGCATCTGGGCCGGCTGATCCGGCGCATCCCCGAGGAGGTCGAGGCGCAGGTGGTCCTGGTCGATCACGACATGAGCCTGGTGTCGGCGTGCTGCGAGACCACCGCGGTGCTCGACTTCGGCAAGCTGATCGCCTCGGGCACCACCGCCGACGTCCTCCGGGACGAGCACGTCATCCGCGCCTACCTCGGCACCGAGGAGGAGGTGTGACCGAAACCGCCACGACTGCCGCCACCCTGCACGTCGAGTCGCTGTCGGTGCCTCGGGGCAACCGCCCCGTGCTGCGCGACGTCTCGCTGACGATCCCGCCCGGGGAGGTGACCGCCCTGCTCGGCCCCAACGGCGCCGGCAAGTCGACGCTCGTCCTCGCGGTCGCGGGCCTGCTCCGGCCCAGCGCCGGCCGGGTCCGCCTCGGCGACCGCGACCTCACCCGGCGCCGGCCGGAGTCGATCCGGCGCGCCGGCGTCGCCGTCGTGGCCGAGGGCCGGCGGGTGCTGCCGCAGTTGAGCGTGGCCGACAACCTGCGCGTCGCCACCTACGGGCTCGATCGTGAGCAGGCGCAGGAGGGCCTGGACCACGCGCTCGCGCTGTTCCCCGAGCTGACCCGCTACCAGGACACGACGGCCCGGTCGCTCTCGGGCGGCGAGCAACAGATGGTCGTGCTGGCCCAGGCACTCGTGTCGCGGCCCCGTGTGCTGCTCGTCGACGAGCTGTCGCTGGGCCTCGCTCCGGTGATCCTCAAGCGCCTCGTGCCCACGCTGGCGTCGGTCGCCGAAGCGGGCGTGGGGGTGCTGCTGATCGAGCAGTTCGCCCACGTCGCCATCCGGCTGGCCAACACGGCCTACGTCCTCGAGGGCGGCCGCATCCGCTACCACGGGACGGCCGGCGAGCTGAAGGCCAATCCCGAGCTCCTGCACTCGGCCTACCTCCTGCGGGTCTAGCCGTGGACGATCTCAACGGCAGGGTCGCGGTGATCACCGGCGGGGCGTCGGGCATCGGCCTGGCCATGGCGCAACGCTTCGCGGGCGAGGGCATGAAGCTGGTGCTGGCGGACATCGAGCGACCGGTCCTGCAACGGGCGGCCGAGGAGCTCAGCCGCACGGGCGCCGACGTGCTCACCGTGCCGACCGACGTCAGCCTCGAGGCGGACGTGACCGCGCTCGCGGAGACGGCCCTGGAGCACTTCGGCGACGTCCACCTCGTCTGCAACAACGCCGGCGTCGGGAGCCGCGGCCTGCCCATCGCCGAGCTGCCGCTGGCGGACTTCAGTTGGGTCCTCGCCGTGAACCTCTTCGGCGTGATCCACGGCCTGCGGGCCTTCCTGCCCCACCTGCGAGCCAACGACGTCGGCCACATCGTCAACACGGCGTCGACGTCCGGGCTCTACTACCTCCCCCGGATGGGTCCGTACAACGCGTCGAAGGCTGCGGTGGTGGCGCTGAGCGAGACGCTGCGCTTCGAGCTGGCGGCCGAGGGCAGCCACGTCGGCGTGTCCGTGCTCTGCCCGGGCCCGGTCCGGACGAACATCTCCACCGCCGACCGCAACCGTCCAGAGCGCTTCGCCTACGCCCTCGACACCGACCAGATGGCGCAGGTCGCGACCTACAAGGCCAGGCGCAGGGAGCAGCGGGCCTTCGCCGCGGACCCGTCGGACATCGCGGACCAGGTGTGCGAGGCCGTCAGGACGAACCGCTTCTATATCCTCACCCACCCTGCCAGCCTGGACGTGTTCGAGGCCCGGGCCGGACGCATCATCGCCGGAGCCGACCCGGCGGAGCCATCGGAATGAAGGAGAGCGCACCATGACCTCAGACGCACGCCGCGAGCTGCTGGCCGAGGTGCTGTCGCGCTACGAGGGCTCGCCGAACCCACGTCTGCGCGAGATCACCGAGGCCGCCATCCGCCACCTGCACGCCTTCGCCGAGGAGGTCAACCTGCAGCGCGACGAGTGGTTCGCCGGCATCCAGTTCCTGACCGCCACCGGCCAGATGTGCGACGACAACCGCCAGGAGTTCATCCTGCTGTCCGACACGCTGGGCCTGTCCAGCCTGGTGGAGATGCTGACGCACGACGGGGCGGAGGGGAGCACCGAGAACACCGTGCTCGGTCCCTTCTACGTGCCGGACTCACCGGTGCGCGCCAAGGGCGAGTCGATGCTCGTCGATCCCGACGACGGCGACCGGGTGGTGATCCGCGGCACCGTCCAGGACATCGACGGCAAGCCGCTCGCGGGTGCCGTCCTGGACTGCTGGCAGAACGCGACGGCCGGCTTCTACGCCGTCCAGCAACCCGGCGAGCAGTCGCCCGAGAACCTACGGGGCGTCTACACCACCGACGCCGACGGCAGCTACGAGATCCGCACCGTGCGGCCGGTGCCATACCCGATCCCGTCGGACGGGCCGGCCGGCGACCTGCTCAAGGCGCACGGCCGGAACTGGATGCGCCCCGGTCACACGCACATGTGGGTCAAAGCCGACGGCTGCAAGGAGCTGATCACCCACGTGTTCGACGAGCAGACCGACTACCTGCGCGACGACGCGGTGTTCGGCGTGCGGGACAGCCTGGTCCGGCGCTTCGAGCCCGACGAGGCCGGCGAGCTGGCGACGACGTTCGACATCGTGCTCGACCGCGCATGAGGCGTGGGCCTGCCACCGTCGGGTCATGGCCGAGCGACCCGTGAGCGCGGGGGAGCTCACCGACGACGGCCATGAGCCGACGTTGCTGTACCTCGTCGGGCGCATCGACCGGGTGGTCCGCCGGGCGATGGGCTCGGTCCTGACGGCGCAGGGGCTGTCGGTCAACCAGTACGCGACGCTGAGCGTGCTCGACCGGCGCAGCGGCCTTTCGAACGCCCAGCTCGCCCGGCGGGCACTCGTCTCGCCCCAGTCGATGAACGAGGTGCTGCTCACCCTGGAGCAGCGGGGCCTCGTGGGGCGCCGGGCGCACCCGGACCACGGCCGCATCCTCCAGGCTCGCCTCACGGCCAAGGGCCGGGCCCTGCTGGCGCGGTGCGACGCGGAGGTGGACCGGGTGGAGGCCCAGATGGTGAGCGACCTGAGCGAAGACGAACAGGCGGCGCTGCGAGGGGCGCTGCTCAGCAGCATCCGCTCGCTGCACGGCGGGCTACCGCGCTAGGGGAGGAACGATCCATGGACCACCTGCTGCAAGTCCTGAGCGTCAAGGGCCGGGCGACGCCGGAGGCCCTGGGGACGGCCGTCGATGCCGACACGTCGGCCGCCCTGGCGGACCTGGTGGCGGCCGGCCTCGTCGAGGAGACGAAGTTCGGCTACCGGGTGACCGAGCTCGGCGCCGGCCGCGTCGACGAGCTCTACGCCCGCGAGCGGGAGCTGGCGGGCCAGGTCATCGACGACGTGTACGAGGCGTTCGCGCCCATCAACGACGAGGTGAAGCAGATCGTCACCGACTGGCAGATGCGTCCGGTCGGCGGGCAGCTCGTGATCAACGACCACGCCGATCACCGCCACGACCAGATGGTCGTGGACCGGCTCCGCCGCACGGATGCGACGGTGTCGACAGCCCTGGCCCCGCTCACGATCGCCCTACCGCGCTTCGAGGTCTACCCCCGCCGCCTCCAGCGCGCGGTGAAGCTGGTCGGCGACGGGGACCACTCGATGGTGGCGGCACCGATCAGGGACAGCTACCACACCGTGTGGTTCGAGTTGCACGAGGAGCTGATCATCCTGGCCGGCCGCAATCGCGCCGACGAAGAGGCCGCGAGCTAGGCCCGGCCCGCGGCCGTCGCCGACGCGGCCGGTCAGGGCGAGCGGAGCAGCTCGCGCCGGTGGCGGTACTCGTCGGCGTCGATCTCGCCGCGGGCGAGGCGCTCGTCGAGGATGCTCCGCGCCTGGTCGGCGGGCGCCCGGTCGACCCTGGCATCGTCGGCCGGGCGCTGCCCGAGGTGGCGGATGGCGTACACCACGAGCGCGGCGATGAGCCCCCAGAACGCCAGCATCAGCAGCGCCATGGCGATCCAGGTGCCCGGACCCCAGCCGTCCTGGTACCAGTCGTTCATCATGACCCCAACGTGCGCCGGCCGCGCCGGGCGCGCCAGAGCCCAAGGTCACCTCGGTCCGTCATGGCCCCGGTCCCGTCGTCTCCGCGACGGGTGAGAGTAGCCGTGCCCATGTGAGACGGGCTGACTGGGCCGCGAACCGGGGCGGCGAACCCGCGCTAGGCGGCCGGTTCGAGCGGTACCTGGGTCAGGGTGGCGTAGCCGTTGGTGAAGGCGGTTACGTCGTCGGTGGCGCCCTCCGCGGTGGAGGTGCAGTCCGACGTGCCCAAGGGATCGCCGGCGGTCGCAGAGGCCACCTCGACCTGGCCGCGTAGCTCGCCGGTGTCACAGGTCGGCACGTTGAGGTTCTTGACGACATCCGCGGGCACTTCGCCAGCCCGCAGCGCGTCGGCGTGGTCGGCGATCCAGTCCACGACCAGCCCGGCGGCCACGTCGTAGTCGAGATCGTCGCCCAGGCCCTGACTGACCGCCAGGGCGGGCACGCTCCGGCGCGCCGCGGCCCGCGCTGCCCCGACGGTCCCCGACACGTCGACGAGCGGGCCCAGGTTCTGGCCCTCGTTGATGCCCGACACGACGAGGTCCGGCGTCAGGGCGAGCTCGTCGAAAGCCACCCGGATCGTGTCGGCCGGGAAGCCGTCGACGGCGCGGGCCTCGTACCCGCTGGCCGTCGTGGCCTCGTTGGTCTCGACCGGTCCCTGGGTGACGCTGCCGCCGGTGCCGCTCTGCTGGCCGCTGGGCGCCACCACGGTGACCTCGACGCCCTCGACGGCCCGGAGCGCCTCGACGAGCACGTCGATGCCCTCGGCCCCGACGCCGTCGTCATTGGTCACGAGGATGGCCAGCGGCTTTGCGGGCGCAGTCGTCGTGGTGGTCTCGCGCTCGCCCGACTGCGGCGAGGCGCCGTCGTCGTCCCCGCCGCACCCCGCGGCCAGGACCGCCACCACGGCCAGCACACCCGCCACCGCCAGCGCCCGCACGCCCCGTCGCTCGTCCACTCCCCGTCCCTTCGCCTGCCGTCCGTAGGTCGCCCCTGCCTAGCCGGACTTGCGGGCCGCGGTCGAAACGACACCGCGGCCACACCGCACTACGGCCCGGACTCGGCCCGCCTCCTCGTCCGGCTCGCCAAGGTCGACGTCGACGAGCTCACCGAGCTCGTGACCGAGTCATGGCGAGCCGCGGCGCCCGACGACCTGCGCGCGGACGGCTGACGACCCGGGACGACACGACGGTCAGACGCCGGGTTGGGCCGTGATGCGACCGGAGGCGACTGCTGCCTTCAGCTCGGCGTAGTCCCGTTCGTTCTGGTCGGCGTACCGCTCGGCGAAGGCGGCCATCGCTCGGTCGAACGTGTCGCTGTTGCCGAGGTAGCTCGCGAGGGCTACGGCATCGCCCGACCGGGCGTGCGCACGGGCGAGCTCGGTGGCGCAGATGCCGGCGTAGTAGTCCATGGCGTCCGGCTCCATCGCATCTACGAGGGCCGAGCCCTTGGCGTCCCACAGCTGGCGGACGTAGAAGTCCCGGGTGCCGCCCTCGGGCGCCTCGACCCGGATCCAGCCGAGCAGGATGTCGCTGGATGCCTGCATCAGCCGCTGGCCCTCCACCACGCGCTGCCCGCAGTTCGCGTAGTCGCTCTTGCCGAGGAACGGCTCGAGCACGGAGCGTTGCGCCTCCTTCAGCTGCAGGACGAGCGGGTCGCCGGTGTCGCGGCCGACGAAGAGGGCGATCCACGCCCGCGTGCCAACGCTGCCGACCCCGACGACCTTGCGGGCCGCGTGGACGAAGCGATAGCGCTCGAGTAGCTTCCGGCGGTCGCCCGGCAGCGTTCGCCGGTACGAGCGGATCACCGTTGCGATCTGGTCCGCCATCTGGTGCGCGTCTTCGGACCCGAAGACCTCCTCGATCGGCGTGATCAGCGGAGGGTCGCTCATGAACCGCAGCTCGCCGTCGACGACCGTGGTCAGCTTGGAGAACGCCTTCAGGCTGTCCTTCGTCCGTGTCTTCGCGAGGTTCTTCTCGTAGCGTTTCAGCTGCTCTTTGGAAGCCAGGCCGCGGAACTTGCTCTCGAGGTCGGCGACGTCGAGGCGGACGTACCAGACGGCGAGGTTGCCCATGACCGCGAAGGTGGCGATCGCTTCGCGATAGGCCTGCCCGACGCCGCGGCTGATGGCCTCGCGCGTGCTCTGGTCGAAACCGCGATCCCTGCCCGCGACCGCGAAGCTGGCGACCAGCCGCTTCACGTCCCACTCGAACGGGCCGGGGAGCGTCTCGTCGAAGTCGTTGATGCTGAACACGAGCCGGCGGTCAGCAGCGTCGAAGGCGCCGAGGTTCGTGAGGTGCATGTCGCCGCAGAGCTGGGTCCGCAGCGCCGTCCGTGGCGTCGCCGCGAGGTCGGCCGCCATGACGTACGCGGCCCCTCGGTAGAAGGTGAACGGTGAGACGAGCATGCGTCCGTAGCGGATCGGCACCAGCTCCGGGACGCGGCTCTGCGCCTGCTCCTCGAGGAGGGCGATGGGATCCGGGCGGTCAGGCGCCGGCTGCCACTCGCCATGGCTGCGCCGCGGCACCTCCTTGCGCGCCGCCCGGCCCTTGTCGGACCGCTCGGCCGGCGTCAAGTGCACGACACGGCGTGCCCTGCCTGAGCGCCCGTCGCCGGCGGCCGGTACGCCAGTGACATCCTGCCCACTGTCCTGTACGCCCATAACATCTCCTTGTGTTCTGGCTCCCCCTGCTCACTCCTTCGCGTCGGTGCGGGTGACCCCACCAGCCCCGTTCAGCCCTCGTCGACGGCCTTCACGATCTGCTCGCCGCCTTCGTCGAGCGCCTTCACGACGGCGTCGTAGTCGCCCTTGTCGATCGCCTTGCTCACCTTCTTCGTGGCCTTCGCGACCGCGGCGTCCACGTTGTCCAGGTATTCGTCGTCGACCACGGCCACGATCGCCGACGAGCCCGGCGGCAGCCAGTCCTCCTCGTCGACGGCCGAGGCGATCTTGTTCTCGTCGTGACGCTTCGCGATCGCACCGGCGGCGGCCCCGACGCCCGCACCGACGGCCGTGGCGGCGAGCAGGGGCGGGGCGAACAGCCCGACCACGAGGCCGGCGACCCCGCCCAGCGTGGCGCCGCGTGCGACCTGCATGCCGCCGTGCTCGTCCACGTTGACCTTCCCTTCCGGGTCGCGATCGATGACGACCGACGCCACGACGGCGTAGTCGTCGAGCTGCTTGAGCGACTGGTAGTCCTCTCTGGCCGCCGCCGTGTCCCGGTAGGACGCCACGTAGAGGATGAGGTTCATGTCGCGGGGGTCCGTCATATCCCCTCCTTGGGACGAGGTGAGGACCCGGCAGGACCGGGGAAGGGTTGAAGGTACTGCTGGCCCTCCCGAGCCGTCATCCCACGAATGAGGTGATGAGCGGCCTCAGCCCTTGAGTGCGCCCGACGCCAGCCCGCGCACGATCTGCCGCTCGGCGATGACGTAGAACACCAGCGCGGGGATCATCGACAGGGACGTGAAGGCCAGCACCCGGGCGGTGTCCGAGGAGTACTGCGTGGAGAAGTTGGTCACCCCGAGTGGCAGGGTCCACTGGTCCGGCTGGCTGAGCACCACCAGGGGAAGCAGGAAGGCGTTCCAGCTGGACACGATGGCGAGCACCGAGACGGTGGCGAGGACCGGACGCGACAGCGGGAGCGCGACCTTGTAGAAGAACCGGAAGGGCCCGCACCCGTCGAGGGCCGCGGCCTCCTCCAGCTCGGCGGGGATGGCGCGGAAGAACGGGCGCAGCACGATGATCGACGTCGGCAGTCCGAAGGCCGCCTGCGGGAGCGCGACACCGAGGGGGTTGTTGAGCAGGTCGGCGGTCCGCAACGAGATGAACAGGGGCAGGACCGCGACCGTCAGCGGGAACAGCAGGCCGATGGTGAACAGGGCGTACACGGCCTCCCGCCCCGCGAACTCGAACCGGGCCAGCGCGAAGGCCGCCAGCGAGGCGCACGGGACGATGACCGCCATCGTGAGCGCGGCCACCACCACGCTGTTGCGGAGCTGCCGCCAGAACGTGTCCGACCCGAGGATCTCGCGGTAGTTGTCGAACACCCACGGCCGCGGCAGCCCGACCGGGTTCGCCGAGATCTGGCCCGTGGTGCGGAACCCGCCCAGCACCGCGTAGATGACCGGGACGAGGACGACGAGCAGGACAGCGAGCGCCACGACGTAGTGGGCCGAGCGCGTGAGCCGCCGCGGGCGGAGCGCCGCCGCCATCGTCAGCGCTCCCCCATCGCCGTCAGCGCGCCGGCGACGTCGCGGCGCAGCACCAGGCGCTGGTACGTGAGCGCGAAGGCGAACGAGATCAGGAACGCGATGACGGCCACCGCGCTGCCGTAGCCGAACCGGGACCGCTCGAAGCCGCGCTCGAGCATGTAGGTCACGGTCGTGTGCGACGCGCCCACGGGCCCGCCCCCGGTCATCACCCACACCAGGTCGAACAGCTGCAGCGAGCCGATGATCGACAGGAAGACACAGATCCGGATCGTCGGCCCGAGCAGCGGGAGCGTGACGTAGCGGAACGTCTGCACCCGGCTCGCCCCGTCGAGGGCCGCCGCCTCCTCCAGCTCGAACGGGATCCCCTGCAGGCCGGCCAGCAACAGGATCATATGGAAGCCGAAGTACTTCCACGAGACCACGAAGAAGACGGTGTAGAGCACGATGCCGGGGTCGGCGAGCCACAGCCGCACGAACCCGTCGAGACCGGCGGCGCCCAGCGTGTGGTCGACCAGGCCCGCGGGCTGGAGGATCAGTCGCCACACGATCGCGGTGATCACATCGGACAGCACGAACGGGAGGAAGAAGAACAGGCGGAGCACCGCCCGGCCGCGCATCCGCTCGTTGAGGAGCACCGCGAGCCCCAGGGCGAACGGCAGCTGGAGGACCAGCGAGAGGACCAGGATGACCCCCACGTGCCGCAGCGCGGCCAGGAACACGGGGTCGGCGAGCGCTTCCCGGTAGTTCTGGAGACCGACGAACTGCTCGAGCGGCTCCAGCCCGTTCCAGTCGAACCCGCTGTAGAAGGCCCCCTGGAGGATCGGCACCAGCGCCAGCAGGACGTAGAGCACCAACGCGGGAGTGAGGAAGGCGATGATCGTCGCCCGCCGGCTCCACCGCGCCCCGGCCCGACCGGACCCGGCCCCGGACGCCGGCGACACCCCGCCGGGGTCGGCGGTGGGCAGGGGTCGAGTGCCGCCCGGCGGCCGTTCCGCAGTCACGGTGACGGCCGCCGGGCTATCCGGTCTAGCCGCCGGCGGCATCCGCGATCGTCTGGGCGACGTCCTCGGCCGAGGCCTGGCCGGCGTAGAGCTGCTCGACCGCGTCGTTGATGGCGTTGCCGAGGTCGGGGTCGTAAGCCTGGTCGAGGTAGAGCTGCACGAACGAGGCGTCGGCCCGGGCCGCCAGGATGCCCTGGAGGTTCGGGTCGGTGATCGAGTCCTCCGAGCCGATCACGACGGGCAGGATCCCGCTGTTCGTCTCGCCCCAACGCCGGGCCACGTCCATGCTGGAGATGTACTCGAGGAACTCGATGGCCTCCGGCGGAGCGTCGCGGCCCACGGCAAAGCCGTTGCCGCCGCCGAAGCCGTCGGTCGGGTCGCCATCGCCGCCGTCGACGGCCGGGAACGGGAACCACCCCAGCTTGTCTCCCAGCCCCTGGCCGTCGGGCGAGTTGGCGTTCTGCGTGCCCGGGGCCCACTGGCCCATGAGGTGGAACGCCGCGCCCGATGTGGCGATCGTCGCCGCCTGGCCGCCCGCTCCGTCCCACACCGCCGCCAAGTGGCCCGCCTGGAACGGGTCCAATGCGATCAGCTCGGAGAGCTGCTCGCCGGCGGCGACGAAGGGCTCGCTGTCGAACGACCCGGTCTCGCCGGCCTCGCGCATCGCGTCGGGACCGCCGTTGCGGAGGGCCAGGTAGGCCCACCAGAACATGCCGGGCCACTTGTCGCCCTCGCCGAGGGCGAGCGGCGTGATCCCGGCGTCCTTCAGCTTCTGCACGTCCGTCAGCAACTCATCCCATGTGGCCGGCGGTGCGTCGATCCCAGCCTGAGCGAACAGGTCCTTGTTGTACCAGAACCCCACCATGCCCAGGTCGAACGGGATCCCGTACTGGGCGTCGCCGACCTGGTACATCGTCACCGCGGCCTGGTTCAGCGTGTCGATCCACGGCGCGACCCCGTCGCTGATGTCCTGGACCAGGCCCGCGTCGACCTGCTGCTCCAGCTCGCCGCCGCCCCAGGACTGGAACAGGTCCGGCGGGTCGCCGGCCTGCAGGCGCGGCGCGATCGCGGTCTTGAACGCCTCGTTCTCGTAGACGGTGATGTCGATGGTCACGTTCGGGTGCTCGGCCTCGAACTCCGCCGCGACGTCCTCCCAGAGCGAGAGCCCGGGGTCGTTGTTCTGGATGTGCCACCACTCGATGGTGACCGGCTCGTCGGAGCCCGACGCGCCGTCGTCCGAGCTGGATGCGGCGTCGTCGTCGTCGCCACCGCACGAGGCGGCGACGAGCGCAGCCAACCCGACCAGCAGTGCCGTCCGCGCAATCCTGCGGTGCATGTCCTTCCCCCTCTGCACGAGGTGCGACCTTCCGTGCGCGGCCGAGCGTCGCGCACGGTAAAGGCCGTTGTCAATCGTTATCGATAACGTTATCGACACCGTTCTCGACACCTGGTTATGCTCGCCCGGTGCCTCGCGTGACGATCGGCGATGTGGCGGCCCAGGCGGGCGTGTCGATCGCCACCGTGTCGAAGGTGATCAACGGCCGCTACGGGGTGGCTCCCGCCACGCTGGAGCGGGTGCAGGCGGTCATCGACGAGCTCGGCTACGAGTCCAGCCTCGTGGCCCGCAGCCTCCGCAGCCGGCGCACCAACGTGCTCGGCATCGTCGTCGCCGACATCGAGCCGTTCAGCGCCGAGCTCCTCAAGGGGGCGGGAGCGGCCATCCGCGAGCGGGGCTACGAGCTGATCGTCTACTCGGGCAGCGGTCACGGCAAGGATCACTCGGGTTGGGAGCGCCGCTACATCTCCCGGCTGGGCGGCACCCTCACCGACGGGATCATCCTCGTCACCCCGACGGTGGTCGACGTCGACGACGGCACCCCGCTGGTGGCGGTCGACCCCCACACAGGCCCTTCCAGCCTGCCGAGCGTCCACTCCGACAACCTCGCCGGCGCCATCACCGCCACGCGGCACCTGCTCGAGCTCGGGCACCGCCGCATCGGGTTCCTCGCCGGCCGCCCCGACCTCGAATCCGCCCGCCAGCGAGAGCAGGGCTACTGCCGGGCGCTGAGCGACGCGGGCCTTCCCGTCGACACCAACCTCATCCGGGTGGGCGACTACGAGCTGGAGATGTCGCAGGAACCGGCTCGCCAACTCCTCACGCTCGACGACCGGCCCACCGCGGTGTTCGCCGCCAACGACCTGTCGGCCATGCAGACCATGCACGTCGCCCGCACCCTCGGCCTCGCCATCCCCCACGACGTATCCGTCGTCGGCTTCGACAACATCCCGGAGTCCGCGCTCATCGAGCCACCGTTGACGACGATCGACCAGTCGATCCAGGAGATGGGCCGCCGGGCGGTCGAGCTCCTGATCGCCGTCATCGAGGGCGAGACCGGGCTGACTCAGCAGATCACGCTGCCGACCCGCCTCGTCGTCCGGCAGTCCACCGGGGTGCCACCCCGGTGACCGGCCTCGACACCGCCGCCGCCTACCGGGATCCCTCGCTGGGGGTCGGCGAGCGGGTGGCCGACCTGCTGGCGCGCATGAGCCTGGAGGAGAAGGTCGCCCAGCTCGGCAGCGCCTGGGTGTTCCAGCTCGCCGACGGTCCTCGGCTCGACGCCGCGGCCCCCGACCTGCTCCGCGACGGGCTGGGCCAGGTCACGCGGATCTCCGGCGCCAGCAGCCTGGCCGCCGAGGAGGCCGCCACGCTGGCGAACGCCATCCAGCGCCACCTGGTCTCCTCGACCCGGCTCGGCATCCCCGCGATCGTGCACGAGGAGATCTGCTCGGGGGTCATGGCCCGGGGATCGACGATCTTCCCCCAGGCCATCGGCCTCGCCAGCACCTGGGAGCCGTCCCTGGCCGCCGAGCTCGCCGGCGCCGTGCGCGCCCAGATGCGGGCCACGGGCGCCCACCAGGGCCTGTCGCCGGTGCTCGACGTGTGCCGCGATCCCCGCTGGGGGCGCACCGAGGAGACCTTCGGCGAGGACCCGTACCTCGTGTCGCGCATGGGCGTCGCCTTCGTCCGCGGCCTCCAGGGCGACGACCTCGGCATCGGGGTGATCGCGACGGCGAAGCACTTCGTCGGCTACGGGGCCTCGGAGGGCGGGCTCAACTGGGCGCCCCCGCACATCGGGCCCCGTGAGCTGCGCGAGGTCCACCTGCGCCCGTTCGAGGCGGTGGTGCGGGCCGCGGGCGTGCGGGCGGTTATGCATGCCTACAACGAGCTCGACGGGGTGCCGGTGGCAGCCGACCGCAGCCTGCTGACCGGAGTGCTGCGCGACGAGTGGGGCTTCGATGGCTGCGTCGTCTCGGACTACTTCTCGATCCGCCAGCTCGCCGAGTACCACCACCTGGCCGTCGACGCGGAGGCCGCCGCCGTGCTGGCCCTGGAGGCCGGGCTCGACGTCGAGCTGCCCGGCACCGACTGCTACGGAGACCCCCTGCTGCGGGCGGCGCGGGCGGGCCGCGTGGCCGAAGCCACGATCGACGCCGCGGTGGCGCGCGTCCTCACCGCCAAGTTCGAGCTGGGCCTGTTCGAGCGGCCCTACGTCGACCCCGAGCGGGCCGCGGTGGCCGTCGACACGCCCGGCGACCGGCGGCTCGCCCGCACGATCGCCCGCAAGTCCCTGGTGCTGCTGCGCAACGACGGGGCCCTGCCGCTCAGCGGCGGTCGCATCGCCGTCATCGGGCCCAATGCCGACACCGCCCGCCACCTCTTCGGCGACTACACCTACCCGGCGCACGTCGAGTCGCTCGAGGAGGTGCTCCTGAGCGGGAAGAACGTGTTCTCGATGCCGCTGGACGCACGCCGCCGGCCCGACTCCGTCGAGGTCGCTGCGACGACCATCGCCGGCGCGCTGGCCGCCCGCTTCGGCCCGGGCGTGGTCCACGCGCCCGGGTGCGGCGTCACCGACGGCTCCCGGGCCGGCTTCGCTGCGGCGGTCGAGCTCGCGGCCGCGTCCGACGTCGCGGTGATGGTGATGGGCGACAAGGCCGGGCTCACCGACGACTGCACCACGGGCGAGAGCCGTGACGCCGCGTCGTTGGACCTGCCGGGCGTGCAGGAGTCGCTGGTGCGGGCGGTGCTGGAGACCGGGACCCCGGTCGTGCTCGTCCTGGTGGCCGGCCGCCCCCTCGGGAGCGCCTGGCTGCACGAGCGGTGCGCCGCGGTGCTGATGGCATGGCTCCCGGGCCAGGAGGGCGGGGCCGCGGTGGCCGAGGTCCTCGCCGGGGACGAGGCGCCGGGCGGCAAGCTGCCGATCTCCTATCCCCACTCGGCCGGCCAGATCCCCGTGTACTACGGCCACAAGATCTCCGGCGGGCGGTCGCACTGGAAGGGCGACTACGTCGATGCTCCCGCCGCCCCGATGTACCCCTTCGGCCACGGGATCGGCTACACGACCTTCGCGCTGTCCGGCGCCGCTTTGGACCGCACCGAGGTGTCGTGGCACGACCCGATCACCACGACGGTCACCGTCACCAACACGGGCAGGCGCGCCGGCGACGAGGTCGTCCAGCTCTACGTGCGCGACCCGGTGGCGAGCGTGACCCGCCCGGTGCTGGAGCTGGCGTCGTTCGTGCGCGTGTCGCTGGCCCCCGGCGAGTCCCGTACGGTCACGTTCGAGACCCCGGTCGGCCAGCTCGGCTTCTACGACCGGGACCTCGCCTACGTGGTCGAGCCCGGCCGCCTCGACGTCCTGGTCGGCACCTCGTCGGCCGACCTCGTGGCCCTGGGCTGCGTCGAGGTGGTGGCCGACGCAGCCGGCCGGCCACCGGACAAGACTTACGACGGCACCGTGACCGTCACCTGAGTGCCAGGAGGGCTAGCCATGGCCGAGTTCTTCACCGACGTCGCCGAGCGGATCCCGTACGTGGGCCCCGACAGCGACGAGCCGCTGGCCTTCCACTGGTACGACGCCGACCGCCTCGTCTCCGGCCGGAGGATGGAGGACCACCTCCGGTTCGCGGCGTGCTACTGGCACTCGTTCGCCTGGGACGGCTTCGACATCTTCGGCGCGGGCACGCTCGACCGCCCCTGGCATCCCACCTTCGCGCCCGCCGCCGACCCGATGGAGGCGGCGCGCCGGAAGATGGACGCGGCCTTCGAGTTCTTCGCCAAGCTCGGCGTGCCCTACTACTGCTTCCACGACCGCGACATCGCTCCCGAGGGCAGCTCGTTCAAGGAGTCGGCGGCGTTGCTCGACGAGATGGTCGATCGGGCCGCCGAGCACCAGGAGCGCACCGGCATCACGCCCCTGTGGGGCACCGCCAACCTCTTCACCAACCCCCGCTACCAGGCCGGCGCCGCCACCAACCCCGATCCCGAGGTCTTCGCCTACGCGGCCGCGCAGGTGGCCCACTGCCTGGAGGCGACGCACCGCCTCGGGGGCGAGAACTACGTCCTGTGGGGCGGGCGCGAGGGCTACGACACGCTGCTCAACACCGACCTGCGCCGCGAGCTGGACCAGCTCGGGCGGTTCCTGTCGCTCGTCGTCGAGCACAAGCACCGCATCGGCTTCGGCGGCACGATCCTCATCGAGCCCAAGCCGTTCGAGCCCGCGAAGCACCAGTACGACTACGACGTCGCGGCGGTCCACGCCTTCCTGCAGCGCTACGGCCTCGACACGGAGATCAAGGTCAACATCGAGGTCAACCACGCCACCCTGTCGGGCCACGACTTCGCCCACGAGGTGGCGGTGGCCGCGCGCGCCGGGATCTTCGGCTCGATCGATGCCAACGCCGGCGACGACCGGCTGGGCTGGGACCTCGACCGGTTCCCGACCTCGGTCGAGCAGATGACCCTCGGCATGCTGGAGATCCTGCGCGCCGGCGGGTTCACGACCGGCGGGTTCAACTTCGACGCCAAGCTGCGCCGCCAGTCGATCGACCGCACCGACCTGTTCCACGGCCACATCGGCGGGATGGACACGCTGGCCCGGGCCCTGCTCGTGGCGGCCGCCATCCTCGACGCCGGCGACCTCGACGCCGAGCGGGCCACCCGCTACGCCGGGTGGGACGGCGAGCTCGGCCAGGCCATCGTCGCCGGCACGACCGACCTGTCGGCCCTCCACGAGCGAGCCTTCGACCGCGGCGAGCCCAGCCGCACCTCGGGCGGCCAGGAGCGGCTGGAGAACCTGGTCGCCCGGTTCATCGCCCGGGTCCGCTGAGCCCGGGAGCATCCTCCCACCGAACACGAGGCTGGACGTCCCGCAGCTATCCCGGCGCGCCAGCGTCATAGGTGGCCGCCCCGACCCTCTCTGAGAGTGGCCGGCGAGAGCCGGGCAGAGGCGGCGACGGAGAGTGCATGAGAGCGACTGAAAGCATCGGGTACGGCCACGGATTAGCGGGGTCGATGCCGGCCGCGGCCCCGGCCCCGGTTCCTCGGCTCCGGACCGCGGGCTGCGTCCTGGCGGTCCTCGCCGCCGTCCTGATCCCCGTCAGCCGGCTCGCCGCCGGCAGCACCGACGCCGATGTCCTCGCCGTGGTGGGCGCGTCGCTGGTGGCCACGCTGCTGTTCGCCAGCGCGTGGCTCGACGTGCTGGCGTGGCGCCTCACCGCGGATGCGAGGTCGGTGTACCTGGCTGCAGCCGCCCTCAGCCTGGCCGCCGTACCCGTCGTGGTCGGTGTGGTCCTCCCCGGGCTGACCGAGTCAGCCGTGCTCGAGGAGGCCCGGCCCGCGGCCGCCCTCGCGGGCATCCCGGCCATCGCCGTGCTGACGGTCGCGGCGCGCACCTCGGCCCGGCTCACTGTCCGGAGCGTCGGGTTGGTGATGGGGGCCGTCCTGGCGATGACCGCCGGCGTGGCGGTCGCCCTGGCCGTGCCGGGGGCCCGCACGCCGGCCCTCGACGCCGGGAGCGCCATGCCGCTGGCCGGGCCCGCCACGTCCATCGCGCTCGCCTCGGCGTTCGGTCTGGTGGCCGTCATCCATGCCGGTGCCAGCCGGCGCCGATCCGATCAGCTCCTGTCATGGTCGGGGCTCGCCGTGGCCGGCGTCGCCGCCGCCTACGCCATCGAGGTGGTCGGGGCGGACATGGCGCACCTCGCCGCCTGGCTGATGACGGCGGCCGCCGTCGCCGTCGGTCTGTACGGCACGTCCCTGGAACTTCAGCGGAACCGTGAGGCCGAACAGCTCGAAGCCCGGCACGCCGTCGCCGTCGCCGCCCTCGCGGCCTCGCGAGCCCGCGCCGTCCACGAGATCCACCATGAGCACCGGCACGAGGCGCGGACCGCCCTGCTTGGCATCGAAGCAGCTGCCCAATGCCTCAGCCAACCCGATCGCGGGCTCAGCACCGCGGAGCAGAGGGCGCTCTCCTCGGGGCTGGTGGCCGAGATCCGGCGGCTGCGGTCCCTCGTCGAGGACGCGGCCCGCCGGACGACGTCGTTCGACCTCCGCGAGGCCATCATGCCGGTGGTGAGCTGCGCCCGCGCCGACGGGCTCACGGTGCGGGCCGACATCCCGGCGGGGCTCGACGTCGAAGGCGTCCCCGAGAGCACGGCCCAGGTCGTCCTGTCCCTGCTGACCAATGCCCGCTGCCACGCGCGCGGGTCGGCGGTCGAGCTTCGAGTCGAACCGGGCGAAGGGGAGATCGCGCTGTACGTCGAGGATCGCGGCCCCGGCATTCCCGAGGCCCTCCGCGAGCCGGTGTTCGAGCGCACGGCCCGCGGCCCTGCCAGTCGCGGATCGGGGCTCGGGCTGTTCGTCGCCCGCCGCTTGATGGCGCGGCAGGGGGGATCGGTCGAAGTCCGCCCGCGACCCGGAGGCGGATGCTCGTTCATCGTGCGCCTGGCCCGCGTCATCGGTCCGGCACAAGCCGCCGGGGACGAGTCCTCCTAGTGCACCGGATCCTCATCGTCGACGACCATCCCCTCCTCGCCGTCGGGCTCCAGCTGGCCCTGCGGTCGGGGGGGTGGGAGGTCCAGGTCGCCAACGGGCCGACCGCCGACGCGGTGCTCGAGAGCGCGCGGGCCTTCGAGCCCGCGTGCGTGCTGCTCGACCTCCACCTTGGTGAGCTGGGCAACGGCCGCGACCTGATCGGTCCGCTGCGTGCCATGAGCCAGACGGTGGTGATGCTGACCGGCGAGACCGACCGCCTCCTGCTGGCTGCCTGCCTCGAGGCGGGGGCCGACGGCTGGATCGGCAAGGGCGCGTTCCTCGACGAAGTCGTCGCCCTGATCGAGGACGCCCTCGCCGGACGGCCGCTCGTCGGGGTCGCCCAGCGGCACGAGATGCTGGACGACCTGAGGGTGCACCGGGCCAGTCTCGAGCGGTCCCGATCACCATTCGAGAGTCTGACCCGCCGCGAGCAGCGGGTGCTGGGCGCGCTCATCGACGGGCTGTCCGCCGACGAGATCGCCGAGGGTCAGTTCGTGGCGGTGACCACCGTGCGCTCCCAGGTCCAAGCGATCCTGCGCAAGCTCGGTGTCCGCTCGCAGCTCGCCGCCGTCGCCACCGCCAACCGGGCCGGCTGGACCGGGCCGCTCGACGATGCGGTGGATCGGGAACTCTCCCGAATTCCTCAATCGTGATGACGACGACCGGCCGGGGCCGGCGGATGCTGACGGCTCGACTCTGACCGGAGCGTCCGATGAACGTCTTCACCCTCATTCACCGGCTGGCTGCGCGGGTCCGCAAGGACGACAAGGGCGCCGCCATGGCCGAGTACGGCCTGCTGGCCGTGGGCATCGCCGTGGCCGTAGCCGCCGCCGTGTGGGCGCTGGGCGGTGCGGTCGTCGCGCTCTACGACCTTCCCGCCCCGTTCTGATCCCCGGCCCCACGATTTCATCAATCGTGAGGAAGAGGATCGGCACGCGGCCACTCAGACTCGAACGATCTCCTCCGCAACGGGCGGAGGTGCGGAATCAGGAGATCACCTCCCAAATGATGAGCCTCATCCAGTACATCCAGACCTTCGTCGCCACCCGGCGCGAGGACGACAAGGGCGCCGCGATGGTCGAGTACGGCATCCTCATCGCCGGCATCGCCGTCCTCGTCATGGCCACCGTCTTCATCCTCGGCGGCGCGATCAACGGCCTCTTCCAGGACGTCGTCGACCAGCTCGGCTGACTCTGCAGCAAGCGCAGGGACTGGTGGGAGCGGGCGTCCGACGATGCCCGCTCCCATCGGCCCAGGTCTTGCGCCCGAAGCTCGGAGGAGCTCGAACATGTCCAGACTCAAGCGTGACGACCGGGGTGCGGCGATGGTGGAGTTCGCCATCGTCGTCCCGGTCCTGCTGCTGATCCTGCTGGGCATCATCGAGTTCGGCCGGGCCTACAACACCCAGGTGTCGATCCAGGCGGCCGCCCGCGAGGGCGCCCGGGAGCTGGCCCTGCGCCACACGTCGACCGAGGTGGTGAGCGCGACCCGCGACGGCGCCCCGTCGGTGGACATCGACAGCATCGGCCAGAACCCCTGCCCGGCGACGGGCGACGGCAAGGCCAAGGTCACGATCACCGAGGAGTACTCGTTTCTCGCTCTGCCGTTCGGATCCATCGACCTCGAGGCGAGCGGAGTGATGCGATGCGGTCTCTGATCCGATCCCGGATCCGCCGGGACGACTCCGGCGCGGTGCTCGTCGTGGTGGCGGTCATGATGGTCGCCCTGCTCGGCATGGGCGCCCTCGTCATCGACGTCGGCCAGCTCTACGTCGAGCGCCGCGAGCTCCAGAACGGAGCCGACGCCGCCGCCCTGGCGGTGGCCCAGGACTGCGCTGACGGCGACTGCGACGAGACGCCCATCGCCCAGACCTATGCCAACGACAACGCCAAGGACGGCAAGGCGGGGGTCGACGAGGTCTGCGGGTCCGTCTCGTCGGGGCTCACCGACACCGACTGCGACGACCCCCCGGCCCACGACCCCGACTTCCCCAAC
>Ga0209814_10000141_pt1 | contig 19978 bp, 20 predicted proteins | sample SoiMetdeltSBSDD1_FD_187597 | JGI IMG/M metagenome (GOLD analysis project Ga0209814, IMG submission 187597) | Bulk soil microbial communities from a Populus tree surrounding site in Tennessee, USA - Soil MetaG P. deltoides SBSDD1 (SPAdes) (version 2) | ecosystem: Environmental > Terrestrial >... | reverse complement strand
CCCGACTCGGCGGCGGGGTGGCCGGACGCGATCTCGACAGCCTCGTCCATGCTTGCGCACTGGATGATGTCGAAGCCGCCGACCACTTCCTTTGTCTCTGCGAACGGGCCGTCGGTGACCAATACCTTCCCTTCGCGGACACGGACAGAGCGCGCCCGCCGGGGAGGGGCCAGCCTGTCGCCAGCGACCGAGATCCCGCGTTCCCGGATGTCGTCCAACCACGGGAAGCTGTCCTCGTCCGGCGGGTCCGTTGGGTCGGGTTCGGTCTGGGCGTCCATCCTCTCGGCGTCCCAACAGATCAGCAGCAGGTATTTCATCGTCGCTCCTCTCGTCCTGGAAACAGCCTTGCGTAAGGACGACGGACGCGCCGGGTCGAGATCGACACTTGATGCACCGATCAGTTCGACCCAGTCTCAGCTACACACCGAGCCCGCTAGTGGCCGATCCGGGCATGTCCTCCACGACCAGGGCAGCTGGTCGGCGTCGTCATTTCCAACCCGGCACGCGCCCCGCTTGCTCGATCCACGTGGGCATCTCCGGTCCCTGCGCCTCCTCCAGGGTCGTGAGCTTGACGTAGCGAGTCCGTCCAGTGGTTCCAAGCGGCGGCGGAGGGTCGAATTCCGCGCCGCCGAAGAAGACGAGATTCACGGAGACGTCGTAGGCGACCATCTCGATGATCCACCCGAGTTCTGGCAACCCGTAGTACGCCTTCTTCCACTTGACGGCGTATTGAAGCCCGGGGATCGTCTCGCGGATCAATTCGTCCAGCCGCTTGACGATGGGATGCAGATCGGGCATCACGCGTCGGATCCGATCCTCGATCTCGGCGTGGCTGTCCGATGGCACAGGCGGCTTTTGGGCCGTTTTTGGCTTGCGTGATTTCGCCATCGCACGTTCTCCTCTGTGGGCCCGCCCGACTCTTCATTATGCGGTGGGGCGTGGCGGGTGAGCCGTCCGTCCGCTGGAGCCTGAAGTGGTGCACGTCGGCCAGGGTGCTCACCGTCGTTTGGCACCTTCCGGCTGGAGGTACGTAATATCTCGTCGTATATCCGAGAAGGGGGTTGAACGTGAAGAAGAAGGTGCTGTTGCTTGTGCTCGCGGTACTCGTGGCGGCGGCGACCGCAGCTGCTGCGAGAGCGGTGACGCCGCTACGGCCGGCGCCGACGCCGTCTGATACGGACAGCGTCCTGATCCTCCACGGCGCATTCAATGTGGCCGGCTACTGGTGGGACCACACTGACTTGACGGTGGCGGTGCAGGCGCATCCGAACGTCGACGAGGCCTCGTTGGCCGCGGTGCATCAAGCGATCGCCGACTGGAACTTCGCGCTGCGGCAGGAGTTCGGTGGCCTGATCACGCTCACCGACGTGACCGCTCAGTACACGGCCAACCACAAGGCCGACATCGTGCTCCACTACAACCCGACAGCGGGCGGGAACGTGTTCGGCGGGATGGCGGTCTGCGGCGCGCACAAGTGTTCGAACGTGATCGTGCGCTCGGAGCTGACGCCACCCATCGGCTTCACCTACCCACCGCAGTATCTGTACTACGTGACGATGCACGAGCTCGGCCACGCGCTGGGCCTCGGGCATGCCCAGCCGCTGCTCGATTCGACTGACCTCATGGGCTACAAGTGGCACTGGAGCAACGGAATCGTGCCGACGCTGTCTGAGTGCGACCTCGCGGGCATTGCGTACGTGTTCGCGTGGGCGCTCGAAGGCGTCGACCCGTATCCGCCGACGCAGCCGTCGGTGGCCTGCGACTGAGGACCTCTCCCGTGGAGGGGCAGCCGCTCGGCTGCCCCTCCACGGTTGGCCATGGCGTTGTGCCCAATCAGACGCTGTCAAGCGATGCGGCGCAAAACGACGAAACCATCCTCTGGTTCCGTCTCGCTCCATGAGAAGCCGCTGACGAGCCTCGCGGTGTCCAGAGGGATGTCGTACACGTAGTCGACCTCTGGTTCGGCTTCGTCTTCGGCGTCCTGCTGAGAGAGCAGGTGGTCGCGAATCTGGTCGTAGCCACTCGGCATCTGGCCCTTCACGTCAAGGTGGCGAATTCCCTCCTGCGCGTCGTGCATCGCGCACCAGACGCGCTGCCCGCGCTGCCAAGCGCCCGCGTACGAGCACATCACGTGCTCCTCGGCCATCCCTGCAACGACCTCGCCGAGCTCGGACACCCGGCCCAGCGTCTCGTCGTTCAGCAGCGCATGCCCGTAGCGATCGAAGATGACGACGTACCAGCCGTCAGCGAGCGCGGCCCCCTGAATCGGCGATTCCGTCGGAAACTCGTCGCGCTCATCCGTCTCCGCAAGCGCAAGAGCTTCCAGAACAACGTCCCGCTCGGCGCCCCGCACCGCCAGCCAAGAGATCGAGATCCCCACGAGGCGACCCTAGCGCCGCGGTTTCGAGCGCCTTCCGCTAGCCGATCGCAGCCGCGGGCGCAGGGTCTTCCCGCACTTCCACCGCGACGACAGCGCTTCGGGCGATCCAGGCATTGCCGTCGACCCTGATCCAATCGCGGAGGTACTCGTCGTGGCGGTCGAAGAATTTCTTGACCTGCGCGACCGCGGCCTCTTCCGACTCGACCTCGCGGCTGTACGAGTCGCCTGTTGAAAGCTTGAAGAGGACGCTGGGCATGGCGGGCGGAGAATACGCTGCCTACGTCAGCAGCGCGCTTCGACTTCGCCGCTGGCTGCGTACGCCTCGTCGTAGGCGTACGCGCATCCGTCGAAGGCGCCCTGACGGCGGCCTTCGATCTTCGACTGCTCGGCATCGAAGGACGTGTTGCCCTCCATCTGCTCCACCGGATGTTCGCAGTGAACACGGGCGGCCTCGCCGGCCGCATCCTTTCGAATCTTCGCCACGGTCGTCTTGCACGACTTGACCCACGCCGCCGTGTAGGCCTCCTGGTAGGCGGTGTCCGCGTCACCGCCGCCGACGATGGCCACGGATTCACTGCCGCCGGAGTCGCCGCCGCATGCCGTTAGCAGCGCAACAGCTACAACGAGGACGAGTATGTGACTCACCCGCATAGCCGGCCAGGCGCGACTACGAGCCAATCGGTGTCGTGTCCTCGTCGGCGTAGACGAAGATGTCGCCGTTGTCGTAGTTGTGGAGCACCACCTTGACGCGGTACGTGCGGCCATCCATCACCAGTTGCTCGCCTGTCCGCGCGAGGGATTCCACACTCGCCACGATCTCCGCCGTGCCGAAGTCCGGGCTGCGCAGGACGAAGGTGACGCGACGAGGCTCAGCCATCCCCCTGAGACTAGGCCGCGAGCGCCTCGAGCACCTTCTCGGCGTGCGTGTCGGGCTTCACCCGGAGCATCGCCTTCGCGACCCGTCCGTCCTCGTCGATGACGAACGTCGAGCGCTCGACGCCCCAGTACTTCTTTCCGGCGTAGTTCTTCTCTTTCCAGACGCCGTACAGCTCCGCGACCTCGTGGTCGGGGTCGGCGAGGAGCGTGAACGGGAGCCCGTACTTCTCCTTGAACTTGACGTGGGAGGACTCGTCGTCGGGGCTCACGCCAAGCACGACCGCGCCGCGCTCGCCGAACTCGTCGTAGGAGTCGCGGATCCCGCAGGCCTGCGCCGTGCAGCCCGGCGTGTCGTCGCGCGGGTAGAAGTAGAGGACGACCGGCCGGCCGCGGAACTGCGACAGCTTGACGCGCTCGCCGGCGTCGCTCGTCAGCTCGAAATCCGGTGCCTCGCCGCCTTCCTCGACCACGGAGGCACCCTATACATTGGCCGCCCGTGTCCGACGCTCATCAGCTCGTGGGTCTCGCCGTCCTCGTCACGGCCGCTGTGGCCACGGTGTGGGGCGGCCTCGCTTACTTTCGGCGCCGGGACGCCGGACGCCCGCTCGGGCATGCGCTCGCGCTCGTCCAGACGCTGCTCATCGCGCAGGTCGCGATCGGCCTCCTGCTCGTCTCTGACGATCGGCGGGCTCCAGACGAGCTGCACTACGCCTATGGAACGCTCTCACTCCTGGCTGCTCTTTCTCCCTGGCTCTACGCGCCGGCGGAGCCGCGTCGCCGACTCGCGTGGTTCGTCGGCGCGACGCTGCTCGCAGGTGCTCTCGCGACGAGGGCGTACTTGACGTCGGGATGAGGCGCTTCTTCGCAGACATGAACCCGACCCTCCGCGGGTTCCTGATCATCGGCGTGATCGTCCTCGGGATCATCATCCTCAACCAGCAGACGGCGCTGCTCTCGCTCGTCTACCTGACGCGGATCGCCTTCTTCCTCGCAGTGGCGTTCTTCGTCTACCTCATGTGGCGCGAGCGGCGCGGCGACATCTCGACCTGGCCGACCCGTGCCCAGTTCGCGTTCTACGGCGGCGCCATTCTCGCGCTCGTCGCGATCGGCATCTTCATCCTCTACGGCGCGTCGGGACAGGAGGCCCTGGCCTTCTTCGTCATCCTCGGGCTCTGCGGCTTCTCGATGTTCCGCACCTGGCGGGACCAGCACACCTACGGTTAGGCCTCGGCGCGGACCGCCGATCCGTCGAGCGCGTCCAGCGCAGCTCGGATCTCCATCGCCTGCCCGACGAAGATCGGCGTGTCACGCTCGGTGTAGCGGCTCGCCTCGCTGTCGCGCAGCGTGAGCATCAGGTGCATGAAGTCCGCCGGCTCGTCGCACTCGAAGGCGGTCATGAACTCCTGGTCGTCGATCCCGAACGAGTACGTCGTGTGGTTGTGAATCGTCGCGAACTCGGCTCCGATGCGGATGTGCTCGTCCATCGCGCGCTGGCGCTCGTCCTCGGAGAGCGCGTACCAGGGCCGGATCTTCACGAACGGATAGACGACGAGATAGGGCGAGCCGCGCGGGACGACCTTTCGCGCACGGCGCGCCGCCGTGTACTGCGACGCCTTCGTCGTCGCGAGATACGAGTACGGCGTCTCGAGCCAGCCGGCGAGCGGCGTCGCGTTCAGCGCCGCGCCGAGCTCGCCGAGATCCTCGTACCGCTGGGTGATCTTCCAGAGGAAGAAGTCCGAGTCCGGCCGCACGCCGGTCACGGAGTAGGCGCGCAGAGTCTCCATCCGCCCGGCCCACTCCTCGACGGTCTCCGCGAAGGCGTCCTTTCCGGCCATTCGCTCCTCGACGGGCAGCCGCCGCCAGGCCGGATCGACGCGGAAAAACTGGTACGCGACGTACTGACCGCTCACGAACAGGATGGTAGAGCGACGAGTGCGTCCCGGCTCGACTTGGGGGTACGGTCGGCGTAGTAGAGGCCCGACTGCCACCCGAGCAGGTCGGGCTCGTCCCAGACGTGGAAGATGTAGAGGCCCTCGACGTTGTCCTGGTCGCAGACCAGCTCGAAGGCCTGGCGGTAGTACTCCTGCTGCGTCGACTCCGGCACCGCGTCGTTCGCGACCGGCGACTCGAGGTTCGTGTACACGTCGCGCTTCTCTTCCGGGATCTCCGTCTGGACGCCGAACTCCGTGTAGAGGATCGGGAGGTCGCCCCCTTCCTGCGCGGTCCCGTCGAACGCCTCCTTAAGGAGCTCGACCAGCTTGTCGTAGTCGGCGAGCGCGATCGTCGTCGAGTTCGGGTGCGCGAAGTCGGGCGCAAGCTCGGAGCGCTCCAGGTAGGGGTGGTGGGCATAGGCGTCCATCACCGGAGTCTCGCGGCCGCTCTCGCGATAGAAGCGACCCAGGTCGCGGATGAACGTCGTGGGCGAGTGCGTCTCGCGCGATGACTCCGGGTCGTCCCCGCCTCGCGGCGCCGTCGCCCCGCCGATGACGCGGATGTCCGGGGAGACGGCCTTCAGGGCGTCGTAGGTCTCGGCGAGCAATGCGAGGTAGTCGCGCGCGGCGACGTTCTCGCCGTCGGGCCCGAACTGAGGGAGCCAGAAGCGGTTGAGGTTCGGCTCGTTGCCGACGATGAAGTCGCGGAACGCCGGCAGCCGGCGCGCGATCGCGGCTGCGTAGGCGGAGAACTCGGCGCGGAGCTCCGCGGTGTTCGGGGTCGTCCGGCTTCCCGGGCTCTGGACGATCAGGAGTGGCCGGACGTTGGCTGCCTCCGCCGCACGCGCCGCGTTCGTCAGCTCCGCGAGCTCCTGGGCGGAGGGCTCCCGGCGGCCCGGCTCCCAGAACGAGTTCGTGATCGCCGCGCGAAAGCCGGCGTCCGTCAACTCCTCCATCTTCTGCGTCGCGGTGGCCGGGTCGGGGTCGCGGATGAAGTATTCCCAGACGCCGACGTCGACCTTCCGCTCCTCGTCGCCGGGAAGCGAGCACGCCGCAAGCGTGAAAAGGAGCGCAAGGCACCCGAGGAGACCCCATTTCTGCACGGGGGCACGAGGCTACATTGGATCGAATGGCCACGTCCCTGGAGCCGAAGCTGAAGGCGCTGCCCGCGAAGCCGGGGGTCTACCTGTTCCGCGACGCGAACGCGAAGATCCTCTACGTCGGCAAGGCGAAGTCGCTCCGGCCGCGCGTGCGGAGCTACTTCCAGCAGGGCGGCGACACCCGGTCGGGGATCGGCGGGATGATCGCGCGGATCGCCGACCTCGAGGTGATCGTCACCGGCACCGAGGTCGAGGCGCTGCACCTGGAGCAGAACCTGGTCAAGCGGCACCGGCCGCCGTTCAACGTCAGGTTGCGGGACGACAAGTCGTTCCCGTACATCGCGGTGACCGTCGACGACGACTACCCGCGGGTGATGTTCACGCGCGAGCGGCACCGCCGGGGGGTCGTCTACTTCGGCCCGTATGCGAATGCGAAGAAGGTGCGCGAGACGTTGGACGTCCTCAACCGTGTCTTCCGGTTCCGACCCTGCGAAGGCCCGAAACCCGGTCGCCACTCGGGGATCCCGTGCCTCGACTTCCACATCGACCGCTGCTTCGCGCCGTGCGTGGACTACATCTCGAAGGAGGACTACGGGAAGGTGATCGACGGTGTGATCGAGTTCCTGTCCGGAGAAACGAGGCCGATCATCCGCGAGCTAGAGCGCCGTATGGCCGAGGCTGCCGCGGACGAGCGGTTCGAGGAGGCGGCGCGGTTCCGGAACCGGCTCTTCTCCGTGCGGCATCTCGCCGAGCGTCAAGCGGCGGACAAGCGCGCCGTGGGGACCGTGGACGTCGTCGGCATCGCGATCGAGGGTGCGAGCGCGGCAGTGCAAGTCTTCCCCCTTCGCGACGGGAAGATGGTCGACCGCTACGCGTTCCACCTCGAGAACGTCGAGGGCCAGGACGTGCAGGCGCTGCTGGAGGCGTTCGTGCTCGAGTACTACGGCTCGGCGCCGTCGATCCCGCCGCAGATCATCGTCCCCCGCGAGGCGGGCGACACGTCTGCTCTGGCCGAGTTTCTCTCCGAACGGCGTGGCTCCCGTGTCGAGGTGCGCGGGGCGGAGCGCGGCGAGAAGCGGCGGCTGCAGGAGCTCGCGAACCAGAATGCGGGGCTCGCGCTCGAGGCCGACACCGCAAAGGCGGAGCAGTCGAGACTGCGCCGCGTCGAGGCGCTGGAGGAGCTCCGCGAGGTCCTCAACCTCGAGAGCCTTCCCCTTCGGATCGAGTGCTTCGACGTCTCAAACATCCAGGAGGAGTCGCCCGTCGCCTCGATGGTGGTCTTCCAGGACGCGACGCCGAAGAAGGCGCACTACCGGAAGTTCGGCATCCGCGGAGTGGACGGCCAGGACGACTACGCCGCACTCGCAGAGGCCATCTCCCGGAGGTTCGCCCGCGTCGGGACCGCCACCCAGGAGGAGTACGACGAGGGCTTCGCCCACGCTCCCAACCTCGTGGTGATCGACGGCGGCAAGGGCCAGTTGTCCGCGGCGATCCAGGCGATGCAGGCGTACGACCTTCCTCGCGTCGCGGTGATCTCGCTGGCCAAGCGCGTGGAGGAGGTGTTCGTGCCGGACCGGCCGGAGCCGATCCGGCTCGAGCGGCATTCACCCGGTTTGCAGTTGCTCCAACGTATTCGGGACGAGGCCCACCGCTTCGCGCTTGGCTTCCACCGTCAGCGCCGCGATGCCAAGGCGCGGGAGTCGATCTTCGACACGCTCCCGGGTGTCGGACCGGCACGGCGGCGGGCGCTGCTCAAGCACTTCGGGTCGGCGGAGCAGTTCCTGGCCGCGACGCAGGAGGAGCTCGAGGGCGTGCCGGGGATTCCGGCCAAGACGGCGCGCCAGATCTACGCGCAGCTGCACAAGGCCGGCCGGGCCTAGCGGACGCTCAGCCGGCCGGGGAGCCGCTTGGCGTCGCTGCCGAAGCGGTAGACGCCCTTCGCGAGCCGGACGCGCCAGGTCACCGTGCCGCGGAAGTCGGCGCGCGTCGTCCGGTTTAGGCCGCGGCCGGCGAGCCGGAAGTTGTGTCGAAGGGACCGGTCGCTGACGACGATTCGGTACCGGCCGGCCTTGACCGACCGTGAGCTCAGTGTCGCCTTGCCGGCCGGCCCCACCGAGGCCCGCAGCGTCCGCACGGTCGGCGCGGGCGGAGGAGGCGCCGGTGCCGAGAGCACCAGGAACGCACCGTTCATCGTCTGCCAGTGCGGCTCGCAGGCGTACGCGTAGCGGACGCCGTCCCTGAAGGTGACCGTGAAGTCCTGCTCGCCGACGAAGTCGAGCTCCGTGCGGAAGTCGACCGTCCGGTCCTCGTTGCTCGCGAGGTGGAAGTTGTGCTGGGTCGACCGGTCGCGGACGCGGATCGTGTACGTACCGGGCGCAAGTTCGCTGACGCGGCTGCCGTCGGGATAGCTGAGGCCGATGTCGAAGCCGTCGTTGGTCCCGACGGTCGCGATCAGGAGTGTTCCCTGCTGCGCGCCGGCCGTCCCGAAGAAGACCGCTGCGAGTGCGACCGGCCCAGCGATGATGGCGGCGATCCAGCGCACGACCTCACGTTGCGTGGCGGGCTGGGCACGAGTCAACTCTTTCGCTAGAAAGAGAATCGATGGCGATTCGGTTCCGGATCCCCGCCGAGGCGGTCGAGCGCGTGTCCCACGCCTACTCGCCGCTCCTTGAGACCGTGCTCAGCCTTCACGTCCTCGTCGAGCCGAAGCATCACCCGCTCCAGCACCCTTGGGTCCGTCGCGCCAGAACGCTTCCGGCGGCGCTGAAGCGCGACATCGCGGCCTTCTCGTTCGCCTACCGGCGGCAGGTCCCCGACCTGCTGGCGCCATCTCCCGAGCGCGAGCTGCGCAGCTTCGAGGACGAGCTTGCTGCTCTCCGTGCGCTGGACGCGGAGACGGTCGCGCTGGAGTTCGCCCGCCCGCTCTACGACACGGAGGGGCGTCGCGACACCGAGTTCCTCGGACACGACGACGTCCGCCGCCACATCGTCGGAGCCGCTCGGTTCTTCCGCGCGAGCCCCGGGCTGGCCCGGCTCGTCTGGGAGGATCCGCTGCGCCTTCGGGACGAGTTCGCAGACCTGGTCGAGGGGTACTGGGAGGCTGCCTTCGCCGAGGAGTGGGAGCGCCTCGAGCCGCTGCTCGCGGACGCCGTGTCGGAAGCAGGGAGGCGGATCGCCTCGGACGGCCTGTACCCGTTCCTGCGCAGCGTCTCGCTGCAGCTCCGCGTCGAGCCGGAACTCGAGCAGTTCGGCATCGACGTGCCGCATCCGCACACAGTCGAGGTCACCGATGCTCGACGGCTGCTCCTGGTTCCGAGCGCATACGTCTGGCCGCACGTGCACGTGAACTGCGACGAGCCCTGGCCGCTGAGCGTGGTGTATTCGGCACCCTTCGTCGCCGCCGAGTCGCGGCCTGCGCTCCCTTCGGGCGAGCTCGTCGGCGTGCTTCGCGCACTGGGCGACCAGACCCGGCTCCGCGCGCTGAAGCTGATCGCGGAGCGGCCGCGCTCGACGCAGGAGCTGGCGCCGCTCGTGGGGATCTCGCAGGCAGGCCTCTCCAAGCACCTGCGGCTGCTTGCCCGTGCGGGCGTGCTCGAGACCCGCCGCGAGGGCTACTACGTCCTCTACAGCCTGGCGCCGGACCGCATCGACGCCCTCTCGGACGCAGTACGCCGGTTTATGGACGAATGACGGTTGCGAAGAGCGGCTGATTGAACCGCGCGCCCCTCGGCGAGGCGAGCGTGAACACCGAGACCGCCCGGCCGCCCGACCACGACGTCGAGAAATAGTCCCCGAGCATCGCGCCGCCGGCCTGGGCCGCCCAGTCGAGCCGCATCGTCTGGGCGTTCAGACGCCGCGCCGGGCGCCAGCTCCGTCCCCCGTTGGCCGAGGCAGTGAAACCGACGTCCAGGAGCCCGCCGCGGAGGACGTAGTACACGACCGCGATCCGGCCCGTGCGGCTCGGGTCGGCGCCGATCCCGGGAAGGACGTAGTCCGCACGCGAGCCGCGCGGTCTCGTCGGGATCCGCGTCGCCCGCGACCAGGTGACGCCGTCGGCCGAGCGCGAGATCACCAGGTCGTTGGCGCTGCACGACGGCGTTCGCGTGCAGTCCGGCCAGACGACGTAGACGTTTCCGGCCTGGTCCGCCTCGGCGCTCGGCAGCGGCGGGCCGCGCAGCCCCGGGGTCGCCTTGAAGTTGGTGGCCGAGATCGTGACGGGCGGCTGGAACGAGCGCCCGCCGTCAACCGAGCGGACGGAGGCGACGCGGTTCTCGTCGTAGAACGGCACGATCAGGTCGCCGTCAGGCTGGACGACCGGCTGCGGCGCGGGCGCCCAGCGGCCGAGAATCGATCCGCGGCCGGCGTTCCCCGGAGCCGCGACCTGCGGCTCCCACGTGAGCCCGCCGTCACGGGACGCCTGAAACTCGAGCTGGAGCGTCCGGAAATCGCTGTAGACGGCGTAGCAGCTGCCGCGGTGCGGGCTCGCGGCGCCGTTGTCGCAGACGATCCACTCCTTGTCGAGGAGCAGGTTGGGCTGCCACGGCGCCTCGACAACCGATACCGGCGGGCTCCAGGTGATCCCGTCCGGGGAGCGGCTGACGACGATCGCCGCCGCCTGGCCCGAGCTCAGCGCGAGGGAGGCGATCAGCCAGGTCGCATGTGCCGCGTCGTAGGCGACGACGGGGTCGCTGGCGCGCTGCCAGCGTCCGGCGGGCTGTGAGCTCCCGGTCAGCGCGGGGAGGGTGCCGCTGCGCCACGTCCGCCCGCCGTCCCGCGACGTGGCCCAGCCGGTGTTGACCGCGCCGCCGTCGCGGAACCGGCCGGACTGGTAGGCGGCGACGATCGTCCGACCCCACGAGAACGAGTCCGGCTCCGCAATCGTCGCGTGCTGCGCCGGCGCCCGATGCGGGTCGCGGGCGATCACCCGCGCGACCGTCTCGCAGTCAGAGGCAACGCGGTCGGAGAGATCCGCGTTGACGAGGTCAAAGCGCCCGGGCCCGCACCGCACGTTGTCCCTCCCGCCGCCGTCGACCTTGATCCGGTCGCTCCCGCCGCGGCCGTCGAGCCGGTCGGCTGACGGCCCGCCGCGGAGGAAGTCCGCTCGAGGCGACCCGTCGATGCGAGCTGCGACCGCGGATGTCGTGAAGAGGAGGAGGGCCGCCGCAGTGACCAGGACGACCGGGCGGCCCATACTCATCAGACTTCGAGGCGGCCTGAGTGGTTGTTGCCCTGCCGTTAAGGCGCCGACTTGGCGGCGCCGACCATGGAGGTCGTGGCGGCTCCGCCGGCGCGACCGTTCACGGGCGATCGGACGGGCCGGCGCCGTCCGTCGAGTCGGGCGCCATGAACGGGTAGCGGTAGTCGCGCGGCGGGACGAACGTCTCCTTGATCGTCCGCGGGCTGACCCAGCGGATCAGGTTCCACATCGAGCCGGCCTTGTCGTTCGTCCCCGAGCCGCGCGCGCCGCCGAACGGCTGCTGGCCGACGACCGCGCCGGTCGGCTTGTCGTTCACGTAGAAGTTCCCGGCCGTGTAGCGCAGCCGCTCCCCGGCCTGATCGATCGCCGCACGATCCTCAGAGAAGACCGCGCCGGTGAGCGCGTACGGGTTGTCGTCGACGAGCTCGAGCGTCTCGTCCCACTTGTTCTCGGGATAGACGTACGTCGTGACGATCGGACCGAAGAGCTCCTCGCGCATCAGGCGGGAGGCCGGGTCACGAGTCTCCAGCACCGTGGGTTGGATGAAATAGCCCTCGCTGTCGTCTGCACCACCGCCGACCACGACCTCGGCGGCGTTGTCAGACGCGGTGTCGATCGCCTCCTTGTGCCCCTTCCACGCCTTCTCGTCGATGACGGCGCCCATGTAGTTCGTGAAGTCGGCGACGTCGCCCATCCGGATCGTCGAGACCTCCTTCACGAGCCGCTCTCGCAGCTCCGGCCACATGTTCGACGGCGCGTAGATCCTCGAGGCTGCCGAGCACTTCTGGCCCTGGTACTCGAAGGAGCCGCGGAGGATCGCGGTCGCCACGGCATCGACGTTCGCCGACGGGTGCGCGACGATGAAGTCCTTGCCGCCCGTCTCGCCGACGATCCGGGGGTAGTTGCGGTAGTTAGCGATGTTCTCGCCGATCGTCTTCCACATGCCCTGGAAGACGGGCGTCGAGCCCGTGAAGTGGACGCCGGCGAGGTGCTCGCTCGCGAGCGCAGCGTCGCCGACCTCGGCGCCCGACCCGTAGACGAGGTTGATCACGCCCGGCGGCAGCCCTGCCTCCTCGAAGAGCTTCATGACCCAGTGCGCCGAGAAAGCGGCCGTCGAGGCAGGCTTCCAGACGACGGTGTTGCCCATCAGCGCCGCCGAGCTCGGCAGGTTCGCACCGATGGCCGTGAAGTTGAACGGCGTGACGGCGAAGACGAAGCCCTCGAGCGGGCGGTACTCCATCCGGTTCCAGATCCCGGGCGAGGAGCGCGGCTGCTCCGCGTAGATTCGGAGCATGAACTCGACGTTGAAGCGCAGGAAGTCGATCGTCTCGGCTGCGGCGTCGATCTCGGCCTGATGCGCCGTCTTCGACTGGTTGAGCATGGTCGCCGCGACGAGCGTGGAGCGCCAGGGGCCGGAGAGCAGGTCTGCAGCGCGGAGGAAGACGGCGGCGCGCTCCTCCCAGGGCCAGCGGTGCCAGTCCTCCCACGCCTCGCCGGCGGCCTTGATTGCGCGCTCGACCTCGGCCGGGCCGCCCTTGTGCACCTCGGCGAGGACGCTCTTCTTGTCGTGCGGCTCGACGGCCTCGAAGGTGGAGCCGGTCTTGACTTCCTCGCCGCCGATCACGAGCGGGATCTCGAGCGGCTGCCCGCGCATCTCGTCCAGCCGGCGCTTCACCTCGGCGCGCTCGGGCGAGCCCGGCGCGTACTCCAGAACGGGCTCGTTCACCGGAGCCGGGGGACGGAAGAGGCCTGGAGCGCTCACCGCCTGTGATCGTATAGCCGGACGTGGCGCTTTCGGAGGACGTTCGCAACGAGCTCGCCGCGATCGCCCCGCGGCGGGAGTGCGACAAGCTCGCGGAGCTGTCGGCTCTCTTCCACACCGCCGGGTCGATCCATCTCCGAGGCCGCGGCGAGGTGTCCGTTCACCTCGACCTGTCCAGCTCGGCTGTTGCGCGCCGGGCGTTTTCGCTGCTTCGAGGCTTCGGAGTCCAGTGCGAGATCCGGAGCTACAGGCGCCGCGCCTTCGAGGGCGGGACGCGCTACCAGCTCCACGTCGAGGGTGAGAGCCGGGCGCTGCAGGTGCTCCACGAGGCCGGGGTGCTGAGCGCGCGGTTGGCGCCGCTCGACCGGCCGCCGAAGCGCGTCGTCGCGCGGTCGTGCTGCCGCGGCGCGTACCTGCGCGGCGCCCTGCTGGGCGCGGGGAGTGTCTCTCGATCCCATCTGGAGCTGCGGACCGGGGAGCGGAGCGGCGCGGAGTTCATCGCCGAGGTCGCGGCGGCCGAGGAGATCCAGCTCGGGGTCCAGGAGCGCTCCGGCCATGCGTTCGCCTACGCCAAGGGCGCCGAGACGATCGCGGAGGTGCTGGCGGCGGCCGGTGCCGCGAGCGCGGTCCTGACCTTCGCGGAACGAAGCGTCGTCGGAGCGGCGAAGGCGCGGGCAAACCGGCTCGCCAACGCCGACCACGCGAATCTGGTCCGCTCGAGCCGCGCGGCGGGAAAGCAGCTGCGAGCAGTCCGGCGGCTGAAACGCCGCGGACTCGAGCGGCTGCCGGACGAACTGCGTGAGCTGGCCGAGCTGCGGTTGGCCCACCCATCGATTTCGCTGCGCGAACTGGGCCTGAAATGTCGACCGCCGGCCACAAAGGCGACCGTTCATCGCCGCCTACAGAGGCTTATCCGATTAGCAGAGTCATGAGAACTCAGCGGCGGGCCGCTGAGGCGTCGCTTGCGACGCCGACCGTAGAGGCCGTACGGGCTTTGCCCGCGCGGCCGTGGTACGACGGAACGCCGCCCCCTCGAGCTAACCGCACCGCTCCGCAGAAATGAGGGCGGCGGGCCGGAGGGGAAGCTCCGAGGACGACCTTCCCCTCCAGTTGAACCGCGCTCCGGACCGTGGCGTCGAACGGGGTCTGAATTCGACGCCGGACGAGCGCAGACCCGCCGTCAAATGAGTATGACTGAAACCCCCGAGGTGACCTAGCGCGTGATGCGGAGCGGTGTCGAGAACGAGCGGGAGCGGGCCGGGTTCAGCGCCGCGCGCAGTGTGACGCGCAAGCTGTAGCGGCCGGGGCGGAAGCGGGCACCAATGCGGACGACGCGCGAGCGGTACGCCTTGACGGTCGTCCGAGTACGCGCGATCCGCCGCTTCCCGCGGTAGACCGCGGCCTCGGCCGTTGCGTCCTCCCCTGCGTTGGCCACGAGGGCCAGGGTCAGACGCCTCGCCGGCAGGACGCGTGCCTTCGGGAAGCGGAGGCGGGCACCGACCACCTTCGTCGTGTGGCGCCACGAGCGGAACTGCCCGGAGCAGCGTCCGTTCCCGCGTGCGATCTCCCCCCGGACCGACTCGAACGACGAGCGAGTCGAGCCGTCGGCGCGGATCAGCCCCGCCTGCCAACGCTCGAGGTCAGGCTCGTCGCGCAGGAGGAAGAAGAGCACCGACCGCACCGAGGCATCGCAGGCCAGGTAGCGGATTGCCTGCGCGTAGATCCCCGACTGGGTCGACTCGGTCGTCGGCCGGACGCTCTCGAACCCGAAGTAGGCACCCGCCGAGGCCGGCGGGATCCCGACCTGCCAACCGAGCTCGTCCAGCCGGAATGCCACACGGCCGCGGGATCGTCCCTCGCCGAAGGTCGGCTGGCGCGTGCCGCGGAACGCGTCCCAGAACGCCTGCTTGATGCGGTCGAGATTGGGGACGCCGGCGTTCGGCCAGCGGTAGCCCTTCATCAGGCCGTCCGTGTCGCGGTCCGGGTACGGGTGGAAGGCGAGCTCGTCCATGATCGGCGCCCGCCGCCGGGAGCTCCGGTAGGCCTTCCCGAGGCCGCTGATGAAGCGCACGGGCGAGACGGAGACGTTGTCGCCTGCGTTCGGCTGGTCGTTCCCGCGCGGCGAGAGCCCGACGCCGATCACGGTGATCGACGGATCGACCGCCTTGAGCGCGTCGTACGAACGGGCGAGCAGCGAGTAGTACGCCGTCGGTGAGACGGCGACGCCACGCCTGAACTGCGGCTGCCAGAACCGGGGCTGGTTCGGCTCGTTCCCGACGACGAAGTCCTTGACGGTCGGAAACGTGCGGGCGAGGTGTGCGAGGAAGGCTGCGTACTGCCCTGGCGCGGCCGGATTCGAGGTGATCGAGTCCGCCCTCGCCGGTGCGACGGCGAAGACGACCCGGATACCGCGGAGTGAGGCAAGCGGCATGTAGAGGTCCAGCGCCTGCTGCCGCTCGATCGGCGTCGGCGCCGCGGGATCCCAGGTGATCGTGATCCTGTTCTCGCGCATGCCGAGGGCGGCAAGGGTGTCGAAGAACGCCGGCGAATTGGCGGGGGCGACGCCGTAGTCGTCGACGACACCGACGTCCATCGCGGACGCGCTGCCCGCCAGGGTTAGCGCCGAGACCATTGCGGCGGTCAGTACGCGCATCCGCGCTAGTTAGTCATCCGGATCGGCTGTCCTTCCATCCGATTTAGACTCAGCTCCAGCGACAAAGGGGGATTCGATCCATGGCGAAGCGTGTTGCGATCAACGGATTCGGCCGAATCGGCCGCAACTTCTTCCGCGCCTGCATGAAGCGCGACCCGGACTTCGAGATCGTCGCGATCAATGATCTCGCGTCCGACGACGTGCTCGCGCACATGCTCAAGTACGACTCGACGCACGGCGTTCTCGAGGCCGAGGTCTCGCACGGTGAGGGGGAGCTGATCGTCGACGGGACCTCGTACCGTGTCCTCTCCGAGCGCGAGCCGGAGGCGCTGCCGTGGGGCGACCTCGAGATCGACGTGGTCGTCGAGTCCACGGGCCTCTTCACCGCCCGGGAAGGTGCACAGAAGCACCTGGACGCGGGTGCGAAGAAGATCGTGATCTCGGCGCCGGCGACGGATCCCGACGTCACGATCGTGCTCGGCGTCAACGACGACACCTACGACCCCGACCAGCACAACATCGTCTCTAACGCATCGTGCACGACGAACTCGGTGGCGCCGATGGCGAAGGTGCTCCTCGACGAGTTCGGGATCGAGTCCGGCTTCATGACGACGATCCACGCGTACACGACCGAGCAGCAGCTGCTCGACCAGATCGCAATGACACGCAAGGGCAAGCCCGACCTGCGCCGGATGCGCGCGGCGCCGCAGAGCATCGTCCCTGCGTCGACCGGCGCCGCGAAGGCGACCTCGCTCGTCATCCCGGAGCTGAAGGGGAAGCTGGACGGAATGGCGATGCGCGTGCCTGTGCCGGACGGGAGCGTCACCGACCTCGTCTGCGTGCTGGAGCGTGAAGCGAGCGCCGACGAGGTGAACGCCGCCTACGAACGGGCCGCGGGCGGAGCCCTGAACGGCGTGATGGTCTTCACTGAGGACGCGATCGTCTCCTCCGACATCGTGGGCAACCCTGCCAGCTGCATCCTCGACGGGCTCTCGACGATGTCGCACGGACGGATGGTCAAGGTGATCGGTTGGTACGACAACGAGTGGGGCTACAGCTGCCGCCTCGCCGACGTCGTCGAGAAGATCGCCACCTCGGTGGGCGAAGCGGTTCCCGCGTAGCTTGAGGCGGCCCCGCTCGGTACGCGACGCCGACGTCGCGGGCAAGCGCGTGCTCGTGCGCGCCGATCTCAACGTCCCGCTGGAGGACGGCCGCGTCGCCGACGACACGCGGATCCGGGCGGCGCTGCCGACGCTGGAGCTGCTGCTGGAGCGGGATGTGTCGGAGCTCGCGGTGTGCTCCCATCTCGGGCGGCCGAAGGGACAGGATCCCGCCTTCTCGATGGCGCCGGTCGAGGGGCGGCTGCGGGAGCTCCTCTCCGACGAGCGGCTCGTCGTGTTCGAGAACACGCGCTTCAACCCTGGCGAGACGAAGAACGATCCCGAGCTCGCGCGGGAGCTCGCGGACGAGCGAGACCTGTTCGTGATGGATGCGTTCGGCTCGGCGCACCGGGCTCACGCATCGACGGTGGGCGTCGCCGAGCTCCTTCCCGCGTACGCGGGCCTGCTCCTCGAGCGCGAGCTGGAGATGCTCGGCCGGCTGCTCGGGGAGGTCGAGCGGCCCTTCGCCCTCCTCTCGGGCGGGGCCAAGGTGGAGGACAAGCTCGGCGTGCTTCGCAACCTGGGCGGGCGGGCCGACGAGGTTTTGATCGGCGGGAAGATGGCCGAGGAGATCCGGGAGTCGAGCCCGCTCGAGTTCGAGGTCGTGCTGCCGGTCGACGTGGTCGCGGCGTCGGCATTCGAGGCGGACGCCGAGACGCGGGTCGTCCCGTACGACTCGCTGCCGGAGGGCTGGCTCGGCCTCGACATCGGGCCGGAGACGCGCGAGCTGTTCGCGGAACGCCTAGCGCGCGCGAAGACGGTCTTCTGGAACGGGCCGATGGGCGTGTTCGAGTGGCCGCGCTTCGCCGACGGGACGAAGGCGGTCGCCGAGGCCGTTGCCGCGGTGCAGGGCTTCACGGTCGTCGGCGGCGCCGATTCCGTCCGTGCGATCACCGAGCTGGGGCTCGAGGTTCGGGTGTCCTGGGTTTCGACCGGCGGCGGTGCCGCGCTCGAGCTGCTCGAAGGCAAGGAGCTGCCCGGCGTCGCGGCCATCCCAGCGGCGTGAGGCACGTCCCGGCCGCAACGTGGTTCGCGAGGGACTGTCCCTCGGACACGGCTCGCGGTGACATGGAGTTCGTGCCAAGAGCGTGACGCTTTTTGGGTGGGGAGTCACGCCGGGCGGCTGTCGGGCATGCTCTCGGTCTCGCTGCGGGCGGAGGCTGTCCCAATGGGACGACCCACCCCGTCGCTCAGTGTTGGACCGAGAACCGCAGTCCGCCCGTAGGATCCCGGCGTGCTGATCGCCGGCAACTGGAAGATGTTCAAGGCTCCGTCGGAGACGGCGGAGTTCTGCGCCGCGCTGCGCGACCGCGAATCCGAGCTCGAAGGCACGGACGTCGTCGTCTGCCCGCCGTACACGTCGCTCCACCACGCAGTCTCGGTGCTGGCCGGAACCTCGATCGCCGTGTTCGCGCAGAGCGTCCACTGGGCGAGTGAGGGGCCGTACACCGGGGAGGTCTCGGCCGCAATGCTCAGCGAGCTCGGCGTGACCGGCGCGATCGTGGCGCACTCGGAGCGTCGCCAGCTCTTCGCCGAGACCGACGAGACTGCCGCGCTCCGCGTGGAGGGCGCACTGGACGGAGGGCTGAGCGTGATCGCGTGCGTCGGCGAGACCGAGGCGGAGCGCGAGGCGGGGGAGACCGACGCGGTGCTCCGCCGTCAGGTCGAGTCCCTTCGCGTCGTCGTTCACGAGGATCACCTCGACCGTCTCGCCCTCGCCTACGAGCCGGTCTGGGCGATCGGCACCGGACGTACAGCGACACCCGACCAGGCCGAGGAGGCCCACGAGCTGATCAAGGGCATCCTCGACGTTCCGGTGCTGTACGGCGGCTCGGTCAAGCCGGACAACGCCGACGAGCTCTTGCGCCAGCCCAACGTCGACGGCGCCCTCGTCGGAGGCGCCTCGCTGGAGCTCGATTCGTTCATCTCGATTTGCCGGTCCGGCGCGACCTCGTAGCGCTCGTGATCCTCGACGGGTGGGGCCTTGCGCCGCCCGGGCCGGGCAACGCCGTCGAGCTGGCCGAGACGCCGGTCTTCGACCGGCTCTGGGCGGAGCTCCCGCACTCTCATTTGAAGGCCTCGGGCGAGGCAGTCGGCCTTCCGCCCGGGCAGATGGGCAATTCGGAGGTCGGTCACTTGACGATCGGATCGGGCCGGGTGCTCTTCCAGGACCTGATGCGCGTCAACGTGGCGATCGAGAGCGGCGAGCTGTTCGAGAACCCGGCGCTCGTGGAGGCATTCCAGCGGGCGAAGGCGCGCGGGACGAACGTCCATCTCCTCGGGCTTGTCTCCTACGGCGGCGTCCACTCGCACATCGATCACCTCCGGGCGCTCCTCGACCTCGCCGAGAGACGGGGGATGGCCGACCGAACCTGGATCCACGCCTTCACGGACGGCCGCGACGTCTCCCCAACGTCGGCGGTCAATGATCTGGCCGAGCTGCCGGCAAGCCGGATCGCGACGATCGTGGGCCGCTATTACGCGATGGACCGCGACCAGCGCTGGGAGCGAACCGAGCGCGCGCTCGCGGCGCTTCTGCATGGCGAGGGTTTGCGGGCCCAGGACCCGGTTGCGGCGGTCCAGCGGAGCTACGACGAGGCCGTCACCGACGAGTTCATTGAGCCGATCGTCCTCGAGGGAAGGCCACGGATCGAGCCGGGCGACGTTGTGATCGTGTTCAACTTCCGCCCGGACCGCGCGAGGCAGTTGACGGAGAGGCTCCTCGCCTCAGCATTCGACGTAGTGACGATGACGCGGTACCGCGACGACTTCGACTGCCCGGTCGCATTCGGCGAGCAGGAGGTTCCCAACACGCTCGCCGAGGTGCTCTCAGACAACGGCCTGCGGCAGCTCCACGTCGCCGAGACGGAGAAGTACGCGCACGTCACCTACTTCTTCAACGGCGGCAGGGAGGAGGAA
>Ga0209814_10000138_pt1 | contig 20231 bp, 19 predicted proteins | sample SoiMetdeltSBSDD1_FD_187597 | JGI IMG/M metagenome (GOLD analysis project Ga0209814, IMG submission 187597) | Bulk soil microbial communities from a Populus tree surrounding site in Tennessee, USA - Soil MetaG P. deltoides SBSDD1 (SPAdes) (version 2) | ecosystem: Environmental > Terrestrial >... | reverse complement strand
GAGGATCTTGACGTCGCGGTACAGCTTCTCGATCAGGTTGTCCCGCACCACGCCCGCCTCGCCGAAGATGTCGAGCGCGGCGGAGACCACCTCGTAGACCACGGGCGGGGCGTAGAGCTTGGCGTAGGACGCCTCCAGCGCGTTGTCCGTGCGCTGCCGGGCCAGCCACACCGCGTGCAGGCACATGAGCCGGGCGACCTGCAGCTTGCGGCGCATCTCGGCCAGGCGCTCCAGGGCGCGGCGGCGCCGGCTCCCCTGGGCCGGGAAGTCCGTGCGGACCAGGTCGAGCGCCAGGTCGAGGGCCGCCCGGCCCATGCCCACCCCCTGGGCGGCGTGGATCGGGCGGGTCAGGTTGTAGGTGGCCATGGCCGCCTTGAAGCCTCGTCGCGCCGTGTAGAGCGCCTCCCCGCCGAGCAGGTTGTCGGTCGGGACCCGCACGTCGTCGAGGGCGAAGCTGGCCGTCTCGTAGCCCCGTGAGCCCATCTTGTGCTCGATGCGCAGCAGCTCGAAGCCGGGCGTGCCCTGCTCGACCACGAAGGCCCGGTGACCGTCGCGGCCGAGATCGGGGTCGACCGTGGCCCACACCACCACCCAGTCGGCCCGGGCCCCGTTGGAGCAGAACATCTTCTGCCCCGTCAGCACCCACTCGTCGCCGTCGCGCCGGGCCCGGGTGCGGATGCGGGCCACGTCGCTGCCCGCGCCCGGCTCGGTCATCGCCATGGCACCCCAATGGGCCCGGGTCTGGTCCGCGAAGGGGGCCAGGAACCGCTCGCGCTGGGCCGGGGTGGCCGCGCTGCGGAGGGCCGCACCGCCCAGGCCCGGGCCGGGCAGCGACAGGGCGACGCCCCGGTCCCAGTAGGCGCTCTCCTCGGCGATCAGCAGCGCCCGCAGCGGTCGCCAGGTCAAGGACGCGTCGCCGTCGCCCCCGGACTCATCCTCGCCGGGCCCTACCGTGCGGCTGACCAGCCCGCCTTGGCGCGCGCACCGCCGGTAGAGCTCGTGGTCGGCGGGGGGCGGGTCGCCGGTGCGGTCCGCCTCCAGGCCCATGGGCCGGATGTAGCGGCGGCCCAGGTCCCGCAGCTCGTCCAGCATCTCCCGGCTGGCCGGATCGAGGCCGGTCATGCGCCCAGCCACGGGTCGGGCACGTCGAGCACCGTGCCCGCCAGGTCGTCGAGCGCGGCGTCGCGGCCGCCGAACAGCAGGCCCAGCATGCGCGCCTCGCGGAAGCGCTTCTCGGCGAGGTGGTCGACCAGGAAGCCGTGACCGCCGAGCAGCTGGATGCCGGCCTCGCTCATGGCCACCGCCGCGTCGATCGCCTCCGCCCACGCCTCGGTGGCCCAGAACCCGGCCGCGGGATCGCCGGCGTCGAACGAGGCCGCGGCGTCGCGCACGGCCAGCCGCGCGCCGTGGATCCCGGTGGCGAGCGCGGCCAGATCGAACGCGTTGGCCTGGTGGTGGGCCACCGGCTTGCCGAACACGACCCGCTCGGTGGTGTACGCCACGGTGGCGTCGAAGGCGGCCTGGCCGACGCCGACCGCCACTGCGGCCGCCCACAGCCGAGCCCGGCCCCTCACCGCCAGGCCGCCACCCACCGGCAGCGCCCAGTCGCCCAGCACCCGGGCCGCGGCCAGGTCGAGCGAGACGCCCCCCGACGCCGCGAAGGCGAGCGCCTCCACCGGCTCCGGCTCGCCCGCAGCTTCGACCAGGCGCAGGCGGTCGCCCGAAGACACCCACGCCCGCCGCCGGGGCGGCCAGCCCGGCGCCCACGCCACCCGCTCCGGAGCCTCGCCGTCGCCCGCCACCAGCAGCACCGCGTCGGTGGCGGCGGCGGCCAGCGAGCGGTCGGGGCAAGCGTCGACGGCACCACCCGCGGGGCCGGGGCGGTCGACCGCCGGCAGACCGCCGGCGTCGCCCGCGGCCAGCGTCTCCAGCAGCACGACCCGGGCGTGGCACCGGTCCAGGTCGTCGCCGAAGCCGCCGACCACGGCCTGCACCGCTTCGGGCCAGCGGCCGGCCCGCTCGTGGTCGCGGGCCGCGGGCGCCAGCACGTCGCGGGCGAAGCGGGCGGCCGCGTCGCGCAGGTCCTCGACCTCCTCGGCCAGCGCGAAGCCCGCCGGGTCGATCACCTACAGCACCCCGTCGGCCGCCAGCCGCTCGATCTCCTCGGCGTCGAGGCCGAGCCACTCGCCATAGATCAGGCGGTTGTCCTGGCCCAGCGCGGGGCTGGGGGACAGGGGCAGCGGCTCGCTGCCGCGGAACCGCAGCGGGCTGTGGGGCACGACCATCTCTCCCAGGGCCGGGTGGTCGACCCGGCGCACCGCGCCCCGCTCGTGCAGGTGCGGGTCCTCCACCAGCTCCGGCACCCGCCGCACCGCGGCGACTGGCACCCGGACCGCCTCCAGGGCGGCTACCACCTCGTCACGCGCCCGGGCGGAGCTCCAGGCGGTGATCTCGGCCTCCAGCTCGTCGATGTTGTGGTAGCGCCGGCCGTTGCTGCGGAAGCGCTCGTCGTCGGCCAGCTCGGGCCGGCCCATGGCCTCGCACAGGCCCTGCCAGTGCCGCTGCGTGAGCACGATGAGGGCCAGGTAGCCGTCGGCCGCCGGGTACACGTTGTAGGGCGCCAGCCCGGCGCCGCCGTGGCCGTTGCCGGTCTGGGGGGTGGTGCCGTCCCGGTAGTACGAGGCCAGGTTGGAGGCGAGCGTCGGGAAGATGGTGTCGATCATGGCGATGTCGACGATGCGGCCCCGGCCGGTGCGCTCGCGCTCGTAGAGCGCGGTCATGATGCCGGCGTAGAGGTTGGCGGCCCCGAGGAAGTCGACGAAGGCGACACCCGCCTTGACCGGGGGCGTGCCCACGTGGCCGGTGACGCTCATGACCCCCGAGTAGGCCTGGAGGGTGACGTCCATGCCCAGCCGGTCGCGGTCGGGCCCGTCGATGCCGTAGGCGGTGGCGCCGCCATAGACCAGGCGAGGGTTGGCCTCCAGCAGCCGCTCGGGTCCCAGGCCGAGGCGCTCCATGACGCCGGGGCCGAAGTTCTCGACCACCACGTCGGCCCCGCGCACCAGGTCGAGGAACAGCTCGCGGCCCCGGGGCGACTTGAGGTCGAGGGTCACCGCGTACTTGTTGGAGTTGACCAGGGCGAACGGCACGGTGGTTCCACCGGCGGGGCCGCGGGCCGGCTCGCCCCCGGGAGCCTCGATCTTGAGCACCGTCGCGCCCGCCAGTGCCAGCAGCGTGCCGCACCATGGTCCCTGGTAGATGCGCCCCAGGTCGAGCACCCGCAGGCCCGTCAGCGGCAACGGCCGGGATTCCGCGGCGGTTTCGGGCGGTGTGGCCTCCGTCACAGCCGTAATCTACTCGGGGTAAGCGGAGGGGATGGGAGTGGGGTAGCCATGCAGCTCACGAGCCAGAAGACGGAGCGGGGGGTCACCGAGCGCGACTTCACCGTGGAGGGCGCTCGCGACGCCGTGCCGGGTGTGCTGTGGACGCCCGAGGAGCCGGCCACGACCGGGCCCCGCCCGCTGGTGCTGCTCGGCCACGGCGGCACGCAGCACAAGCGGGTCCCGAACATCACGGCTCTGGCCCGGCGGCTGGTCCGCCACCACGGCATCGCCGCGGCCGCCATCGACCTGCCGCACCACGGCGACCGCATGTCCGACGAGGAGCGCGGCCTGTCGCGCGAGGACCGCCGGCGCCGGATGCGTGAGCGCATGCGGGCCGAGCAGGGTCACCAGGCGGCCTCCCAGCGCGCCATCGGTGACTGGACCGCCGCGCTCGACGCCCTCCAGGCGCAGGACGACGTGGGCGCCGGTCCGGTGGGCTACTGGGGCGTGTCCATGGGGACCCGCTACGGCGTGCCGCTGGTGGCCGCCGAGCCTCGCATCCGCGCCGCCGTCCTGGGGCTGTTCGGCTGGGCGCCGGGGCCGAGGCTCGCGGGCTACGACGACGAAGCCCGCCGGATCACGGTGCCGCTGCTGTTCCTCGTGCAATGGGACGACGAGGTCGCCGGGCGGGAGTACGCCATGGCGCTGTTCGGCCTGTTCGGCTCGGCCACCAAGACGCTGCACGCCAACCCCGGACGTCACGTGGAGATCCCCCCGGCCGAGTACCAGGCGAGCGAGGCGTTCCTCGCGCTCCACCTGTTGAGCTGACCGGCTCTCCTTCTTTTGGCGGATCCGCCGCCTCGCTCCGGCCCGTAACATGGGGATGTGCAGGCGCTGCTGCGCTCCGTATGGGACGAGCCCGCCTCCCCTGACCCGCCGCCGCGGTCCTGGCGGGACTGGGCCCTGGCGGGTGGTGTCGCGGTCGCACTGCTGATCGAGGGCGTGATGCGGGCCGGCGAGCCCGGCACGGTCGGCTGGATGATCCTGGGACTGGCCCTCACGCCGACCCTGCTGTGGCGCCGGTCGCATCCCCGGGCCGCGGTGGCCGTCGCCTTCCTCACCATGGGCGTCGCCACTTGGGTGATGGGGCCCATGGGGGACCTCAATGCGACCGCCTTCCTGCTGATCCTGCCGTACTCGCTGGTGCGCTGGGGCTCGGGCCGCCAGATCGTCACCGGCGGGGCCATGCTGGCCGTGGGCGTGGGGCTGTGCGTCGTCTCCGACGACTCCGGCGTGCTCGGCGCCCTCCTCAGCAGCGTCGCCATCCTGAGCGCGGTCGCGGCGCTGGGCGTGGCCTTCCGCTTCCGCGCCGAATCGCGGGTGCGCGAGCTCGACCGGGTGAAGCTGCTCGAGCGCGAGCGACTGGCCCGCGACCTGCACGACACGGTCGCCCACCACGTGTCGGCCATGGCCATCCGCGCCCAGGCCGGCCTGGCCACCGCGGGGGCGGACCCCGACGCATCGCTCGACGCGCTGCGGGTGATCGAGGCCGAGGCGTCCCGGACCCTCAACGAGATGCGGGCCATGGTCCGGGTGCTGCGCCGCGACGAGCCGGCCGAGCGAGCCCCGAGCCCCCGCGTCGCCGACCTGGCCGCACTGGTGGCCGCCGACCGCGCCGGCCCTTCGGTCCACGTCCAGCTCATAGGTGACCTCGACGACCTCCCCGAGCCGGTGGGCGCGGCCATCTACCGCCTCGCCCAGGAGTCGGTGACCAACGCTCGCCGCCACGCCCGCGACGCCACCGAGATCCAGGTGAGCGTGGCGGCCGACGACAGCCTGGTGCACCTCCAGGTGAGCGACGACGGCGACACCAGCTCGGTCCCGTCCGGGCCCGGCTCGGGCTACGGGCTGATCGGGATGATCGAGCGCGCCCACCTGCTGGGCGGCACCTGCGCCGCCGGTCCCAACCTCGATCGGGGATGGACCGTGACGGCCACGCTGCCCCGGTCGGGCACCGCGCCGTGACGATCCGCGTCCTGGTGGCGGACGACCAGGAGCTGGTCCGCACCGGGCTCCGGATGATCCTCGACGCGCAGGACGGCATCGACGTGGTGGGCGAGGCCGCGGACGGGCGGGAGGCCGTCGCTCTCGCGCGGCGGCTGCGCCCCGACGTGTGTCTGTTCGACATCCGCATGCCCGGCCTCGACGGCATCGAGGCCACCGAGGCGCTGGCGGGGCCCGAGGTCACGGACCCGATGGCCGTAGTGGTGGTGACCACGTTCGACCTCGACGAGTACGTCTACGCCGCGCTCCGGGCCGGGGCCCGCGGCTTCCTGCTCAAGGATGCAGGCCCCGAGATGCTGGCCCAGGCCGTCCACGCCGCCGCGGCCGGGGACGCGCTCATCGCCCCGAGCATCACCGCCCGCCTGCTCGGCGCCTTCGCCGGCGCGGGGCCGGCGCGCCCGGCGGCCCAGCCGGTCGAGCCGCTGACCGAGCGGGAGGAGGAGGTCTTGGCGGCGGTGGCCCGGGGCCGCACCAACCGGGAGATCGCGGGCGAGCTGTACATCGCCCTCAGCACGACCAAGACACACATCGCCAGCCTCATGGCCAAGCTCGGGGCCCGGAACCGGGTCGAGATCGCTATGTGGGCCTACGAGACGGGCCGGGTGCCCGGCCGAAAGGATGACCGCGTGACCGGCTGATCGGCCGGGCCGCGAACCGGCCGATCCGCCGATGCCCGGGTGGCCCTGGCGCTCGCACCATCAGCTCGTAGGTATCCGCGAGCGAAGGGGATGGCGAGCGTGTCCACGGTTCTGTACAGGCTGGGCCGGGCCGCGGTGCGGCGCCGGCGCTGGGTGGTCGCGGCCTGGCTGGCCGCGGCCGTGCTGCTGGCAGTGGCCGGCGGGGCGGCGGGAGGCGAGTTCCACGACGACTCGTTCGGCACCATCCCCGGCTCCGACTCGCGGCGTGCCACCGAGCTGCTGGAGCGGACGCTCCCGGAGCGGGCGGGATCCTCGGCCCAGGTCGTGGTGCACGCCGGGACCGGCACTCTCGACGAGGCGGGCGGGGACGCGGTGCTGGCCGCGGCGGTGGCGAGGATCGAGGCGCTGCCCCACGTGGTGGGGGTCGACCAGCTGCTGTCGGACGACGGCGCCACCGCGCTCGTGACCGTCCGCTACGACGAGACCGCACCCGACCTGGGCTCGGGGCCGTACCACCAGCTGCAGGCGACCGCCGCCCCGCTGGTGGAGCGGGGCCTGGAGGTCGACTACGGCGGCGAGGTGCCCCAGGCCGCCGAGGCGATCGAGCCCGACGCCTCCGTAGCCGTCGGCCTGCTCGCGGCGGCGCTGATCCTGCTGCTGGCGTTCGGCTCGGTGATCGCCATGGGGCTGCCCATCGGCACCGCGGTGGTCGGGCTGGCGGCCGGGTCGCTGCTCATCGGGCTGGGGGCCGCGTTCGTCGACCTCCCGAGCGACGTCCAGGACCTGGCCGCGCTCATCGGCCTGGGCGTGGGCATCGACTACTCGCTGCTGATCATCACCCGCCACCGGGCCGGGTTGCACCGGGGTCTGACCGTGGCGGACGCCGCCGGCCGCGCCATCGCCACCGCGGGCCAGGCGGTGGTGATCGCCGGTGCGACCGTCGTGATCTCCATCTTCGGCCTCGCCATCGTGGGCATCGCCAACATCACCCTCGACGGCGTGGGCGCGGCGCTGGTGGTGGCGGTGATGGTGCTGGCCGCCATCACGCTCTTGCCGGCACTGCTCGGCTTCGCCGGCCACAACGTCGACCGGTTCGGGCTGCCTGGCCGCGATCCCCGGATCGAGCCCACCACGGTGGACACCGCCGGGCGCGCTCACGGGTGGGCCCGTTGGAGCCGCCACGTGTCCCGCCACCCCGTGGTCTACCTGATCGCCAGCGTGGCGGTGCTGCTGGCGCTGGCCGCCCCGGCCCTCGACCTGCGCCTGGGTCAGCCCGACGCCGGCACCCTGCCGGAGTCGTCGACCCTGCGGCGCAGCTACGACCAGCTGGCGTCGGCCTTCGGTCCCGGGTTCAACGGCCCGCTGCTGGTGGCAGTCGACCGCGCCGGCGACAGCACCGCGCCGGAGGCCGTGCGGGCCGCGCTGGTCGCCGATCCCGGCGTCGCGGCCGTGGGCGATCCGGTGGTGGCGGAGGCCGGTGACAGCGCAGTGATCCAGGTCGAGCCGACCAGCGCGCCCCAGGACGCCGCCACCGAGGCGCTGGTCCACCGGCTGCGGGACACGGTGCTCCCCGGCGCGCTCGACGGCTCGCCCGCCCAGGCGCACGTGGGCGGCCAGACCGCCATGCTCATCGACCTCAGCGCGCGCATCAACGACCGGCTGCCGTGGTTCATGGGCGCCGTGATCGGCCTGTCGTTCCTGCTGTTGATGGTGGTGTTCCGGTCGATCGTCGTGCCCCTGAAGGCGGCGGCCATGAACGTGCTGTCGGTGGGGGCGGCCTACGGCGTCATCGTGGCCGTGTTCCAGAAGGGCTGGGGTGCCTCGCTGCTGGGCGTGCACGAGTCGGTGCCCATCGTCGGCTTCCTGCCCTTCTTCGTGTTCGCGGTCCTCTTCGGGCTGTCCATGGACTACGAGGTCTTCCTGCTGTCCCGGGTGCGCGAGGAGTATCTCTCGTCCGGCGACAACACCCAGTCGATCGTGGCCGGGATCACCACCACGGCGCGGGTCATCACCTCGGCCGCGCTGGTGATGATCGCGGTGTTCGCGTCGTTCACCCTGGGGGCCGACCCGGTCCTCAAGATGTTCGGCCTCGGCTTCGCCACCGGCATCCTGGTCGACGCCACCGTCGTCCGCCTCGCGCTGGTGCCGGCGGCCCTGCAGCTCATGGGCCGGGCCAACTGGTGGCTGCCCTCCTGGCTGGACCGCCGCATCCCCCGTATCGACATCGAAGGCGAGACCCGGCTCCCGCCCGAGGAGCCTGTGCCGGCGGCCGCGTCACTGGGCGCGGCGGCCGCGTTCGAGCAGGTTGCGTCCTAGATGCGACGCTCAGCGCAGGTCGAACGCGAGGTCGAAGTGCCGGACCGCGCCGGCGAAGATGTTGGGCTCGACGTCGGGTGGGGTGACGACCCGCAGGTTGGTCCAGCGCTCGGTGAGCGCGCCGAACAGCATCCGCAGCTCGAGCCGGGCCAGGTTGGCCCCGATGCAGAAGTGGGTGCCCTGCCCGAAGGCCAGGTGGTGGTTGGGGTCCCGCCGGATGTCGAAGCGGAACGGCTCGGTGAACACCGCCTCGTCCCGGTTGGCCGACGGGTAGGCGAGCATGACCCGTTCCCCGGCCTTCACCGGCTGGTCCCGGATGTGGTCGTCGCTGACCACTCGCCGGAACATGTTGTTGAGCGGCGTGACCCAGCGGATGACCTCCTCGACGAGGCCGGGCACGAGCGCGGGGTCGGCCGCGGCCGCCTCCCACTGGTCCGGGTGGTCGGCCAGCACCGCGAGGCCCCGGGCGATGGCGGTGCGAGTGGTCTCGGCCCCTCCCGCGATGTAGAGCCCGGTCTCGTGCATCAGCCGCAACGGGTCGAAGCCGGCCTCGACCCAGGTGGAGACGAGATCGTGGGCCGGGCAGGCCGAGCGCTCGGCCGCGATGTCCTGGAGCACGGCGTTGAACTCGGTGATGGCGCCGACCACGCCGGTGAAGGCGTCGGTGTCGAGCGTGATGGCATCGGTGCGCATGAGCCGCTCCGACCAGGACTGCAGGTCCTCCCAGCGATCCTCGGGGAAGCCGATGAGGTCGGCGGTCAGCCGTGACGGCAGCTGGGCGGCCAGGTCGCGCACCACCTCCAGCCGGCCCCGGGCGGCCACCGCGTCGAGCAGCTCGTCGATGCGCTCCCGCAGGAAGTCGGCGTGCGCCTGCACCGCCCTGGGGGTGAACCGGCGGCTCACCAGCCGGCGCTGCTCCATGTGCTCGGGGTCGTCCAGGGCGATGGTGTTCGACTCCTCCATGGCGAGGTTGGCCCGGTAGGAGCCGCGGGACGTGAACACGTCGGCGCGCCGCTCGACGTCGATGATGTCGGCGTGCCGGGTCACCACCCAGTAGCCGTTGGCGTCCCGGTACACGGGTGCTTCCTGACGCGCCCAGCTGAAGAACTGGTGGACCCGGTCGAGGTCGACCCACCACTCGGGATCGAGCAGGTTGAGCGGGGGTGCGTCCGTGGCAACCATCCCCGCACCGTACCGGCTCAGCGAGGCGGGGGAGCGGGCTGCGGGCCGCCGGCGCCGGGCCGGTTCCACTCGCTGACGCGGGTCGCGTAGGCCTGCTGCTGGGGGAGCTGGCCGGCCCGGACCATGGCCTCGTACTGCTGGCGGGCGTAGTCGGTGACCGGGTTGACCCACACGGACGTGCCGTACGCGCAGATCTCGCTCCAGGTGCCGATGGCCCCCGAATCGAAGCGCATGGACACGATGGCGTTGCCGCCGAGCGCAACGGCCTGCTGGACCATGCGGGCCATGGCCTCGTTGCGGCTCTGGGTGAGGAGCTGGGTGAACTCGGGGATCTCGCCGCCGCCGATGGCGCGGAACCCGGCGATGCACCCGGCCCCGATGTTGCGGGAGCGCACGGTAAGCCCGAAGACCTCACCCTGCACCGCGACGATCTCGTAGCCCGGGAGGTCGATGGAGGTGGTGATCAGCACGCGGCGAGGCTAGGGCCGCGTTTGCGCGGGCCGGCGGCGCGAGGCCAGGGTCACGGCATGACCGACGACGATCCGGTCGGGGGCGCCATGGCGGTCACCGATGCCTTCCTCGACAGCTTCAACGCGTGCGACGCGGCCGCCCACGCGGCCACGCTGGCCTACCCGCACGTGCGCCTGGCCAGCGGCCGGCTGCGGTTGTGGCAGGACGCGGCCGAGGCGATCCCCGCGATGGAGCAGGGCATGATGGCCCTGCGGGAGCGGGCGGGCTGGCATCACAGCGAGTGGGACCACCGGCGGGCGATCCATGCCGGCCCGGCCAAGGTGCACCTCGACGTGCAGTTCACCCGCTACCGCGAGGACGGCTCGGTCATCGGGCACTATCCGGCGGTGTACGTGATCGTCCGGGAAGGCGACCGCTGGCTGATCGCGGCCCGCTCCAGCTTCGCCCCGTAGCGGTCGGTCAGTCCTGGGCGAGGACGGGGGCGACGGGGCGGCGGGCCTGGCGCCAGGCGGGAACCGCCACGATGCCGGCGAAGACCACCGGGACGGCGAGGGCCAGCAGGATCAGGTTCGCGGCCGGCACGGGTACCTCGGGGAGGTCGCCGCCGTCCATGAGCTCCCACAGGCCGAGGCCGAGAGGGATGCCCAGCGCCACCGCCAGCGCGCTGGCGCCCAGCTGGGACACGATCAGCGCGGTGGTGGTCTGGCGGGGGGTGGCGCCCACCGACCGCAGCACCGCGTGGTTGCGGGCGCTGTCCCGCGCCGCGAACGCGGCCACGATCAGCGCGTTGATGGTGGCCAGCACCAGCAGCAAGCCCGCGGTGACCAGCACGATGGTGCGCACCTGGGCGTAGAGCGGGTCGATGCCCCCGGCGCTGGCGGCCTCGCCCGGCTCGGCGGGGGCGCTGTGGAGCAGGCCGAGGCTGGGCTTCAGCCCCATGGCCACCACCACCATGGCGACGCCCAGGGTCAGGCTGATGCCGTTGGTGAGCAGGCGGGACGGCCGCCGCCAGGCCGAGCGCAGGCCCAGCACCGCGGGGAGCGGCAGGCCGGCCGCCTGGAGCAGCCGGGCGAGGCGGCCGGGATGCCGGGGCGGCCGGGGACCGCTGCTCAGCGCCCGGACCGTGCTGTGCCGGATGCCTCGCACCGCAGGCCGGACGGTGCCCAGCACCACCGCGACCACGGCCACTGCGGCCACCAGCCCCACGCGGCCGAGCGTGAGGGGCGGGGTCTCGGTATCGCCCAGCAAGGTCACGGACGAGGCCGCCAGCCGGGGCCCGAACAGGCGCCCGATCGCCAGCCCGAGGGCGACGGCAACTGCGGCGACGGCCAGGTGCTCGCTCAACAGCGCCGCCACCACCTGGCGGGGGGTGACGCCCACCGCCTTGAGCGTGCCCACCTGGCGGGTCTGCGCGGCCATCCGGTCGACCACCAGCACCGCGGCCGTGGTCGTGGCCAGCAGCGCCAGCAGGATCGCCGCGGCCCCCAGGGTCCCGGCCACGATGTCGAGGTCGGAGTGAGAGGCGGCCCGGCGCCCCTGCCACGTCTCCGTGAACGCGACCACCGACGTGTCGGCGGGCACCTCCGTGACCTCGGGATGGGCCGAGAGGAAGGCGGCCGCGTCGTCGGGGTCGTCCAGTCGGAGCTGGAGCTCGAACCCCTCCTCGGTCAGCCCGACGTCGCGCAGCTCAGCTGCGGTGTCGGGCGTCACCCACACCTGCGCGGGCCGGCTCAGCGGGAACAGCCCGCGACTGACCGTCATGGCCACGCCGCGCACCGGGAACGGCCGGCCGTTGATGGTGACCGTGTCGCCCGCACCGAGGTCGAGGGTGTCGGCGAGTCCCGCCTCGAGCACCACCCCGTCCCCGTTACCGAGCCACTGGCCGTCGGTGACCCGCGGCTGGTCGACCGGCGACCGGCCCGGCTCGCGCACCTCGGCGGTGAGGTCCTCGCTGCCGCCGGGCACCGCGAGCTGGCCGTACAGGTGGGTCCACGGCCCGCCTACCGCCACGACTTCGGGCGACGAGGCCAGCGCGACCGCGCGCTGCCGCAGGTCGGCGACGAGGGTGGCGTCGCCCGGGTCGTCCGGCGAGTGGTAGGCGCCGAACGAGACGTGGAACCCGTCGGTGGCCCGCCACACCCGGTTCCAGGCGCCGTCGGCACTGCCGTACACCGACATAGCCAGGCCCATGGTGCCCGTGGCTATGGTCAGCGTCACCAGCAGGAGCAGCGCCTGCCACGGGCGGCGGCGCAAGTTGCGCTGCGCCAGGCGCAGGGCGAGGGAGGCCGAACGGATCATGCGCCCCCCAGGTCCAGCAGGTCCGCGAGTGCGTTAGCGGGCACGCCCGCGCCGAGGCGGGTCTGGGCCACGATGGCGCCGTCCCGCATGGTCAGCAACCGGTCGGCGGTGGCGGCCACGCGGGCGTCGTGGGTGACGATCAGGAGCGTCTGGCCCGCGCTGCCCAGGTCGGAGAACAAGCCCAGGATCTCGCCGGTGGCGTGGCTGTCCAGGTTGCCGGTGGGCTCGTCCGCCAGCACCACCAGCGGCTCGTTGATCACCGCCCGGGCCACCGCCACCCGCTGGCGCTCGCCGCCGGACAGGCGATCGGGCAGGTGCCCGGCCCGCGCTCCGACACCCAACCGGTCGAGCAGCTCCATGGCCTGCCGCCGGGCAGTGCGGCGGCCCGTGCCCGCGAGCAGGGCCGGTAGCTCGACGTTCTCGAGGGCGGTCAGCTCGTCGACCAGGTGGAAGGCCTGGAACACGAATCCCACCATGCGGCGGCGCAGCACCGCCCACTCGGTCTCGGACAGGCCGTCGACCTGCTGGCCGCCGAGGAAGATCTCGCCCTCGTCGGGCCGGTCCAACCCGCCCAGCAGGTGGAGCAGCGTGGACTTCCCGCAGCCGCTGGGCCCCATCACCGACACGGCCTCGCCCGGCTCGACCACCAGGTCCACGCCGTCGACGGCCCGCACCGGGGCGGGCTCGCCGGGATAGCGGCGCACCAGGCCCCGCGCCTCGATCACCGGACCACTGATCCCGTTCATCCCGGCCCCTTCTCCAGCCACAGCTGCTCGCACGCTTCCAGCCAGCGGATGTCGGCCTGCAGCCGGAGCGCGGCCCCCTCGATCAACAGGCCGCCCTCGGACCCGGCCGGCTCGTCCTGCGCCAGCTCCTGCAGCTCGTGCAGCTGGCGCAGCAGCTCGAGCCGCTGGCCATCCACCAGTGCCACGGGATCGGCCAGGCGGGTGAGCGCCGCCGCGACCAGCTTCAGGTGGAACTCGACCGGCGCCACCTTCGACCAGGACACGTCCGACAGCCAGGTCTCGACCTGGTCACGGCCGTCCGGCGTCAGCTCGTACACCTTCTTGTCGGGCTGGCTGGCCTGCCCCACCGTCTCCGAGCGGACCAGGCCGGACCGCTCCAGCCGGGACAGCGTGACATACACCTGCCCGGGGTTGAGCGCACCACCGGCCGGACCGAGCGCGGCCGCCAGCCGCGCCCGCAGCTCGTAGCCGTGGGCCGGCTCCTTGGCCAGGAGCGCCAGGATCGCATCCTTCATACCCGTTGTCTATAACAGTTATCTACGACAGTCAAGGAATTCGATCGCCCCAGGGACGGCCGATCCCGCAGAGTGGGCGTCGTGCCCGACCAGCGCCTCATCCTGCGGCCGGTCGTCCCCGAGGACGAGGACGCGTTCCGGCGCGCCCACCGGGCGTTGGCGGCCGACGGCTTCGCGTTCGGGCTCTGGTATGACGAGGACACGCCCTTCGCCCGCTACGTCGAGCGGCTGGCCGAGCAGGAGCGAGGCGAGAACTTGCCGGACAACCGAGTGCCCGGCAGCTTCCGGGTGGCCGACGTCGATGGCGTGATCGTCGGTCGCGCCTCCATCCGCCACCGGCTGAACGACTGGCTCCTGCAGGAGGGCGGGCACATCGGTTACGGGGTGCTGCCCGAACATCGCCGGCGGGGCTATGCCACGGAGATCCTGCGCCAGAGCCTGGGCATCGTGGCCGGGCACGGCGTCGAGCGGGTGCTCGTCACCTGCGACGACGACAACGTCGGCTCGGCCGCGGTGATCGAGCGCTGCGGGGGCGTGCTCGCCGAGGTCGGGGTGGGCCACGACGGGCAGGCATTGCGGCGGTACTGGATCGGCTGACGCCGTGCTCCCCGTGCGCCGGTAGCGTGCGGGCGTGCGCATCGGCGTGGTGTTCCCTCAGACCGAGCTCGGCGGCGACGTAGGTGCGGTGCGGGCCTACGGACAGGGCGTGGAGGCGCTGGGCTACCGCCACCTGCTCGCCTACGACCACGTGCTGGGCGCCGACCCCGAGGCGCATGCGCCCTGGCGGGGCCCGTACAACGTCGCCACCACGTTCCACGAGCCGTTCGTCATGTTCGGCTACCTGGCCGGCGCCACCAGGCTCGAGCTGGTCACGGGGATCATCATCCTGCCCCAGCGCCAGACCGCCCTGGTGGCCAAGCAGGCCGCCGAGGTCGACCTGCTCAGCGAGGGCCGCTTCCGGCTCGGCGTCGGCCTGGGCTGGAACGCGGTGGAGTACGAGGCGCTGGGCCAGCCGTTCCACCAGCGCGGCCGGCGCCTGTCCGAGCAGATCGGGCTGCTGCGGCGGCTGTGGACCGAAGCCGTGGTGAACCACAACGGCGACTTCGACACCGTGACCGCCGCCGGCCTGGCCCCGCTTCCGGTGCAGCGCCCCATCCCGGTGTGGATCGGCGGGTCGTCGGATCCGGCCTACCGCCGCATCGGCCGGCTGGCCGACGGCTGGTTCCCCCAGGTCCGGCCCGGACCCGACCTCGACCGCGCTCGGGGGATCGTCGCCGAGGCGGCCGAGGCCGCGGGCCGCGACCCGGCGGCGCTGGGCCTGGAGGGCCGGGTGACCTGGGACCCCGAGGACCCCGCCCGCTTCGAGCGCCAGGTGGGCAAGTGGCGGGATGCCGGCGCCAGCCACCTCGCCATCAACACCATGGGCACCGGCCAGGCCGGGGTGGACGACCACCTGGCCGTCCTGGCCCGGGCCGCCGAGCTGGCCGGCGTTTCCCCCGCCTGATTTCACCTCATCCGCCTCCGGTTGCGGCTCCGAACTTATTGCGACACAGTCGTAGCAAGCGGCCGCCGGCCGGTAGGCGCGGGGCACGAGGAGGCGTGGTGCACATTCCCGACGGGTTCATCGACGCACCGACATCGCTGGCCGTGGGGGCCGCGGCCGCGGGTGCGCTGGTGGTCTGTGCCCGGCGCTCGGGCGACATGATGGAGGACAAGCACGCGCCGATGGCGGGCCTGGTGGCCGCCTTCATCTTCGCAGCGCAGATGATCAACTTCCCGGTGGCCGGCGGGACCAGCGGCCACCTGCTGGGCGGGGCGCTGGCCGCGATCCTGGTCGGCCCCTACCTCGGTGCGTTGTGCGTGTCCGTCGTGCTGGTGGTCCAGGCGCTGATGATCGCCGACGGCGGCCTCTCGGCCCTGGGCCTCAACGTCGTCAACATGGCGTTGGTGGGCGCCTTCGCGGGCTACGGGATCTTCCTGCTGGCCCGGCGGGTGCTGCCTGCGACCCGGGGCGGGGTGATGGCGGCGTCCGCGATGGCGGCGTTCCTGGCCGTCGTGCTGGGCGCGCTGGCCTTCACGGCTGAGTACGCCATCGGGGGCGCGGGTGGGGCGTCGCTCACCCGGGTGGCCGGCGCCATGGTCGGCGTCCACATGCTGATCGGCGTGGGCGAAGCGCTCATCACCGCGCTCACCGTGAGCGCAGTGCTGGCCGTCCGCCCCGACCTGGTCCACGGCGCCCGGGACCTGGCCGCGAAGCCCGTGCCCGTGCCCGACCGAGCCGCCGCGGTGCGGGGCTGACGTGGCCCGCCGACGACTGGCGCTGTTCGTGGCCGCCGGGCTGGCGGTCGCCCTGGCCCTCGCGTTCTTCCTCGGCCCCGAGGCCAGTAGCGAGCCCGACGGGCTGAACCGGGTCGCCATCGATCAGGGATTCGCCGGCGAGGAGGCCGGCCACCGCCTGGAGGAGAGCCCGCTGGCCAACTACGAGGTCAAGGGCGTGGACGACGATCGGCTGTCCACCGGCCTGGCGGGCGTCATCGGCGTGACCGTCACCTTCGCGCTGGCCGGGGGCCTGTTCCTCGTGCTCCGCCGCCGGAGGACGGGATGAGCGGCGGGCACGGTCACAGCCACGGCCTGCACCGGCCGGGGGACAGCGTGGTCCACCGGCTGGCGCCCCAGGTGAAGGTGGCGGCCACGCTGGGCTTCGTGCTGGCGGTGGTCGCCACCCCCCGGGAGGCCTTCTGGGTGTTCGCCCTCGACGCCCTGCTGCTCGCCGCGGTGGCCCGGCTGGCGGCGGTGCCGTTGCTGGTGCTGGCCCGCCGGCTGGTGATCGAGCTGCCGTTCGTGGGCTTCGCCCTGTTCCTCCCGCTGGTGGGCGAGGCCCCGCACACCGAGGTGCTGGGGCTGTCGCTGTCGGAGCCGGGCCTGTGGGCCGCCTGGAACATCCTGGTCAAGGGCACGCTCGGCGTGGCGGCTACGACGCTGCTGGCCACCACGACTTCGGTGCCCGAGCTGCTGTGCGGGCTGGACCGGTTGCGGGTGCCCCGGGCGTTCACCGCCATCGCCGGGTTCATGGTCCGCTACGCCGAGGTCATCACCGGCGAGGTCCGGCGCATGCGCATCGCCCGGCAGTCCCGCGGCTACGACGGCCGCTGGGTGTGGCAGGGCCGGGCCGTGGCGGCCTCCGCAGGCACGCTGTTCATCCGGGCCTTCGAGCGAGGCGAGCGCATCCACGTGGCCATGCTGTCGCGGGGCTTCACCGGCGAGCTGCCGGCCGCCGCCCGGGACCAGGCCGGGCGCCGGGAGTGGGCCCAGGCCTGCATCGTGCCCCTGGTGGCGGCAGTCGCCGCCGCGACCGCGCTGGTGGCGGCATGAACGACGCCGCCGCGGTCCACGTCCACGGGCTGGCCTACAGCTACCCGGACGGCTCGCACGCCCTCCGGGGCGTCGACCTCGACATCACCGCGGGGGAGCGGGTCGCGGTGCTCGGCCCCAACGGGGCGGGCAAGACCACGCTGATCCTGCACCTCAACGGCATCCTGCTGCCTCAGGCCGGCGAGGTCGCCATCGGCGGGATGCCGGTGACCAAGGCCAACTTCAAGGAGGTCCGCCGCCGCGTCGGCGTGGTCTTCCAGGACCCCGACGACCAGCTGTTCATGCCGACCGTGCGGGACGACGTGGCCTTCGGTCCGGCCAACCTCGGCCTGCCCGGCGACGCGGTCGAGGCCCGGGTGCACGCCGCTCTGGACGCGGTGGGCATGGACGGGGCCGGGCGCCGGCCGCCCCACCACCTCAGCTTCGGGCAGCGCCGCCGGGTGGCACTGGCCACGGTGCTGGCCATGGACCCCCAGATCCTGGTGCTGGACGAGCCCACCTCCAACCTGGACCCGGCCGCCCGGCGCGACCTGGCCGACATCCTCGTCACCCTGCCGGTGACGGCCGTCATCGTGACCCACGACCTGCCCTACGCCCTGGAGCTGTGTCCCCGCTCGGTCATCCTCAACGACGGCGCGATCGTGGCCGACGGCCCCACGGCCGACCTCCTGGGCGACGCCGAGCTCATGGCGGCCAACCGCCTGGAGCTGCCGTTCGGCTTCGACCCCCGCCGGACCTGAGCGGCCCTAGAGCTGGATGCCGGGGCGGTCCCGCTCGATGGTGAAGGTGCGGGCGGTGCTGACCCCGGTCGTGCGCACCGTTGCATCGTCGATCACCCGCGCCACCACCTGGGTCTCGCCCGGCGTGATGTCGAGGACCGTGTAGCCCCGCCGGCCGGCGTCGGCATAGTGGATGTCGGGGTTCTCCCGCAGCAGGGTCTCGATCTGGCTCGCGGGCCGGCCCTGCGAGGTGATGGAGGTGCCGCACACCTCGGCGGCGACGACGGGGCTGTCCTCGTTGCCGGCGTCCTGGCGCAGGTCGCACGCGAAGGTGGCGTGGGCATCGCCGGAGATGACCACGCAGCTGCGGGCATCCCGGTCGCGCAGGCCGGTGAGCAGCCGGGTGCGGGCCGCGGGATAGCCGTCCCACGCGTCGGTCCAGAACTGCTCCTCGCCGCCGAGGCGGGGATCGGCGCGGGCCATGAGCGTGGCCTGGGCCAGCACGTTCCAGCGCTCGGCCGCGCCGCGAACGCCGTCGTCGAGCCACTGCTCCTGGTGGGTGCTGAGCATGGTGCGCTCGGGGTCGAACAGCTCTCGGCAGTCCTCACCCACGACGTTGGCTCCGCCCCGACCCGGCCGGGGGCAGGCCTGCGGGGTGCGGTACTGGCGGCCGTCGAGCAGGTGGATGCGGGCCAGCCGCCCGAAGTCGTAGCGCGAGTAGATCCGGGCGTCGGGACCGCGCGGCCGGGCGCTCTCCGGCAAGGGCATGTGCTCGAAGTAGGCCTGGTAGCCCGCGGCCCGGCGAGCGAGGAACTGGGGGTCGAGATCCTCCGAGCGCGAGTCCGCGTAGTCGTTGTCGACCTCGTGGTCGTCCCAGACGACCAGCCACGGCACCTGCGCGTGCAGGGCCTGGAGGTCCGGGTCGGTCTTGTACTGGGCGTGGCGGTTGCGATAGTCGGTCAGGGTGCGGGGCTCGCCGCCCGCGTGGCGGCGCACCAGGTTCACGCCCCACGACGACTCGTAGATGTAGTCGCCGAGGAAGACCATGAAGTCGACGTCCTCCTCCAGGATGTGGCGGTGGGCCGCGTAGTAGCCCTGCTCGAACTGCTGGCACGAGCCGTAGGCCAGCCGGAGCCGGGCCGGGTTGGAGCCGCTCGCCGGCAGCGTGCGGGTTCGCCCCACCGGGCTGACGTCGTCGCCGGCCGTGAAGCGGTACCAGTGCCAGCGGTTCGCCTGCAGCCCGTTCACCGGGACGTGGACGGCATGGCCCTGCCCGGCCAGCGTGTCGACCGTGCCCTGCCGCACCACCCGGCGGAAGGCGTCGTCGGTGGCCACCTCCCACCGCACCACCACGGACTCCTCGCGCACGCCGCCCCCGGCCAGTGGCTCCGGGGCGAGCCGGGTCCACAGCACGACGCTCTCGGGCGTCGGGGCGCCCGACGCCACCCCGAGCGTGAAGGGGTAGCTGGTGAACCGCGGCCGGGCAGTGGCGACGGCGCTGCTCGGCGGCCGCCACGCGTCGGCCTCGCTGGCCCAGTGTGCGTCCCGCAAAGTGGGTTCCCCCGTCCACCGTTCGAGGCCCGGCTGTCGACGGCTCGTTATGCTACCGCCCGACCCATCCAGGACGGGGGCGGGACATGGCACTGGTCGTGGACGGCAACATCGCGGCGATGGCGCGTGGGCGCGAGCACACCGTCGCTCCGGGCACGGTGTGGATCGGCGACGACGGCCTCGTCGAGAAGGTCACCACCAAAGGCCAGAAGGCGCCGGCCGGCTTCGACGCCGCGCCGCGGGTGGACGTCGGTGACGCAGTCGTCTACCCGGGCCTGATCGACCTTCACTCGCACATCGGCTTCAACGCGCAGCCGCTGTGGGTCGACCCCAAGCGGGCGGCCAGGGGGGTGCCGTGGGAGCACCATGATCAGTGGCCCGGAGCCGACACCTATCCCGAGCAGATCCCGTGGCCGGCCTGGACGCTGATCAACGGCGCTCCCGAGTCCACCCTCGCCTACATCCAGGTCCGGGCGCTGGCGGGAGGCACCACCGCCATCCAGGGCTGGCCGGGCCAGAGCCGCGCCGCGGCCAACGCGCTGGTCCGCAGCGTGGACAACGACCAGGTGGGCCCGCTGGCGGATCCTGTCCGCGTCTCGACGCTCACCGATACCCGCGAGCTGGACAAGCGGGTGCTCGACCTGCGCGCCGGGCGCGTCCTGATCCGCCACTGCGGCGAAGGCCGGCCGTCCCCGGCCATGCGCGGCGAGTTCGAGGACCTGCGCACCGCTCCCGACGCGGCCCTGAAGGCGGGCGCGGAGCCGACCGGCTGCATCGACCAGCGGCTGGTGGTGGTGCACGGCTGCGGCCTCGACCGGGAGGACTTCCGGCGCTGGCGGTCCATCGTGCAGCCCGCGCCGCGGGACACGACCGGCGCGGTGGTGTGGTCGCCGTTCTCCAACCTGTGGCTCTACGGGATCACGCTCGACGTCCCCGCGGTGCAGGGCGAGCGGCTGGGGGTGTGCCTGGGCACCGACTGGGGCCCGTCGGGCACCAAGAACCTGCTGGGCGAGCTGAAGGTCGCCCGCCTGCACGC
>Ga0209814_10000137_pt1 | contig 20252 bp, 20 predicted proteins | sample SoiMetdeltSBSDD1_FD_187597 | JGI IMG/M metagenome (GOLD analysis project Ga0209814, IMG submission 187597) | Bulk soil microbial communities from a Populus tree surrounding site in Tennessee, USA - Soil MetaG P. deltoides SBSDD1 (SPAdes) (version 2) | ecosystem: Environmental > Terrestrial >... | reverse complement strand
CGCGACGATCCAGCCGACGTCGCCCACCGTAGACAGATCGATGGACAGGCCGAAGACGAAGAAGAAGAGGGCCGCGAAGACATCGCGGAAGCTGAAGAAGCGCTCCTCGATCTGCTCCCGGACCGACGTCTCCGAGAGCACGATGCCGGCCATCAGGGCGCCGATCGCCTCCGACAGTCCGAGCTCGTCCGCGATCGCCGCCGTCCCGACGAGGAATGCAAAGACGGCGAGCAGGAAGAACTCCAGCGGCAGCCTGTCGAGGAACCGGTCGAGTGGCCCTGCGAGCCAGCGCGAGGCCGCGAGGCCTGCGGTGACGAAGGTGAGCGCCTTCGCGACGAGGACGACCGTGTCGGACACCTCGCCGCCGCCCGCCGCCGCGAACCCGAGCAGGAAGGCGATGACGAGGTCCTCGAAGACGAGGATGGCGAGCACGAGGTCGGTCTCGTCGTCGCCGAGGCGGCGAAAGTCGATCAGCCCCTTGACCGCGATCGCGCTCGACGAGACGTAGATGCAGGCGGCGAGGATCAACGCCGCGGAGGTCATGCCGAAGGCGACGACCCCGACGAGCAGGCCGAGACCGAGGTTCGCGACGAGATCGATCGTCCCCCCCAGGCCCACGTGGCGGCCGGTCCGGAGCAGCCGCGCCAGGCTGAACTCGAGGCCGAGGAAGAAGAGGAGGAACACGAGTCCGAGCCCGGCGACGAACTCGGTGACCTCGGACGGGCTGATCAGGTAGAGCTCGGTCGGCTCGTTCGGCCCGAGCAGGAGGCCGGCCAGGAGGTACGCGGGGATCGCGGACAGGCCGAAACGGCGGGCGACGAGCCCGAGGGCGGCCAGGACCGCGACGGTGAGCGCGAGCTCGCCGAGCGTCATGCGGCGATTCTCTCTGCGCGGCCGGCCGCGCGCGCCGGTTCAGGCGGCGAGCGCGTCGGCGAGGGACGCGGGGAACCGCGCGAGCACCCACTTCGCGTCGAGCGGGGCGAGTCGGAAGTCGCGGCCGTTGACGAGCGCGTAGTCGCCCGTGCGCGGGTCCATCGGGAGCCGCGACTCGACCGGGTACCAGCGGTTGTGGCGCTCGATGAGGTCGTTGATCTCGCCGAGATCCACGCGGCCGGCCTCGGTCGTCCACTCCTCCGCAAAGCTTCCCCCGTCCCGGCCATGGGCGGCTGCGAGGGAGCGCCAGCGCTCGCCCAGGGCCTCCTCGAGCGCCTCCTTCCGCTGCTCGATCGTGCGGAGCCGGAGCATGTAGTGGAGCGGGCCGCGCGCAGCGGCGAGGTACGCGTCCGCCCTGGGCGAGAAGTTGCGGAGGCGGAGCCCGAGAGGCTTGCCACGCGACGGGTTCGCGCGCAGGTCCTCCTCGAGCGCCGCCCGCTCGCGCCGGTCCTTCGGCGTCTCCGGGAGCACGATCCCCTGGCGGAGGATCGCGTCGCGCTCGGCCTGCTCCATGCCTCCATTGAACCGCAGAACGCGCCCGTCGGTACCCGAGCGTGCGGTCAGCGGCCGAGCAATCGGTCGAGCCAGGATGCCGGCCGCTCGTCCTCCGCGGGCTCCGGCTCGGGCGCAGGCTCCGCGACCTGCTCCGGCTCGAGAGCGGGCCCGGGCGCCGGCTCCGCGGCCAGCTCGGCTTCAGGCACGAACTCCGACTCCGGGGGCTCCGGCGGGTCGTCGACGCTCATCAGCTCCTGGCCTCCGCGGCGCTCGGCGAGCCGTTCGAAATCGCCGCGGATGGCGGACCGCATGTCGTCGAGGTGGCTTTCCTCCCTCACGCGCCTCCGGTTCCCGCCACGCGCGGCGAGTCCTCCCCCACGCTCGGTCAGCGCGGCGTCGCGAACTCGGTGATCCAGAGTGCGCCGTCGCCCTCCGTGCGCATGCCCGGAGCCCGGACGAGCGCTGCGCCGAGGTGACGGAATCCCGGGCGCAGGATGTTCGCCCGGTGCGGCGGGGATTGGAGCCACGCCGCGACGGCCTCACGCGGACTGACGTGACCCCAGGTGCCGAGGAAGAGGTTCTCGCCCATCGTCGCGTACCGGTACCCGACGGCGCGGAGCGCGGCCCGGGGATCCGTGCCGCACGGCGTGTGCGAGAACTGCCTGCACGCGGCGACCTTGCGCCCCTTGAGCGTCGCCGCCCGGCCGAGGACCACCGGACGGCCGAGGCGCTTCAGCCGTGCCTGGGCGCGAGCCCAGTTCAGCAGGCAGCCGACCGCACGCTCCTGCACTGCTGGAGCAGCGGACGCGTCGGTCGAGCCGGGGCACGCCGCTGCCGGCGCCACGTACGACGCCCACGAGCGCGCCGCGCCGTCGGCTCTTCCCGCCACGAGAAACGCCACCGACGCCGTCGCCACGAGCGCCGCGAGGGCGAGGCGAGGGGTTGCTGCGGGAGGCGCAGGGGTCACGTAGCTGACCGTAGGCTCCTCGGCTGCGGAGAACTCTGCCCTGATCGGGGGAGACGGCTCCCTCGAGTCAGTGACCCTGCCCCTCGTCAGGCTCACCCGGAGGACTCTAAACGTTCCCCGGGATGGTGAGTGCGCCAGGTGGCGGCAGCGAGCGCTCCCAGCGCGAGCGTCGGCAGCACGGTGAGCGCTCGATACAGGAGCGTCGCGGCGACCGCGTCAGCGTTCGAGGCGCCGAAGGCGACGAGCGCACCGGTCAGCCCCAGCTCGACGAAGCCGAGGCCGGCGGGCGTGAGCGGGATGACGCCGAGGATGCGGATCAGCGACCACGCAGCGAAGGCCTCGATCGCCGAGACCTCCTCCGCGGAGATGTCGACCGCCCGGAGGCAGGCGAGGAGCACGAGGAACACGGTCAGGTGCCCGGCGAGCGTGGCGAGCGTGATGACGTGCCAGCGACGACGCAGGAGGTCGAGGGCGCTCGCGCGGAAAGCCACGAGGTCCTCACCGCCCCAGGAGGCCGGCTTCCCCCGGAACGCCCCCTTCACCCGGCTGACGAGCCGGGCCGCGAGGTCGCCGATCCGCCGGGCTCGCCGCGGCGCCGAGAGCGCGAGCGCGAAGCCGAGGATGACGACCGCGAGCACGGCCACGCCGACGACCGCCGCGGTGCGCAGCGCCGGGTGGTCCTCGTCGATGGACGTGAGGAGCGCGAGCGCGACGATGGGGAAGGCGAGATTCGCGAGCTGGTTCCAGACACCGGCGACGCCGACGGCCAGTCCGACCTCGCTGCGGCCGAAGCCCCACGAGCGGAGCATCGAGTAGGAACCGGCGATACCCACCGCGGCGCCGGCCGGAGACACGATCGAGAGCGCGGTCGATGCCTGCGTCATGACCAGCGCCTGCCGGTAGCCGAGGCCCGGGAGGGCCGCCATCCACGGCGGCGCGAACGTGGCGAGATTGAGAATGGTGACGCCCGCGAGCAGCAGTCCCTCCTCCCAGCCGAGCTCGCGGATCACCTCCCATACGTCCCGGTAGGTCGCGATGCGCGGGAGCACGAACACGAAGACGGCGACCACGATCACGACGGCCGCGGTTCCGCCCAGCAGGCGCCTCCCCGTCCTCCCGAAGCGCCGTCCAGGGACGGCGGTATCGTCCGGCATCCGCGGGAACCTACCGCGCCTCGGCACGTCGACGGAGGCGAGCGAAAGGAGCTCCACGATGAAGGAACGCAGGCGTCTGACGATCACGCCGGCCACCGCGATCGCCCTGGTGGCCCTGTTCTTCGCCCTCGGCGGCTCGGCGTTCGCCGTCGGCGAGCGCGTTCAGGCCTCGACGGTCGCGCAGCAGCGGTGCGCGAACGGCGCCGTGCGCGGCGTCGCCGTCGTCACCGGCAACGCGAGCGCCGGGATCGCGAACGTGCCCGACCAGTTCACCCCCGCCGCCAATCTCTTCTCCCGGAAGTTCAACTGCGCGCGCAAGGCGGTGCAGGTGCGCCGGACCGCGATCGGCACCTTCGAGGTCCGGTTCGTCGGCAACGCCGCCTCCAGCGGCGTCGGCACCGGGATCGGAGACGCCTACGCGAACGTCGAGTCGCTCGGCTCCGGCACGTTCCGGGTTCGCGTGCACCCGGCGGGCCGCGACGACCTCGCCGACCTGGGCTTCACGATCGTGGTCGTCTGACCGAGCTCAGGGGAGCCGGGGCGAGAGAACCGCGGAGGCGACGCCGGCAGCGAGGAGCAGGAGCGCGGCCGCGGCGACGAGCAGGAACGTCACCTCGCTCTCGCCCGGCTCGCGCCCGAGCTTCGAGCCGAGGTTCGCGTACGCGCTCTCCAGCGCCTCGGCCGTCCGTGCCTCGGTGAACTCGCCGCCCGTCGTCTCCGCGATCTGGCGCAGCGTCTCGGGGTCCGGCGGCACCGGGATGGACTGGTTGCCGCCTCCGAAGCCGAAGGGGCCGCGGTCGATGACGCCCTCGGGCGTCCCCAGCGCCACCGTGTACACGGGGTAGCGGGCGTCCTTCGCGAGGGCCGCTCCCTCGAGCGGCTGCAGGATCCCACGGGTCTGCGCGCCGTCGGAGAGGAAGAGGATCGAGACGGGCCCCTGCTCCTCCTCGTCGCCCTCGTCCGCGGCCTGGGCGAGCGTCCGAGTCGGCTCTGCTGCCGGCCGGTGGACGATCTCCTTGCCCTGGGACGGCTCCGAGTCCTCGACCTGCTTGCCGAGCTCGACGGCGGTCTGCAGCGCGTCCCCGATCGCAGTCCCGCCGAAGACGAGGAACGAGTCGATCTCGTCCACCGCGGTGCGCACGAGGTCGTGATCCCGCGTCGGCGGGGTCGCGACCTGGGCCTCGCCCGCGAAGACGACGAGGCCGACCTGCAGCTTGTCCGGCACCTGGTCGAGGAACGTGCGTGCCGCCTCTTGCGCCGCCGCGAGCCGCGTCGGCGGGACGTCCTCGGCCTGCATCGACCGCGACGTGTCCATGACGAGGACGACCGTCGCGCGCTCCTTCAGGAACGTGCGCTCGACCTGGGGTCGCGCGAGCGCCACGAGGAGGCTCGCGAGCGCGAGCGCGAAGAGCGCGGGCGGGACGACGCGGAGCCACGACCGGCCCGAGACGACCGTTGCGAGGACCTCGACGTTCGTGAACTTCACGGCGTACCGCATCCGGCGCTGCTCGGCGAGAAGCCAGAGGCCGATCGCCAGTCCCAGCAGCGGGAGCGCGAGCAGGAGCCACGGGCTCTGGAAGCTCATCTGACGGCTCCTGCGAGCTGGTCGTCGCTCACGAGACCCTCGCGCAGACGGCCTGGACCTGGACCACGGCGCGGACGCCGCCGAGCTCGGCGTCGCCGCGCACCCGCACCTGCACGCGCCCGTTCCGCACGGCGAGCGTGCCGTCGACGCTCGCCACGACGGAGGCCTCCGGGGGCCGCCTGGTGAAGAAGCCGAATGCGCGCTCGGCGCCGACCAGCCGCTCGCCGCCGCGGCAGCCCTGGACGACGGTCGCGGTACCCGGTCTCACGCGGACGGTCTTCACTCTCCGGACCGTGGGCTCGCCGGGCGGGAAGGCAGTGACGGACGTCGGGACCCGGCCACCCCCGCCCGAGGCCGGGATGCAGCCGACGCGGGGGCGGAACGTCGCGTGCGATGCGGAGCCGCCGACGTAGGAGGCGACGAACACGACGGAGCGCGACGTCGAGATCCCCGGATTGACCGGGCTTCCCAGCTTGCCCCGGAAGCCGACCTCGACCGCACGTCGCGAGAGCTCCGCGTCCAGCCCGCCCGCGACGTGGGCGCGCGGGCACGTGAGCTGGTACTCGACCTCGCGCCGCGGCGTCGTCGTCGCGGTCGGGACGACGACCCACGGCCCTGCGATCGGGATGCAGACCATGAGCCCGCGGCACTCGTTCGTCGCCCCTGCCGGCGCGGCCGCCGCCAGCGCCGCCGCCAGCGTCGCGAGCACCGCGCCGAGCCGAAGGGCCGCGCTCACGCCACCCTCCGGAAGAGAAACGCAGAGAGCACGCCGCCTACGAGCAGGAACGCGGCGGCGGCGCCGGAGAAGACATCCGTGATCTCGCGCTGCTCCTCCATCTTTCCGAGGCGCGACCCGAGCTGCTCGTACACCGCGCGGAGCTGCTCCGCGTCGACGGCGGCGAAGTACTCGCCCCCGGTCCCGGCCGCGATCTGCTCGAGCGTCTGCGGGCTCGGCGGGACCTGGATGACCCGCCGGAAGCCGCCGGGAAGCTGCTCCTCGACGACCCCCTCCGGCGTCCCGACGAGCACCGTGTACACGGGGACGTTCCGCTTCCTCGCCTCCTGGATCGCCGCGGCGGGCTGGACGAGCCCACCGTCCTGCGTCCCGTCAGAGATGAGCAGGATCGACCGCGGGACCGCCTCAGCGATCTCCTGCTCGCGCTCTCCGAGCTCGGCCGCGAGCGCAACCGCGTCGCCGATCGCCGTGCCCTCACCCGGCTGGAGCGAGTCGAGCGCCGCATTGACGAGCGCGCGGTCGCTCGTGGGAGGAACTCCGGCCGCCGCACGCGTCGCGAACGACACGACGCCGACGCGGTACGCCTCGGGGACGTCCGCGAGGAACGCCTTGGCCGCGCCGCGCGCCGCGTCGAGCCGCGTCGGCTGGACGTCCTTCGCCTTCATCGAGCGCGAGACGTCCATCGCCAGGACGACGGTGGCCTCCTCGCGGGGCACGGTGACGATCGCGTGCGGCCGTGCGACGCCGAAGATCATCATTCCCAGCCCGACGAGGAGCACGCCGAGCGGGAGATAGCGCAGCCTCCCGGGCTCACGGTCGATCACGTTCGGGAGGAGATCCGGGTTCCCGAACCGCGCCTGCGACGCGACGCGCCGCCGCTCGTACCAGAGGTAGACGACGACGAGCAGCGGCAGGGCAGCGAGCGCCAGCAGCGCGATCGGCCACTCGAAGCTCACGCGCGGCTCCTGCGGAGGAAGCTGACGAGCGGGCGCAGCCAGTCGCCGGCGGTGGAGAGGACGACGTGCCGGACGCCGGCCGAGGAGAAGGCCTCGGCGACGTGCGCACGCTCGGCGGCGGCCGCCGCCGCGAACCGCTGCCGCAGCTTGCTGCTCCGCGTGTCGACCCGCAGCTGACGGCCGGTCTCCGGGTCGACGAGCCACAGGAGGCCGACGTTCGAGAGCTCCTGCTCGCGTGGGTCGCGAACCTCGACCGCGACGACGTCGTGCCGTCCGGCGAGGTCGAGCAGCGGGCGCCGCCAGTCCCGCGGGCCGCGGAAGTCGGAGACGACGACGGCGAGGGACTTCTGTCGCGCGAGGCCGCCGGCGCGGTCGAGCGCCTCGCCGAGCGAGGCCGCGCCGGTGCCCGGCCCACCGCTCTCCTCGTCCCGCACCGCGTTCAGGAGCCCGAGCAGCGCCACGCGTCCCTGCCGCGGCGGGATCGCGTAGGTGCTCTCGTCCCCGAACGTCACGATTCCCAGCCGGTTTCCGCGCCGCGTCGCCAGATGGCCGATCGCGATCGCGACACCCTCCGCGACGTCCGCCTTGCGACGGTCGGCGGTGCCGAACTGCATCGAGGGGGTCGTGTCCAGCACGAGCCAGGTGACGAGGACGCGCTCGGCGAGATCGACGCGCACGTGCGGCTCGCCCGTCCTGGCGGTCACGTTCCAGTCGATCCGGCGCACGTCGTCTCCCGGTGCGTACGGGCGGATCATCGCCAGCTCGGAGCCCGCGCCCAGCAAGGTCGAGCGGAAGTCGCCGGCGAGCAGCCCCTCCATGCGCTTCCCGATCGTGACGTCGAGCGCCCGCAGCAGCCCCTCGGGCATCGCCCCGGGGCCGGGGCGCTCGGAGGTCGGGCGCGAGAGGAGCGTCGCCGCCGACGTCATCCGGTCACGCGGCGGTCATGTGCTGGAGGTCGAGCTGCGGCGTCGGCACCGCGGCGAGCACCTGGTCCAGAATCGAGTCCGGGGACACCTCTTCCGCGAGTGCCTGGTAGGAGAGCACGAGCCGGTGTCGGAGCGCGTCCCGGACGAGCGCCTGCAGATCGTCGACGACCGCGTACTCCCGTCCCCGGATCAGCGCGAGCGCCCTCGCGCCCTGCACGAGGCTGATCGGCCCGCGCGGGCTCGCTCCGTAGGAGATGTACTTCGCGAGATCGGGCAGGCCGTGGGCGGCCGGCTCCCGCGTGGCGGTCGCGATGTCGACCGCATAGCTGACGAGAGCCGGATCGACGTAGATGTCGAAGACCGCGCGCTGGAGCGCCGTCAAATCGTCGAGCGAGAGCACCTGCCGCAGCTCCGGCGCTTCGACGAGCTGGCGCTGCACGACGGTCAGCTCCTCGTCGTGCTGCGGGTAGCCGATGACCACCTTGAGCATGAAGCGGTCGATCTGGGCCTCGGGCAGCGGGTACGTGCCCTCCGACTCGATCGGGTTCTGGGTCGCCATCACGAGGAAAGGCTCCGGCACCGGGTGCGTGTCGTGCCCGATCGTGACCTGGCGCTCCTGCATGACCTCGAGCAGCGCCGACTGCACCTTCGCCGGGGCGCGGTTGATCTCGTCCGCGAGCAGGAAGTTGCAGAACACGGGGCCGAGCTCGGTGTCGAACGTGCCTTCGCCGGCCCGGTAGATCCGCGTCCCCACGAGGTCCGAGGGCACGAGGTCGGGCGTGAACTGCACGCGCGCGAAGGTTCCGCCGAGGACGCCTGCGGCCGTCTTGATCGTCAGCGTCTTCGCGAGCCCCGGCACGCCCTCGATCAGGAGGTGGCCCTGTGCCAGCAGGCACACGAGCACGCGCTCGAGCATCGCGTCCTGCCCCGCGATCACGCGGCGGATCTCGAAGAGCGCCTGCTCCACCTCGACCCGCGCAGCCTCCGGCGTCGGATCGGACGTCTGCTCGCTCACGTGCGTCCCCCTTCTCTCGGGTGTCAAGGGCTATACGAAAGCAGCGGACCCTAAGTTTTAGGTGAAAGCGCCGCGGCTGGCGAAACGCGTCGTGTCTAGCCGCGCACGACGCCCATCGTGATCGCGCCGACGTAGCCGGTCCCGCGCCTCGTGAGCCGCAGGGTCGAGCGCCGCCCGCCGTTCCGGTAGATGCTGTCGCCGGCGTTCCTCGGGTCCCGGTTCGGACGGCGGCGGTACGGCGTGCGGCGGTAGACGGTGTCGGTCACCGAGTCGGGGAAGTAGAGCTGGCCCGTGTGGACGACGTTCGACCCGAGCGAGACCTTGACGTGCACGTGCACGGTGCGGCCCGGGTACCACCCGGGGTAGATCGTCTCGAACACGGCGAGCCCCTTCGCGTTCGTCCGCTGGATGCCGCGCAGGAAGCTCCTCGTGTTCCCCTGCACCCCGGAGTAGATGCCCGCCGCGTCGCAGTGCCAGACGTCGACCATCGCCCCGCGCAGCGGGCGGCAGGTCGAGGCGTCGACGACCGTCAGCCGGAGCGCGAGCGGGACGCCCGCCTTGCCCTCGGTGATGTCGCGGCGGACGTTCTGATCCTCGACGAAGTACGGGCCCTCGGTCTGCTCGGGGGCGAGGACGCACGACACCGCGCCCGAGGCGACGCCCGCGGGCCCAGCGCTCGCGGAGTCGGCGACCTTCCAGGCTCCTGCGCTCGCGGCACCGGCGAGCAGCCCGCCGAGCCTGAGCAGGGAATCGCGTCTGCTGATGCGTGCGTCGTCCATCGGGCGAGGGTAGCCGTCGAGTGTGAGAAGCCTCTGAGAGTACGATCGCCGCATGCCGGGCTCGGCGGCGATCGAGGCGTTCCGGCTCTCGAAGACGTACGGGCGCGAGGTACGTGCGCTCGTCGACCTCGACCTCCGCGTCGAGCGGGGCGAGGTCTTCGGCTACCTCGGCCCGAACGGCGCCGGGAAGTCGACCACGATCCGCCTGCTCCTCGGGCTCATCCGGCCCACCTCCGGCCGGGCGTCGCTGCACGGCCTCGACACCGTCGCCGAGGGAGTCGCCTCTCGGCGGTCGACCGGGTACCTGCCGGGCGACCTGCGCCTGGCCGACCGGCTCACCGGCAGCGAGCAGCTCGACTCGCTCGCACGCCTCCGCGGCACGGTCGACGAGAGGCTTCGCGAGGAGCTCTGCGAGCGCCTCGGCGTCGTCCTCGACCGCCCGATCCGGCAGCTGTCCAGGGGCAACCGCCAGAAGCTCGGGATCGTGCAGGCGTTCATGCATCGGCCTGACCTCGTCGTGCTGGACGAGCCGACCGCCGGGCTGGATCCGCTCCTGCAGGCGGAGGTGCGCGCCCTCCTGCGCCAGACGGCGGCGGACGGGCGCACGGTCTTCCTCTCGTCGCACTCGCTCGACGAGGTCCAGCACGTCGCCGACCGCGTCGGGATCATCCGCTCCGGCCGGCTCGTGGACGTGGACTCGGTGGAGAGCCTGCGCGAGCGCTCGCTCCGGCACGTCACGCTCACGTTCGACGGGCCGGTGGACGTCTCCGAGCTCGCCGTGCTGGACGGCGTGCGCATCGCGGCCGTCGACGGCCCGCACGTTCGGCTCTCCGCCCCCGAGACGGCGATGGACGCGCTCGTGAAGGCGGCGGCCCGGCACCGCGTCGTCGACCTCGTCTCGCAGCCCGCCGACCTCGAGGAGATCTTCCTCGAGCTCTACCGCGAGCCCGGCGATGGCAGCTGAGCTGGCGCGCCGTGGCCTGCGCGACCACCGGCGCGCGCTCGTCGGCTGGTGCCTGGGCGTCGCGGCGTACGTGGGGATGATCGCGGCGATCTTCCCGTCCATCGAGAGCTCGCCCCAGCTCGACGAGCTCATCGCGAGCTATCCGGACGTCCTCAAGTCGCTCTTCGGCCTGGAGAGCGGGGCAAGCCTCACCTCGGGGCCGGGCTACCTCGACGCCGAGCTCTTCAGCCTCATGCTCCCGCTCCTCGTGCTCGTGCTCGCGATCGGCTCCGGCGCGCGCGCCGTCGCCGGTGAGGAGGATGCGGGTCGGCTCGAGCTCGTCCTCTCCTATCCCCTGCGCCGACGAGACGCCGTGCTGGCGAAGGGCGCCGCCGTCGCGGTCGAGGTCCTCGTCGTCTGCGCCGTGGCGGGGCTCGTGCTGCTCGCGTTCGACCCGCTCCTCGGCCTCGACCTCTCGATCTCGCGCGTGCTCGAGGCGCTGGCGTCGCTCGTCGCGCTCGGCCTGCTCCACGGCTGGCTCGCCCTCGGGCTCGGGGCGACGGTTCCGAGCCGGGCGCTCGCGATCGGGGTGCCGGCGGGTCTGGCCGCGGGCGCGTACCTCGTCAACGGCCTCCACGGGCTTGCCGGGTGGCTCGACCCGTTCCGGTTCCTCTCTTCGTTCTGGCTCGTCGGCTCCTCGCCGCTCGGTGGAGGGGTCGACCTCGTCGGCGTGCTCGTCGTGCTCGCTGCCGCGCTGGTGGTGCTCGTCGCCGGGTCGCTGCTGATCGAGCGGCGGGACCTCGAGACGCCCTGAGTCAGAGCGCGTCGAGTCGCGCGACCGCCTTCACGACGCCGCCCGCGACGAAGCCGACGACGCACGTGTCGCCGTCCGCATGCAGGGCCAGCTCGACCTGCTCGCCGAGATCGAGCGGGTGGCGGTAGTCGAGGCGCGCGCGCACGGGGCTCCGCAGGTCCGGCGGGCGTCCCTGGAGGCAGTGCTCGACTGCGCTCCAGTACGCGGCGTTGTTCACGTGGCCCATCAGATCGACGTCGGTGACGCGCAGTGGCCAGGGCATGCGCGGCGAGCCCTCCGGCGGGCCGGGGAGCGTGAGCCGCGTCGAGGCGCTCCTTCCCTGCGCGGCCTCCGCGTAGTCGTCGAAGCCGCTCCCGATGCGCGCAGGCCGCGCATCGCCGTCGAGGTGGATCCAGGTGCTGTCGACCTCGATCGAGCCGCCGCGGTCGCCGATGAGCGACCACCGCCGCGATGCGGCGAGGGCCGACAGCCCACTCCCCCAGGTGAGGATCCGGACCTCGCGGCCGTCGAGGAACGGCGCGAGGACGTCGATGCGGACCGAGCGCAGGACCCACAGGTGGTCGGGCGCGCCCCAGTCGGTCTCCTCCACGTCGTCCGTCGCCGCGTCCTGGAGGTAGCGGGCCACGGCGTCGAGGCGCAGCCTGCCCGTCGCGTCGGTGTCCGACAGGCGCACGCGGTAGGCCGTGCGGAAGACCCTGCCGGTCGGCGGAACGGGGACGAGCGGCTCCAGCGCGGCTCCTCTCTCGGGGGGACGCCTCTCTCTCGGAGGGCACGTCAGCGCAAGTTACAAGTTGTCACTTGAACGGCCTTCCGGGGGCGGTGTCGCTGATCGGAGCCGGAGAATCACGAGCGGCGCTGCAAGTGACAAGTTGTAACTTGCTGCCATCGCCGCTCGTGACGTGCGCGTGTCGGCGGGCCCGAGGCGCGCGTGCGGCGGCGCGCGTGCAAGCATTCGCGGCATCGACGCGCCCGCTCGTCACCGGCCGACCGACCCCGGCCGCCGGAAGGCGCGCGACAGGCGTCTCGCTGCTGGCGCGCTTCTCGTCGCGCTCGCGGCGCTCGGACTGCTCCTCGCCCTGAGGTCGTGCGACGGCGACGAGAGCCCGTCGGCGCTCGTGCCGCGCGACCCGCCGCCCGCCGGGGACGTGCTCGCCTACGACGCCTCGCGCGAGGAGGAGCTCGAGCAGCGCGCGGCCTTCGGGCTCGCCCATCCGCTGTACGCGAAGAGCCCGGGCGGCGTCTTCGCGACCGCAGAGCGCACCGACGCGTTTCGAGCGCTCGTCGAGGACGCCGTCGAGGGCAGCGGGCTCGAGGCCGACCTCGTCGAGGCGATCGTCTTCCTCGAGAGCGGCGGCCGCCCGGACGTGATCGCGGGCGACGACCCGATCGCAGCCTCCGGCCTCACGCAGATCCTCGCGGAGACCGCGCAGAACTTCCTCGGGATGGACGTCGACCTGGAGCGGAGCCGCGTGCTGACGGTCCGGATCGCCGGCGCGGAGCGCCGTGGCGACCACACTCGGGCCGAGCGCCTTCGCGCGCAGCGTCGTGCGGTCGACGATCGCTTCGAGCCGGAGGAGGCGCTCGCAGGCACGGTCCGCTACCTGGCGTCCGCGCAGGAGCGGCTGGGCCGCGAGGACCTCGCCGTCGTCTCGTACCACATGGGGATCGGGAACCTGACGAACGTGCTGCGGGCGTACACCGGGTCGGGCTCGGAGATCCCCGTTCCCGAGCTGGCCGAAGACGAGGATCTCAGCTGGGCGCGCGTCTTCTTCGACACGGCTCCCGACAACCACCCCGAGGCACGTGCGCTGCTCACCCGGCTCGGTGACGACTCGCCGACCTACTACTGGCGGGTGCTCGCGGCTCGCGAGATCATGCGGCTCTACCGCGACGACCCCGAGCGGCTCGAGCAGCTCGACCTGCTTCACGCGGCGAAGGCGAGCGCCGAGGAGGTCCTGCACCCACCCGCGGAGACGGAGCGCTTCGTCGACGACGCCGACCTCCGCCGAGCGCTGGACGACCACGTGCTGCAGGCGCTCCCGGACGACCCGGCACGCCTGGGCTTCCGCCTCGACCGGACGCTCGGCGAGCTCGCGCCGCAGCTCGGCGCGTCGCGCGAGCTCTATCGCTCGGTCCGCCCGGAGGCGCTCGCGGTGCTCGTCTACCTCGGGTCGCGCGTCCAGGCGCTGAGCGGTGCGGCGCGCCCGCTCGAGGTCACGAGCGCCGTACGCGACGACGCGTACCAGCAGCTCCTCCGCGCCGAGAACATCGAGGCGGCGCGCGGCTACTCCCTGCACACGACGGGCTATGCGTTCGACATCCGGCGCCGCTACGAGTCGGGAGCGCAGGCCCAGGCCTTCCAGTTCCTGCTCGACGACCTGACCGCTCGTGGGCTGATCGCGTGGATCCGCGAGCCTGCGGCGATCCACGTCACCGTTGCCTCGGAGGCGGAGGAGATCGTGGAGGACCTTCTCGAGCGCTCGCCCTGAAGCGCGGGCCGGTCCGGTCGGCCGGCCCGCGCTCCCGAACCCCTACACCGTGCCCGGCTCGCGTCGCCGCGTCGCAAAGGCGGCAGCCGCGATCAGCAGCCCCGCTCCCGCGAGTGCCCCGGCGACACCGACGGCCGTCGGTGCGTCGACCGTCGGGAAGTCGAAGCCCGACCCGGTGTCCGAGGACACCGGAGGCGAGCCCGTGTCGATTCCACGGCCGGTGAACGTCGCCTCGTCGTGCACGGCGGCGACATGCCCGGGCTCGATGCCGCGGGCGGCGAACGTGACCTCGTCGTGCACGGCGGCGACATGCCCGGGCTCGATGCCGCGGGCGGCGAACGTGACCTCGTCGTGCACGGCGGCAGCCGGACCCGGCTGGATGCCGCGCGCCGCGAACGTCGCCTCGTCGTGGGCGGCGGCGACATGCCCGGGCTCGATGCCGCGGGCGGTGAACGTCGCCTCGTCGTGGGCGGCGGCAGCCGGACTCGGCTGGATGCCGCGCGCCGCGAACGTCGCCTCGTCGTGCGAAGACGCGACGTACCCAGCCTCGATCCCGCGCGCCGCGAACGTCTGCTCGTCGTGCGAGGACGCCACGGAGCCGGCATCGATGCCACGCTGCGCGAACGTCTGCTCGTCGTGGGCCGCGACGACCTGCGCCGAGTCGGCGCGAGACCCGGATCCCGGATCCGGTTGTGCGTACGCCGCGCTCGTGCCCGCGACGGCCGCAGTCGCCGCGATCGAGAGCACGACCGCCTTCTCGCGGAGGCCGTGGCCCTCGACGTCGGGCCCCTCCAGCGCGGCTTCGATCTCCGCGGGCGCAAAGGAGAACCTGATCGCCTGCGTCTCGGGCGAGACGAGGACCGACTCCAGGTCTGCCCGACCCCACTCGACCCGCAACGTCCGCTTCTCGGCCTCGGTCCCGCCGTCTCGTGCTCGCAGGATCTCCAGCACGAGGTCCGCCGGCGGGTCTGCGGACAGTGCCTCCTCGATCTCGCTGCGTGAGAGCGTGGTGGTGACGGCACCGGGACGCTCGTCGAGCATCTCCGGTGTGCCGACGAGCATCGCGCTTGCGCTCGCCTCACTCATGCCCGCTCCTTCCTGACCCCAGTCGTAGGGCGTTCCAGTCACAAGACGGGAGTCGCGCCCCCGTTCTTCCCTCCTCGTGGCACGTGCTTCGACGCTCGTGCCGAGTGTCTCATGTCCGGGCGGCGCAGCCAAGGGCTCGGGTGGAGCAGCATGCGTGGCGCGGGAAGCCGCGCCACGCGTCGCCACGGTGCGTCAGTTCGGCTGCGGGACGACCCGGATGTAGGGCTTCGGCTCCTGCCAGCCGTCCGGCCAGATCTCCTTCGCCTCGTCGTTCGAGACGGAGCCGGCGATGATCACGTCGTCGCCGCGCTGCCAGTTCACGGGCGTCGACACCTTGTGCTTCGCGGTGAGCTGGAGCGAGTCGATCACGCGCAGCACCTCGTCGAAGTTGCGGCCGGTCGTCATCGGGTAGACGAGGACCAGCTTCACCTTCTTGTCAGGGCCGACGACGAAGACGTTGCGGACCGTCTGGTTGTCCGCCGCCGTGCGATCGGCCGCCTCGCCGCCGACCTCGGCCGGGAGCATCCCGTACGCCTTCGAGATCGCGAAGTCGGCGTCGCCGATGATCGGGTAGTTGGGCGCCGCGCCCTGCGTCTCCTCGATGTCCTTGACCCAGCCCTCGTGGTCGCCGGTCGAGTCGACCGACAGGCCGATGATCTTGACGTTGCGCCGGTCGAACTCGGGCTTGATCTTCGCCATGTAACCGAGCTCGGTCGTGCACACCGGGGTGTAGTCCTTCGGGTGCGAGAAGAGCACGGCCCACGAGTCGCCGATCCAGTCGTGGAAGTCGATCGTGCCCTCCGTCGTCTCTGCCCGGAAGTCCGGGGCCGTGTCGCCGATGCGTAGCGCCATCCTGTTCCTCCCTCGTCGAACGCCGTCTGTCCGCTGCGAGCGCGCGCGCAGCCGCGCGTGCTTCCGAGCGCCTACCTCTCAGACGAATCGATGCGTCGAATTCTTCCCGACCGCGTCAGTGACCGGTCGTGGAGAAGTGCATGTAGTCCTTCGTCGCGCCGCTCCACTCGCCGCCCCAGCCCCATCCGATCGAGCGGAAGGCCCGGACGACCGCGGCCGTCACCATGCCCTTCCGTCGCCGAGAGCGGTCGACGTACGGCGCGCTCGAAGGGTCGTGCACGCGCCCGCAGCCCACGTACGGGTTCTCGACCGGGTTCAGGTCGATTGCGTGCCCGTAGGCGTGGTTCGACCAGCTGCCGCTGCGGGAGCCTCCGGTGCAGGGCGACGGCACCGCCTCCCTGCAGACGAACGACCCGCTGACGTCACCGTCCGCCGGGTATGCCCGCCTCGGTCCGTACGCGTGCGCGAGGCGCATGTGCCGGATCGGGAAGCGGAGGTCGTAGAGCCGCCGGAACACGTTCGCGAGCGGGCGAGCGACGTCCCGGTTCACGACGAGCTGGCCGGTGTGGACCTTGCCGTCGAACCCCCAGTGGGACACGGTCAGGAGCCGGAGCTGCGACAGCGGGACGGGGCAACCCGGCTGCCAGAAGCGCGCCTCCAGGTTCGCCCTTAACGGCGGGGGCAGCGGCTTCACCGTCGACTCGTACGACTGGAGCGCGACGAGCGCGAGCGGGATGGCGAGAAGTCGGAGCACCGTCGTGGCCAGGGTGACCGCTGGCGCCGCGCCTCGTCAAGGGAAGCTCGTCCGCGAGACGTCGAGGTCGAGCCCGCCGCCGTCGCGGCACTCGGGCGAGACGACGTACTCCGCCGTGCCGACGCCGCGCAGCGCGTTCTCGGCGAGCTGCTGCCGCATCATCCGCTCCGCCGTGCGCTGTGAGAGCCCGAGCCGGCGGCCGACCTCGACGCCCGACTGCAGCGCGTAGCACTCGGCCGTCCCCTCGTCGCCGACCCCGCGGAGGTGCCACGCCTCGTGTGCGAGCACCGCGAGAGCGCGGGCGGTCCGGCTCCACGTCACCTCGTCCTCGAACGCCAGGCGATACAGGTCGAAGCAGCGCTCGGGAGTCAAGTACGCGCGATCGCCGCCGACGATCGCGACGCCGTCGGCGTGCTGGACGGCGCCGACGTAGTCGCGAGACTCGTCGCAGTAGATCGAGACCTCCTTGCCCGCGATCCTCGACGCCTCGGCGGAGAAGCGCTCGGCGGCCTTGCCGCGCGTCGGCCCGTCGAGCGAATCCCAGCCCGTGCGGCTGTCCACGAGCCAGATGGCGAGCACGAGCGCCGCGATCAGCCCCAGGCCGAGAACGAAACGGCGGACCGGAGGGAGAAAGGGATGCGGCTCGGCTGCGACCTCGAGCTCGTCGAGCAGGTTATCGTCGAGGTCGTCCCCGTCGAGCTCGTCCTCCCGCGGCTCGAAGCCGTAGCGGTCGAGGTCCACCTGCTGCGGCCGCCGGTCCGGCGCCTGCCGTGGCCCCGCGCGCAGCGCGCCGACCAGGAACTGCACCTCCAGCCCGACCGCGACGAAGAACACGAGCCAGATCGGCAGCGCCGACCGGAGCATGGACGGGCCGAGGATCCAGAGCGCGACGAGGGCGACCAACCCGATGCGAGCGAGCGTTGCGGGCCTCGGCCAGGTGAGGTCCTCCATGCCCCGACGGTAGCGTCCTGGTGCGCCACACGGTCACGACACGAGGCCGGCGACAGACGCGGACGCTGCGCCGAGGCTACGGACGCTGGAGCTCGATGCGACGCGCCCGGTCGTGGCGCACCCGCAGGGCGTAGTCGCCTCCGTCGAGCCGCTTCACGACGTAGCCCTCGGCTCCGAGGTCGTCGCGCTCGCGCAGCAGCTCTTCGCCGGCGACGACGCGACCCGGACGGTAGGGAAGCCTCAGGACCTCCACGCTTCTCTCGTCGAACGTGCGGTAGGCAAGGCCGCGGGCGCCGTAGTCGACGGCCTGGACGACCGAGCTCGAGCCGAGGAGGTGGCTCTCGCCCTTCGGAGCGAGCTCGGGCAGCGCCGCCATCGCCCAGTTGAAGCTCCGCAGGTAGTCCCCGTAGCCGTCGCTGAACCAGTACGTGTTGTGGCGCCGCTGTCCGCAGCAGGAGATCCGCCCTCCACGTGCGACGAAGTAGGTCGCGTGGTTGAGCGACCGAATCGCGAGCCGACGCGCGCGCTCGTCGCCCGTGCGCGCATGGAGCAGCGCGTTCACCGCCGCCCACCTCGACGTCGTGCTCCCGAGCCCCACCGCGGAGCAGCAGCCCGGCTTGCCCGGCGCGCGCTGCTCGTCGATCCCCCACGCGCCGAGGAACGGCCCGCGCCCGAAGTGGACGCGGACCCACTTCAGGAGCGAGCGCACATGCCCCTTCCAATGCGGGTCGATCGACTCCGGCGACGGGTGCGTCAGCAGGTAGTGGGCGATCAGCGTCGGCGGCACCTGGTTGCGGCTGCGCGGGTTGTAGGGAACGTCTTCGTAGAAGCCGCTCCACTTGTGCCACGCCGGGCTCGCCCGGTTGAGCTGATGCTGCAGCAGCCAGGACCAGGCGAGGTCGCGCGCCTTCCGGTACGCGGCGACGTCGCCCGCACCGACCTCGATCAGCTCGTCGAAGAGCCGCACCGGGCCGACGACCGCGCCGCCGAACTGTGCCCGGTCGACGACCGCGCCGGTGCGGGCGTTCACCCGGAACGGCCAGGGCGTTCGTGTGGCGCTGCCGGCACGAACGTGCCGCGCGAGGGCGTTCCCGGCGCCCACCGCGGCACGCAGGTACCGCTGCTCGCCGGTCAGCTCGTGGAAGAGGAGGTAGCCGAGCCCGAGCAGGCCCACCTTGTCCGGCTCGGTGCCGCCGAAGAACCTGCGCGGCATGCCTGCCAGGCAACGGCCGTACGTGCGATCGCCGGCACAGCTCGTCGCGAACGGGACCCGCGGCCAGGCCCAGCCGGCCGGCGTCGTGCCGTGGTCGAGCTGGTAGTCGAGCATCTCCCGGACGACCGCGATGGCGCGACGATCGCCCGAGTAGGGGTACCAGGCGACGAGCGAGTCGACGAACGACGCGTACAGGAACGCGGGGTGATGCTGCCAGTACACGCCCTGCACCGTCTCGCCGTCGAACACCGAATGCCCGAGGTAGACCTTTGCGCGGGTCTTCGGATCCACGGGCACGCCCCGTTCCAGGAAGCGCCAGCCGAGCCGGAGGACGTGGTCGTAGCCGAGCCCTGCGTGCGGGCGGTACCAGGGGAGCAGCCGGCGGCGCTCGTCCAGGACGGCGTCGTGCCAGGGGAGGCTCGCATGGACGGGGCGACCCTCGGCCAGCAGCCCGAACCTCCGCAGCGCGGGAATCAGCTTGCGCTGCGGGTTCATCCCGTCGGCGTGCCGCCACGAGCCGGAGTACGACTGGACGGACGCGCGCGGTCGGAGCCTCCGAAGCGTGCGGGCGAGCCGTGCCGACTGATGTCGCGCGGGGACGACTCGGTCGTTGCTGCTCCACCACAGCTGAAGCGGCACGCCGGAGCGTGCGATCGCCGTCGCGTACGTCAGCGGGCTTCGCCGCGCGTAGGCGCGAGGATGGCTCTTCGGTGTGCCGCCGATCTCGTCGCGGGCGTGCTGCCTGACGACGGCTCCGACTCGGCCGTTCGCTCGCTTGCGGCACTGCCGGTCGCAGGGCAGGCGACCGAAGTCGCGGTAGCGCCGCGCCATGTCGACCACCGCGTCGAAGACGGCCGCGCCCGCGAGCAGGGACGGATGGCGCGCGAGCAGCAGCAACGTCTCCTGTCCGCCCATGCTGGCGCCGACGGCGTAGATCCGGGAACGGTCGATCATCAGCCACGGCAGAGCCCGACGAACGGTCCGCGGCATGCGTGCGAGATCCGCGATCTGACCGCGATAGCCCCACGAGGCCCGGCGGAGCCGCCGGCCCTGGCCCTCGGGAGTGACGACCGCGAACCCTCCGCGCGACGGGAGGCTCCCGAAGCGACGGACGTTCGCCGCGGCGCCCACTCCGCGACCGTGCGGGGAGATGACGAGCGGCAACGGCGGGTTGTTCTCCGGGCCGTACCACTCGGGGAGCACCACGTAGGCCGGTCGCCGGAGGCCGTCGTGTGTCCGGTACTGGATCTTCCAGACGCGAACTCCGACGTCGTCCCAGGCAGCCCGTGTCGACGAGGCCCCCACCAGCCCCGTCGCCGACGAGGCGACCAGCAGCGCCGCGAGCAGCGTTCGGAGCCGCATCACGGGATGATGTCAGCGTCGGCGCTCCGGTCGTCGCAGGACCCGCGAGGCTGCCTCGGAATGGAAGATACGGGGCGTGCCAGCGGCCGACACCCGTGCCGTCGTGCTCGTCGAGGGGACGAGCGACCAGCGCGCGCTCGAGACGCTGGCGGAGCGGCGCGGCCGCGACCTCGCCGGCGAGGGTGTCTCCGTCGTATCCATCGGCGGCGCCCAGTCCGTGGGCAGGTACCTGCGACACTTCG
>Ga0209814_10000136_pt1 | contig 20356 bp, 18 predicted proteins | sample SoiMetdeltSBSDD1_FD_187597 | JGI IMG/M metagenome (GOLD analysis project Ga0209814, IMG submission 187597) | Bulk soil microbial communities from a Populus tree surrounding site in Tennessee, USA - Soil MetaG P. deltoides SBSDD1 (SPAdes) (version 2) | ecosystem: Environmental > Terrestrial >... | reverse complement strand
GACGCGCCCGAGCTCGACGCGCGATACCGCACGATCTTCGAGCGCCTCGGTGTGGTGGCCGCCCCGATGATGCCGATCGGGGAGGCCCCTCGGGCCCTCGGCCCCTAGGGACCGAGGGCCCGGACGGGCTGTCTTACCCTTACTTCTTGTACGGGTCTCCCGGCTTCATCCGGATGGCGATGTGGACCTTGTTCGCACCCGGGCTCCACGGGGGGCCGCCTGGCCCGGTCGTGAGGAACTGTTCGGAAACGCACGGTGTGGGGGCGTCAACGCAGCTCGCGAGGATCCCGACCCAGTGAGGGACACCGCCGATCGACTGATTGATCGCCGTGCCGCCTCCTCTGGTCGCGAACGCCGTGGGGTGAGCCCCATCAATCGGCACGGCGAAGCAGATCAAGTACCACGATGAGTCCCCGCCAGGAGGGGTCACTAGTGGGAATTCGGAGGTGGAAATCTTGTCTTCGGTGCCCGCGACGAAATCGGGGGCAGGCGTGATCGTGACCTGCGTCGGAAGGTGGTACACCTGCCACTGGTCCCCGAGGGTCCCGAACTCCGGGCCACCGCAATCCGGCCCAGTGTCGCCGCCGAAGGTCACGTTGACGTGCCCCTGGAAGTTGCCGTCGATCGTCTCGGTCTGCCCGGTCGCTGGATCCGTGATGGAGTCACCGCTTTCCAGGCACGAGGCACTGCCGGCCAGGGTCACGGTTGGCTGACTCCCGGGTGGCTGGATCCCGAACGGATCCGTGCCCGGCACGGAGGCGGATCCCCAGGCCGCGGTCGTGAACGTCTTAGTTCCTGGAGCGCATGCCGCGGGCGTCGCATTAATCGTGATCGAGACCGCCTCGCCGGGCTGTAGCTTGTCGGAGCCCGTGGCGCCGCCGGCATTGATGTTCCCCGTGGCCGAGTCGTAGCTCACAGCCCAGTTCCTGCCGGGCGGGGCGGTTATCGACACGGTGACGGGCCGGAATTCGGTCGGGACGGCGATCCGGATCGTCCCGAGGCCGATAGTGCTCGAGGCGGTGCACGGTGACGCGACAGGGAAGCCGCAGTTCGTAACCTGCAACGCCCATGGCCCCGACACCCCGCCGACGGCCGTGGTCGGGGAGATGGTGGCCGTGAACTGCTTGACCGCAGCCTTTGCGCCGCTCACGCCCGGTGCGGCGACGAGGGCCCCCACCAAGAGCAGGGCGGTCGCAACAAAGACCAGCCTCCCTCTCCTTGAAAGCAATGGTCTCAGTACCGACATGTCGTGCTCCTTCTTCCTGGCAGGTCACGTGACCCGCTTGAGCCTGGGCCCGCTCGCGCGGGGTCCTCGAACAGAGGAGACGCCAATGATCTCCCTTGAATCGGGGTCAAGGGAGGGTAGGCTAAATGGCCGATATCGTCAATCCTTAGCCGTAGGTCTTTCGACCGACAGGCTCGATGTACTGTGCGTAGTTGGAAGGGTTAAAGAGAGAAGAACGATCGCCAGCTAGGCAGCTCTACAGGACCGGCAGGTACCGCTCGAGCTCGTACGGGGTCACGTACGACTTGTAGGCGTCCCATTCCTCGCGCTTGTTCCGGATCAGGAACTCGACCACGTGGTCCCCGAGCGCCTCGCGCAGGATCTTCGAACCGTTCGCGAGCTCGATCGCCTCGTGGAGGTCCGCCGGGAGCGAGCGGATCCCCGCGGTGACCCGTTCGTCCTCGCTCATCTCGTAGATGTTGTTCGAGGCCTCCGGGGGCAGCTCGAGCTCCTGCTCGATGCCGGCCAACCCGGCCCCCAGCATCGAGGCGAACGCGAGGTACGGATTGCACGCGGGGTCGGGCGAGCGGTACTCGATCCTCGTCGCCTGCTCGTTGCCCGGCTTGTATTGCGGGACGCGGACGAGCGCCGAACGGTTGCGCCGCGCCCAGCACACGTAGACCGGCGCCTCGTACCCGGGGACCAGGCGCTTGTACGAGTTCACCCACTGGTTCGTGACCAGCGTGATCTCGCGGGCGGCGGTCAAGATGCCGGCGATGTACTGCTTGCCGAGGGTCGAGAGGTGGTACTCGTCGCTTTCGCCGAAGAACGCGTTGCGGTCGCCGGTGAACAGGGACTGGTGCGTGTGCATCCCGCTGCCGTTCACGCCCTGCACCGGCTTGGGCATGAACGTGGCGTAGATGCCGAACTCCTGCGCGACCTCCTTCACGGTCAGGCGATACGTCATCACGTTGTCGGCCATCGTGAGGGCGTCCGTGTAGCGCAGGTCGATCTCGTGCTGGCTCGGGGCCACCTCGTGATGGACGTACTCGACCGGGATCCCCATCGATTCGAGGTACGCGACCGTGCGCTTGCGCCAGTCCGTCGCGAGGTCGAGCGGGGTCTCGTCGAAGTAGCCGCCCTGGTCGAGGAACTCCGGCCGGTCCACGCCCTTGAAATAGAAGTACTCGAGCTCCGGCCCGACGTAGAAGGTGTAGCCGAGATCGGCCGCCCGCTTGAGCTGCCGCTTCAGGACGAAGCGCGGGTCCCCCTCGAACGGCGAGCCGTCCGGGTTCAGCACGTCGCAGAACATCCGGGCGACCTCCGCCTCGGTCTTCCACGGGATCAGCTGGAACGTGGCCGGGTCGGGGACGGCGACCATGTCCGACTCCTGGATCCGGCTGAACCCGTCGATCGAGGAGCCGTCGAACCCCATTCCCTCGGCGAACGCACCCTCGAGCTCCTGCGACGTGATCGTGAAGGCCTTCAGGAACCCCAGGACGTCGGTGAACCACAGCCGGATGAAGCGGATCCCGCGCTCCTCGATCGTGCGCAGGACATACTCGACCTCGTCCGAGTGCACCATGGGCCGAGCGTAGCCGAGGGTCGCCCGCCCACCGTTACGGCCCGGTTAATTCGGCGCATCGGGCGTTCCGGCAGGCCGGCGGGCTACCGTGGCGGGGTGCTGGATCTCTGGTCGCCGTCGCTCGAGCGGGACCTGGCGTCCGCGCCCGACCCGGCGCTGGCCCGCGTGTCGCTCGCTCGCGTCGCCGAGCACGCCGAGGCCCGCGCTGCCTTCGCGCGACCGGAGGCGCTCGCCGCCGCCGTTCGCTTGCTGGGGTTCTCGACGGCGGCCGCGGATCTCCTGGTCGCGCACCCGCAGGAGGCCTCGGCGCTGGCCGACGTCGCCGCGAAATCGCGCGTGGAGCTCGACGCCGAGCTCGCCGACGACATCGGCGGCCTGGGTCTGCCGGACGGCCTGCGGAGGTTCCGCCGGCGGTCGATGCTGCGCGTGGCGGCCCGGGACCTGTCGTCGGCGCCGTTCGAGGAGATCGTGGCCGAGATCACCGCGGTGGCGGAGGCGTGTCTCGCCGCGGCGACGCGCTCGGTCGCCCGCGAGGGTCTCGCGGTCGTTGCGCTGGGGAAGCTGGGAGGAGCGGAGCTGAACTACGCCTCCGACGTCGACGTCGTGTTCGTCCACGAGGGGAGCGGGCCGGAGCGCCAGGAGGCGGCCGAGCGCGCGAGCGGCGCCTTGGTCCGCTCGCTCGCCGAACCGACGGCCGAGGGCATCGCGTTCCGCGTCGATGCCACGCTTCGCCCCGGCGGCGCCCGAGGTGCGCTGTCGTGGTCGCTCGAAGCCATGCGCGGCTACTACGCGACGCAGGCCGCCGCCTGGGAACGACAGGCGCTGATCAAGGCTCGTCCCGTCGCAGGCGAACCCGATCTCGGGACCGCCTTCGTCGAGGCCGTCGCCCCGTTCGTGTTCCCCGAGGTGCTCCCCGAGTCCACGATCGATGAGGTCCGCCGCGTCAAGGTCCGCCTCGAGGAGTACGTGCGCGCCTCGGGCAAGGCCGGCGCCGAGGTCAAGCGGGGTCGCGGCGGGATCCGGGACGTGGAGTTCGCGGTCCAGCTCCTGCAGATCGTCCACGGCCGCCGGGACGAGCGCCTGCGTGTGCCGAACACCCTGCGCGCCCTCGAGCTCCTGGCCGACGAGGGGTATGTGGCACGCGACGATGCGGTCGCGTTCGGCCTGGCCTACCGATTCCTGCGGACGCTCGAGCACCGTCTGCAGATCGTGCGCGACCTGCAGACGCACGAGCTCCCGGCGGACCCCGCCGCCCGAACCGTCCTCGCGCGCTCGCTCGGAAGGGGCGGCGAGGGCGAGCTGCTCGCCGAGTTCGAGCGGCAGACCTCGCTGGTCCGGGAGATCCACGAGCGCTTCTTCTACCGGCCGCTGCTCGAGTCGTTCGCCGGCCCCTCGACGCCTCGACCCGGCAGGGACAGGGAGGCGACGGTCGAGCTGCTGGGGGCGCTCGGGTTCGACGAGCCGTCGGCCTCCTACGAGGTCCTCGCGCGGCTCGTCGAGCCGTCGACCCAACTCGGCAAGGTGCTCGGCCACGTGTTCCCCGTCGTGGTGCCGGCGCTGGCGCTCGCGTCCGAACCGGACGCGGCGCTCGTCCGCCTCGAGCGAGTGATCGCGGCGACGGCGCGGGAGGGGAGGCTCGCCGACGCGCTTGCGAACGACACGCGGATGGCGCTGCGGCTCGCCCACGTGGTGGCGGCCAGCTCGTTCGCGACCGATCTGCTCTCGGGACGTCCCGAGCGCATGCTCGCGCTCCAAGAGGGAGCCGAGACCGACGACGCGCAGGCGGCCCTCGTGTCGGCGGCGGCGCGGTACGCGGCGCGGGAGCTCGAGCCCAACCAGACCGGAGAGGAGCTCGCGGCGGTCGCGGACCGGGTCGTCGCCGACGCGGTCGAGGCCGCCGAACCCGACCTGCCGTTCGCGGTGATCGGGCTCGGCAAGCTCGGGGCGCAAGAGCTGAACTTCGCCTCCGACCTCGACGTCGTCTTCGTCTACGAGGGGGAGGGCCCGGCCGAGTTCCGCCGCGCCGCCGAGCTGGGCGAACGCGTTCTCGATGGGATCCGGGACGCCGGGTGGGAGCCTGACGCCGGCCTGAGGCCCGAGGGGCGGAGCGGCCCGATCGCGAAGTCGTTCGCGGGCTACCTCGAGTACTGGGAGCGTCACGCGGAGACCTGGGAGTTCCAGTCGCTGCTTCGGTCGCGGTTCGTGGCGGGGGACGAGGGGCTCGGGCGTCGCTTCTGCTCGTTCGCGAGCGACTTCGCCTACCCCGACTACCTCCCCGTCGAACGCGTCGGCGAGATCCGTCGCATGCGCGAGCGGATCCAGCGGGAACGGGTCCGCCCGCCCGAGGCCTCGAGGTTCCACTTCAAGCTCGGGTACGGGTCGCTCGCCGACGTGCAGTTCGCGGTGGAGCTGTCGCTGATGCGGTTCGGCGGAAGGCACCACGAGATCCGAACCCACCGGACGCTCGACGCGATCGAGCGGCTCGCGCGCCTCCGGCTGATCGAGGACGGGGCGGCCCTGGCGCTCGGCGAGGCGTTCGTCTTCCTTTCGGACGTTAAGGACGCGCTCGAGGTCGACCGCCGCGTCCACGCCGAGGCGATCCCCCCGGCGCCGCAGGAGCAGCTCGCGCTCGCGCGGCGGCTCGGGTTCGAGGAGTATCCGCGGCAGACGCTCCTGGAGGAGTACCGGCGGATCACGCGTCGAGCCAGGCGAGCGATGGAGCGGGTCTTCTACGAGGAGGGATGACGTGTCGCGACGATTGATCGCGTCGGGGTCACCGTTCGAACCCGTGATCGGCTTCTCGCGCGCGGTGGTCGAGGGGCATCACGTGCTGGTTGCCGGGACTGCGCCGATCATGCCGGACGGGGGCGAACCGCCGCCCGACGTGTTTGGCCAGGCGCGTCGGGTGCTCGAGATCATCGTGGCGGCGCTGGGAGAGGCGGGCGCCGGTCCGGAGCATGTCGTCCGGACGCGGACCTACCTGACCGACGCTCGGGACTGGGGGGAGGCCGGCCGGGCGCACGGCGAGGTGTTCGCGGACATCCGCCCGGCGAGCACCATGATCGTCGTGAGCGGATTCCTCGACCCGCGGTGGCGCGTCGAGATGGAGGCCGACGCGATCTTGTCGTAGAGGACCTCGCGACGCCCACCTGCCGAGGCGTTGCGCAGCGGCGACGAGGCTTGCGAGCATGGTCCGGATCGTCGATCGAAAGAAGGAGCCTCTCCGATGCTGAAAGAGTTCAGGGCGTTCATCCTCAAGGGGAACCTCGTCGAGATCGCGGTCGCGTTCATCATCGCGCTGGCGTTCGCCGCGGTCGTCGCTTCGTTCGTCGCCGATATCGTCACGCCGATCATCGCGGCGATCTTCCGCCAACCGGATTTCAGCAGCCTGAAGATCGATATCGGAGAAAGCGCGATCTCCTACGGCAAGTTCCTGAATGCGGTGATCTCGTTCCTGATCGTCGCGTTCGTGATGTTCCTGATCGTGAAGGCCTACAACCGGATGAGCGGCCCCAAGGCCGCGACGACCAAGAGCTGTCCGTTCTGCAAGACGGACATCGCCTTGGACGCCACTCGCTGCCCGAGCTGCACCAGCGAGGTCCAGCCCGCATAGCTCAGATCCGGTCGATCGCGCGGGGCTCCATCCGCGGCCCGAACGCCGGCGGGCGGATCCCGCCCTGCTCCAGCAGGAGTTGCACGCGACCGCGATGCGGCCGGTAGGGCTGCAGCAGTTCGAGCATCCGTTCGTCCGAGCCGCGCGGCTCGCGCGCGAGCGCCCACGCGACGATGTTCGGCACGTGGAAGTCGCCGACCGACACGGCGTCCGCGTCGCCGAGCGCGGTCCGCGCCACCTCGGCCACCGTCCACGGTCCGATCCCCTGCACCGTCGCCAGGCGCTCCTCGGCGGCGTCGCTCCGGAGAGCGGCGGCCTCGTCGACCCACGCCGTTCGGGCGCACACCTGACGGAGCACCTCGGCGCGGCGGCGCTCGACGCCGAACGGATGGAACGCGTAGTAGGGGAGCGCGGCGACCCGTTCGGGTTCGGGAGGCAGCGTCAGGCGGAGCGGTCCGGGGGCGGGTTCTGCGAGCGCGGTCACGAGTCGCCGGTAGGCGCGCCGAGCCTCGTTGCCGGTGACCTTCTGCTCCAAGATCACGGGGATCAGGCGCTCGGTGAGCAGACCCGTGCGAGGGATCCGCAGACCTCGCCTCCGCCGCCAGATCTCCCGGACCAGTCCCGGCGGAGGATCGAATCCCGCGTCGTCGTCCTCTGCGCCACACCAGGCCGCCGCCCGGTCGAGCACCCAGGCGGCGCCCGGACCCCACGCCTCGACGTCGACCCCGCCGCCGGTCTCGACGAACCGGACCGAGACGGCCCCGTCTGGGGTCCGCGACGCGCGCTCGGCGATCCCGCGCCCGGTTCGCATGGTCGGATCCCCGCGCCCGCGCTGTATCGGCCCGAGGGTCATCGCCAGATCGATCCGTCGTGGCGAGGCAACATGTCGTGAGGGCACGAGCCGAAGCCTAGCGAGGCTCGGAGTACCCTGAACCGGTGGAGCCGCCCGGCGCCTGCGTCGTCCCCGACCACGTCGAGGCCATGACCGGCTGGCGCGCATGGGCGCTCGGGATCACCGCGGATGGTGATCCGGAGCTCCGTCCGATCGTCTACTCGCGAGAGCGATGGCCGGCCCGCGAGGTGGCCCAGGCGAGATGTCCACCTCGCGCCGGGAGCGGGCATCGTTCCCCCGAGGCGCGATGTACGTGTGGGCTGTACGTCGTCGACGGCCTCGACCGTCTACCCGCGATCACGGGTCGAGACATCACGGTCATCGGATCGGCATCGATCTGGGGCCGGCTCGTCGAGCACGAGAGCGGGTTTCGAGCCGAGTTCGGGTATCCGAGCCGGCTCCGGCTCGTCTGCGGCCCGTGCTGGGGGTCGGGGGCCTTCGACCCGAGCGTCGTCCGGGTCCAGCGAACCGGCCGAGGGACGATCCTCGCCCTGTGTGAACGGCATGCGCGGAACGCGGCCGTCAACGATGTGGCGCCCGATCGCCTCCAGCAACGGCTGCTCACGACGTACGCGGTCGACCCGATGCCGGACGAGGCGGTGAGGGCAGTCGCCTCGACGTGGAAGCGACCGAGGCGGCGTGCGCGGACCCCCGCAGCTTCGGCGATCTCGCTCGCGTTGGTCGTCCTGTTCTTCGGGTCCTTCCTCGGCCTCGTGGTCCTCGCGATGTCCGTCCGGTGAGGCCTACAGGTCGTAATAGAGCGAGAACTCGTACGGGTGCGGCCGGAGCCGGACCGCGTCGAGCTCGTGCAGGCGCTTGTACTCGATCCAGGTGTCGATCACGTCCTGGGTGAAGACGCCGCCCTCGAGCAGCCACTGGTGGTCGACCTCGAGGGAGTCGAGGACCTGCTCGAGCGACCCGGGAACCTGCCTGACCGACGCCTTCTCCTCGGGCGGCAGGTCGTACAGGTCCTTGTCCATCGGTTCCGGCGGCTCGAGCTTGCTCTTCACGCCGTCGAGTCCCGCCATGAGCATCGCCGCGAACGCCAGGTACGGGTTGCACGAGGGGTCGGGTGTGCGGAACTCCAGCCGCTTGGCGCCGGGGTTCTTGAAGTACTGCGGGATCCGAACGCAGGCGCTCCTGTTCCGCTGCGAGTACACCAGGTTGATCGGGGCCTCGTAGCCCGGGACCAGTCGGCGGTACGAGTTCGTCGTCGGGTTGGTGAAGGCCAGCAGAGACGGCGCATGTGCGATCAGCCCTCCGATGTACCAACGCGCGGTGTCCGAGATGCCGGCGTAGCCGACCTCGTCCCAGAACAGGTTGTCGTCGTCCTTCCACAGGCTCTGGTGGGTATGCATCCCCGAGCCGTTGTCCTGGAAGAGCGGCTTCGGCATGAACGTCACGGTCTTGCCGGCCTGCCGGGCCGTGTTCTTGACCACGTACTTGTACTTCATGACGTTGTCGGCGGTCGCGAGCAGCGTCCCGTAGCGCATGTCGATCTCGGCCTGGCCCGCGGTGCCGACCTCGTGGTGGTGCACCTCGATGCTCAGACCGACCTTCTCGAGGTTGAGGACCATCTCCGAACGCAGGTCCTGGTAATGATCCATCGGGGGCAAGGGGAAGTAGCCCTCCTTGTACCTCGGCTTGTAGCCGAGGTTCGGCTCCCCGCCGAGCTCGCGCTCTCGTCCCGAGTTCCACACGCCCTCGATCGCGTCGAGGTGGTAGTAGCCCTCGTGCTGATTCTGGTCGAAGCGGACCGCGTCGAAGATGTAGAACTCGCACTCCGGGCCCCAGAACGACGTGTCCGCGATGCCGGTCTGCCTCAGGTAGAGCTCCGCCTTTCGCGCGACGTAGCGCGGGTCGCGCGTATACATCTCGCCCGTGACCGGGTCCTTCACGAAGCAGTGCAGGTTCAGCGTCGGGTGCTGCGTGAACGGGTCGAGGTACGCGGTGTCGGGGTCGGGTGCCAGGAGCATGTCGGACTCCTGGATCTCCTGGAACCCCCGGATCGACGACCCGTCGAACCCGAGGCCCTCCTCGAAGCTCTCCTCGGAAAGCTCGTGCATGGGGATGGAGAAGTGCTGCATGAGGCCGGGCAGGTCCGAGAAGCGCAGATCCACGATCTCGGTGCCGGACTCCCTGGCGAGGGCCAGGACCTCCTTCGGCGTCGTCATCCCTTGCGTCTCCCCTCTGGGCGGCGTGCGATGGACAAGGCTACGAGCGCCCGGCCGCGGCCGCGGCATCCGAAGCGTTAACTCTGCGTTACGTCCGGGCGTGGCCACTACCAGCGTCGATACACAGATGCCCGCTCAGGGAACTCACAGGAATCACACTGATGTCGTGTTGCGACAGGTCACGCCGGACCCCGTACTGCCTCCGTACTGCCTCGGCCTGACCGGTGGTCGGTGCTGCCTGAGGGCTTGTCTCCTTTTCTCTGACGTACCTGAGCTACCGAAGCCGCCTGATGTACGGGCGGGATGCCTGCGTAACGATTCAGATTGCGATCCGGGCACCGACTGCCCTGCCAGCTCCCCTGGCATGGCAAGAAGGTGTGATTCTCCCCTCGGACCCCAGCCCGTCTGGGGTCAGCAAACCCGGTGTCCCGGGTCGCCCATTCAAGGCCCGGGGGGCAACCTCGGGCACCTCCGTGTATCAAGGACGGCCTCGGTGGCCCGGTCGCGCACTGCTTCCATACTGCGGGCACCAACCGTCCCGGTTGGAGAGGAGGAGCGGTGACTAGATCGAAAGGGGGTCGGTCAATCCGCTGATTCCATTGGGAGACCAACCTCCATACGATCGTGCCTGGACCTCCTCCGCTGAGTCGGTCCAAGGGAGCCCCGCTGCGGCAGCCCGTTGCGGGGCTTCCCCCATCTGTCGACAGATCCAGAGCTAGCACCCCCGCAAGGGCCCGGCGGGAGCGTGACATCCTGGAGGACGCCGTCCGCCGCATCAGGGAGCAGGCGCGAACACCCAACAAGGTGATCGACGAGGCGATGGATACTGGCCTAGCCGGCGATCACCCCGTTACCGTCGCCGCGAAACAGGTCCGGCTGGGGCCGCTGCAGGTGAAGGCCGACCTGGAGCGCAAGCCTGCGACCTGGGTTCTCGACTGCAAGGCCTGCGGCATGGAAGTCCATTGGGGGCGCAGGGCATCAAGCTAGCCGGACCCCGTGGCGACGCCGCCCGGCGCGGGCTCCCAGTCGCGGATGATCGCGGCGCCCTTGGCGATGAGCGCGGCCGCGCCCCCGATCTCGATCACCCGGCCGAGCGGCGTTCGGAAGAACGGATGCCGAAGGATCACCGGGGTGGCGAGCAGGAGTCCGGTCGCGGTGAGCGAACGGACCCGCCTGCCGGCGGGCGAGGCAAGGAACGCCCGGCTCTGGTCCGCGCCGCGCTCGATGGCATCACCCAGCGCGTCGAGGAGCTGGCCGATCTCGGCTGTGGCGTTCACGACCGGACCTTACCCTCCGAGCTGGGCGGTTAGACATCCGCGGCGCGGTAGCCGACGCCGCGTACGGTCTCGATCAGGCCCTCGTGAGCGGGCCCGAGCTTCGCGCGGAGCCGGCGGACGTGGACGTCGACCGTCCGCGTCCCGCCGTAGAAGTCGTACCCCCAGACCTCCCGGAGGAGCGCCGGCCGGGTGAAGACTCGCCCCCGGCGTTCGGCGAGGTAGCGCAGCAGCTCGAACTCTTTGAAGGTCAGGTCCAGCGGCGCTCCCTCGATGCTCACCCGATAGGTGCTCGCGTCGAGCGCGATCGGCCCGAGCCGGACCGTGGTCTCCTCCACGGCACCCGACCGTCGCCTCGTGAGCGCGAACCGCAGGCGGATCTCGCCCTCGGGGGCGCCCGGGAACAGCACCTCCTCCGCCACCTCTTCCCAGTGGAAGCGCTCGACGTCCCGTCGTTCGATCACCGCGAGGACGGGGATCCTGGGATCGCGTTCGCGGAGGGCGCGGAGCACGACGTGCCCCTGTCCCGGGTTCTCGGCCGCGTCCACCAGCACCGCGTCGGTGCCGAGCGCGAGGGCCTCCCCGACCGCCGCGACCGACAGATGTTCGACCTTGAGATCGAGCAGCAGCATCGGGGCGGCGGGCAGGACCTCCGCCGGCGAGCGATCGGTGAGCATCACGACGCGGATCACGGCCCACCGAGCGTACCTGCGAGCTCGCGGCGGCGATAGCCTTGCGTCCGATGCCACGCGTGACCGTTCGGCTGTTCGCGGCGCTCCGCGAGCTGGCGGATTCCTCCTCGGTCGAGGCCGAGGGAGCGACCGTCGGCGAGGTCGTCCAGGCGCTCTCCGCACGCTACGGCGAGCGGTTCGAAGCGATCGCCCGTGTGGGCTCGGCCGTTGTGGGCGGCGAACGTGCCGACCCCGCGACGCCGCTCACCGAGGGCCAGGAGCTCGCGCTGCTGCCCCCGGTCTCGGGGGGCTATCGGCGAGCGGGCCGACCCTGAGATACTGCCCGCATGTCGATGCGCTTCCAGCGCCTCCTGCTCGTCGTGAATCCGGTGGCCCGCACGATGTCCAAGCCCGTCCTGGCCGTGATCGAGAAGGCGCTCTCGGCCGACTTCCGGCTGGAGGTCGCCGAGACCAAGGAGCGCGGCCACGCCTCGGAGCTCGCCGCGCAGGCCGTGGACGAGGGCATCGACCTGGTCGTCGTGTTCTCCGGTGACGGGACGATCAACGAGGCCGTCAACGCCCTTGCCGGCACCGAGACCGCGTTGGGCGTGCTGCCGGGTGGCGCGACCAACATCCTGGTGCGGGCCCTCGGCCTGCCGCTCGACCCGGTCGAGGCAACCGGCGTCCTGATCGCGAAGGCGCTCGACGACCAGGCGTTCAAGCTCTCGCTCGGTGTGGCGGACGGCCGGTACTTCGCCGTCAACTGCGGGGCGGGTGTGGACGCCGCCGCGATGCGCCGCCTCGATCAACGGTTCCCAAGGACCAAGTCGAAGTTCGACCGGGCCGCGTTTCGCGCCGTAGCCCGAGAGTTGTTGGTGAGCTACGCGGGCCGTTCGGCCGACCTTGAGGTGCGGATCGACAACGGCCCGCCGCTCCCGTCCCTGTCGGCGATGGTGGGTCGAACCGATCCCTACACCTATTACCGGGATCGGGGTATCCGGATGACGCCCGAGGCATCACTCGACTCCGGCCTGGACGTGCTCTCGGTCCGAAAGCTGGCCCGCCGAAGCGTTCCCCGGATCGCGTGGCAGGTGTTCGGCTCGGCGCGCCACGTCCACGGGCGTGACATCGACTACGTGCACGACGCGCGCCACGTGCTGGTCACGTCGGAGGCGCCGTTCCCGGTCCAGGTCGACGGGGACTCGCTCGGCGATCACCTCCGCCTGGAGGTCGACCTCGCACCCGAGGCGCTCTGGGTCGTGGCCTAGCCCTTCACGGCCGACCTCGCCTCGTCGGCGCTCGCGCGGCTTTCGGATCCGCCATCGCGCACCTGGATCCCGCACTCCCACTTCGATAGGCCGGCCCACCTCCCCTCACGTTCGTGTTCGCCCGGGAGCGAGAGCCGGGTGCACGGTGCGCAACCGATCGACGCGTACCCGAGGTCGTACAGCGGATTGTGGGGGAGTCCGTGCTCCTTCAGGTACGACCAGGTGTCCCGGCGCGTCCATGTGGCGACGGGGTTCACCTTGACGATCCAGCTGCTCGGTTCGAGCTCGTACCGGTCGACGATCGGGGCCGTGGCCCGGGTCGGGGACGAGTCACGTCGGAACGCGGTGATCCACGCCTCGCGGCCGCGAAGCGCCGCGAGCATCGGCTTCACCTTGTTGATGTCGCAACACCTCTCGGGATCGCGCTCGTACAGGCGGGGACCGAAGGCCTCGCGCTGCGTCGTGGGCGTGTATGCGCCGGTGAGCTCGACCACGTTCAGGTCCAGGAGCTCGGTCAACCGCCGCTTGAACGAAAGCGTCTCTTCGAAGTGGAAACCGGTCTCGAGGAACAGCACGGGTACGTCGGGCAGGATCTGCGTCGCCATGTGCATGACGCAGGTCCCCTCCGCCTGGAACGCCGAGGCGAGCGCGATCTCGCGCAACCCCGACTCTTCGATCGCCCAGCGCACGATCTCCCGCGGGTGCGCCGGCTCGAGGCGGGCGTTCAGCGCACGGAGCGCTTCGTCGGAGAGCAGGGTCTCGGGCATGAGGGGCCTCTGTGGGGGTGCAGGGAGTATAGGTCCGGCGTCTGGGTGGTCCGGCCCGCGGCTATCCTGGCGGCCGTTCATCGCGACGAAAGGTTGATGCCCCATGCCCGACGACACGACGATCGCTCCGCACGGTGGCGACCTCGTCGACCTGCTCGTGCCCGAAGATCGGCGGGAAGCCACCCGAGCCGAGGCGGACCACCTCCCCAAGCTGGTGGTGAACGCCCGGGAGCTCTCGGACCTGGAGATGCTCGCCGTGGGGGCCCTGTCCCCGCTGACGGGGTTCGTCGGCGAGGCCGACTACCTCTCCGTCCTGGAGACGATGCACCTGTCCGGCGGCCTGGCCTGGGCGATCCCGGTCACGCTGTCCCTCACCGACGACGATGTGAAGCGGATCGGCGCCGGGAACTCGGTGGCCCTCCTGTCGCGGGAGGGGGGCAACCCGATCGCGGTCGTCGATGTCGCCGAGGTCTTCAAGCGCGATCGTCAGAAGGAGGCGCTCGGTGTCTATGGGACCGAGGAGCTCGAGCACCCGGGCGTGGCGGCGCTCTACGAGGCGGGCGACTTCTGCCTCGCAGGCACGGTTCGCGCGCTCGGCCTGCCCGAGCACGACGACTTCCTCTCGTACCGGCTCACGCCCTCGCAGACGCGGGCCGCGTTCGCAGAGCGAGGCTGGAGAACCGTGGTCGGCTTCCAGACGCGGAACCCTATCCACCGCGCCCACGAGTACCTGCAGAAGTGCGCGCTCGAGATCGTCGATGGGCTCCTCGTGCACCCCCTGGTGGGGGCGACCAAGGGCGACGACGTTCCGGCCGACGTGCGGATGCGGTGCTACGAGGCGCTCTTCGAGGGCTACTACCCGAAGGACCGTGCGATGGTGTCCGTGTTCCCGGCCGCGATGCGATACGCCGGGCCCCGCGAGGCGATCTGGCACGCCATCTGCCGCAAGAACTACGGCTGCACCCATTTCATCGTCGGCCGGGACCATGCGGGCGTCGGCTCCTATTACGGGACCTACGACGCCCAGCGGATCTTCGAGGAGTTCGACCCCGGCGAGCTGGGCATCATGCCGTTGATGTTCGAGCACTCGTTCTGGTGCAACGCGTGCGAGGGGATGGCATCGCCCAAGACGTGCCCGCACGATGAGGAGTCGCGGGTGTCGCTGTCGGGCACCCGGGTGCGCGAGATGCTCCGTGCCGGCGAACGACCGCCGATCGAGTTCAGTCGCCCCGAGGTGGCCGACATCCTGATCGACGCGATGCGCGAGCGGTAGAGGCTCCTGTTTGCCCGCCCACCAGGGCCTTTGATAGCGTCGAGCACGCTCGGGCGGCGGCCGAGACCTACGGGGGAGGGTGGCACGAGCGCTCGCAGGACCTCGCTCCGAACCCTCCTGGCTCTGATCCTCGTTGCGGCGACGCTCGGGGTCATCCCGGCCTTGGCCGGCACGAAGGACCAGCTCGACGCCGCCAAGGCGGAGCTCGCGAAGGTGCAGGCCGAGCTCGATCGGGCGACGGCCAGGTGGAACGAGGCCGAATCCCGGCTGGACACCACCCGTGCGGAGATCGCCGGCACCCGGGCTCGCATCGGCCGACTCGAGGACCGCGTCCGGGCGATCGAGACCCGTCTCAACCGTCGCGCGGTCATCGCGTTCACCAACGGGCCGGCGAGCACGATCGACCTCCTGCTCTCCTCGGGTTCGTTCACGGACTTCACCGATCGGCTCGAGTTCCTCGGGTCGATGGCGCAGGAGGACCGGGACCTGATCCTCGGGCAGGAGGTCGTCCGAGAGGAGCTCCGTCGTGAGCATGACAACCTGCTCGACCTCGAGGAGCGCCAGGCCGATGTCGCGCAGGAGCTCGACGCGATCAAGGAGAGCATCGACGCGCAGCTCGGACGGATCTCCGATCGCGTGGCCGAGCTGACCGAGAAATACCGCGAGGAGATCGCGGCCTCAAGGGAGCTCGCGATCCTGGGCCAGACACCCGACCCCGACGGCTCGCTGCAGGTGTGCCCGGTCGCCGGGCCCAACTCCTTCGTCGACTCGTTCGGCTGGCCGAGGGATGGACACACGCACCAGGGGATCGACTTGATCGCGCCCTTTGGGACGCCGGTGGTCGCCGCTCACCCCGGCAACGTCAGCCATTCCTCGAGCTCCTCGGGCGGGATCTCGGCCAACGTCTACGGCTCCGGCGGGTACTCCTTCTACGCCCATCTGTCCGGCTACAGCGGCGCGAGCGGCAGCGTCGGCGCCGGCACCGTCATCGGCTACGTGGGGAGCACCGGGAACGCGGGCTCGACGAACCACCTGCATTTCGAGTGGCACCCGGGCGGCGGGGCGGCCGTGGACCCATACCTCATGCTGCTCGCGGTCTGTTGAGTTCGGCTCCCTCGCGACGGCCAGCGGTGCCGAAGCGTCCGGCGCGCTACGATGCGTCCGCATGAGCGAGCAGAGCGGGAACCGACGGATCGACCGGATCCGCACCCCCGAGTTCGTCGAGGGCCTGGCCGGGCTCTCGCTGGAGGACCTTCGGGCTCGCCGCGACGAGTGCTACGCCGAGCGCGAGTATCTGTCGCTCCTGCGCCGGCTCGTCCAGGGGCGCGCCGAGATCCTCAGGGCGGAGGTCGAGCGCCGCGGGAGCGGCGGTGAGGCAGGCAGCCTCGTCGATCAGCTCTCGACGATCCTGTCCTCGGAGGGCCAGGGACCCTCGCGGGGCGAGGCCGTCAAGGTCGGTCTGCCCGAGGAGGAGATGCTCCTCGCTCGCCGGCGGGTCGAGCGGTTGGTCGCCGACGCAGAGATCTCCGACCCCGGCGCGCTCGACGACGAGCGCCTGGCCGCCGCGGTGGAACTGCTCGTCGGCGAGGAGCACGAGGTCTCTCAGGCTCGAAGCGACGTGCTCCAGGTGATGGACGCCCTGCAGGAGGAGCTCAAGCGTCGGTACCGGGACGACCCCTCGCTCGTCCTCTCGTAACCCACAGTCGTCGGTCGCAGATCGGCTCGAGCGGCCGCCTCGAAGGCCCGTCGGCCGGCTGGGGGAACCGTTGGTCCCGATGTCCGACACGCGGTCCCGCCGGAGGGGAGGGAGGCGGACCAGGCGATTTGGGCCACGAGTCCTATGGACCGGCTTCGGCCCAACCGGCAGGCTCTTCCCCGACTCGCGCACCGACGTGCGCTAACGTGCGGCCCGACCAATGAGCGAACGAGACCTTCCCGGGCACGGTCCCGGGGTCCAGACGGACCCCGAGCTGCCGACCGTTCAGGAGCAGCTCATCGTCTTCGCCCGGGAGCTCGGCGAGCTCTACCGGCTCGAACGCTCCCGCAACGCCGAGCTCGAGACGGTCCTGCAGAGCCTGCAGGACACCTACCTCGCCACGATGAAGAGCCTCGCGATCGTCATCGAAGCCAAGGACCAGACGACCCGCGGCCACCTGGATCGAACCCAGGTGTTCGGGCTCGCGCTCGCCCGGCGCGTCGACCCCGATCTCGCGCGCTCGCCGACCCTCGGGTATGGGTTCTTCCTCCACGACATCGGCAAGGTCGGGATCCCCGAACACATCCTGTGCAAGGCGGGTCCGCTCACGATCGACGAGTGGACGGTGATGCGCAACCACCCGATCATCGGTGCCCAGATCGTCGCGCCGATCACGTTCCTGTCCGACACCGTCAAGCTGATCCGCCATCACCACGAGTGGTTCGACGGGACCGGCTACCCCGACGGGCTGGCGGGCGAAGCGATCCCGCTCAGCGCCCGCGTGTTCGCCGTGGCCGACTCGTTCGACGCGATGACCAGCGACCGTCCCTACCGCGGCTCGATCGGCCCCGAACGCGCCCTCGCCGAGCTCCGGAACGGCGCCGGAACCCAGTTCGACCCCGAGATCGTTCGGGTCTTCGTCGACATGGTGGAACGAGATCCGCCCGAGGACGACGAGGGTTTCGGGCACGCCCTCAGGCACGCCAGCTGACCCACCCGGAACCGCCGACCCTGGCTCGGCTCGCTAGGCTTCGCGGTGTGCCGACCGCCGCACCGCTCGTCCGGGTCGTGCGTTCGGGCCTCGTCGAGAGCGTCCATCTCGGCCACGCGGTCGTGTGCGATCCGCGAGGCCGCGTGCTCGCCTCCGTCGGCGACCCGGACCGTCTCGTGTTCTCGCGCTCGTCGATGAAACCTCTGCAGGCGGCCGTGTCCCTGCGCCGGATCGCCGAGCCGCTCCCCGACGACCTGGTCGCCGTCATGTGCGCATCCCACAACGGGGAGCCCGTGCATCTTCGTGTCGTCCGGCGACTCCTGCGAACGGGCGGCTTGTCCGAACGCGACCTGGGATGTCCCCCGGACCTGCCGATGGAGCCCGAGGCGCGTCGAGCGGCCGCCGGCCCTCGACGGATCACCCACAACTGCTCGGGAAAGCACGCCGGCATGCTCCTCGCGTGCGAACGCTCGGGCGCCGAGCTCCCGAGCTATCTCGAACCCTCCCACGCGCTCCAGCGCGAGATCCTGCGCGCGGTGCGTTCGGCCACCGGCGTCGAACGACCGGTGGTCGGGGTCGACGGGTGCGGCGCCCCGGTCCACGGCCTGCCGCTGCGCGGCATGGCGACGCTGTTCGCGCGGCTCGCGAGGCCCGAGCGGCTCGGCCGACTCGGCGAGCGCGCCGCCCGGGCCGTCGCCGCCATGCGGTCGGCCCCCTACCTCGTCGCCGGGCGGGGCCGTTCGGACACGCTGCTGATGGCCGCGGTCCCCGGCCTCGTGTGCAAGGTGGGGGCCGAGGGCCTGCACTGCGCGGCCGTCCTGGACGCAGGGATCGGGGTCGCCGTGCGGATCGACGACGGGAGCGACAGGGCCGCCGCCCCCGCGTTGGTCCGGACGCTCGACCTGCTCGGCGTCCTGGACGAAGAACAGCGCGCCCGGCTGGCGTCCCTGGCGGCGCCTCCCGTGCTCGGCGGCGGCCGGCCCGTCGGGCGGTTCGAGGTCGGGTTCCGGCTGCGACGCAGGCCCGCCTGAGCGCCTTCGCTTCATTCGCGGCCCCCTCCCGTACGATTCCTGCATGGGCATGGTCAAGGATCCAGGCACCGTCGAGCTTGCCGCGGACGGGCGCCCGGCCGGCCACGCTCCGAGGATCGCCGTGGTCAGCCTGCACACGTCGCCTCTCGACCAGCCGGGTTCGGGCGACTCCGGCGGGATGAACGTCTTCATCCGGGCGGCCGCCGAACGCCTGTCGGAGGGGGGCCTCCAGGTGGACGTTTTCACGCGTACACGGGACGAGCGCCGACCGGAGGTCGAGGAGCTCGGGAACGGCTCCCGGCTGATCAACGTGCAGGCGGGGCCGAGCGCCCCGGTGCCGAAGGACGAGCTCCGTAGGTTCCTCCCGGAGTTCCTCGGGGGTGTGCTCCGGCGGGCTCGGTCGGAGGGGTCGGACTACGACCTCGTCCACACGCATTACTGGCTCTCGGGCTGGGTCGGTCGCAGCGCCCGCGAGATCTGGGGCGTCCCGTTGGTGGCCTCGTTCCACACCCTCGGCAAGGTGAAGAACTACTCCCTGTCGCGCGGCGAGCGCCCCGAGCCTGCGGATCGTCTGTCGGGCGAGGAGCTGGTGATCGCGGACGCCGACCGGATCGTCGCCGCCACGCCCGTCGAGGCGGCGCAGCTCGTCGGCCTGTACCGGGCCGAACCCGACCGCATCCGCATCGTCCCCCCGGGCGTCGATCACGGCCTGTTCTTCCCTCGAGATCGGAGCCGGGCCAAGGCGCGGCTGCACCTCGCGGATCTGCGGTTGCTGCTGTTCGTCGGGCGCCTGCAGGCGCACAAGGGCCCCGACGTCGCCGTCCGGGCGGTCGCCGAGGCGATCGCCCGTGACCCGGCCGGGACCCGTGACGTCGTGCTCGCCATCGTCGGCGGTCCGAGCGGCACCGACCATGGCGCCGAGGTGGCCCGGCTGATGGATCTGGCCTCCGCCCTCGGCGTTGGGGAGCGCGTGATGCTGTTCCCGCCCCAACCGCAATCGCGCCTGGCCGACTTCTACGCGGCCGCCGAGGCGGTCCTGGTCCCCTCGAGGTCGGAGTCGTTCGGGCTCGTGGCGCTCGAGGCGCAGGCCTGCTCGACCCCCGTGGTGGCGTCGGCGGTCGGTGGTCTCCGGTACGTCGTCGAGGACGGCGTCACGGGGCACCTCGTCGGAGGCCATGATCCCGGCGACCATGCCGAGCGGATCCTCGCGGTCCTCGGCGATCCGGGTGAGCGCCGGCGGATGGGCCAGGCCGGGGTGGTTCGCTCGCTCCGCTTCTCCTGGGACGCCACCGCAGCCGGTATGCGCTCGGTGTATCGCGAGCTGCTCGACGGCCGCGACCCCGTCTGAACCTGAACGAGCAGCGGCGGCGGCGTTGCGCGCTCGAAACCGTTCGGTTCGCGTGGAGGCTCGCGTCGCGCCACGGCTCCTGTCGGAACCTACGTCCAGGCGCACCGTGGAATGCTTTGCACCGCAAGGGTTTCGGACGACGCGTCGATGGAGTTCGCGTTCGCGACATGTTCTTGTCACTCTTTCCATCACACCATCTACCTGCGCATATGTACCGTGACCTGCGCGTTCGTCGGGTTGACCCGCTCTTGCGCCGCCGGTACATTTCGCTCGCTCCGAGCAGCCGGAGCGGCCGAATCAGGGAACCGAGGCCGGGACCCCTGGGAAAGCCGTAAGGCCAACTGGGCGCACCTGCTCGTACGGTTGGGACAGCTAACTAGCTGTGCGGGTGGGGAGGCTCGGGAGGCCCCAAAGCCCAACGAAAGGGTGCTACGGCCAGGAAACCAAGACGGCTGCGAGAGGTTGCTCGGAGCACTTGAGCCCGAGGGGCCAACGGTGGCTGGAGGCTTCGGCTTCCGGCGAGCCGGAGGTCCCTCGGGTTCTTCCTT
>Ga0209814_10000134_pt1 | contig 20486 bp, 21 predicted proteins | sample SoiMetdeltSBSDD1_FD_187597 | JGI IMG/M metagenome (GOLD analysis project Ga0209814, IMG submission 187597) | Bulk soil microbial communities from a Populus tree surrounding site in Tennessee, USA - Soil MetaG P. deltoides SBSDD1 (SPAdes) (version 2) | ecosystem: Environmental > Terrestrial >... | reverse complement strand
GGCTCGCTCCAGGGAGTGACCCAGACGCTCTCGCTCGCGATCTACCAGGAGTTCGACGTCGACTTCGACACCGCGCTCGCGATCGGGGCGCTCCTCGTCGTCGGCAGCGCCCTCGTCCTGCTCGCCGCGAAGGTGATCCCCGCGTGGAGACGCTCCACGTCGACCTCGACCACGCTCTTCGCTCCTTCCGCCTCTCGCTAGCGCTCGACGTCGCGGCCGAGACGGTCGCGCTCGTCGGGCCCTCGGGGGCCGGGAAGACGAGCGTGCTGCGGGCGATCGCCGGCCTGCTACGGCCCGAGCGCGGCCGGATCGCGCTGGAAGACGAGACCTGGCTCGACACCGCCTCGCGTGTCGACCTTCCCCCGGAACGCCGCCGCGTCGGCCTCGTGTTCCAGGAGTACGCGCTCTTCCCGCACCTGAGCGTGCGGGCGAACGTCGCCTTCGGCGGCCGCGACCGCGTGGACGAGCTCCTCGAGCGTTTCGGGATCGCCGCCCTCGCGGACGCCCGCCCGGGCGCGATCTCGGGCGGCGAGCGCCAGCGGGTCGCGCTCGCGCGCGCGCTCGCCCGCGACCCCGGCGTCCTCCTCCTCGACGAGCCGCTCTCCGCGCTCGACGCGCACACGCGCCGCAGGGTGCGGGGTGAGCTGCGGGAGGTGCTCGGCGAGCTCGGGCTGCCCACGCTCATGGTCACCCACGACTTCGAGGACGCGACCTCGCTCGCAGACCGCATCGGCGTGCTCGTGGACGGTCGCCTGCTGCAGGTGGGCAGCCCGTCGGAGCTCGTCGCCTCGCCCGCAGATGCCTTCGTCGCAGGGTTCACGGGCGCGAACCTGCTCCGCGGCGTCGCCTCGGCCTCGTCGAACGGGCTCACCGAGGTGGCACTGGATGCGGGCTTCACCGCCTACTCGGCGGACGAAGCGCGGGGGCGGGTGGCGCTGGCCGTCTACCCGTGGGAGATCTCCGTCGCCCGCGAGGCCCCCGACGACTCGGCCGTCAACCACCTGCGCGCGCCGATCGCCTCCATCGTCACCCTCGGGAACCGCGCCCGCGTGCGCATCGGGCCGGTGACGGCGGAGGTCACCACCCAGTCGGCGGAGCGGCTCGGTCTGCACGAAGGCGAGGTCGTCGTCGCCTCGTTCAAGGCGACCGGGGCGCGGCTGCTGTCCGTCGAGTAGGGTCGGCGCGATGGCGCTCGAGGTGGTTCCTCCCGTCCCGGAGGGCGAAGGGGCCGCGCTCCGCCGCGCCCTGCCGACGCTCGGCGTCCGCCTCGACGGCCAGCCCGAGTCCTACCGCAGTGCCTGGCGCCGCACTGCGCTCCGTGAGGCGACGGACAACGAGCCGGTCCCGCGCTATGCGCCCTCGCCGCGGAGCACGCGCGGCGCGACACGCGCGTAGTCGAGCCCCGAGACCCAGGTCGCGATCAGGGCGACGAGGAGGGCCCACCAGGCGACGTCGTCGCTCCACGCGCCGGCCGCCGCCAGGCCGGCGATCGCGGCCGCGAGCGCCTGCGCCCACGTCTTGATGCGCCCGAGATCCCGCGCGCCGAGCACGACACCACGCTCGACCGCGGCGAGCCGGAGACCCGACACGAGGATCTCGCGCACGACGATCAGCGCGACCATCCAGGCCGGGGCGACGCCCTCGCCGATCAGCATCACGAGGGCGGCGAGCACGAGCACCTTGTCCGCGACCGGGTCGAGCAGCTTCCCGAGGGGCGAGCTCGTCCCTCGGCGCCGGGCGAGCCAGCCGTCGATCTGATCGGTCGCCATCGCGACGACGAAGACCGCGGTGGCCCAGTACGCGTGGTTCGGGAAGTCCCAGGCGAACAGCACGACGACGATCGGGACCGCGACGACGCGCGCGACCGTGAGCTGATCGGGAAGGCTCACCGTCGGAGAGAATACGCGTCCGATGCGGTCGTTCACGAAGGTCCTCGTTGCCAATCGCGGCGAGATCGCGGTCCGCGTGTTCCGGACGCTCCGGGAGCTCGGCATCGGCACCGTCGCGGTGTACTCGGAGGCCGATCGCGGTGCGCTCCACGTCGCCTCGGCGGACGAGGCGTATCTCCTCGGTGAGGGCCCGGCGTCCGAGAGCTACCTGCGCGGCGACCGCGTGATCGACGCAGCGCTGCGGGCGGGCGCGGAGGCGATCCATCCCGGCTATGGGTTCCTCGCCGAGAACGCCGCCTTCGCGCGGCGGGTGTCCGACGCCGGGCTGACGTGGATCGGGCCACCGCCCGAGGCGATCGAGGCGATGGGCTCGAAGACGGCGGCGCGCGAGCGGATGCGCGCGGCCGGCGTCCCCATCATCCCCGGGACGACCGAGCCCGCCACGAGCGTCGCGGACGTCCGCGACGCCGCCGAGGAGATCGGCTACCCGATCGCGATCAAGGCCTCCGCGGGCGGCGGCGGGAAGGGGTTCCGGATCGCAGCGTCCGCCGGGGACGTCGAGCGCGCCTACGAGTCCGCCCGCCGTGAGGGCGAGGCGTACTTCTCCGACTCCTCCGTCTATGTCGAGCGCTACCTCGAGGATCCCCGCCACGTCGAGGTGCAGATCCTCGCGGACGACCACGGCGCCGTCGTCCACCTCGGAGAGCGCGACTGCACGATCCAGCGGCGCCACCAGAAGCTCGTCGAGGAGACGCCCTCGCCCGCGGTCGACGACGACCTGCGCGCGCGCATCGGCGAGATCGCGGTCGACGCCGCGAAAGCCGTGGGCTACCGCTCGGCGGGGACGATCGAGGGGCTCCTCGCACCCGACGGCGCCTACTACTTCCTCGAGATGAACACGCGTGTGCAGGTCGAGCACACGGTGACGGAGATGGTCACGGGGATCGACATCGTGCGCGAGCAGGTCCGCATCGCGGCCGGCGCGCCGCTGTCGTTCGCCCAGGCGGACGTCGTCCTGCGCGGCCACGCGATCGAGTGCCGCATCAACGCCGAGGACGTGAGCCTCGGGTTCCTCCCGGCGCCAGGGCTCGTCACGGCCTACCGCGAGCCGGGCGGCATCGGCGTGCGGGTCGACTCCGGGGTGCGCGCCGGCGACCGTGTCTCCGACCTGTACGACCCGCTCGTCGCGAAGCTGGTGGTCCACGACGTCGACCGCGAGAGCGCGCGGCGACGCATGCTCCGCGCCCTCGAGGAGTTCACGATCGAGGGGCCGACGACGCTGCTCGGCTTCCACCGTGCGCTGCTCTCGTCACCGTGCTTCGTCGAGGGCGGCACCTGCCGCGGCGTGACCGAGTCGGAGGAGCTCGCCGAGCGTGCACGAGAGCTCGACGAGCAATCGTCCCGCTCGTCTGCGAGCGTCGACGGCAGGCCGACCTCGAGTCGAGCGCAGCAGGTGGTCGTCGAGCTCGACGGGAGGCTGCACGAGGTCCGGCTGCACACGCCGGAGCCGCCGTGGGCGGAGCTCGCTCGTCGGCACCGGGAGCGGCGCACCGGGCTCGCTGGCGCGGAGAGCGGCGCGGTGGTGAGCCCGATGCAGGGCACGGTGCTCGGCGTCGAGGTCGCGGACGGCCAGGCGGTCGAGGCCGGAGGCCTGATCTGCGTGATCGAGGCGATGAAGATGGAGAACGAGATCGTCGCGCACCGCGAAGGGGTCGTCTCCGAGCTGGGCGTGGCCGTCGGTCAGCAGGTGACGAGCGGCCAGCTCATCTGCGTCGTCCGCGACCCCTGAGTGCCGCGCGCGCTCGGCTCACCGGCGCAGCCGGTACGCATGGTCCGTGATCCACACGACCCGCTCGGGCAGCTCGTCCGGCGGCTTCCCCGCGGCCACGAGCGTCCCGAAGACGACGCGTGCCCAACTGGCGGCGACCAGGGCGCCGGAGGCGGACATCGTCCCCTCCCAGGAGGCCCGCGGCTCGAGGAGCGCCGGGAGCGCCGGCGAGAAATTGGTCGCCGGGCGGGGCTCGGGCAGCTCCCCGCTCGCGTTGAGCCGTTCCAGCTCGTCCGCGTCGCCCGTCGAGAAGAGCATGAGCCCGAATGCACGGTCGAGCGTGACCCGCGGGTCGTTCACCTCGTACGCGACCGACGACTCGTTCTCGATCCCGATCCGCGCGCGCCAGCCGCGGCGCGTGACCTCGAGCCAGTCGACGGTGAACACGAGCCGCTCGCCTGCCGAGCCGAACGTCTCACGCCAGCCGAGGTCGGCGCTCTGGGGCCCCGCCGCGACGCTCGCGTCCGGCGTGGCGTCCGCACCGCGAAGGCGTCCCGCTGCGGACGAGAAGGCGAAGCCGGCGACAGCTGCTCCGAGAGCGACGAGCACGATGATCGTCGTCCGGCTCACCCGGCCATGCTCGCACACGGTCGCTGGCCATTCCCTGTCGCGGGTAGACTCGCCCGCGCCGTGGACCTCTACGAGTACCAGGGGAAGGAGCTCTTCCGCCGCCACGGCATCCCCGTCTCGGAGGGACGGCTCGCGACGAGCCCGGCTGCCGCGCGCGCCGCCGCCCAGGAGCTCGGCGGCGCAGTCGTGGTCAAGGCGCAGGTGCTGACGGGCGGGCGGGGCAAAGCGGGCGGAATCAAGCTCGCGGAGTCGCCGGCCGAAGCCGAGGCACGCGCTCGCGAGATCCTCGGTCTCGACATCCGCGGGCACACGGTCCAGAGGCTCTGGATCGAGCGCGCGTCGGACATCGAGCGCGAGTACTACCTCTCGCTCACCTTCGACCGCAGCGCGAAGAAGCCGCTCTTCATGTTCACGACGCAGGGCGGGGTCGACATCGAGGAGGTCGCGGCGACGAGCCCGGACGCGCTCGTGCGGCTTCACGTCGACCCGCTCGAGGGCTTCCACCCGTGGCAGGGCCGGCGGCTCGTGCACGAGGCGGGCGTGGAGAGCGTCGGCGAGCAGAAGCAGATCGCAGCCATCGCCGGACGCCTGTACGCGGCGTTCCTCGCCTACGAGGCGATGCTCTGCGAGGTCAACCCGCTGATCGTCACCCCCGAGGGCGAGGTGCGCGCGCTCGATTCCAAGTTCACGGTCGACGACAACGCGCTCTTCCGGCTGCCGGAGATCGCCGAGATGCGCGACCTCGCCGCGGCCGACCCGCTCGAGGCGCTCGCGCGCGAGAAGGGCGTCACCTACGTCAAGCTCGACGGCGACGTCGGCGTCCTCGGGAACGGCGCCGGGCTGACGATGTCCACGGTCGACGTCGTGACGTTCGTGGGCGGCCGGCCGGCCAACTTCTGCGACCTCGGCGGCGGCGGGGACGCCCAGGGCGTCGTCGACGCGCTCGAGGTGATCACGCGCGACCCGCAGGTGAGCGCGATCTTCTTCAACATCTTCGGCGGCATCACCCGCTGCGACGAGGTGGCGCGCGGGATCCTGCAGGCGCTCGAGCAGATGGGGATCGAGGACCCGATCGTCGTGCGGCTCGACGGCACGAATGCCGAGGAGGGCAGGCGCCTGCTGCAGGAGGCAGCGAAGCCGAACGTGCACGCGGAGGCGACGATGCTGGACGGCGCACGGCGCGCGGTGGAGCTGGCGGGAGCGGCAGGCTAGCGCGATGGCGATCGTCGTCGACACGGAGACGAGGCTCGTCGTCCAGGGGCTCACGGGCTCGGAGGGTCGCTTTCACGGGCTCCGGAACCGCGACTACGGCACGCAGCTCGTCGCCGGCGTGACCCCGGGCAAGGGGGGCCAGGACGTCGAGGGCGTGCCGGTGTTCGACACGGTCGCCGCCGCGGTGGGGGAGGCGGGCGCGAACACGTCGATGATCTTCGTGCCCGCGCCGTTCGCCGCGGACGCGATCTACGAGGCCGTGGACGCGGGCATCGCCACGATCGTCTGCATCACCGAGGGCATTCCCGCGCACGAGATGCTGCGGATCCACGCGTTCGTCCAGCCCCGCGGCGTGACGCTGATCGGCCCCAACTGCCCGGGCGCGCTCTCGCCCGGGAAGGCGAACGTGGGGATCATCCCCGCCGAGATCTTCCGGGAGGGCGCGATCGGGCTCGTGTCCCGGTCGGGAACGCTCACGTACCAGATCGGCCACGAGCTGACGCAGCTCGGCCTCGGGAACTCGACGATCGTCGGCATCGGCGGCGACCCGGTCGTGGGCTCGTCGTTCGTCGACGTGCTCGCGCTCTTCGAGGCAGACCCGCAGACGGAGCGTGTCGTCATGGTCGGGGAGATCGGCGGCGACGAGGAGGAGAAGGCAGCGGCCTTCATCGAGGGCGAGATGTCGAAGCCCGTCGTCGCGTACATCGCAGGCTTCACCGCGCCGCCGGGCAAGACGATGGGCCACGCGGGCGCGATCATCTCGGGCTCCGCGGGCACGGCCCAGGCGAAGAAGGATGCGCTCGAGGCGAAGGGGATCCGGGTCGGCACGACCCCGACCGAGACCGCCGAGCTCGTCGCCGCGCTCGCTCGCGCGTAGCGGGGCTCGTCGGAGTCGGCGGCTAGGCTCCGGCGCGATGGCCGAGCCGCCGATCTCCTTCGCGCGCGGGGCGCCCGGGCCCGAGCTCATCGCCGCGGACGAGCTCGCCGACTGCGCGCACGCGGCGGCGCTGCGCGAGGGAGCGAGCGTCTTCTCCTACGGCCCGGGCGCCGGCTACGCACCCCTGCGCGAGTGGGTGGCGGGTCGCCACGGGGTCGAGCCGGGGCGCGTCGTCCTCACCGTGGGCGGGCTGCTCGGATTCGTCCTCTACGCGGGAGCCCTGCTCGAGCGCCGGCCCGGCCGTGTGCTCGTCGAGGCGCCGACCTACGACCGCCCGCTGAAGGTGCTCGCCCGCGAGGGCGCCGAGATCGTGGCGCTGCGGATGGACGAGGAGGGCCTCGACCCCGACGCGCTCGAGGCGGAGCTGCGGAGGGAGGACGAGCCCGCGTCGTTCCTGTACACGATCCCGACCTTCCAGAACCCGACCGGGCGGACGCTGTCGACCGAGCGACGGCGCCGGGTCGCCGAGCTCCTCGCCGAGCACCGCCTTCCGGCGCTCGAGGACGACCCGTACGGGCTCGTGCGCTTCGAGGGCGTCTCGCCGCCGACCCTCCACGAGCTCGAGGGCGGCGAGCTCGTCACCTACACGTCGTCGTTCTCGAAGACGGTGGCGCCGGGGCTGCGCACCGGGTACTTCGTGCTGCCGGAAGGCGACGCCACCGGGTTCGAGGAGCGTGCCGCCTCGACGTACATCTCGCCGCCCTTCCTCGTGCAGGCCACGATCGCCGAGCTGATCGCGCGGGGTCGCTTCGAGCCGAACCTCGAGCATGCGCGCGCGGAGCTCCGGGCCCGTCGGGACGCGATGCTGAAGGCCCTCGCGGCGAGCTTCCCCGCGACATCGTCCTGGTCCGATCCGCGCGGGGGCTACTTCGTCTGGCTCGAGCTCGGCGAGGGGGTCGGCTCCGCAGGGTTCGCGGAGCGCGCGGCCGCGGCGGGAGTGCTCCTCGTCCGCGGCGCCGACTTCTTTCCTCCGGGCTCCGGCCTCGGGGCGACGTCCGCGCGGCTCGCCTTCAGCTTCGAGCCGCCGGAGCGGATCAGCGCGGGGATCGAGCGGCTGTCGGCGCTGCTGTAGCTGCGGCTACGCCTGCGAGCGGCGGCGCGAGCGCAGCTCGTCGAAGAGGTAGCCGGCCGCGAAGCCGAGCCCGACGCAGAGCAGGATGAGCACGAGCAGCGAGATCTCGGCCGAGAAGAAGACGAAGCTCACCTCGACCTGCTTGCGGTTGAAGAGGACGATGAGGACCGCGTAGACGGCGAGCGCCCCGAAGGCGATCAGCTTCCAGGGCGGCCCCTGCTGCTCCGCGGGCGGTGGCGCCGGCGGGGGCGACTCGCTCATGCCGGGATCCTATGCCGCGTGACCGACCACGACGCGCGGCGCCGGCCGCGGAACGAGCTGCGGCTGCCGCGGCGGCGTCAGCGTTCCGGCGGTCGCGGCCCGGAACGTGGGGCAGATGCTGTTGCCGGCCAGTGCACAGAGCCCTTCTCGCCGGAAGAAGCAGTCGTCGCAGGTGACCTGTGAGCGTCTCTTCACCATTTCTCTGAGGTCGCCCCTCGTCGACCAGCCCGCATTCTGGCGAGGGGTATACCCGCGGGCAACCCCCTCCGCGACGAATTCGCCGCAAATTGCGCCTGTTCTCAGGTCAGCAAAAATGCCTGGAAATCAGCACTTCGGCGGGTTCGTTGCCAATCTTCGCAACGCCTGTTGAAAACTCTCCACAGGGACGACCCGCAGGCCGTCCGCATTCTCCCTGGCAGTCGCCGCATTCTCGCCCACGGGCACGAGGAAGACATCCACATCGGACCGGCGCGCGCCGACGGTCTTCTGCTTCAGGGCGCCGACGGGGAGCACGGTCCCGTCGAGCGCGAGCGCCCCGGTCGCCGCCACCCGGCAGCCGTTCGTCACGTCGCGGCCCAGCTCGCGCGCGATCTCGAGCGCGAACGGGAGGCCTGCCGACGGGCCGCCGACCGGGCCGAGGTCGATGTCGACCTCGAACGGAAGCTCGATGTCCGCCGCCTGGTCGACCTGGATCCCGACGATCGGCCGGTCCGGGTCGGCGGGGCTCGGCACCGTCCGCACCGTGAGCTCGACCCGCTTTCCGTCGCGGAGCACGGCCAGCCGCACGTCGTCGCCCGGCGTGTGCCGTCCGATCCCCGCCCGCAGCTCGTCGGGCGTGCGGACCGGCTTGCCGTCCACGCGCACGATCACGTCGTCCTGCTCCAGCTCGGCCGAGGCCGGGGCGTCGGCAGAGACGGCGGTCACGAGGATTCCCGTCGGCGCCGCCTGGACGCGGTAGCCCAGGGCGCGGAGCGCGACGACGGCCGCGACCTTCTCGGACCGCTCCATGTCCGCCGTGTTCTGCTGGTCGCGCTCTGCCTCGGAGGTTCCGGGCGGGAGCAGCGCCCGCTCGGGGAGGACGGTGGAGCCGTCTGGCTTCGTGAACGGGAGCAGCTGCTCGAGCAGCGACGTCCTGCGGACGAAGACGTCGACGTAGTAGACGCTCGTGTCGCCCGCGGGCCGGGCGTCCTCGACCTCGACCTTCCCGGCGAGCGGCTTGGCGCGGTCCGGGGCGAGGATGAACTCCTCCGCCGGCACGCGCCAGAGCACGAAGGCCACGACGAGGCCGAGTGCGCCGAGGAGCGCGGCGATGACGGAGAGGCGCCTGGTCATCTCTGCTAGAGCAGGCTACGCGTCAGACCGCCGTCGACCGTGACGAGGGCCCCGGTGACGTAGGCGCCGCGGTCCGAGCAGAGGAAGGCGACGACGTCCCCGATCTCGCGGGGTGTCCCGAGCCGCCGGAGCGGGATCGTGCGCAGGTCTGCCTCCGTGGGGCCGTCCGGGTAGACCTCGCGGATGCGCTCGGTGTCGATGCGCCCGGGCGCGATCGAGTTCACCGTGATGCCCTTCGGCCCGAGCTCACGCGCCATCGTCTTCGCCCAGCCGACGACGCCGGGCCGCACCGCGTTCGACAGTGCGAGGTTCTCGATCGGCTCCTTGACGGAGCTCGAGGTGATGTTGACGACGCGTCCCGCCGGGCTCTGCTCGAGGTACGGCAGGCAGAGGCCCGTGAGCCTGACGACCGACACCAGCAGGAGGTCGACGGCGCCCTCGACCTGCTCGGCGTCGAGCCCGGTGCCCGGCGTCCGCGGCGGCCCGCCCGAGTTGTTCACGAGGATGTCGATCCCGCCGTAGGTGTCCACGCTCCGGCGGACGAGCTGCTCGAGGTCGGCCGGGGCGGTCACGTCCCCGCGGACGGCGAGCGCTCCGAGACGCTCTGCCTCGCGCTCGAGCTGCTCGCGCCCTCGCGCGAACATCGCGACGTTCGCGCCCTCCTCGGTGAGGGCCTCGGCCACGGCGAGCCCGATCCCGGCGGACGCACCGCAGACGATCGCCGTGCGGCCGCGGAGACCGAGCTCCACGGCTACTTCCTCTTCAGGATGCCGACGACCTCGCGGACGGCGGCCGCCGACGCCTTCAGCATCTTCTTCTCGTCCGCGGTCAGCTTGAGGACGACGACCTCCTCGACCCCGTCCGCGCCCAGCTTCGTCGGAGCGCCCATGTACAGCCCCTTGATCCCGTACTCGCCCTCGAGGTAGGCGGTGCAGGGAAGGACGCGCTTCTCGTCGAGGCAGATCGAGTCGACCATCTGCGCGGCCGCGGCCCCCGGCGCGTACCAGGCGGAGGTCCCGAGCAGGTTCACGATCTCCCCGCCGCCGAAGCGCGTGCGGTCGACGAGCTTCCGGACTCTCGCCTTCGGGAGCAGCTCGGGGAGCGGGATGCCGCCAACCGTCGTCGCCGAGACGACCGGCACCATCTGGTCGCCGTGCCCGCCGAGGACGACCGCGGTGACGTCCTTCACGGACACGTCGAGCTCCTGCGAGATGAAGGCGGAGAAACGGGCCGTGTCGAGGATGCCCGCCATCCCGACCACGCGTCGCTTGGGAAAGCGCGAGACGGCCTTCGCGACGTGGCACATCGCGTCGAGCGGGTTCGAGACGATGACGAGAACCGCCTTCGGCGACTGCTTCACGACGTCCTTCGTCACCGCGCTCACGATCGCCTCGTTCGTCGTCACGAGGTCGTCCCGGCTCATCCCGGGCGCGCGAGGCTTCCCCGCGGTGATCACGACGACGTCCGAGCCCTCGGTCTCCTCATAGCCGTTCGAGCCCGTGATCGTCGGCTCGTAGCCGAGCACGGAGCCCGCCTGGTTCATGTCGAGCGCCTTCCCCTGCGGGAAGCTCGGGATGATGTCGACGAGGACGACGTCTGCGTAGTCGCGGCGCGCGATCTCCTGGGCGCAGGTCGCGCCGACGTTCCCGGCGCCGACGACGGTCACCTTCTTCCTCATTGGGTGGTCACCAGCCTCTCGATGATCGCGTCCGCGTACTGCGACGTCCCGACCGCGGTCGGGTCGTCGCGGCTCGGCTTCAGGTCGTAGGTCACGCGCTCGCCCTCGGCGATGATCGAGGCGACCGCGCGCTCGAGGCGCTGCGCGGCCTCCCGCTCGCCGAGGTGCTCCAGCATCAGCTTCCCGGACAGGATCATCGCCGTCGGGTTGACCTTGTTCAACCCGGTGTACCGCGGCGCCGAGCCGTGCGTGGCCTCGAACACGGCCGCGTCGTCACCGATGTTGGCGCCCGGCGCCACCCCCAGCCCGCCGACCAGCCCCGCCGTCAGGTCGCTGACGATGTCGCCGTACAGGTTCGGGAAGACGAGGACGTCGAACTCCTCCGGACGCTGCACGAGCTGCATGCAGAGCGCGTCCACGAGCACCTCGCGCGAGGCGATTTCCGGGTACTCCGGCGCGACGCGGCGGAAGATCTCGAGGAAGAGCCCGTCCGTGAACTTCATGATGTTCGCCTTCGTCACCCCCGCGACCTCGCGGCGGTGGTTCGCGCGCGCATGCTCGAACGCGAAGCGGATGATGCGCTCGGAGGCCTCCGCCGTGATCGGCTTGATCGAGAGGCCGGCGTCGAGCGCGATCTGCTTCGGCTGCAGGCCGTTCAGCGCCTCGATCGCCTGTACCGCCTCGGCGGTGCCCGACTCGAACTCGATCCCTGCGTACAGGTCCTCCGTGTTCTCGCGGACGATCACGACGTCGACGTTCTCGTAGCGCGTCCGTACCCCCGGGTACGTCTTGCACGGCCGCAGGCACGCGAACAGCCCGAGCTCGTGGCGGAGCGCGACGTTGACCGAGCGGAAGCCGGTGCCGATCGGGGTCGTGATCGGGCCCTTCAACGCGACGCCGTTCCGCCGGACGGACTCGAGCGTCTCCTCGGGCAGCGGCGTGCCCGCCTCCTCCATCACGTCGACGCCCGCCTGGCGGACGTCCCATTCGAGGTCGACGCCGGTCGCCTCGAGGACGCGGCGAGTCGCCTCCGTGAGCTCCGGGCCGGTCCCGTCCCCGGGGATGAGGGTCACGCGATGTGCCATCGGCGCGGCGATCGTAGCTGCGCGCGACGGGTTCTCCCGTCAGGTAGCGTCCTCCGAGGATGAGCGAGGTCGCCGACTTCAAGCCGGGGCTCGAGGGCGTCGTCGCGGTCGAGACGGAGATCGCCGAGCCCGACCGGGAGGGCGGCGTGCTCCGCTACCGCGGCGTCGACATCGAGGAGCTCGTCGGGCACTACCCCTACGAGAACGTCTGGGGGCTCCTGGTGGACAACGACCTCCAGTCCGTCATGCCCGAGCCCGAGCCGTACCAGCCTGCCCGGCTGACCGGGAAGGCGCCGGCCGACCTCCAGGCCGAGACCGCCCGCCTGGCCGGGGAGTGGGGCCTCGGCAAGCTGAACGAGATCTCCGACGAGCAGGCGCGCATCGACCTCGGGCGGCTCTCCTCGCAGATGATGGGGATCGTCGCGCGCTCCGCCCGGCTCGCCGACGGGCACGGGGACGCGATCTCCGACGAGGTCGTCGCCGAGGGGAAGACGGCCGCCGAGAAGTTCCTCCTCCGCTGGCGCGGCGAGGCCGACCCCCGTCACGTGAAGGCGATCGACACGTACTGGATCTGCACCGCCGAGCACGGGCTCAACGCCTCCACCTTCACGGCCCGCGTGACCGCCTCTACGGGCGCCGACTGCGGCGCGGCGCTCTCCTCCGCCGTCGGGGCGCTCTCCGGTCCGCTCCACGGCGGTGCGCCCGCCTACGTGAAGCCGATGCTGGAAGAGGTGACCGCAATGGGCGACCCGGAGAAGTGGGTGCGGGACACCCTCGACTCCGGCAAGCGGATCATGGGCTTCGGCCACCGCGTCTACCGCGCCGAGGACCCGCGGTCGCGCATCCTCAAGCGCACGGCGCGCGAGCTCGGCTCGCCGCAGATCGAGGTCGCCGAGCAGCTCGAGGACGTCGCGCAGGCGGAGCTCGAACGGCGCCATCCCGAGCGCCCGCTGAAGACGAACGTCGAGTACTACTCGGCGCTCGTCCTCGACGTCGCCGAGATCCCGCCCCCGCTCGCACCTGCGATGTTCGCCTGCTCTCGCGTCGCCGGCTGGTCGGCGCACATCCTCGAGCAGAAGCGGACCGGGCGCCTGTTCCGGCCGTCGGCCCGCTACGTCGGCCCGGCGCCGCGCTCGCTCCAGCCGGCGTGACCCTCGTCGAGGCGGCGGCCCGCGCGGACGAGCTCGCGCAAGCCGGGGACGAGCGCTCGGTCGCGGCGCTCCGGGTCCAGTGGGACGAGGAGATCGAAGCCGCCGCGCGGGACGCCGACTACCGGGTGCGCGCGCAGGGCTACCGCGCGATCGCGCAGTTCCGCTTCCGGCAGAAGCTCGAGCTGCTCCGCCGCGGGCTCGAGGACGAGAGCCCCGCCGCCCGCGGGTCGGCCCTGATCGCGCTCGAGTCGCTCTCGCGCGACCACCCTGGCGACGTCAACTCGTTCCGCCCGCTCCTGCACGAGCTCGCGGCCAGGGACCCGAACCCGGCCGTCCGGAGGCTGGCGGTCGTCTGCCTCCGCAACGGCAGCCCGCGGCCCGACACGATCCAGCTGCTCGCGGGGATCGCCGAGTCGGACGACGAGGACGCCGAGCTGCGCAAATCCGCTCGCGCCGTGCAGGCGGCGCTGAAGAAGAAGGCGGCGGCCCGGTGAGCGAGGCGAGCCCTCTCGTGGCCGTCGTCATGGGCTCGCGCTCGGACTGGGAGGTGATGGAGCACTGCGTCGACACGCTCCGCGCGCTCGACGTCGTCCACGACGCGCGCGTGCTCTCCGCGCATCGAACGCCGGACGCGCTCGAGGAGTTCGTCGCCGACGTCGAGGCGCGCGGCGCACAGGTCTTCGTCGCCGCGGCGGGCGGTGCCGCGCATCTCGCGGGCGTGATCGCCTCGAAGACGGTCAGGCCGGTGCTCGGCGTGCCGATGGGCACCCAGCTCGGCGGGCTCGATTCCCTGCTCTCGACCGTGCAGATGCCGGCAGGCATTCCGGTCGCGACGCTCGCGATCGGGCGGGCGGGGGCCGTCAACGCGGCGCTCCTGGCCGCGGCGATCCTCGCGCGCTCGGACCCGGAGCTCGAGGCGCGGCTCGTCCGCTACCGCTCCGAGCAGGCGGACGCGGTCCTCGCCGTCGGCGACCCGAGCTCCTCCTAGGACGCCGCGAGCAGCGCGAGGAGGTCGCCGCCGTAGCGGTCGACCTTCACCGGGCCGAGACCCTTGACGCTCGCGAGCTCGCCCTCGGTCTGCGGCCTCGCTGCGGCGAGCTCGTGCAGCGTCGCGTCGTGGAGCACGACGTAGGCGGGCACGCCGTCCTCGCGCGAGCGCTCGAGCCGCCACGCGCGCAGGCGCTCGACGAGGCCGAGGTCCGGATCGGCGGGCGCTCTGGTGGGGATCCGAGGTGGTGGCACGGCCGGGTCGAGGACGAGCACGCGATAGCCGTCGGGTGTCAGCTCCTCGCGGAGCGCGCCCGCGCCCTCGAGGCTCTTGACCCAGCGGCGGACGTCCGCCTCGGAAGCGGCCCCGAGCAGCCGGAAGGCAGGCGACCGGCGCGCGGAGGGCGGCGCCTTCAACGAGCCGCGCAGGGTCGCGACGAGGCTGCGGCGGCCGAGTGGCCAGCGCAGCGAGCGCACCGCGTCGAGGATCGCGGCGCCCACGTCTCCCGGGAGCGGCAGTGGAGCGTCCGCCTCCCGCTCCCGTGCTTCCTCGCGCGGGTCGCAGACGTCGCAGGCGCCGCACGGCCCGTCGAGGCGCTCGCCGAAGTGCTCCGCCACCTGCGCGTGCCTGCACGAGCGCACCTCCGCGAAGGCGATCACCCGATCGGCGCGGGCCTCGGCGACGAGCCGCGCGCGCTCGAGCAGCCGTTCGACCCGGGTCGTCGCGTCGTCCGGTGCCGCGAGCAGCTCGATCTGCATCCTCCGACCCCGGTCGAGTCCGCGGGCGAGCAACCCCGCCTGCTCGAGCATGCCGACGAGGACGCGGGGATCACGGTCGGGCGCGGCGGCGGAGAGCTCGTCCGGGTCGACGGCGCCGCCGGCGTCGCGGACGGCGCGGTAGGCCGCACGCAGGTCCTGTGGAGAGGGGACGTCCCCGAGTGCGAATCGGCGGAGCGAGGCGGCGTCCGCCGAGCCGGCGAGCAGCAGCGTCTCGCTCGGCTCGCCGTCGCGGCCCGCGCGCCCGACCATCTGCACGTACTCCTCGAGCGAGGACGGGTAGTTCACGAGGCAGACGAGCCGGACGTCCGGCTTGTCGATGCCCATGCCGAAGGCCGTCGTCGCGACGACGGTCTGCGTGCGGCCGGAGACGAACGCGTCCTGCACTCTCGTTCGCTCCTCGGGCTCGAGGCCTGCGTGGTAATGCCCGGCGGGCAGGCCGTGACCGCGGAGCACGCGCGCGATCTCCTCGGTCGAGCGGCGCGAGCGGGCGTAGACGATCGCCGAGCCGCCGCGGAGCTCCGTGAGCCTCCGCACGAGCGCCTCGAGCCGTTCCTCGGTGTTCGCGGCCTCTTCCACGTCGTAGCGGAGGTTCGGCCGCACGACGCTGGTCGACACGACCTCGGGCGTGCGGCCGAGCGCGTCGCCGATCTGCTGCGCGGTCTCCGGCGTCGCGGTCGCGGTCATGCCGAGCAACGCCGGCTCGCCCAGCGCCGCCAGCGCGTGCCGGATGAAGAGGTAGTCGGGCCGGAAGTCGTGCCCCCACATGCTCACGCAGTGCGCCTCGTCGACGACGACGAGCCCGACGCCGACGGAGCGGCAGAGCTCGAGGAAGGCGGCCTGGCGCAGGCGCTCGGGGGCCGCGTACACGAGGCGCTTCGCACCCGCCGCGACCTCGTCCAGGCGCCTCGCGCTCTCCGCGGCGTCGAGCGACGAGTTCACGAAGGTCGCATGCGCTGCGACGCGGGGCGGCAGCTGGTCCACCTGGTCCTTCATCAGTGCGATGAGCGGGGAGAGGACGAGCGTCGGCTCGGGCCGGAGCATCGCCGCGAGCTGGTACGTGAGCGACTTCCCGGAGCCGGTCGGCATGAGCGCGAGCGTGTCGCGTCCCTCGACCGCCGCGCGCACGACCGCCTCCTGGCCGGGGCGGAACTCCTCGAAGCCGAAGAGCTCGCGGAGCGGCTGCTCGAGCGCAGACATCGCCGCCCACTCTAGGGACGGCGTCGAACGGCCTCCGGCCGCTCGTACGAAGTCGTTACGCGGTCGTGTCCGACGGGGCCGGCCTCCTCCGCCGCGCGTGCGGGTGCGCGTCGAAGTAGGCCTCGCGGCGCCGCCGGTCCGACACGTGCGTGTAGCGCTCCGTCGTTCCGAGGTCGGCGTGCCCGAGCATCTCCTGGACGGAGCGCAGGTCGGCGCCGCCCTCGAGCAGGTGGGTCGCGAAGGAGTGCCGCAGGAGGTGGGGATGGACCCGCCCCGGCTCGAGCCCCGCCTTGTCGGCGAGGCGGCGCAGGACGAGGAAGGCGCCCGCCCGGGTCAACGGGCCTCCTCGCGCGTTGAGGAAGAGCTCGGGCCGGTAGCGCCGGTCGAGGTGCGCCCGCCCGAGCGCGAGGTAGCGCCGGACCGCCTCGGCCGCCGGCCTGCCGAGGGGCACGAGCCGCTCCTTCCCGCCCTTGCCGAGCACGCGCACGATCCGCGACTCGAGGTCGACGCCGGACTTCTCGAGCCCGACTGCCTCGGAGACGCGCAGCCCGGCGCCGTACAGGAGCTCGACGAGCGCGCGGTCGCGCAGCGAGCGCGGCGTCGAGCCGGTCGCGGCATCGATCAGCCGCTCGGTCTCCGCCGGGGAGAGCGCGCGCGGCAGCGTGCGCGTGCGGCGGGGTAGCTTGAGCGAGGCAGCGGGGTTTTCCTCGCGCATGCCGATAAGGACGAGGTGCCGGAAGTACGTCCGCACCGCCGAGACACGCCGTGCCGCGGTCGCGGGCGCAAGGCCGTCGGCGCGCATCCCCGCCAGCCAGCGCTCGAGCTCCTCCACGGTCGCGTCGGCGACCGGGCCGCCGCGGAAGGCCCACAGCGACGCGAGGTCGCGTCGGTAGGCGTCCACGGTGCGCGGCGAGCGGCGCGCGGCCAGGTGGAGCAGGAAGCGCTCGACGTCGGGGTCGGAGGCGTTCACGGCGCGCGAACGGATTCGCCGGGGCGACGCCGCCTCCTCTCCCGGACTATGCTCCGCGGCTTGCCGCTCCGGATCGCCGCCGTCCTCGCGGGCGTCGCCGTGGCCGCCGTCGTGGCGCCGCAGGCGGCACAGGCCTCGCAGCTCGTCGCCAGGAACACGTCGACCGAGACCCTCACCGTCTCGAGGGGCGGCAAGGCGCTCGTCACCTACCACGGCGCCGGAAGGCTGCAGCGCGTGCTCGCCTGGGGCGCGGTCGGGGCTCGGATGCCGCACGCGAGCCGGGCGCAGGTGGCGTTCCGGCTGGACTACTCGGGCGGCTGGGGAACCCACGGCCGGCCGGTCTGGAAAGGTTTGAAGAACGTGTGCGGCCCCTACCGCGGCCCCGCGCTGCCCTGGCTCGTGACCGCCTGCTCCGCGCCCGACGGGTCGCACTGGGCGCTCCAGCGCTGGCAGCGATCGCAGGCGAACTTCGGCGTCGCCCCCTTCAAGCCGGGGCACGGCGCCTGGGAGCTGCGCCTCTCGCACTGGCGCGGGCCTGTCGCGATGCTCGAGGTCTGGCTCGACTGGAGCTACGGCGGCCGCTGGCACCACCTGTTCGGGCGCCTGACGTACCTCGGGCGGCCCGTCTACGGCTTCGGCACGACGCGCGATGGACAGCCGACGGACAGCCACGGGCGCGTCCTCAACCTCGACACGCTGGACTCGGCGTACGGGTCGGGGTGGAGGCGTGAGAACGCCTTCGTCGCGAAGACGCCCGACGGGACGTTCTGCTACGGCTTCGTCCCGCACCGCCTCGCCTCCGGTGAGGTGCGCCCGCCCGGCGTCGGGAAGCGCTACCGACTCGCGACGAGCGGTCCGGGCGTCACGCCCGACGTCGCCTGGGAAGGTCCCGCGCTGCACGACTTCCGGCCGGGCGACGCCGGTGACCGCGACTACGAGAACCGCATGAACGCGCTCCAGCGCGAGCTCGCGCAGGGCTCGCGAGCGTGTCACTCCTAGCGCAAGGCGAGGAACCCGCTGGGGCGGGTCCCTCGCCGCGCAAAGACCCCTGAGAGCGCCCGCTTCGCGGTCGGTTGTGACCCGGCAGAGCGACCGGAGGGCTATGACCGAGGATGCGCGCGGTCGTACACGCGCCGCAGGCGGCGGGCGTCGACGTGGCTGTAAGCCTGCGTCGTCGAGAGCGACGAGTGGCCGAGCAGCTCCTGGATGACGCGGAGGTCGGCGCCGCCCTCGAGCAGGTGGGTCGCGAACGCGTGCCGCAAGCGGTGCGGGTGGCGCAGGATCCTGCGCACGGTGCTCGTGTCGAGGCGCCGGCCGCGCGCGGAGAGGAAGACCGCGTCCTCCGCGCCGCGGGCGAGTGCGGGGCGGCCATCGCGGAGATAGCGGGCGAGCTGGTGTGCCGCCTCCTCGCCGAGGGGCACGACCCGATCCCTGCCGCCCTTGCCGTGCACGTGGACCGCCTCGCGCTCGAAGTCGACGTCCGCGAGGTCCAGGCCGACTGCCTCGGCACTGCGGAGGCCGCCCGAGTAGAGGAGCTCGAGCAGCGCGCGGTTGCGGAGCTCGAGTGGCTCGCCCCCGTCGGCGAGATCGAGCAGCGCGTCGACATCGGCTGCCTTCGGCGCGTCCGGCAGGCGCCGGACGCGGCGCGGGGCGAGGGCGGCATCGGGGACGCGGGCCGGCCCGTAGGTGAAGCGGAGGCAGGACCGCACGGCTGCGAGCCGCCGCGCGATCGTCGCCGGCGAGAGCCGCGTCGGCCCCCGGCCGAGGTCGGTGACCCAGTCCGCGAGCACACGCACGTCGACGTCGTCCAGCCCGAGCTCCCGCACGCTTAGCCAGGCGGCGAACGAGCGGAGGTCCGAGGCATAGGCGCGGCGGGTTGCCCCGGACAGCCCGCCGTGCTCGAGGAAGCGGTCGATCGCGGGCTCGGTATCCACGCAGCCGGGTTCGGCGTCGAGGGGCGGGAGCCTGCCGCTCAGCCCGCGGGAGCCGGCAGCTCCGCGAGCTCGTCGAGGCTCGGCGCCGTGCGGATCGCGGGGCTCAGCGTCCCCCACAGGGCGAGCAGGAGGCCGATGGCGGCGAAGGCCGCGATCGTCGCGCGCGCCGAGAACGAGTCGAGCAAGAGCCCCGCGACGAGCGGGCCGAGGGGAGCGATGGCAAGGCCGATCGTCGCCCAGACGCTGGTGACGCGGCCCTGGAGGCGATCCGGCGTCAGCGCATACCGGTAGCTGTGGACGACCGAGTCGGTCGACGGGATCGCGAGCGCCGTGGGGACGATGCTCGCGGTCAGCACGTACACGTTCGGCCAGACGAGGAAGACGCTGCAGCCGGTCCAGGTCCAGAGCTCCAGCAGCAGCACGCCCCTCACGGGCAGTCGCCGGCGCACGACGGGCGAGAGGAAGGCGCCCACGAGGATGCCCGCGCCGAAGACGGACACGAGGAGGCCGACCCTGCCGCTCGTCAGTCCCTGCTCCTCGCCGATGACGACGATCGCGAGCAGGACGCCCGGCCCGATGAAGTTCGCCAACCCGAACAGGAGTGCCGTCGTGCGCAGGAACGCGTGGTCCCAGATGAAGCGGAACCCTTCGGAGACCCGTGAGCGCAGCGGCGAGCGATCGGCCTCCCGTTCCTCCTGGAAGGGCGTGCGCATGGCGAGCAGGGCGGCGGCTGAGAGCACGTACAGCACAGCGTGGACGAGGAACGGGAGCGCTCGCGCGAGCCCGAACAGCACGCCCCCGAGCGCGGGGCTCGCAACCTGGACGGCCGCGTCCCGCCCGGTGACGACGGCCACGGCCGCAGGCAGCTGTTGCGTCGGAACGACGGCCCGAAACGCGCCCGACTGCGCTGCCGAGAACACGGCGGCGCCCCCTCCCTCGACGAACGCGACCAACGGGAGCATCCAGAACTCCACCTCTTCGGAGAGGACGAGGAGGCCGAGCGTCCCGATGACGCACGCACGCGTCGCGTGGGCTGCGATCATGAGGCGCCTGCGGTTCCAGCGGTCGGCCGCGATCCCCGAGGGCAGCGCGAGCGCCGCCATGGCGAGGAAGCGCACGAACGCGACGACTCCGGCCTTCGCCGGCGAGCCCGTGAGCGCGAGCACGAGCAGCGGGTACGCGATCGCGGTCATCTGCGAGCCCGCGCTCGAGAGCAGGAGACCGGTCTGGAGGAGGACGAAATCGCGGTTCCGGCGCAGGGGGCTCGCGATCACCGGCCGACGCTAACCGCTTGCAGGCACGCTTAGCGAGTGCCCGGACACCGCTTCGACCGCTTCCTCGCCGAGGACCCGCCCGAGCGGCCGGCCGATCCTGCCGTCCGCCGCGCGAACTTCCGCCGCATCGTCTCGCTCTTCCGGCCCTACCGCGCCCGGCTCGGCGCGGTCTCCGTGCTGATCGTCCTCTCGGCGGGGCTCGGCGTCGTCTCCCCGTTCCTCCTGCGCGAGGTGCTCGACGTCGCGATCCCGGACGAGAACGTCGGCCTCCTGACGGCGCTCGTCGCGGGGATGGTCGCGATCCCGATCGTCACCGGCGCGATCGGCGT
>Ga0209814_10000133_pt1 | contig 20521 bp, 15 predicted proteins | sample SoiMetdeltSBSDD1_FD_187597 | JGI IMG/M metagenome (GOLD analysis project Ga0209814, IMG submission 187597) | Bulk soil microbial communities from a Populus tree surrounding site in Tennessee, USA - Soil MetaG P. deltoides SBSDD1 (SPAdes) (version 2) | ecosystem: Environmental > Terrestrial >... | reverse complement strand
GCCCTCGAGCTCGAGGCGCGCCGCGCGCTCCCAGCCGGGAGCGCACGGCGCCTCGTGCGCGAGGTAGCCGGAGGTGACCGCCGTCCTCGCGGTGACGCGTGCGAGCAGCCGCGCGACCGCGGCGAGCTCGATGTTCGCGACCACGAGGTCGCTCTCCGGCAACGGGTCCTCGAGGACGTCCCCGAGCCGGACGTCGACGGCAACCTCGTTCAGGCGAGCGGTCGCGGAAGCCGCCTCGACGGCGGCCGGGTCGACGTCCACGGCGAGGACCGGCGCGAACCCGAGCCGAACGGCGGCGACGGCGACGACGCCCGACCCGCAGCCGGCGTCGAGACAGCTACCGCGCTCGAGGCCGGCGAGCAGCTCGATGCAGGCACGCGTCGTCGGATGCGCGCCGGTGCCGAACGCCCGACCCGGGTCGACGACGACGGCCTGGACGCCTGCCGGCGCCGGCTCCCAGGGCGGCCCGATCCACAGCCCTGCTGCGACGACCGGGCGATGGAACGCGCGCCAGCGATCCTCCCAGCCGTCCTTCACCGGGGCCGACTCGACCTCGACGAAGTCCGCTCGAAGCCGTTCTTCCCCCGCACCGTCCACGTACACCGCGAGCTCGAGCCATCCGGGGCCATCGAGCTCCTCGAAGCCGTCCGGCGCGAGCCGGAGAAGGCGTGCGCGCGCGATCTCGGCCTCGGCGGCCGGGACGCGGACGGCGACGCGGCGGAGGTCGTCGCCGCTCAGCGCAGGGCGCTCTTCAGGCGACGGAAGAAGCCGCCGTCCTCGTCGTCTCTCGGCGCGTACGCCTCGGGACCGGCCTGCCGCCCGAAGTCCTCGAGTAGCAGGCGCTGGTCGTCCGTGAGCGTCGTCGGCACCGCCACGTCGAGGCGCACGTACAGCGAGCCGCGCCGGCCCTGCAGCGACGGCATCCCCTGACCCTGGAGGACGCGGACTTCCCCGGGCTGCGTGCCGGGCTCCACCTCGACGTCGAGCTCCCCGCCGGGGGCGGCCACGCGCACGGTCGTGCCGAGCGCGGCCTCGGTCATCGTGAGCCGGACGGCCGTGTGCAGGTCGTCGCCGTCGCGGACGAAGCGCGGGTCCGGGCGCACGCGGACGAGGACGAACGCGTCGCCGCGATCGCCGCCCCGGAACCCGGCATGCCCGCCGCCGCGCACGCGGATCCGCTGCCCGTCGCGGATCCCCGCAGGGACGTCGATCTCCAGCCTGCGGCTCTCGACGATGCGCCCCTCGCCCCCGCAGTCCGCGCACGGCGCCTCGAGGGTCTCCCCGGAGCCCTCGCAGTCGGGGCACGTGCGCTGCTGGACGAACTGGCCGAACAGGTTCTGGGAGACGCGACGGACGACTCCGCCGCCGCCGCACGTCGGGCACGTACGGGAGCCGGTGCCGGGCTCCGCCCCGGTTGCCCCGCACGTGGCGCACGGCGCAGCGACGTCCGCGGGGACCGTGACGCCGAGGCCCGTGAACGCCTCCTCGAGGTCGATCTCGACCACGGCCTGGACGTCGCCGCCTCGCGACGTCCGGCCCCGTGCTGCGCCGCCGCCGAGGAGGTCCTCGCCGAAGAACGCGGCGAAGACGTCGGCGATGCTCCCGAAGTCGGCGAAGGGCTGGAAGCCGCCGGTCCGCAACCCGGCGTGCCCGAAGCGGTCGTAGGTCGAGCGCCGCTGCGGGTCGGAGAGGACCTCGAAGGCCTCGGCGACCTCGCGGAACCTCCGCTCCGCGTCGGGTGTGCTCGAGACGTCAGGGTGGAGCTCCCGCGCGAGCGCGCGGAACGCCTTCTTGATCTCCGCCTCGCTGGCGCCGCGGCTCACGCCGAGGATCTCGTAGTAGTCACGCTCGGTGGTCGCCATCGTCGCCTATTCCTCGTCGTAGACGTCCTCGACGAACCGCGACAGCTCGAAGGCGGCCGCGCGGACCGTGCGGATCGCCTTCTCGTAGTCCATGCGCAGCGGGCCGACCAGGCCGACGGCGCCGAGCGGCGTCGACCGGATCCCGTAGGTCGCGCCGATCAGCGTCACGTCGTGATGCTGGTCGCCGCCCAGCTGGGGGCCGACATGGACGACCGGCCGCCTCGGCTCGAGCGCGTCCGAGACGAGCTCGAGCACCGCCGCGCGCCGCTCGAGGAGCTCGAGCAGCCGCATCGCCGCCTCGGCCTCCTCCGCGCGGGTCTCGAGCAGTCCCGCCGCGCCGCCGACGAACACCTCCGGCCCCTCGTCCGGCGAGAAGTCGAGCAGGGCGGGAGCGATCCGTGCGAGAAATGCGCGCTCGCCCGGCGTGAGCTCCGGCGCCTCGAGCCTCCGGCGCAGCGAGCTCGAGCCGAGCCGCTCGCCGACGACGCGCTCGTTCAGGTACGCGGCGGCCCAGGCGACGAGCCCGGGGTCGGCCGCCGCGTCGAGCCGGAACACCCGCTTCGACACACCGCCCGTGGAGGTGATGACGACGACCATCAGGCTCGTCGGCTGCAGGGCGAGCACCTCGACGTGGCGGATCGTCGCGGTCTCCAGCGTCGGCGCGGAGACGAGCGCGAGCAACCGCGTCGCGCGGGACAGCATCTCCGTCGTCGTGCGGAGCGCGCGCTCGATCTCGTCGCGCATCGAGCGCAGGTCGAGCCCGATCGCAGCCGGGCGGCCCTCGAGCGTCTCGACCAGCTCCTCCGCGTACAGCCGGTACCCGCTCTCCGTGGGCATGCGCCCGGCGGACGTGTGCGGGTGGCTGAGCAGGCCGAGGCTCTCGAGCTCCGCGAGCTCGCCACGCACGGTGGACGGAGCCACGCCGAGGCCGGAGCTCTGCACGAGCGTGCGCGAGCCGACGGGCTGCCCCGTCGCGACGTACTCCTCGACGACGAGGCGGAGGATCTCCCGCTTGCGGGGCGTGAGCTGCATCCCGAGCGATGGTAGCCGCGGTGCAGGCCGATTCCGGGCACGGCGCAAGCCCGCCGGGGCTAGGAGACGAGCGTCAGCTCCGCCGTCACACCGCCGCCGAGGAAGCGACCGCGTCGCGTGAGGCGGAGCTCCTCTCCGTGCCCGTTCGCGGCCACCTCCACGAGCCCGCCCGCCCGGAGCCGCTCGAGCGCGGCGCGGTCGAGCACACGGGCCACCCCCGCGAGCGGGAGCGGCTCGTCGAGCCGCAGGCCGAGCAGGAGGCGCTCGCGCTCCCGCGTCCGGGGGTCAAGGGTCTCGACCTCGCGAGGCGGCGCGGCGCCCGCGGCCAGAGCGTCGACGTAGCGCCCGAGGCCAGGCGCGTTCCTCCGGCGCACGCCGGCGAGCGTGGACACGGCACCCATGCCGATCCCGAGGTAGTCGCTTCCGTGCCAGTACCCGAGGTTGTGCCGCGCTCGCAGGTCGCGTCCTCCCGCCCGAGCCGCCTCGCGGCAGAAGTTCGCCGTCTCGTACCAGCGATAGCCGGCGGCAGTCAGCGTGTCGACGACCGTCTCGAAATGACCCTCGAGCGCCTCCGCCTGCGCGGCGAGCGCCTCGCCGTGCGCGTGCGTGAACCGCGTGCCCGGCTTCGCCTCGAGCTCGTAGCAGGAGAGGTGCTCGGGCTCGAGCGAGAGCGCGTCGGCGAGATCGGCGGCGAGGTCGGCGGGGCTCTCGCCGGGGATGCCGTAGAGGAGATCGAGCGAGATGTTGTCGAATCCGGCATCGCGAAGAGTGTGCACTGCGCGCCGGACGTCGTCGGGGCCGGCTCCGCGCTCGAGCACCCGCAGCAGATGGGGGCGGAAGCTCTGCGCGCCGAGCGACACGCGCGTCACTCCCCCGACTCGCAGCAGCAGCGCGAGCTCCGGCGTCACCGTCTCCGGGTTCGCCTCGACCGTGAGCTCGTCGCAGGCGGGAAGCGCGTCGAGGAGACGCGAGAGCTCGGACGCATTGGTGAACGTCGGCGTCCCGCCGCCGAGGAAGACCGTCTCCACGTGCATGGCGAGCACGTCGCCCTCGAGCGCGAGCTCGGCGAGCAGCGCATCGACGTACTCACCGTGGCGCCCCTTCCGCCCGACGACGGTCACGAAGTCGCAGTAGCCGCAGCGGTGGGCGCAGAACGGCAGGTGGATGTACAGGTGACGGACGTGGCGCACTAGCGCTTGCGCTCCGAGTCGAGGTTGAGCACGGCGAGGAAGGCCTCCTGCGGCACCTCGACCCCGCCGACCTGCTTCATCCGCTTCTTGCCCTTCTTCTGCTTCTCGAGCAGCTTCCGCTTGCGCGTGATGTCGCCCCCGTAGCACTTCGCAAGCACGTCCTTTCGCCGTGCCTTGATCGTCTCGCGGGCGATGACGCGCGATCCGATGGCCGCCTGCACCGGCACGTCGAACATCTGCCGCGGGATCTCCTGGCGGAGCCGCTCGACGAGCTGGCGGCCACGGTCGTAGGCGGCGTCGCGGTGGATGATGAGCGAGAGGGCGTCGACCTGCTCCCCGCCGACGAGGATGTCCACCCGCGTGAGGTCGCCCGGCCGGAAGCCTGCGAGGTCGTAATCGAAGCTCGCGTAGCCGCGCGTACGCGACTTCAGCTGGTCGTAGAAGTCGAGCACGATCTCCCCGAGCGGGAGCTCGTAGGAGAGGAGTACGCGCTCCTCGCTCAGGTACTCGAGGTGGTCGAAGGAACCGCGCCGGTCGTTCGCGAGCTCCATGACCGCGCCGACGTAGTCCTTCGGGACGATGACCGAGGCCTTCACGTACGGCTCCTCCACCTGCTCGAGCTCGCGCGGCATCTCCGCCGGGTTGTGCACCTCGACCTCCTCCCCCGACCGCGTCGTCGCCCGGTAGGCGACGTTCGGCGCGGTGATGAGCAGGTCGAGGTCGAACTCGCGCTCGAGCCGCTCGCGCACGATCTCCATGTGCAGGAGCCCGAGGAAGCCGCAGCGGAAGCCGAAGCCGAGCGCGTGCGAGGTCTCCGGCTCGTATGAGAGCGACGCGTCGCTCAGCTTCAGCTTCTCGAGGGCGTCGCGGAGCTCCGGGTATTCGTCGGAGTCGGTCGGGAAGATCCCTGCGAAAACCATCGGCTTCACGTCCTGGTAGCCGGGGAGCGGCCGGGTCGCGGGACGCCGACGAGAGGTGAGCGTGTCGCCCACGCGGAGGCGCGAGACGTCCTTGAGCCCCGTGACGACGTAGCCGACCTCGCCCGCGCCGAGCGACTCGACGGGCTCGCGGGCGGGGGACATGACGCCGAGCTCCTCCGCCTCGAAGATCGTGCCCTGCGCCATCGCACGCACCGTCTCGCGCGGCTCGAAGCGCCCGTCGACCACGCGGACGAACGCGACAACGCCCCGGTACTGGTCGTACGAGGAGTCGAAGACGAGCGCTCGCGGCGGCCCCTCCGGGTCGCCCGTGGGAGCCGGGACCCGCTCGACGAGCGCGTCGAGGACGTCCTCGACGCCCTCGCCCGTCTTCGCCGAGATGCGCAGCACGCGCTCGGGGTCGTCGCCCAGGAGCTCGGCGAGCTCGGCAGCCGCCGCGTCCGGGTCCGCCTGCGGCAGGTCGATCTTGTTGACGACGGGGACGATGTCGAGGTTCAGGTCGAGCGCGAGGTATGCGTTCGCGAGCGTCTGCGCCTCGATCCCCTGCGCCGCGTCGACCAGCAGCAACGCACCCTCGCACGCCTGCAGCGAGCGGGACACCTCGTAGGTGAAGTCGACGTGCCCGGGCGTGTCGATCAGGTTCAGGTGGTGCCCGCGCCAGCGCACGCGCACGGCCTGGGCCTTGATCGTGATCCCGCGCTCCCGCTCGAGCTCCATCGAGTCGAGCACCTGCTCGCGCATCTCGCGCTCCGAGAGGGCGCCGGTCAGCTCGAGGATGCGGTCCGCGAGCGTCGACTTCCCGTGGTCGATGTGCGCGATGATCGCGAAGTTGCGAAGCCGGTCCTGCTGCATAGAGAGTGGCGCCCCCTCAGTCCTCGCGCCGGGCACGCAACAGTAGCAGCGCCTCGAGCTCCCGAATCCCGAGCGCTCGCGCGGCACCGAGGTAGGCGAGCCCTGCGGCGGCGAGGCCGCCGCCGACCGAGACGACCTCGGCGGCGAGCCCCCTCCCGAGGAGCACGTCGAGGCCGTACCACGCGGCGTACGCCGCCGCGGCCGCGAGGCCGGAGGCGACGAGGATGCGCAGCACGACCGCGAGCGTCCTCCCCAGGTGCTCGAGGCCGAGCCTGCGCCGCATCATCACGAGCAGGATCGTCGCGGCAAAGACGTTGACGGAGGCGGTGGCGAGCGGGATCCCCCAGATCCCGAGCCGGTAGAGCACCGAGTCGAGGCCCGCGTTGACCGCGACCGCGCCGAGCGCGATCCCGGTCGGGATCCAGTTCGTCTGCAGCGCGTAGAAGCTCCGGTTCAGGATCAGCATCCAGCCGTTGAAAACGAGCCCGATCGAGAACGCCTGCAGGCATTGCGCGACGATCACGGTGTCGTCCCCCGTGAACTCGCCGCGCTCGTAGACGAGGCGCACGATCGGCTCTGCCAGCACGATCGAGATGAGGCTCGCGGGGACGAGCAGGAAGGCGATCTGGCGCAGGCCGCCGTCGAGCGCGCGGCGCAGGCCGGGCTCGTCGCCGCGCGCGGAGAGCCGCGCGAGGGTCGGGAAGAGCACGGTCGTGACCGCGACGGCGAAGATTCCCTGCGGGAGCATGTACAGGCGGAACGCCTTGTCGATCGCGGCCGGTGCGAGCTCCGGGTCGAGCAGCCTGGACGCGAAGAGCGTGTCGACGAGGAAGTTCACGTTGACGAGGCCGATCGTCAGCGTGACCGGCAGCATCAGCGCGAGGACGCGGCGCACCGCGGGGTCGCGCCAGTCGAGCGCCATCGTCAGGCTGCCGTCGAGCTTGCGCAGCCACGGGATCGGCAGCAGCAGCTGGACGAGCGTCCCGAGGACGACGACGCCGGCGTACAGGTAGAGCTGCGCGCTCTCGTCCTCGATGCGGGGAACGCCGAGGACGAGCCCGAGGATGATGACGAGGTTCCACGCGACCGGCGCCAGCGCCGGCAGCGCGAAGTGGTGGTACGTGTTCAGGATTCCGACGACGATCCCCGAGAGGCCGAGTAGGACGACGATCGGGAAGAGGACGCGCGAGAGCCCGACCGCGAGGTCGAAGTCCCCGCCCGGGTCGCCGAACGGCCGCATCAGGAGCGGCGCGAGCAGGACGAACAGCGCGGTGATGCCGCCGAGGACGAGAAGCGTCAGCCAGAAGAGCGTGGAAGCGACCCGCCACGCGCGCTTCCGCTCGCCACGTTCGAGCAGCTCGCTGAAGACGGGCACGAACGCCCCGGAGAGCGCCGCGTCGGCGACGAGGGCGCGGACGAGGTTCGGGATCTGGATCGCGACCGTGAAGGCGTTGATCTTCCCGCTGACCCCGAAGAAGTAAGCGCTGACCATCTCGCGCACCAGGCCCAGCACGCGCGAGACCGCGGTCGCGAGCGAGAAGACGGCGGTCGAGCGGGCGAGCCGGCGCTGGTGACCGCGCGCCTCGAACGGGGTCGAGGACGGTATGTCGGGGGGCTCGGTCACGGCGGTGCGAGCCGCATCATCGCTGCGGGCGGCGCGCCGATTCTCCCAGCCGGTCCTGCTACCATCGCGCGGCCCGCTCGACGCGGGCGTTTCCTCGGATGGCGAACATCAAGCAGCAGAAGAAGCGCGTCCGGATCCAGGCGCGGCAGCGCCTGGAGAACCTGCGCTACCGCTCGACGATCAAGACGCTGACGAAGCGGCTCGAGAGCGCTGCGGCCGACGGCGACTCCGAGCGCCTCGCCTCCGAGCACCGGGAGCTCGTGCGCACCATCGACCGCGCGACGTCGCGCGGCGCACTCCACCGGAACACCGCGGCACGGAAGAAGTCGCAGGCCGCGAAGATCGCAGCCGGCGCCGGCTCCTAGCGCTCCGCCTTCGTCCTCGCGGGCAGGGCTGTCCGGCCCGTCAGCGCGACGATCGTCCGCTGCACCTCGAGGTCGGGCGTGAGCTTGCTCTGCCCCTTGAGCGCACCGTCGAGCTCTGCGAGCCGCACGACCGCCTCCCCGAGCTCGTCCTCCGAGAAGTCTTCCGCCTGCGAGAAGAGCTTGCTCGCGTAGAACGGGTGCAGTTTGAGCGTCGCGGCGGCCTCCTTCGGGCCCTGACCCCCGGCGGCGAGCCGCTTGATCGCGCGGAGGCGGGAGAGGTGGCCTCCGAGTGCCCCTGCAAGACGCGCGGCGGTCTCCCGCCGCTGCCTCGACTCCCCCTCGAAGAGCCGCTCGGTGACCTCGAGCGCACGCGCGGGCTCGTGGGCGGCCCAGGCGTCCGTTAGCTCGTAGACGGGGAGATCCGCCATCGGCGCGACGAGCGCCGTCACCTCGCGCTCGCCGATCGGCTCACCGGCCGCCCAGGTCGCGAGCTTGTCGACCTCGCTCGCGAGCGCGTCGAGGTCGTCGCCGACGAGCTGGAGCAAGGCCGCGCAGGCATCGGGCTCCGCTCGCACTCCGCGGTCGGCGAACCGGGACGCGACCCATGCCTGGAGCTGCTTCTTCGCCACCGAGAACTCGAGGACGCTGCCCGCCTTCGCGCACGCCTTGGCGAGGGCGCTCGTCTTCTTCACGTCCTCGCCGACGAGGGCGAGCACGGTGTCGGGCGCCGGGCTTTCGAGATAGGCGGCCACGGCCTCGACGTCCGCTGCCCTCCAGCCTCCTCGCAGCCGGTTCTCCGCGCCTCCCCTCACCCCGTCGACCTGCTCCACGACGACGAGCCGCGCGTCGCCGAACAGAGAGCCCGCGTTGCAGAGCGCGACTGCGGCGGCCCCCGAGGTGTCGACCGCGCTCACGCTCTCGACCGCCTCGGCCGCGAAGTGCCTGCGCAGTCGCCCGAGTGCGACGTGGATCTTCGGGCGGTCGCTCCCGGTGAGCAGGTACACGGGCTGGTCAGGAGCGTCGGCCACGGGGCAACCCTACTTCGCGGTGCGGGCCCGGAGGCTCCGGCCATCCGACTCGACGACGACCCGGCCGTCCTCGTCGGTCCGGTAGACGACGAGGCCGCGCACCTCGGCGAGCGCCGCGAGCGTCTCCGCGCGCGGATGGCCGTACTCGTTGCCGCGGCCGCACGAGATGACGGCGATGCGCGGACGAAGCACCCGGAGCACCCCGTCGAGGCCCGGGTCCTCGGAGCCGTGATGCGCGACCTTGAGCACCTCGACCGCGGGCAGCCGGAGGCGCGCGGTGACCTCGGACTCCGCGTCGGCGGGCAGGAGGACGTCCGTCTCACCGTACGACGCGAGCAGGACCATCGCGTTCAGGTTCGGGTTGTCCGAGCGCACGCCCGCGTCGGGAGGCCAGAGCGCACGGAGGACGAGCCCGCCGACGCGGAACTCCGCGCCGGCCCGCACGAGCTGGACCGGCACGCGTCGCTCGCTGGCGGCGGCGACGGCCTCCTCGCGGTCCGGCCCGGTCGCGGCGAGGCCCGGGTCGAGGATCGCGCCCACTCGCAGCCGCCGCACGACGGCCGGGGCACCGCCGACGTGGTCCCGCTCGGGGTGCGTGAGCACGAGGGCGGAGAGCGAGCGCACGCCCATTCGGAGCAGCTGGCCGGCGACGTCCGCCTCGGGCGGGCCCTCGTCGACCAGCACCCGCGCGCTCGGCGTCTCCAGCAGGACGGAGTCGCCCTGACCCACGTCGAGGAACGTGACGCGGAAGCCCGCAGGCTGGTCCCAGGCGGGAGCCGGTCGCACCCACCACCAGCCGGCGAGCACGACCGCCATGCCTCCCGCAGCCACGAGTGCGAGCCAGCGCCCGTCGACGCCCAGCCGGGCACGGAGGTCTCGCGCCGCCCGCCAGCCGAGCGCGGCGAATACCGCAACGGCGAGCGCGGCCCGGGCCCCGACCTGGGCTCCGGGAAGCGAGGCGACGAGATGCGCGACGAGCTCGAGCCACGCCGCGGCCAAGCCGGCGGCCCAGGCGAGCGCCGCCGCAGCGCCCGGCGCGACGGGGTCGACGAGCGCCGCCAGCAGCCCCAGCGCGAGCACGGCGGGGAGCGCCGCGAAGGCAAGGACGTTCGCGGGAACGGTGTAGACCGGCGCCCGGTCGAAGTGCAGCAAGACCACCGGCGCCGTGGTCAGCCCACACACGACGGCGACGGCGAGCGGCTCGACGAGCGGGCGTGGGAGCGCCCGGCGCGCGAGCCGCTCGCGCGCACGCGGCACCCCGACGAAGATCGCCGCGACGGCCACGAACGAGAGCTGGAAGCCGGGTTCGAGCAGCGCCGCGGGCGTCCAGGCCAGCAGGACGAGCGCGCCGAGCGCGAAGAAGTGCCAGCGGTCGCTCGGCCGGGCGGCGAGCCACGCGAGCGAGGCGAGCGCACCCGCGACCCCCGCGCGCACGACGGAGGGCTGCCAGCCGACCGCGAGCACGTATGCGGCGATCGTCGCGAGGGTGATCAGCTCGCGTGCGACCCGTACCACCCGCAGGAGCCAGCAGAGCCCGTACACACCGCCCGCGATGAACGCGACGTTCTGGCCCGAGACCGCGAGCAGATGGGCGAGGCCGGAGGCGCGGAAGTCCTGGCGCACGCTCTCGGGCAGCCCTTCGTCCTCTCCCAGTACGACGCCGAGGACGAGCGACCGGCGAACGCCGTGGGTTCCGCGCGACACCGCGCGCTCGACCCGATCCCGGATGCGGTCACCCAGCCCCGGCAGCCCGCGGCGCGCACCGACCTGGCGCCACGCGCCTCCGCGCAGGACGACATGGATCCCCTGCCGAGCGAGCCAGGCGCGCTCGTCGAAACCGTCATCGGCGGGCCGCGGCTCGGTGACGCGGGCGAAGGTCTCGAGGATGGCGCCCCGCGGCGGCGAGCGCCCGACGGGCAGCACGAGCAGCACGCGCTCCCGCAGCGGCTGCCGATCGAAACGCCGGACCTCGGCGGGCACCCGGACGGCCCACGGGGTGACGCGTGCAGGGCCGGTCACGACGACCTCCGCCGCCCCGGAGACGCCGATCTCGGACGCCAGGCTGCTCTCCGCGAGGGCGTCGAGCCGGAGTGAGCCCCACCAGAGCCCCGCCGTCGCGAGGACGATCACGAGAGCGGTGGTGCGTGCGTTGCGCTCGAAGAGAGCCAGCCCGCCGACGCCGCCGAGGGCGAGCACGGCGAGCGCCACTGCACCCGGCCGGACGACGTTGGCGAGGGACAGACCCGCGCATGCCGAGCCCACGAGCAGGGTGGGCCGACGTCGCTCGAGCGCCCGCCCCCGGGTTCGCGGGGAGGACGCGAGCCGGAGCCGAGCGTTCACGGACCGTTCGACGGCTCGTGCGGGGGAAGGGAGTTGGGGAACCGGGAAGTTCCCGTCTCCATGGTTTCCCCCGCCGACGCGAGGAATGGCCGAGCGTCCCTCACGGGGTCACGAGGTCGCGCAGCTGCTCGATCCTCGCCGGTCCGATCCCCGGCACGGCGTCGAGGTCGTCCACCGACCGGAACGGCCCGTGTGCGGCCCGGTAGTCGAGGATCTTCTGCGCGGTGATCGGCCCCACCCCGGGGAGCTCGTCCAGCTCCTCGGCCGTCGCGGTCGCGAGGCTCGGCTTGCCCGCGGCCCCCGCATACGCGGAAGGGGGCGACGTCGGCTCACCGGCCGGCGACGGCTCGACGGTCGCCGCCTCGACCCGCCGCGGGACGAGCACCTGCACCCCGTCGACGAGCGGCGCCGCGAGATTGAGAGCGGCGAGATCGGCGCCCCTGGTCGCCCCGCCCGCGCGGGCGACCGCGTCCGCGACGCGAGCTCCTTCCCGGAGTCGCAGCAGCCCGGGGCGACGCACCGCGCCGACGACGTGCACGACGAGTGCGCGGTGCGAGGACGGTGCGGCGACGGGCTCGAGGGGCGCCGCCACCTCCGGCGCGGTCGCCGCGCCCGTCTGCGCGAGCCGGTGTCCGACGAGCGCGAGCGCCGCGAGGAGCAGGCTGGCACCGACGAGAGCCGTCGAGCGCGAGAAGGAGACCGGGGACATGGGGGCATGGTGGCCCCCGGCCGCTCACGGGTGGGTCACGGTTCCGTCAAGAGTGCGTGCCGGCGTGCGCCGGGTCGAGCGCCGCTGACGGACGCTAGGTGACGAAGTTCACGAGCTTGCCGGGCACGACGATCATCCGCGTCGCCTCGCCGCCGTCCAGGAAGCCCTGTACCCGCTCGGAGGCGCGCGCCAGCGCGACGAGCTCGTCCTCGGGGAGGTCGGGCGACACCTGCAGCCGGTCGCGGATCCGCCCGTTCACCTGGACGACGACCTCGACGGTCTCCACCTCGAGCAGCGCCGGGTCCGCCTCCGGCCACGGGTGCTCCCAGAGCCGCTCGTGCCCGAGGCGCTCCCACAGCTCCTCGGCGACGTGGGGCGCGTAGGGCTGGATCAGGCTGACGGCCGTCTCGGCGGCGAAGCGCGCGGCCGGGTCGTCGGGGTCGCGCTGGAGATCGTTGACGAGCTCCATGACCGCGGCGACCGGGGTGTTGAAGACGAACCGCCGCTCGATGTCGTCGGTCACCCTCGCGATCGTGCGGTGCGCTTTCCGCGCGAGCGGGGTGTCCGGGACGCTCTCGGGTGCAGGCCGGTCCGCCTGGGCGAGCACGGCCCGCCACAGCCGCCCGAGGAAGCGGCTCGTCCCCTCGAGCCCGGTGTCCTGCCACTCGGCGTCCTCCTCGGCAGGCCCGAGGAAGAGGATGTACAGGCGCAGCGCGTCCGCGCCGTAGCGCTCGATGATCTCGTCGGGCCCGACGACGTTGCCCTTCGTCTTCGACATCTTCGCTCCGAAGCGGTAGATCATCCCCTGCGTGAAGAGCCGGGCGAAGGGCTCGCGGAAGCCGACGAGGTCGAGGTCGTTCAGCACCTTCACGAAGAAGCGCGCGTACAGCAGGTGCAGGATCGCGTGCTCGACGCCGCCGATGTACTGGTTGACCGGCAGCCAGTAGTCGGCGAGCGCGCGGGAGAACGGCTCGCGATCGTTCCGCGGATCCGCGTAGCGGATGAAGTACCAGGAGGAGTCGACGAACGTGTCCATGGTGTCCGTCTCCCGGCGCGCCTCGCCGCCGCACCTCGGACAGGTCGTGCGCACCCAGTCCTCCGCGGCTGCGAGCGGCGAGCGGCCACGTGGAAGGTAGTCCTCGACGTCGGGCAGCACCACCGGCAGCTGATCGTCCGGCACGGGCACGATCCCGCAGCGGTCGCAGTGCACTACCGGGATCGGGCAGCCCCAGTAGCGCTGTCGCGAGAGCAGCCAGTCGCGCAGCCGGTAGCCGACCGTCTCCTCGCCGAGCCCGCGCTCGGCGAGCCAGGCGGTGATCGCCCGCTTGCCCTCGGGGGCCGCCAGGCCGGTGAACTCGCCGGAGCCGACGAGGACCTCGTCCTCCGTGTGCGCGACGAACGCGCCCTCGGGCTCGGGCTCCCCCTCCGGAGGAGCGACGACCTGCCTGATCTCGAGGCCGTAGCGTTCGGCGAAGGCGTGGTCGCGCTCGTCGTGTGCGGGCACGGCCATGATCGCGCCCGTCCCGTACTCCATGAGCACGTAGTCGGCAACCCAGATCGGGATGCGCTCGCCGTTCACCGGGTTGACGGCGTAGCGGCCGGTGGAGACGCCGTCCTTCTCGCGCTGCTCGCGCTCCGCCGTCGTGCGCCCCGCGGCCGCGCGCACGTACTCGTGCACGTCCTGCTCGTGCTCGGAGCCGGCGACGAGGTCGTCGAGCAAGGGGTGCTCGGGCGCGAGGACGAAGAACGTCGCGCCGAACAGGGTGTCGGGACGCGTGGTGAAGACCGGCAGCTCCTCGCCGCTCCCCTCGACGGAGAACAGAACCCTCGCGCCGTACGAGCGACCGATCCAGTTCCGCTGCATCGTCAGGACCCGCTCGGGCCATTCCTCGAGCAGCGCCATCTCGTCGAGCAGCAGGTCGGCGTAGTCCGTGATGCGGAAGAACCACTGCTCCAGGCGCCGCGACTCGACGAGCGCGCCGCAGCGCTCGCAGTGCCCGTCGATCACCTGCTCGTTCGCGAGGACGGTCTGATCGTTCGGGCACCACTTCACCGGCGCCTCGGCGCGATAGGCGAGGCCCTTCTCGAAGAAGCGGAGGAACAGCCACTGCGTCCAGCGGTAGTAGTCGGGACGGTGCGACGAGAGGACGCGCGACCAGTCGATCGCCCAGCCGAGGCGGTGCATCTGGCGCTCGATCGCCTCGATGTTCTGCTCCGTCGAGATGCTCGGATGGATCCCGTCCTTGATCGCCGCGTTCTCGGCGTTCAGCCCGAACGCGTCGTAGCCCATCGGGCGCAGGACCTGGAAGCCCCGTCGCCGGCGGACGTGCGTGACGACGTCACCGAGCGTGTAGTTCTTGACGTGCCCCATGTGCAGCTCGCCCGAGGGATACGGGAGCATCTCGAGGACGTACGTCTTCTCCCGCTCGGCCATCTCGCCGGGAGCGGGGTTCGGCACGACGAACGCCTGCTCGCGCTCCCAGGTCGCCTGCCATCTCTCCTCGATCGACTGTGGGTCGTACCGCTCCATCGCCGTTCTCACCTCGACTCGGGGAACAAAAAAGCCTCTCGCGTCGAGAGGCCTGGAGGGAACGTCACGGCTCTCGCCGCGCCTGCTCCCTGGATCACACAAGAAGCTGCTGCATGAGCCACGAATCGTAACAGGCAGTATCAGCGGATGCTCGAGCTCTTCCCCGATTCCGCCCGGGTCGAGCTCGGCGAGCTCGAGCTCGGTGGCGTCGCGTCCTCCGCGCTCGCCGAGCGGTTCGGCACGCCACTCGTCGTCTACTGCGACGAGACCCTCCGGCGGCAGGCGCGGTCGTTCCGGGAGGCCGTCGGGGCCGACGGCCGCGTCTTCTACGGCACGAAGGCGTTCCCGAACGTCGCCCTGCTCCGCCTGCTGCGCGAGGAGGGCGTCGGGGCGGACGTCGCCTCGGCGGGGGAGCTCGCGTTCGCACGCGCGGCCGGGCTCGAGGGCCGCTGGCTCCTCGTGCACGGGAACAACAAGGACGAGGCGCTCCTCCGAGAGGCGGCCGTCGAGGGCGCGCCGGTCGTGCTCGACGCCCCCGACGAGGTCGAGCTCGCAGCCGCGGCGGGCGTGCACGAGGCCCTCGTGCGCGTCACCCTCGGCGTGGACGCCGACACCCACGAGGCGGTCGTGACGGGGCACCACGGCTCGAAGTTCGGACTGCCGCCGGCCGAGGCGGAGGACGCCGTCGCGCGTGCGCTCGCCCAGGGGCTCGACGTCCTCGGGCTCCACGTCCACGTCGGCTCGCAGCTTCCGGACTTCACCGCGCAGGCGGAGACGATCGAGCGGCTCGCCGCGTTCGCGGCGCGTTGCCGGGACTCTCTCGGCTGGGTCGCGCGGACCGTCGATCTCGGTGGCGGCTTCGGGATCCGACACCACCCCGGGGAGCAGGTCGCTGACGCAGCCGAGCTCGCGAGAACCGCGGCCTCGACGGCGCGGCAGGCGTTCGCGGCCAACGGGTTGCCGGAGCCCGAAACGTGGCTCGAGCCCGGGCGCGCGCTCGTCGGGCGTGCGGGCGTGACGCTCTACCGCGTGGGTGCGGTGAAGCGACTCGAGGAACGGACCTGGGTCGCCGTCGACGGCGGCATGTCCGACAACCCGCGCCCGCAGCTCTACGGCGCGCGGTACACGGCGCTCGCGGCCACGCGGATGGACGACGAGCCCGACGAGCAGGTCAGCCTCGCTGGCATGCACTGCGAATCGGGCGACGTGCTGATCGACGACGTCGCGCTCCCCGCCCCGCGTCGCGGCGACCTGCTTGCGGTGCCCGCAACGGGCGCCTACACGCTCGCCATGAGCTCGAACTACAACGGCGTCGGCCGGCCTGCCGCCGTCCTCGTGCGCGACGGCGACCCTCGCCTCATCCGGCGCCGCGAGACCGTCGACGACCTGCTCGCGCTCGAGTCCGCGTGACGTTCCGATTCTGCGACGACCTCGGCGCGGACGGCTTCGGTTGGGTCGTCGAGGAGGCGATGACGCGGACGTCGCATGCGCTCGTCGCCGAGGGACGGGTGTGGCTCGTGGACCCCCTGGACTGGCCGGAGGCGATCGACCGCGCGTGCAAGCTCGCCGAGCCCGCGGGAGTGATCCAGCTCCTCGACCGCCACGACCGCGACTGCGCCGCGCTCGCGTCGCGGCTCGGCGTCACGCACCTCGTCGCGCCGGACGAGGTGCCAGGAAGCCCCTTCGAGCTCATCCCGATCGTGCGTCGCCGGTGGTGGCGCGAGTCCGCCCTCTGGTGGCCGGGCCCGAGGACGCTCGTGACCGCGGACGCGCTCGCGACGAACCGCTTCTACACCGCCGGCAAGGCGCCGCTCGCGGTGCACGTCCTCTTGCGGCTCACGCCACCGCGACACCTCGGCAGCCTCGAGCCGGAGCGCGTCCTCGTCGGGCACGGGGAAGGGTTGACCGGCCCAGGGGCGGCCGACGCGCTTCGTCAGGCGCTACGAACCAGCCGACGCGGGCTGCCGGGCCTCCTCGCGCGCCTGCCGTTCCTTGCCCTTACCCGGGCTCCCAGCCGACCTCGATGACGTACCCGTCGGGATCGCGGAACTTCACGCTCACGTAGTCGGGCTCGTCCCACCAGTCGACGAGCTCGAGCCCGTCGGCCTGCACGCGATCGCGAAAGGCGCGCACCTCCTCGGGGCTCGCGGCCCCGCGCCCGAAGTGGAAGAAGCGCGGCAGGACGATCGGCTCGTCGATCTCGCCGAGGGCGAGCGAGAACCCCAGCTCGTCGTGGAGGATGCGCACGCCGTCCGCGCGCGGCTCCGGCTCTGGCTCGAAGCCGAAGTAGTGCGTGTAGAAGCGGATCGAGCGCGCCTGATCCGAGACGGCCAGTGCGAGGTGGTCCATCAGCGCGCGCGGGCGCCGACGAGGCCGGGCCGGACGAGCCGCGGCGGCGCCTTGAGCCCGGACTCCCTCACGGACGGGTTCAGCGGCTCGGCGAGGGGCGCGGCCCCGAACGACGCTCGCACGCGCTCCTCGGGCGCCGCGCCGTAGAGCGTCGTCCGCTGCCTCGGGACACGCCCGGCCGAGCGGATCAGCTCCTCCATCGCCTCCGGCGGGAGCTCCTGCCCGAACGACGCGCCCGCCGAGCGGGAGATCGACTCGTTCATCAGGGTCCCGCCCAGGTCGTTGACGCCTGCGCGCAGGGCCTCGCGCGTGCCGTCCGGGCCGAGCTTGACCCAGGACGCCTGCACGTTCGCGATCTCCGGGTGCAGCGCGAGGCGGGCGACCGCGTGCACGAGGAGGACCTCGCGAAAGGTCGGCCCGCGCCGGGCGCGACCCTGCAGATACATCGGCGCCTCCATCGGCACGAAGGGCAGCGGCACGAGCTCGGTGAACCCGCGCGTGCGACGCTGCTGCTCGCGGGCGCGCAGCAGATGCCGCGCCCAGCTTCGCGGCGTGTCGGCATGCCCGAACATCAGCGTGACGTTCGAGCGCAGGCCGACGCGGTGGGCGGCGTCGTGCACCTCGAGCCACTGGGCGGTCGTGACCTTGTCCGGGCAGATCACCTTCCGCACCTCGTCGTCGAGCACCTCCGCGGCCGTGCCGGGCAGCGAGCCGAGGCCGAGGTCACGCAGCCGTGCGAGGTACTCCGCGAGCGAGAGCCCGATCGTCGCGGCGCCCTGCCACACCTCGAGCGCGGAGAAGGCGTGCACGTGGATGCCAGGGACCGCCTGCTTGATCGAGCGCACGACCTCGGCGTAGTAGTCGCCGGTGAAGGCCGGGTGGATCCCTCCCTGCAGGCAGATCTCCGTCGCGCCGCGCTCCCACGCCTCCTCCGCGCGCCGCACGATCTCGTCGAGCGGCACGAGATAGGGCGCCCCGCGCAGGTCCTCCGCGAGCTTCCCCTTCGAGAACGCGCAGAAGCCGCAGCGGAAGTAGCAGACGTTCGTGTACTGGACGTTCCGGGTGACGACGTACGTGACGTCGTCGCCGCACACCTCGCGGCGCAGGCGATCGGCGGCGGCGAGGACGCGCTGCGCCTCGTCCCCGCGCGCGGAGAGGAGCCGCGTGAGCTCGTCCTCCCCGAGCTCCTCGCCGACGAGCTCGAGCGGCGGCGCGTCACGGCGGACGACGAGCGGGAGCGCGTCGCCCTCGCCCGGGGCCCACGCGTCGTCGCGCGCGAGCCCGGCCGCGTCGGCGGCGCGAAGCACGAACGGCGCGACCGCGGGGTCGACCCAGCGGTCGAGCTCGGCGACGTGCTCGGGGTAGAGCGGGAGCCGGGGCGCGAGCTCGAGGCCGCGGCTCCGCGTCGCCTCTGCGAGCAGCTCGATCTCGGGCCACGGCGCTTCCGGGTTCACGTGGTCGATCGTCACGGGCGAGACACCGCCCCAGTCGTCGATGCCCGCGTCGAGCAGGCGCGGGAAGTCCTCGAAGGCGAGGTTCGGCGGCGCCTGCACGTGCCAGCCTGGTCCGAGGAGGATCCGGGCGACGGCGATCGTCCACAGGTGGTCGTCGAGCGACGGCTCGGGGTGCGAGGCCATGCGCGTGCCCGCCTTCGCCCGGAAGTTCTGGACGATGACCTCCTGCACGTGCCCGTGCTCGTCCCCGAGCGCCTCGAGCGCGAGCAGCGCCGCGATCCGCTCCTCCCGCGTCTCGCCGATGCCGATCAGGATCCCGGACGTGAACGGGATCGAGAGCTCCCCGGCGAGGCGGATCGTCTCCAGGCGGCGGGCCGGCGCCTTGTCGGGCGAGGCCCAGTGCGGGCCGCCCTTCGCCCCGAGACGCTCGGCGGTCGTCTCCAGCATGATCCCCATGGACGCGCTCACGGGGCGAAGGGCCCCGAGCTCGGCGCGGGACAGCACGCCCGGGTTCAGGTGGGGCAGCAGTCCGGTCTCCTCGAGCACCAGGCGCGCGCAGCGCTCGAGGTACTCGAGCGTCGTCTCGCAGCCGAGCGTCGCGAGCTCGTCACGGGCGACGCGATAGCGGAGCTCCGGCCGGTCGCCGAGCGTGAAGAGCGCCTCGCGGCAGCCTGCGGCCGCGCCGGCGCGCGCGATCGCGAGTACCTCCTCCTCCGTCAGGTATGCGCGCTCCCCGCGCCGCGGCGGGCGCGCGAACGTGCAGTAGCCGCAGACGTCGCGGCACAGCGTCGTCAGCGGGATGAAGACCTTCGGCGAATAGGTGACGAGAGGCCCCGGCCGCAGCCGCCGCGCCTCCGCGAGGAGCTCGTCGAGCGGCGCCGCGAGGAGGTCCCGCACCGGGCGAGCATACGCGCGGGAAGCCGGCCACAGTCACCGCTGTCGAGCCGCGCTGATCTCATTCGTCTCAGGAGGACCGACCATTGGAGGCGAGCATGCGATTCCTGTTCCTGATCCACGGCGACGCGGACGCGGAGGCGGCGATGACGCCGGACGAGCGACGCGCGATCGTCGAGCAGCACCTCGCCTACGGGTCGCTGCTGCGCGAGCGCGGGGCGTACGTGCTCGGCGAGGCCCTCGCGGGCGCGGACACGGCCGCGGTCGTCCGTCCGGGCGAGCGACCGCTCGTCACCGACGGCCCCTTCGCGGAGACGAAGGAGGCGGTCGGCGGCTTCTACGTCGTCGAGTGTGCGAGCCGCGACGAGGCGCTCGAGCTCGCCGGCCGCGTGCCGCAGAGCCCCGGCGCCGCAGTCGAGGTCCTCCCGATCGTCGACGTCTAGAGCGGCTCCTGAACTTTCGACCGGCGCCGCCGGCCGAGTAGCTGCCCGACCCTCCGGAAGAGGCCGCCGACGCCGTTCGGGATCACGAACATGAGGAGGATGAGGACGACCCCGTACACGATCGCGGGGCCGCCCGGCTTCTGCGTCTCCTCGATGACGCGGTCCGGCAGCAGGGAGCCGAGGTCCGCCCCCTGGGCCCAGAACGGGATGAAGTAGACGAAGATCGCGCCGAAGACGAGGCCGGAGAGCCCGCCCAGGCCGCCGACCACGATCCCGATGAGGAGGAAGATCGAGAGCGCGACCGGGAACGCGTCGGGGTTGACGAACGTGTTCGCGATCGCGAACAGCCCGCCCGCCACCCCCGCGTAGGCGGCGCTGATCCCGAACGCGAGCGTCTTGTAGCGGGCCAGGCTCACGCCGGAGGAGACCGCGGCCGTCTCGCTGTCCCGCACTGCGCGGAAGGCGCGGCCGGTGCGCCCGCGGAGGATCAGCCAGGCTCCGGCGAACGCGAGGAGCGCGATCGTCCAGCACAGGTAGTAGAGCCAGTCGTTGTACGTCAGCTCGCGCCCGAGAATCTCGACCGGCGTCGTCCCGCCCGTGATCTCGGGCAGGCCGAAGAGGTTGATGCCCGAGCCGCCGCCCGTGAACTCCTCGAAACGCCTGACCGTCGACGGCAGGGCGACCGCGACCGCGAAGGTCGCGAGCGCGAGGTAGAGGCCGGAGAGCCGCAGGGCCGGAATCCCGAACGCGACTCCCGCGAGCCCCGCGACCAGTCCCGCGAGCGGGATCGTCCAGATGTCCTTCATGCCGCCGCCGATCGACCCGCCGAAGTCTTCGTTGCCCGCGATCAGGAGCGCAGAGGTGTAGCCGCCGATCGCCATGAAGGCGCCGTGGCCGAGCGAGATCTGGCC
>Ga0209814_10000129_pt1 | contig 20690 bp, 22 predicted proteins | sample SoiMetdeltSBSDD1_FD_187597 | JGI IMG/M metagenome (GOLD analysis project Ga0209814, IMG submission 187597) | Bulk soil microbial communities from a Populus tree surrounding site in Tennessee, USA - Soil MetaG P. deltoides SBSDD1 (SPAdes) (version 2) | ecosystem: Environmental > Terrestrial >... | reverse complement strand
CCACGAGAAGGGCGCCGAGACGATCGTCGCGGTGGGCAGCCACGGCAACCTGCGCGAGTTCCTCGACAAGGGCCGCGAGGGGATGTCGAGCACCTTCCTTGTCCGGCTCCGCGTGGGCGAGATCCTGATGGACGCGAAGGGCGTGTCGCGCGTCTACTCACCGCGGATCCGCACGCGCGACGCGTTCCTGCTGGTGGCCGCGGCGGTCGTCGCGATCGCGGCCGTGGTCGTGGTCTCACCGCCGCTCCGGCTCTACGTCTCGCAGCTCGTCGAGCAGTTCCGCCAGTGGCTGTTCGACCTGAAAGAACTCCTGTGATCTCGTTCCGGTACCACATCGTGACGATCGTCGCGGTCTTCCTCGCGCTCGCGATCGGGCTCCTGGGCGGCGCGGCGTTCGTGCAGCCCGCGCTGCAGGAACAGCTTCAGGATCAGACCGATCGCCTCCGCAACGATCTCGAGGATCGCACCCAGCAGATCGGCGACCTCCGCGACCAGCTCGGCGCGCTGAACGGCTTCGCGGACTCGGTCATGCCGTACCTGACGAGCGGGACGCTGAGCGGGACGCCGGTGGTCGTCGTCACCCAGGCCGGCGTGGACGACGAGGTGCTCACCCAGGCCCAGGCTGCGTTGGCGAGCGCCGACGCCCGCATCCTGACGACCGTGTCGGCAACCGACCAGCTCGTGTCGGAGGACCCCACCACCCAGGAACAGCTGTCGACGATCGTGGGGGAGCCCACCGCCTCGGCGGAGGAGCTCCCGAGGCTCGCGGCCGAGGCGCTGGCCCAGGGCCTGTCGCCGTCGACGACCGTGATCGGTGGCGAGGTCCTGGGCGACCTCCTGTCGGCTGGGTTCCTGGCACCGATCGGTCCCGGCCCCTCGCAGGCCACGCTCCAGGAGATCGGGGCTCCCGGTCAGGTCGTCGTGGTGCTCTCCGGTGGACGTGGTGAGGAGCCGACGCTCCCCCCCGAGGCGTTCGCGGTCCCGCTGGTCGAACGGCTGGCCGGACTCGGTGTCCCCGTCGCGGCGGGGGAGTCGCTGCTGACGGACTACCCGTACGTCTCGCTCGTGCGCGCCGACGGCATCGACGGCACCGTGACGGTCGACGATCTCGACCAGTCCATGGGTGGCGCGGCGCTCGTGCTCGGGCTCGAGGACCTGCTCACCTCCGGGACCGGCGGCGCCTACGGCGTGAAGGACGGCGCCGAGCCGCTCCCGCCGGCACCGTGAGCGAGGGGGCTCGCGGAGCCGCACGGAACGCACGACCGCTTGCCTCCGGTGAGCGACGGGTCGTCGCGCTCGTCGCGGCGCACGACGAGGCCGGGCGGATCGGCCCGTGCGTCTCGGCGCTCCGAGGGCTCGCCGATGCGGTCGTCGTCGTGGACGACGGGTCGGGGGACGGAACCGCGTCCGAGGCATCGTCGGCCGGCGCGACGGTGCTCCGCACTCCTCGCCGGCGGGGAAAAGGGGGCGCCCTCGAGGGCGCGGCGGCCCGGCTCGGCCCGGCGGACGTGTGGCTGTTGGCGGACGGCGATCTCGGCGCAACCGCGACGAACCTTGCCCCGCTGCTCGAGGTCGTCACGTCGGGCGAGGCGGATCTCGCGATCGCGGTCCTGCCGCTCGCGCACGCAGGAGGCTTCGGGTTCGTGAAGCGCGTCGCCGCCCACCTGATCCGGGGTCAGACGGGGTTCCGCGCCTCCGAGCCGCTGTCCGGTCAACGCGTGCTCACGTCGCGGGCGATGGAGGCCGTGCGGCCGTTCGCGGGCGGGTTCGGGGTCGAGACCGCGATGACGATCGACGCGGTCCGTGCCGGCCTGCGGGTCGTCGAGATCCCGATCGAGGGTCTCGAGCACCGCCCGACGTACCGGACCCCGGGGGGGTTCCTGCATCGCGGTTGGCAGGGCTGGGACATCGCGAAGGCCGTCCTGCCTCGGATGCGGCGATGACCTGCCCGGACGCGCCCCCATGAGGTGGGGGCGGCTCCTCGTCGAGAACCACCGCGGCGTGCCGGTCCCGCGCGTCCTCGGGATCGCGCTCGCGATCGACGCCGTCGTCTGGACCGTCGTCGTCGCCACGATCCGGGAGGTCGGCGCCGCCGGGTGGGGCGCGCTCGCAGGTCTGCTGCTCGTGTTCGGCGCCGGCCTGATCGACGATCTCGCGCCTCCCGGACCGCGCGGCCTTCGCAACCACCTGCGTTCGGTCGCCTCGGGCCGCGCCACGACGGGGCTGATCAAGGTCGTCGTGATCGTCGGATCGGCGGTGGTCGTGGTCGCCCTGCAGCCCGACCGGGAGACCTCGGTGACCGTGCTCGGCGTCGTGCTGCTCTCGGGCTCCGCGAACGTGTGGAACGATCTCGACGTCGTCCCCGGGCGGTCGATCAAGGCCTTCGTCCTCCCGGCCCTCGCGTTCGCGATCTGGGGCGAGTCCACCGACGCGCCGGCGGTCGTCGGCCTGCTCGTCGGGGCCGTCGCCGTGCTCCCGTTCGACCTGCGCGAGAGCGCCATGCTGGGCGACGGCGGGGCGAACCTGCTGGGGTTCGCTGCGGGCATCGCGCTCTACGATGTACTGCCCGACCCCTGGGTCGCGCTGGCCGCAGGCGCCGCCGTCGTCCTGAACGTCCTTGCCGAGACCGTGTCGTTCAGCCGCGTGATCGAACGCACCCCGCCGCTGCGGTGGGTCGACGGGTTCGGACGGCGCGACTGACGGCGAGATTTTCCATCCCTTCTGGGCACTTCTCGACGGGAACGGGCGAGCGAGTCACCCGCCTCTGTTACGATGCCGTCCCGAGGTGCAGAAACAGCCGAAATACGTCTTCGTGACCGGTGGTGTGGCCTCGGGCCTCGGCAAGGGGATCACCACCGCCTCACTCGGCCGCCTCTTCCGCTCTCGCGGGCTGCGCGTCGCGCTCCAGAAGCTCGACCCGTACGTGAACGTCGACCCGGGGACGATGAACCCGTTCGAGCACGGTGAGGTGTTCGTGCTCGACGACGGCGCCGAGACCGACCTCGACCTCGGCCACTACGAACGCTTCACGGACGAGAACCTCCACCGCGGCTCGAACCTGACGACGGGGGCGATCTACAGCGCCGTGATCGCCAAGGAGCGTCGCGGCGACTACCTGGGCAAGACCGTGCAGGTGATCCCCCACGTCACCGACGAGATCAAGGAGCGGATCCGCAACCATGCGGCGGCCGAGAACGCCGACCTCGTGATCGTCGAGGTCGGGGGGACGGTCGGGGACATCGAATCCCTCCCGTTCCTTGAGGCGATCCGCCAGCTGCGCAACGAGGTGGGGCGCGATCGGTGCGCGTTCGTCCACGTCAGCCTGATGCCGTTCATCGGACCCTCCGGCGAGTTGAAGACCAAGCCGACGCAGCACTCGGTCAAGGAGCTGCGCTCGCTCGGGCTGCAGCCCGACGCGATCGTGTGCCGTTCGGATCGGCCGATCGGGCGGCACCTGAAGGAGAAGATCAGCCTGCTGTGCGACGTGCCGATCAGCGGCGTGATCTCGGCCCAGGACGCGGACTCGATCTACCGCGTCCCGCTGATCCTCGCGAAGGAGGGCCTGGACTCCGAGCTCGCGCAGCACCTGCGGATCGACGCCGAGCCCGACATGTCCGAATGGCAGACCCTCGTCGATCGGATCGACGCGGCTGTCGACCCGGTGCGTGTGGCCATCGTCGGCAAGTACGTGAACCTGCGGGACGCGTACCTGTCGGTGATCGAGGCGCTCAAGCACGGCGGGTTCCACCACGGCGTCGACGTCCAGATCGACTGGGTGTCCTCCGACGACGTCGACGAGGGCGACGTCGACGAGATCCTCCGCGACGTCCACGGCATCGTCGTGCCGGGCGGGTTCGGATGGCGGGGGGTCGAGGGCAAGCTCGAGGTCGTTCGGTACGCGCGCGAGCGCGGCGTGCCGTTCCTCGGGCTCTGCCTCGGGCTCCAGTGCGCGGTGATCGAGTTCGCGCGCAGCGTCTGCGGCCTGGAGGGCGCGAACTCCTCCGAGTTCGACCCGGCCACGCCGCACCCGGTGATCGACCTGCTCCCCGAGCAGAAGGACGTGACCGATCTCGGCGGCTCGATGCGACTGGGGGCGCAGCCGTGCCACGTCGTGCCGGGGACCCGTGCCGAGCAGGTCTACGGCGAGCCGGTCATCTACGAACGGCACCGCCACCGGTACGAGGTCAACCCCGCGTACCACGAGGCGCTCTCGGGCAGGGGCCTCGTGTTCTCGGGCCTGTCGCCGGATGGGCGGCTGGTCGAGATCATCGAGCTCGAAGGCCATCCGTTCTTCATGGCCGGACAGTTCCACCCGGAGCTGCGGTCGCGGCCGACTCGCCCGCACCCGCTGTTCCGCGACTTCGTCGGTGCCTCGAAGTCGCTCGCCGCGGCTGGGTCCGAGCGGACGCTCGCGCTGCCCGGCTAGGCTCCACCTGCTCGGCGGGGAGCGGTGGACGGCGTGAAGCGATCGGAGACGAGGTACGCGCGCAGCGGTGATCTGAGCATCGCCTACCAGGTGGTGGGCGAGGGGCCGTTCGACCTCGTGTACGTGCCGGGCTGGGTGTCGAACATCGACCTGATGTGGGACGAGCCGGGGTACGCCGCCTTCCTGGAACGACTCGCGTCCTTCTCGAGACTGATCATCTTCGACAAGCGCGGGACGGGGCTGTCGGACCCGGTGCCGCTCGATCAGCTGCCGACGCTCGAGCTGCGGATGGACGACGTTCGCGCGGTGATGGACGCCGCCGGGTCGGCACGCGCGGCGCTCCTCGGGCACTCGGAGGGCGGCAACATGTGCGTCCTGTTCTCGGCGACGTACCCGGAACGGACGTCCGCGCTGGTGCTCGTCGGGTGCTACGCCAAGCGCATCCGCTCCGACGACTATCCCTGGGCGCCCGCCGCGGAGGGTCGCGAGCGCGAGATCGAGGAGACCGAGACCCGGTGGGGTTCGCCCGACATGCTCAGGGCGCTGGCGCCGAGCAAGGCGAACGACGAGGCCTTCGAGCGATGGGTCGGGCGGTACCTGCGCCAGTCCGCGAGCCCCAAGGCCGCCGCGGCCCTGCTGCGCATGAACACCCAGATCGACGTCCGCGAGATCCTGCCCACGATCCAGGTGCCGACGATCCTGATCTACCGCACCGACGACGTCGACGTGCACGTCGACGAGGGCCGCTACATCGCCGAGCGGATCCCGGGCGCCCGGTTCGTCGAGCTGCCGGGCGGCGACCACACGATGTGGACGGGGGACACGGCGGCGATCCTGGACGAGATCGAGGAGTTCCTGACCGGCGTCCGGCGCGGCCCCGAGCCCGACCGCGTCCTTGCCACCGTGCTGTTCACCGACGTCGTGGGCTCGACGGAGCTCGCCACTCGGCTGGGCGACCGCGCCTGGCGGGACCTGCTGGCCCGGCACCACGCGGCCGTCCGGCGCGAGCTCGATCGCTGGCGCGGACGGGAGGTGGATACGGCCGGCGACGGGTTCCTCGCGACCTTCGACGGACCGGCCAGGGCGATCCGTTGCGCGGTCGCGGCGGTCGAGTCGGTCCGTGGACTCGGGATGGAGATCCGGGCCGGGGTTCACACCGGCGAGGTCGAGGTTGCGAACGGAGATCTGCGGGGCATCGCGGTCCACATCGGCTCGCGCGTCTCGTCGCTCGCGGCCCCGAACCAGGTCCTGGTCTCCCGCACGGTGGCAGACCTGGTCGCGGGCTCGGGCATCGTCCTCGCCGAACGCGGGGAGCACGAGCTGAAGGGGGTTCCCGGCACCTGGCTGGTGTACGCGGTCGAGTCGGCCTGAGGTGAGCCCGGCATCGTCGCAGGGTCGGGTACGCTTCCCGCGTCCCGGACGTGGAAGGACCAGACTGTGATCGTCGGGGTCCCCAAGGAGGTCAAGGACAACGAGTACCGGGTCGCGCTGACGCCCGAGGGGGCGCGCGAGCTCACGGCCGCGGGGCACCAGGTCCTCGTCCAGGACGGCGCGGGAGCCGGCTCGAGCATCCCGCAGCAGCGCTACGAGCGCGCCGGTGCCGAGATCGTCGCGACGGCCGCCGAGATCTGGTCGGGCTCCGACATGGTCATGAAGGTGAAGGAGCCGGTCGCGTCGGAGTTCGAGCACCTGCGCGAGGGCCAGATCCTGTTCACCTACCTCCACCTGGCGGCCAGCCGGGAGCTCACCCAGGCGCTGATCGAGCGGAAGGTCTCGGCGGTCGCGTACGAGACCGTCCAGCTGCCCGACGGGCGCCTGCCCCTGCTGGCGCCGATGAGCGAGATCGCGGGGCGGATGGCGCCCCACGTCGCCGCGCGGCTCCTGGAGAAGGAGTACGGCGGCCGGGGGATCCTGATGGGCGGCGTCTCCGGTGTGCGGCCGGCCAAGATCTTCGTTCTGGGGGCCGGCATGGCGGGCTCGAACGCCGCGTGGATCGCCGCCGGGATGGAGGCCGAGGTGATCGTGGTCGACACCAACCTGGACCGGCTCCGGTTCATCGACCAGATCCACAAGGGGCGGATCATCACGCTGATGTCGGACCGACTCACGCTCGAGCAGCGCGTGCGTGAGGCCGACGTCGTGATCGGGTCGGTGCTCGTGCCGGGCGCCCGGGCACCGAAGCTCATCACCGCTGACATGATCCGTTCGATGCGCACCGGCGCGGTGGCGATCGACATCGCGATCGACCAGGGCGGCTGCATGGAGACGTCGCGGATGACCACGCACTCCGATCCGACGTACGTCGTGGACGGCGTCGTGCACTACTGCGTCGGCAACATGCCGGGCGCCGTGCCGAACACCTCCACCTACGCCCTCACGAACGTGACGCTGCCGTACGCGCTCCGAGTCGCCGCCGAAGGGTTGGAGGACGCGGTGCGCGCGGACGCCGCGCTGGCGCTCGGGGTCAACGTGATCGGGGGCGAGGTCACCAACCGGGGGGTCGCCGAGGCCCACACGATGAGGTTCACCCCGCTGTCCGCGATCGTCGACCGACTTGGGTGAGCCTCCACCTGGGCGCATGCAGGCTCGAGACGCGCTCGCGAAGCAGATCCAACGCTTCCTCGATCACCTGACGATCGAACGCGGTCTGTCCGGCCACACGGTGGCCGCGTACCGTCGCGACCTCGAGCGCTACGCCACCTTCCTGCGCGCGCAAGGGATCACGGACGCCCGCCGCGTCGACGAGCGCGCGGTGGCCGCGCACATCGCGGCCGTCTCCGCCTCGACGTACGGCGACGGGAGGCGCTACCGGGCGACATCGGTGGTGCGGACGCTGTCCTCGGTCCGGGCGTTCCATCGCTTCCTGCTGCGGGAGGGGAAGATCTCGAGCGACCCCACGGCGGCCGTGATCCGGCCGAAGCTCCCGCGTTCCCTGCCCAAGCCGCTGTCCGTGGACGACGTGGCCCGCGTGCTCGCACACCCCGATCGGTCGGCGAAGGGGCTCCGGGACCGGGCGGTCCTCGAGACGCTGTACGGCGCCGGCCTGCGGATCTCCGAGCTCGTCGGCCTCGACGTGGACGACCTCGACCTGCAGGAGGGGAGCGTCCGCGTGCTCGGCAAGGGCGGCAAGGAGCGCGACGTGCCGATCGGCCGGTACGCGCGAGAAGCGATCTCGGCCTACCTGACGAGGGTCCGGCCCCAGATCGTGACCGCGCGCTCGCGTTCGGCGCTGTTCCTGAACCTGCGCGGGGGACGCCTGACCCGCCAGGGATGCACGGGGATCATCCAGCAACACGCCGTGGGTGCCGGCATCCGAAAGAGGGTGAGCCCCCACACGTTCCGGCACTCGTTCGCGACCCACCTGCTCGACGGGGGCGCCGACGTGCGGGTCGTCCAGGAGCTGCTCGGCCACGCGAGCGTCGCCACCACCCAGGTCTATACGCTGGTGACCAGGGAGCATCTGCGGGAGGTCTACTTCACGTCCCACCCGCGGGCGCGCGCGACCAGGAGGAACTCCGCGTGATCGAACCCGCCAAGCTCGCCGAGCTGCGTGAGGCGCTCGAGGAGCAGCGTGAGAACCTCCGCAAGGAGATCGCGGGGCAGGGCGGCGACCCGGACTCGGACGACGCCGCGATCGACGTCGAACGCGGGTTCGCCGACAGCGCCCATTCGACCGCGGAGCGCGCCAGGTTGCTCTCGGTCATGAAGGCGCTCCGCGCCAACCAGCGGTGGGTGAATCGCGCGCTGAAGAAGATGGAGCTCGGTACCTACGGGGACTGCGAGCGGTGCGGCAACCCGATCTCGATCGAACGTCTCGAGGCGCTCCCGTGGGCGATCCTGTGCATCGACTGCGCGCACCTCGGTGAGGGCCGCTGAGGTGACCGCGGGTTCGCGATCCGCGCCGAGGGTCGCGCGCGTCCTGATCCTCGTGTGCGACTCCTTCGGGGTCGGCGGGGCGCCGGATGCGGAGGCGTACGGCGACGTGGGCTCCGACACGCTCGGCAACACCGCGGCCGCCGTCGGGGGGATCCACGCACCGAACCTCGGCGCGCTCGGGCTCGGCCTCCTCACGCGGATCGAGGGGGTCGAGCCGCGGGCCGAGGCGGGAACGGCGCACGGCCGGCTCACGGAGCGGTCGGCGGGCAAGGACACGACGACGGGGCACTGGGAGATGACAGGGATCGTCCTGACCGAACCCTTCCCGCTCTACCCGAACGGCTTCCCGCCCGAGATCATCGAGGCGTTCCAGGAGCGGATCGGTCGCGAGGTCCTGGGCAACGTCCCCGCTTCGGGCACGGAGATCATCGCGCGGCTCGGCGAGGAGCATCTGCGCACCGGCAGGCCGATCGTGTACACGAGCGGCGACTCGGTGTTCCAGATCGCCACACACACGGACGTGGTGCCGCTCCCGACGCTCTACGAGTGGTGCCGCGTCGCCAGACGCCTGCTGACCGGCAAGCACAACGTCGGCCGTGTGATCGCGCGCCCGTTCACGGGGGAGCCCGGTGCCTTCGTCCGCCGGCCGGAGCGACGCGACTTCTCGGTCCCGCCGCCCGGTCCGACGCTGCTCGACCGCTGCGTCGAGCACGGCGTCGCCGTGTACGGGGTCGGCAAGATCCAGGACATCTTCGCCCAGCAGGGACTGACCGAGGCCCGGTACTCGGACTCGAACGACCACGGGGTCGACCTCACGCTCGACTTCCTGCGCCGTCCGGGCCCTGCCCTCGTCTTCGGCAACCTCGTCGATTTCGACAGCAAGTACGGGCATCGCAACGACCCCGAGGGCTACGCGCACGCGATCGAGGCCCTCGACGCGAGGATCCCCGAGCTCGTCGGCGCGCTGGATGGCGGCGTGTTGTTGCTGACCGGCGACCACGGGTGCGACCCGACCACGCCCTCGACCGATCACTCGCGCGAGCGCACCCCACTGCTCGCGGCCGGGCTCGAGGGCGGCCCGTACGACGTGGGCGATCGCGACACGTACGCGGATCTCGGCGCCACCGCCGCGGAGCTGCTCCGCGTACCGTGGGATCTGCGTGGCTCGAGCTTCGCCGGGGAGATCGGGCGGTGAACGACCCTCGTGACGTGGTCGCCGCCAAACGCGACGGCCGGGCGCTCGACCCGGACGAGCTCCGGTCGTTCATCCTGGCCTACGGACGCGGTGAGCTGCCGGACTACCTGGCCGCCGCGTTCCTGATGGCCGCGTTCATCAACGGCCTGGACGTCTCGGAGACGCTCGCCCTCACGCGCGCGATGGTCGACTCCGGCGAGACGCTCCCGCTGGGCGGCATCTCGCGCCCGAAGGTCGACAAGCATTCGACCGGCGGCGTGGCCGACGGCGTGACGCTCGTGTTCGCGCCGATCGCGGCGTCGCTCGGGCTCGCGGTGGCCAAGCTCTCCGGACGCGGGCTCGGCCACACGGGGGGGACCCTCGACAAGCTCGAGTCGATCCCGGGCCTGCGCACCGACCTGGAGCCCGCCGCCTTCGAACGACAGGTCGAGGAGGTCGGTTCGGCGGTCGCGGCGCAGACGGCCGACCTCGTGCCGGCCGACGGCGCGCTCTACGCGCTCCGGGACGCGACCGCGACGGTCCCCTCGGTGCCGCTGATCGCGGCGAGCGTGATGTCGAAGAAGCTCGCGATCGGCACCGACCTCGTGCTCCTCGACGTGAAGGCCGGGAGCGGGGCGTTCATGAAGACGCCCGATGACGCGGCGGAGCTCGCCGAGGCGTGCACGGCGCTCGCGAGGGATTGGGGGCGGCCGACGCGCGCCGCGGTGACCGACATGTCCCAGCCGCTCGGCGAGGCGATCGGGAACGCGCTCGATGTGGTCGAGGCCGTCCGGTTGCTTCGCGGCGAGCTGCACGGGCGACTGCGCGACGCTGCGGTGATGTTCGCGGGCGAGGCGGTGTCCCGGCTCTCGGACGTGCCGATGGGGGAGGGGCGGGCGCGGGCGGCCGCGGCGCTCGACTCGGGGGAGGCGCTCGAGGCGTTCCGCGCGATGGTCGCGGCGCAGGGCGGCGACCCCCGCGTGGTCGACGATCCCGAGCGTGTCCTCCCGGTCGCGCCCGTGGTTCGTCCGTTCGCGGCCGAGCGGGCCGGGTTCCTGGCGACCGTCGACGCCGAGGCGCTCGGGCGCGCGAGCGGCGAGCTCGGTGCGGGGAGGAAGAGGAAGGGGGACGCGATCGATCCAGCTGTCGGCATGGTCTTCCTGCCGAAGGTGGGCGACCGCCTCGGGGCCGGACAGGAGCTCGGGCAGGTGCACGCGCGGAGCGACGCCGACGCGGAGGCGTGCGTCCGGTCGGTCCTGGCCGCGATCGCCCTGGCGGAGGATCCGGTCGAGCCGCCGCCGCTCGTGTACGGGTGGTACGGCTAGTGGACGACCTGAAGTTCGCGGTCTACCTGGGCATCTCGCTCGTGCCGGCGCTCGTCCTGCACGAGTACGCGCACGCGTTCGTCGCTGTCCGGCTCGGCGACCCGACCGCGAAGCGCTGGGGCCGCCTCACCCTGAACCCCAGGCCCCTGATCGACCCCTTCGGCTCGCTGATCCTGCCGGCGCTCGCGTTGATCCTGGTGGCCGCGCGCGGGATGCTCCTGTTGCCCGTGTTCGCCTACGCGAAGCCGATGCCGGTGGACCCGACGTTCTTCAAGAACCCACGGCGCGACATGAACCTGGTGGTGCTGGCCGGCCTGCTCGCCAACATCCTGCTCGCGTTCCTCGGTGGCCTGCTGATCAGGGCCGGCGTGGCCGGGGAGCTCGGGACGTTCGCGCTCGCGTGGCTGATCGTGAACGCGTTCATGTTCGGGTTCCAGTTGATGCCGGTGCCCGGGCTCGACGGCGCGAAGCTCCTCGCGCCCTTCCTGCCCCCTCGGCCCCGCGAGGTGTATGTGAACGCCGATCAGTACCTGGTCCTGTTCATCCTGGTGATCTTCTTCATCCTGTCCGGTCCGCTGCTCTCGATCGTCGACACGTTCGCGAACGTGGCCTGCAACCTGGCGGCCGGCATCGACTGCCCCGGCTGACGGCTCCCGGAGCCGGCCGTCCCGGGCGCTATCATCGCCGCATCATGAGCGACGCGGCGACGGGCACCGGCGGGAGGACCAGGATCTTCTCGGGGATCCAGCCGACGGGCAGCAAGCACCTCGGCAACCTCATCGGCGGGGTGCGTCAGTACGTCGAAGGCCAGGAGGTTGGGGACAGCATCTACTGCCTGGTCGATCTGCACGCGATCACGGTGAAGCACGACCCGCCGGCCCTGCGTCGGCAGGTCCACGACACCGTGTCGATCCTGATCGCGGCCGGGCTCGATCCGGATCGATGCATCCTGTTCCGGCAGAGCGACGTGGCGGAGCACACTTACCTGTGTTGGCTGCTGTCCAGCGTCACCGCCTACGGCGAGTTGGGCCGGATGACCCAGTTCAAGGAGAAGTCGGCGGAGCAGAAGGAGTTCGTCTCCGCCGGACTCTTCTTCTATCCGGTGCTGCAGGCGGCGGACATCCTCGCGTACCAGACCGACGAGGTGCCGGTCGGGGAGGACCAGAAGCAGCACATCGAGCTTGCCCGAAACATCGCGGAGCGCTTCAACTCCCGGTACGGGGAGCTGTTCACCGTGCCGAGACACCGGATCCCCGAGGTGGGGGCGCGCATCCTCGACCTCCAGGATCCGGACAAGAAGATGTCGACCACCGGTGGGTCCGAGCAGGGGACGGTGTACATCCTCGACTCACCCGAAGCGATCGCGCGGAAGTTCAAGTCGGCGGTCACCGACTCCGGCAGGGAGATCCGGCGAGCGCCAGACAAGCGAGGGATCTCGAACCTGGTCGAGATCATGGCCGTCGTGCGCGGCGTGACGCCCGAAGACATCGAACGGGAGTACGCGAGCGACTCCGGCTACGCCCGGTTCAAGGGCGACGTCGGTGCGGCCGTCGCCGAGTACCTACGGCCGATCCGGACGGCCTACGACGCGATCCGCTCCGACGAGTCGCAACTCGAGTCGATCCTGCGCGAGGGAGCCGCCAAGGCCCGCGCGATCGCGGCCAAGACGGTCGAGACCGCGGCCGATCGGATGGGCCTCGGTGCGGGCTCGGGAGCGGGATGACGTCGACGGCCGGGTCCGGGTCGGCGGAGAGGCCGGACGGCGGCGCCTTCGCGGTCGAGCTTCCGGTCTTCACGGGGGCGTTCAGGGTCCTCGCCGACCTGATCCTCGAACAGAAGATCGATGTGTGCGACGTCTCGATCGCGACCGTGACCGACGGGTTCCTCGCCCACTCGAAGGCGGCGGAGAGCTGGTCGCTGGAGGAGGCGACGTGGTTCCTCGCGGTCTGCGCGATCATGCTCGAGCTGAAGGTCGGCCGCCTGATGCCGCGGCACGAGGTCGTGGACGAGGAGGATCTACTCGGTGTGTCGCCCGATCTCGTGTACGCGCGTTCGATCGAGCTCGCGGCGTTCCGGACGGTCGCGCTCGAGATCGCTCGGGCGCTCGACGAGGAGAGCCTGCACTTCACGCGCGAGGCCGGCCCGCCCGCCGAGTTCGCGCATCTGTACCCGGACGTCCTGGAGGACGTGAACGCGGACGACCTCGCGCGGATCGCAGCGGTGGTGCTCCGTCCGCCGCCCCTCGTGGATCTGTCCCACGTGACGCCGATCCGCTACACGATGGCCGAGGCGGTCGAGGCGGTCCGCGATCACATGGGCCGGCTCGGGCAGGCGTCGTTCCGCGATCTGGTCGCGGACTGCGACGAGCGGATCCAGATCGTCGTTCGATTCCTCGCGCTGCTCGAGCTCTACCGAGAAGGCATGGTCGACCTCGCGCAGGCCTCGACGTTCGGCGAGATCCACGTGCGCTGGGAGGGCGAGGCCGCGTGAGCGACCGGGCGTCGTCGCTCCGATCGCTCGAGGCGCTGTTGTTCATCTCCGACGAACCCGTGACCTCCGCGATCCTCGCAAAGGCCCTGGGGGTCGAGCGCCCCGAGGTGGACGCGTGGTGCGAGGAACTCGCCCGCGGCTACGAGGAGCGTGATGCCGGTATCACGCTGCGGAACGTGGCCGGCGGGTGGCGCCTGACGACGCACCCCGAGGCCGCCCCGGTCGTCGAGCAGTTCGTGCTGGCCTCGCGGCACGTCAGGCTGACGAAGGCCGCGCTCGAGACGCTGTCGATCGTCGCGTACAAGCAGCCGGTCACGCGGCACCAGATCTCGGGGATCCGCGGCGTGAACTCGGAGGGCGTCCTTCGGGCGCTCGCGGATCGCGGGCTCGTGGCCGAGGTGGGCCGCGAGGAGACGCCGGGCCGTCCGGTCCTGTACGGGACGACGCCGGAGTTCCTCGAACGCCTCGGCCTGCCGTCGCTCTCGGCGCTGCCCGCGCTCGCGCCGCTTCTGCGCGCGGGTACGAGCGACGCGGAGGCCGAGACGGCCGACACCGACTGACGGGGGATGCCCGTCGAGCGGCTCCAGCGTTCGCTCGCCCGCGCCGGGTTCGGGTCGCGCCGCGCGTGCGAGGAGCTGATCGCCGCCGGCCGCGTCGAGATCAACGGACGGATGGCGACGCTGGGCGACCGGCTCGATCCCGCGGTGGACCAGGTGCGGGTCGACGGTTCGAAGGTCAACGTCAACCCCGAGCTCCGCACGTTCGCGCTGCACAAGCCGCGCGGGGTCACGACGACCATGCGTGACCCCCACGCCGAACGCGACCTCAGCGGCTTCGTCCCCAAGGGCGTGCACGTGTTCCCGGTCGGTCGCCTCGACCGGGACACCGAGGGGCTGCTGCTGCTGACCAACGACGGCTCGCTGGCGCATCGGCTCACGCACCCCCGGTACGCGATCGAGAAGGAGTACCTGGCCGAGGTGGGCAGGCCTCCGTCCCACCGGCAGCTCGCGCGCCTGCGCCGCGGCGTCGAGCTCGACGACGGGCCCGCGCGCGCGGTGGACGCGCGCTCGGCGGGAGGCGCCGCGGGACGAGGAGGGGTCCGTCTCGTGATGGTCGAGGGACGCAAGCGCGAGGTCCGTCGGATGCTCGACGCCGTCGAGCTCCCGGTGCGACGTCTGGTCCGCGTTCGCGTCGGGCCGATCCGCCTGGGCAGGCTGCGACCCGGCGACGTCCGCGAGCTCGAACCGGAGGAAACCCGGGCGCTCTTCCGCGCCACCGGTCTCTGAACGGCGGCGCCGGAGCCGTTCGTGACCGTGGGTGAGTTCGGCCTGTAGCCTTTCGCCGGCATCGGTGAGGTGGAGGCGTTGGGGGAAGTCAGGGTTCGAGCGGCGCGCGGGGCGATCCACGTCGACGAGGATTCGTCCGACTCGGTGCTCTCCGCGACGGAGCGCCTGCTTACCCAGATGCTCGAGCGCAACGACGTGGCCGCCGACGACATCGTGACCGCGTTCTTCACGGTTACCGAGGACCTGCGCTCGGCCTTCCCGGCAGAGGCGGCGCGACGGATGGGTCTCGGCGGCGTCCCCCTTCTCTGCGCGCAGGAGATCCCCGTCGAGGGGTCGATGCGTGGTGTGATCCGGGTCCTCCTGCAGTTCCACACGGCGCGCGAGCCCGCCGAGGTCACGCACGTGTACCTCGACGGCGCGGAGACGCTGCGCGATGACCTCGGCTGAACGCGTCGCGGTCGTCGGGACGGGGCTGATCGGCACCTCGATCGCGATGGCCTCGGTCCGGGCGGGGGAGACGGTCCGGGGGTTCGACGCCGATCCCGACGCGCTCGCCCGGGCCGCGGAGCGCTCGGGGCTCACCCCCTCGGCAACCCTGGAGGAGAGCGTCGCCGGCGCGACGCTGGTCTTCGTCTGCACCCCGATCCCCGAGTTGCCCGGCCTGGTCTCGGAGATCCTGCGGCTCGCCCCGGAGGCGATCGTGACGGACGTGGGGAGCGTGAAGACCAGAGTGATGTCCGGCGTCGACACGACCGCCGACCCGGCGCACCTCGACCGGTTCATCGGCGGCCATCCGATGGGCGGTTCGGAGCGGTCCGGGCCCGATCACGCCTCGGCGTCGGTGCTGGACGGCGTGGTCTGGGTGCTTTCGCCCGCTCCGGGGGTGCCGGAGGCGACGGTGGCTCGCCTGGCGACCTGGGTGGAGAAGATCGGCGCACGCCCGGTGCCGATGGACCCGGAACGTCACGACCGTCTGGTGGCGGTGGTGAGCCATCTGCCGCAGGTTGCTTCCACCGCCCTGATGGGCCTGGCGGCCGCCGAGGAAGCGGGGGAGCCCGAGATCCTGTTGCTCGCCGCTGGCGGGTTCCGGGACCTCACGCGGCTCGCGGCCTCGAGCCCGCACCTGTGGAGCGACATCCTGCTCGCCAACGGCGACGCGATCGCGCGGGCGATCGACCTGTACGTCGAACGCCTCACGCGACTGCGAAACCTGATCCGCCGGGCCGAGGCGGCGGAGGTCGAGCGCGCCTTCGGCGAGGCCAAGCGGGCTCGCCTCTCGCTCGCGGCCAAGCCGCAGGTCAAGGCGGGGGTGGCGGTCTTGCAGGTACCCGTGCCCGACCGCCCCGGGGTCCTGGCCGAGGTGACCGCGACGATGAGCGACGCCGGTGTGAACATCGAGGACCTGCAGATCGTCCATTCGCCCGAGGGGGGCCGGGGAACGGTGCACCTCACGCTCGCCGCCGACGCGGCCCATGACGCCGAGCTCGCCCTGCGCAAGCGGCGGTTCGAGCCCCAGCGACTGGCGTGAGTCGGTGCGCGCGATCGTGCATCCGGGTGCCTTCGACGGCGGGGTGGCCTCCGTCCCCGGGGACAAGTCGATCGCCCATCGGTGGTTGATCCTTGCCGCCACGGCGCTCGGCGGGTGCGAGCTCCGCGGGCTCCCCGGGGCCCTCGACGTGAGGGCGACGGCGACCTGTTTGGCCAGGCTCGTGGGTCAGGACGCTCGAGGTGCACTCGACGGTTGGGCTTCGGATCCCCTTCCCCAGGCGGACCGTGACCGTTCCACGGCGAACGACCCTCGACCTCGAGGTCGAGACCTCGTGCTCGAAGGGCACGGTCGAGCTGCGCTTCACCCCCCGATGGCCACGCTGGACTGCTCGAACTCGGGCACGACGATGCGGCTGCTTGCCGGCCTGCTGGCGGCGGCGCCGTTCGAGTCGGTCCTGCGCGGAGACGCGAGTCTGACAACACGCCCGATGGAGCGCGTCGCCGATCCCCTGCGAGCGATGGGCGCCGACGTGCGGACCACCGACGGCCACGCGCCGATCGTCGTGCGCGGCGGGCCCCTTCGAGGGATCGAGCACCGGACGGCCGTCCCCAGTGCCCAGGTGAAGAGCGCCGTCCTCCTCGCCGGGCTCGGCGCGGAGGGTTCGACCACCCTGCGCGAGCCCGTCGCCACGCGTGACCACACCGAACGGGCGCTGGCGGCGCTCGGCGCCCCGGTCGAGTTCGAGCCCGGGATGGCGTCGGTCCGCGCGTACGTGCACGAGGGGTTCGCCGCGGCGGTGCCCGGCGACGTCTCGTCGGCCGCGTTCCTCGTCGCGGCCGCGTTGCTCACGGGAACGGCCTTGGCGGTCGAGGGAGTGGGGCTCAACCCGACACGCACCGGTTTCGTCGGCGTCCTCGAACGCATGGGCGCGTCGCTCGGATCCCGGATCGAGCGGATGGAGCTGGGCGAACCCGTCGGGACCCTCGAGGTCGAGCCGGGGCCCCGGCTCTCAGGAACGACGATCGATGCGGGAGAGCTTCCGCTGGTGATCGACGAGGTGCCGGTGCTGGCGATGATCGCCGCGCACGCGAGCGGTCCGACGCGGTTCGAGGGTGCCGCCGAGCTCCGCGTCAAGGAGAGCGACCGGTTGGCGGGGCTCGTGGAGGCGATCCGCGCGCTCGGGGGTGATGCCGATCTCGAGGGCGACGACCTGGTCGTCGGCGGTGACGGCCTCGTTGGCGGCGAGGCGGGGGCGCGCGGCGATCATCGGATGGCGATGGCCCTGGCCGTGGCCGCCCTCGCGGCACGGGGTCCGGTCGTGGTCGACGGGATCGAGGCGGCCGAGGTGTCCTTCCCCGGGTTCGAGGAGCTCCTCGTCGGGCTCGGCGCGAGGATCGAGGTGTCGGCGTGACGACGGTGATCGCGATCGACGGCGCCGCCGGGGTCGGCAAGAGCACGCTGGCGTACCGGCTTGCGGCCGAGCTCGGCCTGCCGTACGTCAACACGGGGCTGATGTACCGGGCCCTCGCCCTGCGTGCCCATCGCGACGGCGTCTCGCCGGAGGATGCACCCGAGCTCGAACGCCTCGCGCGCGGCATGCGCTTCGAGCTCGACTCGAGCGTTCGGCCGCCCGAGCTCCGGATCGACGGTGAGCCCCCCGAACCCGCCCTCACGTCCGCCGAGGTCGAGTCGAGCGTTTCGGCGGTTTCGCGTCACCCCGAGGTTCGCGAGGTGCTCCGCCGCGAGCAGCGTCGCCTGGCCGTGGACGGCGCGGTGATGGAGGGCCGTGACATCGGGTCCGTCGTGGCGCCGAACGCGGACCTCAAGCTGTTCCTTCGGGCGGACCCCCGCGAACGGGTCGGCCGGAGGGCGCTTCAGCGCGACAAGGATCCCGAGCACGTCGCACGGTCGCTCGGCACGCGGGACCAACTGGACGCGCGGACGAGCCCGTTCGTGCCGGCCCCCGACGCGATCGTGTTCGACACGACCGAGCTGTCGCCGGACGAGGTCTCAAGGCAGGTGCTCGCGCTGGTCCGCGAGCGCGGGCTCGTGCGGTGAGGGCTCCCGCGGTCGCCGTGGTCGGCCGCCAGAACGTGGGCAAGTCCACCCTCGTGAACCGGATGTTCGGCTCCCGGGAGGCCATCGCCCACGAGATGCCCGGGGTCACCCGGGATCGGGTCGAGCTCGAGGCCACGTGGGGAGGTCGAACCCTCAAGCTCATCGACACGGGTGGGTTCGCGCACGACGCGAAGGGGATCGAGGCGCTGGTCTCCGACCAGGCCGAACGTGCGGCGCGACACGCCGATGTCGTCCTGCTGGTGGTCGACGTCCAGACGGGACCCCTCGAGGAGGACGCCGCGCTTGCCCGGCGGCTCCGGCGCGCGGAGGTGCCGGTCCTGGTGGTGGTCAACAAGGTCGACAGCGAGCGCGACGAGAGTGACGTCCCGGCCTTCCTCTCGCTCGGGCTCGGTGACCCGGTCCCGGTCTCGGCGCTCCACGGGCGCGGTTCGGGCGACCTCTTGGACCAGCTGGTCGCCGTGCTGCCGGACGAGGAGGCCGCCGACCACGAACCCGAGGAGCCGCGGTTCGCGATCGTGGGGCGGCCGAACGTGGGGAAGTCGAGCCTGTTCAACCGGTTGGTGGGCGAGGAACGCTCGGTCGTCTACGAGGAGGCGGGGACGACCCGGGACGCCGTGGATGCGCTCGTGAGCTGGCCGGACGGCCCCGTCCGCTTCGTCGACACGGCCGGGTTCCGGAGGCCCTCCAGGGTCCAGGGCGTGGAGTACTACAGCTTCCTTCGTGCGGAGCGTGCGATCGAGCGCGCGGACGTAGCGCTGCTCGTGCTCGACGCATCGGATGGGTTCACCGGCGAGGACAAGCGGATCGCCGCCCGTGTCATGGAGGTCGGTCGCGGCCTCGTCGCGGTCGCCAACAAGTGGGACCTGATCGAGGAGCGCGACCGGAGCTTCAAGGAGCTGACCGAGCTGCTCTCCCCGTACGCGCGAGCGCCGGTCCTCCGCACGTCAGCGATGAGGGGCACCGGCGTTCACCGCCTCCCGGCCGTGCTGTCGCAGGTCCACGAGCGCTGGAACAGCAGGGCGCCCACGGCACGGGTGAACGAAGTGGTCGCCGCCGCGCAGGCCGAACAGCAGGCCCCGGGCGGGATCCGCTACCGGTATGCCACCCAGGTGGCCGCCGGGCCGCCGCGGTTCGTGCTGTTCGGCGCGGGCCCCCCGGCACCGAGCTACCAGCGGTTCCTGGAGGGGCGCCTGCGCCGGGCGCTCCACCTCGAGGGCGTTCCGATCGGCATCCGGTTCCGCCCGGGCCGCCGAACCCGCTGACGCAGACCGGCCGGCACCGGCTCCGCTCACCCCCGGTAGACTCGCCGGGCACGGGCCGTGGCGCAGCTTGGTTAGCGCGTCTGACTGGGGGTCAGGAGGTCGCGGGTTCGAATCCCGCCGGCCCGACGGGTGGTAGGTTCGCCGCGCCATGAGCGAGCCGGGCCCGACCGACCGCGTCCTGACGATCCCGAACCTCATCTCCTCGCTCCGCATCGCGCTGATCCCCGTCTTCGTCGTCCTGATCGTGCACCCGGACACCACGCGAGCGGGGCTGGTGCTGTTCGTGGTGGTGGTCGCCACCGACTGGATCGACGGGGCCCTCGCCCGTGCCACCGGGCAGGTCTCCGACCTGGGCAAGGTCCTGGACCCGGTCGCCGACCGGCTGGCGATCGCCGCGGGCCTGATCGCCCTGGTGGTGGCCGACGCCTTCCCGCTCTGGGCGGCGCTCCTGATCCTGGTCCGCGACGTGGCCGTGCTGATCGCCGGGCTGGTGTTGCTCTCGACGCGCCGCGCGCGGATCGAGGTGCGGTACCTCGGCAAGGTCGCGACGTTCGCGTTGATGGCGGCGATCGCCTGCATCGCGTGGGGGAGCCTCGGCTACACACTCGCGCCCGCGGCGCTCGCGTGCGGGTGGGCGTTCTACGCCGCGGGGATCGTCGAGTACTACGTCGCGAGCGTCCTGTACGTCGGCGACCTGCGGCGTGCCTGGCGGGGCACCAACGATCGCGCGGTCGACCCCGCGACGTGAGCCGGGTCGGTCCATCGCGCGCGGCGTGCTACCTTCCAGCCTGATGACGTCGTGACCGGCCGAGGAACATCGCGCCCAAGGACAAGCCCCCAAGGAGAAGCCGATGGAGTTCCCCGAGGACCTGCGGTACACGAAGGAACACGAGTGGGCGCGCGACGAGGGCTCGAACCGCGTCCGCGTCGGGATCACCGACTTCGCGCAGGACGCGCTCGGCGACGTCGTCTACGTCGACGTTCCGCAACAGGGGGCGAGCGTGACCGCGAACCAGCCGTTCAGCGAGGTCGAGTCGACCAAGTCGGTCTCGGACGTGTACGCGCCCGTCTCCGGGACGGTCGTCGAGCGGAACCTGCACCTTGAGGATCGTCCCGAGCTCGTGAACGAACAGCCCTACGGCGAGGGCTGGCTCGTCGTCCTCGAGGTCACCGACATGGCCCTTCTCGGTGAGCTGATGGACGCCGTCGCCTATCGAGCGTTCGTCGAGCAACAGGCCGACTAGCCCTCAGGGGCGCCGAGGTATCGGACGCCGGTCCAGGTC
>Ga0209814_10000128_pt1 | contig 20704 bp, 25 predicted proteins | sample SoiMetdeltSBSDD1_FD_187597 | JGI IMG/M metagenome (GOLD analysis project Ga0209814, IMG submission 187597) | Bulk soil microbial communities from a Populus tree surrounding site in Tennessee, USA - Soil MetaG P. deltoides SBSDD1 (SPAdes) (version 2) | ecosystem: Environmental > Terrestrial >... | reverse complement strand
TTAGAGATAGACAGGAAGATATTCTCTGCCGCTGCTGTTGAAGACAGTTCTGCGTAGTAGGTCCCAGAGCGAGGACCTGTAGATCCGATCGTTGGAGTTCCAGTTATAGTGTCAAAGACTCGGCTACCGCCATTACCAACGGCCAAGCCAACTGTTGTGTTGAACTCGAACCCTGTGCAGAACAGTAGGTCTGCAGCACGCTTTGCGTTGGCAGCTGTAAGGACTACGACAGTAGCCATACTGGACTGCCCAACAGGTGCTGTCTTATCTGCGGTACAGGACCATGTCGCGAGGGACAACGCCGGAACTACCCTAGACACAGATAGGCCAAGGCTTCTAGTAGCGTCCGCACCACCAATTTCGTTCACTTCCGTGAACCCGTTGTTGTGGTTGGACCACGTCCCTGGAGTAGTAGACGTCGTGTCCAGGCAGGCATGCATGGCCAAGATGAGCCCGTCGTACGTACCTGAAACGGGGGTTGTACCTGTAGACAGCGATGCGGTAGTCCCAGTAGACACGGACCCCGATATGATCATGTCTACTGGGTTACTAGCATCTAGGTTCTGCATTTCATACACGATCCAGTCTACCACCGCAGATGCACTTGGTGCAATCGCCCAGGATGACTCACCTGTGCTTACTTTCCAGTACATACCACCAACAGGTGCTACCAGTGAGTTCTTCTTGATGAGCGTGAAACCTGCAGGGTCGACAATGTTGTTGCTTTGGGCTAGAACGAGAATAATGATGTTGCCAGCAGTAGTAGCAAGTGGCAACGTAGCATTACCTGAAGTACCGTTGAATGTACCACCACTTTGCTGAACGAAGTCATCCGTAGTGAGTGGCATCACGGCCTTCCTAGACGACTCTAGTCAGCGAAACAGCGTTGGCGTGGAATAGGGCATCAGTTGCAGTACCGGTCATGGACACTACGTTACCTGACTCGTCGCATTCCCCTGGACCGTTCATCAGGTAGGTGATACCAAAAGCAGCCAGTGAGACTACGAGCTCGTTGGTGTCAACACCCCACGTTCCGACGACAGATACTATGCCTACGACACCTACAGCGCCTGAGGGTGCACCTGAAGCTGACGACAGGATGAGGTAGAAGTTATTGCTGCCGAGAGTTCCCGACCACACTGACGAGCCAGCAGTTGGTGCCCACTGTGCTGCAGTTTCTCCACATTCTGGCATTTCATTTCCTCTCCCCAGAGGTGGTTACACTTAGCGAGTAGCGGAGCAGTCTACGACTGCACTGGGTCCTGTAGCAGTATCGCTGGCGAGCTCGGTACCGTTGGCTACGATCACGCACTTCAGCTCACCGTCAGAACCGTCAGTACGTGCAGCATGACCGGTCACTGTACCAGTCGGATGCTTGACGATCACAGTGTTGTGAGGCAAGCTCTCAGGCACCAGCCCAAACACTGAGTCGCCGTCCAACGTTACCTCGACGTCTGCAACCTCGCCAGTGTTGCCCGTGACAGTTACGCGCCAGTAGTCCATAGCCATCGCTCTCTCCTTACACACCAAGGAACTTTGACTTCTTGAGGACCTGAAGTTGTTCGACAGCTTCGAGTCTTTCTTCCTTTGACATCTCGAACATCATGACTGCGATCTCAGCTTGACGTCTCTTGACTAAAAGAAGGGGCATTAAGCGTTCTAGCATCGCTACTGCTTTACGCCCAATGACTACGTGCTTTCGAACGCCACTGGACTTGTGTGTATGACATCCGCCGCCAAAAACATCCTCCATCAGCTCGAGGGGTCTGTCATCAAACTTTTGGCAGGTAATGCAACGGAGAATCATACCACGGGCACCATTTTCGATAGAAATACAGCCCTCTCCGTCGAAGAAGCCTGCAATGTAGGCCAACTGCTGTTCTTCGTTCACATGGATCACACACCCAAAAACTTTGCGTTCCAAGTAATTACCAGTGAGTCAGTTGCCGTCTTGTTGATTGCCGTAAACACGATTCGGTGTGCGGTGTTAGCAGCCGTCGTAGTAGCATCAGTGCCAGCATCATTGACGATGACTGCCTCAGTGATCGCAGAGTTGGTAACGTCACCTGCAGCCCACGTCGTCTTGTACTGACCGTTGACACCCAAACCTGCACCTAGGTTCTGCGTAACAGGCCAGGTCGCATCGAATGGGTTATTCGAGCCGGTAATGTAAGTAACGAGTGCCGCACCAGCTCCGGACTTGGCTACCGCAGTAGTACCAGTGCCAAGCTTCATACCAGTCATCTTGGTAGGCTGCGCAGGAGCTGCTGGTGTAACCAGCGCGATGGCCATACCTGCGTAGTAGAGGTCGCCTGCATCTGTAATCAGGTTCCCACCACGACGTTCGTCCTTGAGGTTGCCATCCTTGTCGAACAGCTGAATGAGGACGCTGCCAGTGAACGGCGGATCTTGTGGGATGTGAGTGGTGCCTACCACGTCAAGCTCGACACCTCCTGGGCTGTCCATGCGAACCTCTGCCTGATCGGCGACTCCTGCCTGGTCGACACAGTCTAGAGCTCCTATGCCGCTAAAGATGGTACGTTCGTCAGTCATGTGTCACCTCTCGGCTTACTGAAATGTAGCCTTGTAGGATACGCTCTGCTTTTACAGTGTTGTCGATCTCCAAGTCGTACCTACCTTGCTTCCATGTAAAGCCTAGGGTAGTCGCCTTTGGAATGGTAATCGTGATTATACCATTGGGACCATCGATTGTTGGAACGATGTTGAATAGGGGAGTGACTGCATCGACTGTCAAGCGCGCTTGCATACGCGCCGTGTAGCCAGTTAGGACTCGTGGCAAGCCAGTCGCCTTGTCGTAGACAGTGAACACTTCTTCGAAGGTCACTCCCTGGTTTATAACGAAGTCGCGCCAGGCTGTCATCACACCTCCTACAGGAAGCTTGTTGGCGTAGTAGAGTTCGGAGCCACTCTCGATCCGACGAAGGACTTGGCCAGAGAGATGATAGCCATAGTCAGTCCAGTGAGTGCACAGGTTTTGAGGTTTGCCATGTCGATAGTAGGACCGGTTAGGCCGTCGACGATCAGAAGACCGAACGCACCCTGAATGAACGAAGTGACAGCCTTCTCGCCGGAGTCCTTCCAAAAGTCGGACGTCTCCCAGTAACGCTTGGTCATGGCTCACTCCATCATTCTACGCGCATGATCGTCGTTGATGGCCTTAGCCAATCCGGCGAGGACCGTTGCGTCGCTTAGCGCTACCTTGATGGCATCATATACGACCAGTGGATCGATCGGTGCAGGTGGTTGTGCTCCTACAACCTTGTTTGCGGCCTCTAGCAGAATAGCGCCTACTGAACCAGGCGGAGGCGTACCCAGCGTCGACGTCCCTGGCAGTGAGACGATCCAGTTGCGTAGATTCTCTACGTCAGCAAGAACGTTGCCGACCGTGCGAGTTGTGCTACCAGTGTTGTACTCCGGCTCGAGTTTGTCGTCTTGGTTCATATCTCCCAGTCCGATCGCGTCTAGATACCTACGGAACAGCCTCGGCATGTTCCGTCCGCGAGCATCTCTGAACTCGCTCATGTGCGTATGCCCTAGATGTGACTTGTCACCCGTAGTACGACGACCGAGACGGTCCCAGCGCTTAACCGTCACACCGTCGAGCGTGTAGATGACCTCACGAATGTCACGAGTGTCAGCAGCACCCCTCTGGCACTCACCCACAAGCCAGGCGTTGAACGTGTGCATGTTATGTGTCTTGCCGTTGATGACGTGCTGAAACCAACCGACATCGATTCCTGCAGCGTAGATGGACAGCCCAGTTCTGTCCCTCATTGACTCTATGACAGAGTAGTCGGTAATGGTGCCATTTGCATCACGTCGCACTCTGTCAGAGCCACAGTGATACCCACCAATGTGGTTCTCGTCGGCAACGATACCGACCTCATTCGGTTCGAGGTCCTCCGGCTTAGGACCTGGATCCATGTTCAGCTCGTCGATCATTATCGCACGAGCTTCCATTAGCATCGGGGGCGCTAATGTCATACCGCCTCCTCTTACAGCTCGAGTACTTTTGCCGTGATATTGGTGTGGGTGGCGTTAGCTACTTGTGTTCCAGCAGCTGCTGTTCGTAAGGCGACAAGTTGAAGTGTATGAACTCCAGCAGTCGCCAGAAGAATCTGCCAAGTCTGACTAACGGTACCTCGATCAGTCGTAGCTGCTACGCCCAGCAAAGCCAACTTAGCCTCAGCCGCACCACCGTCAACTACGAGGCCACCTTGACACACAGTCGTTCCAGCAACAGTTTCCTGGAAGTCAAAAGTGCCTGTCACTTCAGCAATAGCGTTCGCCTTGACAGTGGTAGCAGTAATGAGACAGCCGGACACGTTCTGCTGTGAGGTGCTCAGCGTCAGTTGTGCATTACATACAGCCTCCTGGACGTTAGTAACATTACGAACGGGAAGAAGCGTGTCGCTGAGATATGTCTTCGAATTGGAGTGCAGTACACTAACTTCACCGAAGAAGCTACCGAACCGTATGTCAGCACTCTGCGTGGCGCCCACCCAAAACAGCGGAGTTCCCTCATTGCTGCAAGTTATCAGGAATGCTTCCTTGACGTCGCCATTCCTAACCGCACCATACGCATTAACAGGGTTCGGTGAGTCAGGCAGAATGATTAGTATGGCAAAGGTGTAGTTGTTGTCGTCTCGCTTCTGAATGACACCGTTAACAACTGTCCAGCCGAAGAAGCTGTAGTAGTTCGTCAGGTGGTCAGGAATACCCTCACCTGACGTCATAACCGTAAAACCACCATTACCACCGATAACGAGAGAGCCTGTATCTACAGCAGTGAGTCCTGCACGCTTTGCGGTTTCTAGTGCCTTAAGGCGTCCGTCAAACCAGCGCATCCATTCGTCGACAGCCTTCGGCTCTTGACGGTACTTACCAGTCACAAGTCCTCACCTTCAAAGACGAGGTCGACTTCTTCTGTCTGCTCGTCGTTTTGTGGACGCAGAACCCACTGTGTAAGACGTGTCTGTACAGACATCCCACCAGGGTGCATCGGATCTGTGATCTTAACTTCGCAACCGTCTCCTAGGCTATACGAGCCGAACACTGGATCAAGGTTGCCTTTGACCTGTGCTTTGATCACCACTGTAGGCGCCTTACGAACAGCTGCCTGTTGCGCAGTGACGCCGTTTAGGATGGCCTGGTTGTCAAGGAACTTTAAGGGCACACTAACATCGTATCTCAGCCAGCCATTCGCTAGCAGGCCAGTATGGACCACGTCACTGATCAGCATACTGCTACCTTCGCCACCCCCAATGCCACGTATGTGTGTACCAGAGCTACTGATCGAGGCAGTCTCGTAGTAGTTCAGAATTGGTCCAGGGTACTCGAATGTAACGGAGCTGCTGCCAAAGGGCGAGCCCAGAGTGGGGTATCCAATACGCAACGTTTTAACGTAGGCACCCTCAACTTTGGAGGTGTCAATTGTCCAGTCGAAGCCATTATCAGCATCAGCTAGCTCGCTCATGACGTCGCCGTAGTACTTGTCATCAAAGCTATCAACTGACACTGACTTTGCTAACACCGTTGGAAAGCTTGGAGGCACAACAACGCCTATGTCGCGCTGAGGATCTGCCTGCATCGTGTTCCACAGATCACGGAAGATGTTTACCTGCTCTGTAGCTAGCCTAACAAAGGTTGGCATCCTCTGCTTTCCAGGAAACGCCTCCCAACTTCGACAGTACATCTGACACACCTTAGCTTGACTCTGGTAAGTCCTAGACCATACGATGCCACCCCAAACTGGAAAGTCTTCACGTTCCATCACTACAAAGGAACGACCCGGTATGAACATAGATGCGAGATCCTGGTTGTCCTGACCTGTCTGGTCAAAGTTGACGGATCCTCGTAGCTCTCCCGCATCGTTCAGGCGACTCATCGCGTTCACGCCATACAGCGGCACCTCACCAATAACCTTGCCGGTGAGGAGCTCACCGAAGACGTAACGGTAGGAAGTCATTATGCCATCCTCGTGAGTCTGCCCCACGAATACTGCTTGAGCACCAAGTTGGTAGCACCTGCAGTATTCTGGCTCCACCTGAAAGTCGCAGTTCCTGGTGTACTGCTCGTTGTAATCGTACCAACGTGCCAACCAGACAACGAACCACTGATTGTACCTCGGGAGTGATCTGCTCCGATAGCAGCCAAAACTGCGACCCCAGTATCGAGGTCTCCTGCACTAGCCGAAGCGGCATTTGGTTGTGCAAAAAACGAGCTGACCATCTGAGCACCAGCCGGACCCGACCAGTCAGTCAGGAAGTCCGCTGTGGTGTTAACGCCTACCCAGTGCAGCCAAAGCTCTACGGAGTAGACAGCGTTAGCTACAACCGACCAGAATAGGTGGTTATCATCTTGCGGAGTACCTACGTTGTTTACTGTCTCGTCAGCAGTCTTGTACTTGTAGACGGAACGTCCAATGTCACCGTACCAAACCGGTACACGTGTAGTAGGCGTATCTTTAATTGTCAACGCATCGGAAGTTGCGTCTTCAGCATAGAACAGCTGACCCTCAGGAAACAGCGCAAGATCATAAGCGCCAATGACGGCATTCGTGCCAAACTGTATGCCGCCAGTGCTCGCTAGGTAATCGCGCTTGTCGGTAATGTTGGCATTGACGACCGTCGAACTCGCAGCAGGGACAAGAATCTCAGCCAGGATCAATGAGTTCGCTGGCGCTGTAGGTGCTACAGGTGACGAAGCGGGCGTACCTGTTACAACATCAATAAACCAGTCATTACTGGCTCCTGAGTAAAACGCGTCGCGAACCTGCAAAACTGCAATGTCAATCCTCGGCAGCGACCCATGCGAGGTATCAACTGACTCGGTAATGGTACTGTCGTTGAAAACCCAATACCCAGCCTGAGTGGAACTTTCACTGCCCGGAACGAGAGCCCAACCCGACTGTACTTCAACTGCCATGCTTGGTGAGCCTGTTTCGCTAACTGTGAATTGTCCACCACGTCTCGGATGCACACCACCCTTAGGACGCAAGTTGCTAGCCGAGTTACGAGCAGCAGTCAGAGCTGCTATGTATCCGCGAAGCTGTGCAGCAGTATGCGTAGCGCCAGCGTTCTGAAGAAAGCCGGGAGGGTTTTGCTCGGTCATTTAGTCACATCCTTCCTCAGCGCCAAGCGTTACGGAACTTGATGTTCAAAGTTGCTGACGGATCTGAAGAGGCAGCCTGGAAGCGAATAGACGTCTCACCAGGCTCCAAGTTGAACCAGTCCGCTTGTACCAAGTTGTTGCGCCTATTCGACGTGCCATTGAGTCTAGCTGTACGATAGTAAGTATTGACGACTAGCGTCTCGAGTGCAGTAAGTGTTATGCTGCTGAACTTGAGACGTTGCCCAGTTGCGTCATTAACTATCTGCGGGTCAGTCACAGGGCCTGTTATTGTAAACGTGGCCGGCGTGGAGCGGTTACCGCTATTTGTTACTGTAATTCCGTTTTGGACAGCTGTTGTCGTGCCAAAACCAAAACTGAAGCCCAAACTGAACCCGAAGCCGCTCGTTACCACATCAGTCAAGTTTGTCGTATAGCTCTGTTCGGTTGAATCATAAATCCGAGGGTCCTCTGCAAACATCCTGATCTGAGCGTTTGCAGTTCCTATGCGTCTGAACATATCCCAGTCGTAGCTGACGCCCAAGGGCTTAACGAACAGTAGACGCTCCGGACGTCCTGGCGCTAGAAAGTACAACGGGACAAGACTAGTGGAAGGCGCATAGTTCGCCTTGAGCGTGTCGAGATACGACTCCATAGTCAAAGCGTCAGCGTAAGCAGTGCCTTCGATGACTATGTGTCGACCCTTCTCGAACTCAGCGTCGATGAAGCCGCCATCCTGTCCTTCGTGGTCACGTTCAGTTTCACGATAGGGTGCATTAGAGAGGCCTGTGACCCTATTTATGTCGAAGAAAGGAAGACCGATCGAATCCGTATTGAGAACTATACCGCTATCTCCCAACTTAAACGTAAAGCTCTCAGTCAGCGACATCAGCCCATCCTATTCTCTATGCGCCAACCAAGTTGGGCTGAATGGTACTGAGGGTCGATCTCCTGTGTGGTAATGTTAAACGTTTGATTCACGATCTTCGATGCCGTCGCATTCGACCCAACCCCCACACCGCCTTGGGTACCTGCCAATGCCAACCTAGACGAAGCTGGGCCAATGCCTGCACTACCAGACGCGAGACCTTCTGCGAACAACTTTGTGACTCTCTTACCCATAAGGTAAGGATCACCAGTACCTGAAAGGGGCCCCATCTTGGCAGGACTGCTAACGTGAAGGAAGTTGGTTACGATACGTGCAGCGCTTTCGGCTTTGTCCCTAAGCGAGTTAAACATTGACCCGATGCCGTTGATGAACCCTTGTATCAGGTTGCGGCCAGCGTTGTACAGCCAGGTGCCCGCGTTGGCGAAGAACGCAGCGAGTCGTGCAGGAATTTCGTTCAGGAAACCTCTGATGACGCTCACCCAGGCCAAGAAGCCTGCGACAGCGACTTGAATGACACCCGGAATGCTCTTGAACCAGTTCCACAAGGACTTGACCCAGCTGATGAGCTGCAGTATGGCTCCTACAGCAAAGAGTACCATGTTGATGAACAGGACCAGCGAGCCAATGACTGTGATAGCTACAGTGCCACCGAATACAGCTGCAAAGAACGCGCCCACGATCAACAGGTGCTTGCCTAGAATGATCAGGAACCCTACTACCTTGTCGATCTCAGTCTTGTGATCGAAGTAGAACTTGGTAGCTCGTTCGATAGCAGGAACAAGAAGCTTTTGGATCAGATCCGCTACAAGTCGGAAGGCTCCTGCTAAGAACTCCGAGACGTGGTGAGCAACTTCCTTGATTGCCGGAAGCGCCTGCTCACGGAAGACTGAAACCCAGCTGTTGAACACTGGAATGATTCGCTGAGTTATCACATCCCAAAGCTTATTCAGGGCAGGCTGCATGTGCTCATTCCAAGCCTTCCCGACAGCCTGGAAGAACGGAACTACTACGTCGTGCCAAAGCTCTAGGAAGGAACCCTTCAGATTCTCTGCAAGCTGCCTGAATCTGGAGCTCTTCTGCCACAAGACGTAGATGGCAGTACCGGCACCTGCAAGGATCGAGATTAGTCCTGTGATAACCCCGATCACTACCAGGATCTCTGCACCAGCAACTACAAAGGCCGCAGTTAGTGCTGCGAGGAAGCCGACAGTAGCTAGTAGTACACCGCCAAGGATAAGGCCGACCGTTGTCCAAACACCGAATTGCGTAATGATGTTCTTGACCCTCGGGCTAAGCTTGTTGAACCACTCAACAATCTTGCCTAGGAAGTCGACTAGCTTAAGCAGCACCGGTGTTGCTGCCTCGCCAATTCCGACGCGGAGCACAGCCCATCTGTTGGCAAGCAGCTGTGTCTTAGCAGCTGCCGTGTCAGCCATCTCTGCATACTTTTCACCGAACTGTCCAGTGGAGTTCGTCATCTCTCCGAGAAGCTGTTCGAAGTCCTCCAGCTCACCCGGACGCAGTACAACTTGTTCTAGGAATCGTCGGGCCTGAATGTTAAAGCCTGAACCCCTAAAGACGTCCACGATGGTAGCAACGCGGTCTGCAGGAGGCATCTTGTTCAGCTCGGTGCGAAGGTCCTTCAGGATGTCGATCAAGGGGAGGAAGTTACCCTTAGCGTCCTTGACCTTAACACCAAGCTTGGCAAGATTGTCTACTGCCTTAGGGTGTGTAAAGAGTTCAAGTGCACGAGCGGCAGCTGTAGAAGCTTGTGCAGCACTCTGACCGTTACGGGTCATGAACGCCAACATCGCTGCTACAGTTTCGAAGCTCTGACCGGACCTCGTAGCTGCGGGCACGATTCGGCCAAAGACCTTTGCGAACTCTTCGTAAGTACCTACACCCTTTTGGACCAGCTTGAACTGGATGTCTAGGATGCGAGTTACTTCCTTGGCAGGAAGGTTGTAAGCATTCAGGATAGCAATGGTGCCACGTGCAGCATCCTGAATCTCGACTTGGCCTGCAACAGCTGCCTTGGAAAAGTTCTCCAGCAAGATCTCTGCTTCGTGGACGTTCACGTCCATGGAGGAGAAGATGTCAAACAACGCTGGCTGGATCTGCTGGAATGGTACAGCGATGTTACGTGCGACATTCAGACCGATGTCACTTAGCTGCTGCATGGAAGTCGTAAAGTCGTCAACCTGCGTCTTGGTAAGAGCGACCTGGCGCTGATACTCGATGAACATCTTCGACGAGCTGAAGAAGAACTTCAAGCCTACGGCACCGACGACTGCCATAGCGATACCGACAGTCTCCAAGCCCATAGCCACGGTTTGTGTAGACTGCGTGAATCTTCGCAGGCGGTGCTCATTGATCTCGAGCTCTCTGGCTTGACGCTCCAAAGCTCGTGACGTGTTGTCGAGCTCCATTGCCTGTGCACGGTTAGCAGCTGCGGCAGCTAGTACAGTCGCAACCCTAGCCCGAGATGCGCCCTGTGCTCGCATCTCTGCAGCTTCCTTCAGCTTGACAGCTGCCGTAGTACGAAGTGCCTGTGCTTCAGCACGTTTATTGGCTGCTTCGTTGCGAAGCATGGCAACCTGCGCCTGCGTTGCCGACCTGAGTAGCTCAGCGCTAAAGCCACGAACGACGCGAGAAGCCTCGTCTCGGGCCCTTAGCAGAAGATAGATCTCCCTGGTCGACGCGGGCACAGATCACCATCCTACTTGGCTGCTGCCTGCTGATTGGCTCGCTCAAGCTCTGCACGCTCGCCAGTAGCTTGCTCGTATACACCTGCTAGGTACACGAAGAGGCTATCCTGGTCTAGTAGACCTCCAGCTTGAGGTAGTGCGTGCAAGGCCTTACACATGACAATCAGCTCTAGGAACTCTGCGGTGGTGATGCTGAGTTCGTCTGTGGCTGAGAGGGGTCTGTCAAGGACGACAGCGGCTCGGATGTACCCGGCGATTTTCCCGTATCCTCGTCCTCCTCGAAGTTGTTCACCTTATCGATGTAGGTGTCGACCTCTTCAGCTACGTTGCCATCCACCTTCTTCACGTCATCACGGTTACGAAAGTCGAGTGGACGTCCATCTTTGTCCTGCAGGTTGTGGTCAACGATGGCGTGAGCCCAATCGAAGTAGGTCACTTCAGCATTGAAGAGGTCTACTTCGGTCTTTACGTTCTTGCTGCCCTTACTCGCTTCCATGGCCATCTTGGACGTAAACTGGCGCCTCTGCATCTTCTCACCGTGCGAAAGGCGCTTGATGTTCACGTACCCATCAGGTGGCGCAGTTCTCAAGTCGAAGTGCTCTATGGCACCCGTCACAACAACTGGCATCGTATCCTCCGATTTAGTCAGCCAGTCAAGCAATGCGATGTGCACGACCATCACGAACAGAGCGGTCCGAAGTACAAGAAGTACCCAGTCGTGTAATGTCATTACGTGATGTCTTCCTGACTCTTGACAATGATCTGATATGCGGCTGGCGATCCAAGTAACGGCTGGTATTGGATCGCGGCACGAAGGAGATCGCCCTGCCCGCTCAGGCCGACCTCGTAGGTCTTCTTGATGGTCGAAGGGGTAACGAGCGAAATGCTATTGTTAGCACCCTTGGTCGCCGTCAGTGTGATACTTTGTGCCGTTACTGACTTGAAGAGGTCGTAGTCAGCACGGGTCTGGAAGTCACGCCCGAGAGTGATTCCGAGCTCACGCTCGCCGAAGTGAACAAAGTCAGCACCGCGGCTAGTGCTCTTGAGACGGAACTCTGGCACGGCGTTGTCGTTGCACGTCCACTCGAAAGTGTCCACATCAGTTACAGGTGTGGCTGTAGGGATCTCGATGGAGTACATGCCAGCTCCGAATGGAGCCGTAGTAGGCCACGTAGCTGACGGGCTGGACTGCGATGCTTCATTGCGTGCAACGATCGTAACACCGAAGCCTAGGACTCCGTTGTTGACAGTGAAACGGAACTGGCCCACGGTGCAGCCGACGTAGCCGAAGATTTGACCGGAACGCTTTACTGTACAAGACAGTGTCTTGTTGGGAGGCAGAGCAGCAGAGCTGGGTGTGTACGTGTATGTGAAGTTAGTAGCGCCTGACTTGACAACTGTCGCACGCGCTGCATGTAGGAAGTAGAGAACGCAGTCCTCTAATGCCTCCATGTTCACGTCACCATCGGGGTTCTCGTTGCCAGCAACTGCACCGATCGCATCAGCTGACTCACGAATTGGCCGACGGATTTGTGTATCCTCGTTCACTTTCAAGTTCTCATTGAGGATCGGGATGTACTTAGCTGGTGCGACGTAGGTTCCAGGAGTCACTTCGAAAGCTACGCCCATTAGGCCGGTAGCGCCAATGTCCTGAGGCATGTCAGTTCACCTCCTCCCCCTGCGAAGCGTCCTTGTCAGCGGACGAGCTGAGGCCAAGGATGTCACCAGGCACGGCTGCGCGTCCAGAAGCCTCCTCAGGACCAAGCAGGACAACGATCTCGACGCCCTCAGGCATGTTCGCTTGAACCAGAGGCAAGCCACGCATATCCCTAAACGCCTGCGCAGCCTCATGTGTGAACACATGCGTCTTACCAGGCGGGAGGACGCCAAGGCCGTCAATAGTGACGGACACATCACTCCTGTTCGTAACTTTGTACTCCACTGTTCCTCCCGCTAGAGCTGCTGAAGCCTAGTCTTGGTCAGCCCAGTCCAAGTAAGCTGCACTGAGTTGTACAACGTTTGCTGCTGCTGCTTGAAGGTGTAACCTGGATCAGTTTCGGTGCACCAGCCATGAATGACGATCCTGTCACCAGCAGCGTCTCTCAGATTCAGGTGACTGATGTGCAGCCATTTCTCAATGGCCTCTGCAAACCTGATGCTGTCCATACGTGTGCTGTGCGTTCCACCAGTAGCTTCCGGATTAGGACTCACGACTGAGTGGTAGACCAGAATGTAGACGGAAATCTCATTCAGCGTCATATCCGGTACGCCATCTAGAGGACGCGTCTTTCGCCCAGGCTCTATGCAAGCCCAAGGTGTCTTGGGCACGAAAGCCTGATCTCCATACGAGACACCCTCAATGCCCAGCAGGGATGCCTCGTTCGTTAGTAGGTCAAAGATTCGTAAGGAAACAGTCAGGATGCTGTCGGTAAGGTTATCGGCCACGATACCTCCTACCGCCAGGGCGCGTGAACCTACCTACCTTTTCTGCACGCTCTTCCAACCACTCCGCAAAGACTTGCTGGACCCTATCAATATCTTGGTCCTGGAACATGATGAACCGACGTTGCGGAATCGAAGGAGCTGCCCGAGGTGCGCCGCCGTGCTTCAGTGTGCGCTTGTCGAATAGCTCGAACCCCAGCCTGTCAACTTCACTCTGAAAAGCTGTCGGGCCTAGTATCTTCCTGGCAGCATTCTGGTACTTCTTGAACCAGTTGCCTGCACCTAATTCAGAACCATACCCTGCTTGGTGTACGACCCCGTACCAAGCTTCCTTTGGCAGTGAGCGCACAGTAGCACTTGCGTCGCCAATACTCCAGATCTTGAACGATGTTGCAGCCCTCCGAAGTCTACCGGAGCGTTCCAAGATCGGCCAAGCGCTAAAGTTGCGAAGTTTGATAGTTGTTTCAGATAGTGGCTCCCACGGAGGCCTACCGCCTACTTGGAAGTTCTTCCGAATAGAAGGGATGATAACGAGCTTCACGGATCGTGTTAGTGGCTCACGAAATGACTGAATGTCGAGTCCGAGCCTATCGACATCCTTAGCAACCATTCCGACAGATGGCGTAAACATCCATCCAGCCTCTAAGTCACCGTCGAAACGTACACCCCTAACAGACGTCCGAATATGTGCCCCGTAAATCGTCCCTGACGAGATAGGCATAGGTTGCAGGGCCATCAGAACACCTGACCCATCGAGAACTTCGCAGGGCCCAAAGACGGATCGTCGAAGGTGGGCTCCATTGCTGAAGATGCATCAGTGGGATAGAACTCTGCAGTGCCTGCAGTTGTCGTAAGTCCGGGCAGTTCGATAGTGCCGTCAGACATACCCGAGATCAGCATCTCTGCATTGGTCTGAAGCATTGCTGCGTATGCAGCATCGTTCTCGCTAATCGCCTCACTGTACGCTCTACGGTAGATCCAGGCGACGTACAACTTGACGATAGCAACCTGAACAAGCAGCGGTGTCGTAGCGTCGTCGACCCAGGTTGTAGTGTCGTAGGCTACAGCTATGCGGCCGAGGACCTCTGTCTCCAGCTGATCCAGCAGACGCTCGTCCAGAACTGTAATGGGTAGCTTAGTTTGCTCTGCCCACCCCTGTGCATGCTCGAGAGTAATTCGAGGCACCGCAACCAGCTTCCCGAGAAGGTTGTACGTACTACTAGCAGAGTGCCCGCCTGCACATCACACTAGCTAGCGGTACGCACAACCCTCTCACCTATACCTAGCTACTCCTTGGGAGTCTCGACAACCTTGACCGCCGGAGTGGTCTCTACTGCCTTGACTACCGGAGCAGTTTCGGTACCCCCACCCTGCGCTGCAGGAGCGTCGCTGCTCTCAGAAACAACTTCGCCGGGAACTTCCTCGAGCGCGCCAGCTTCCCACAACTGCTTCATATCTTTCGCTGACAGACCAGACACGACCTGACCAGGTTCGAACTCCCTAACTTCGTTGACGCTGATCTCGTTGCCATCAGCATCCTGGCCAGGCTTGTCGAACCCGTGCCGAATTCTCGTTACCGCTCGGAACTTCTTTGCCACGTTAACCACCTCCGATGGTTATGCTACAGCAGTCTTGATCAGGTATCCTGCAATTTCCTTGCCCGCATCTGCCGTGCCGGGATCGCCCTGAGCTGTGAGCTTCAGGTCGTACCGACGCTGCGCACGAATGAGGTCGGACTTCCGAGCCTCTTCACGCCACCGATCAACGTACTGCGTGCCCCAGACGAACTCGTACCCGTAGGCAGGAATCCGTAGACCTGGCCGGCTGGGTGCGTACGCCAGAATGACGTCCTTACCCCATAGATAGCCGAGCGACACCGGCTGACCTTCATTGGCCGAGTTGAAGCCGACACCGGGAACGACGACACGACCCAAACCTAGGACAGCCGACAGAAGCTCAGGACTGAAGATGGCTCGCTCGGAGTACTTGATGCGCTCCAGGAAGTCCGGGTGGTCTTCGAGCTTCGTCATCACTTGGTACGGGAAGATGCCCACCGTAGGCTCCAGGAAGATCCGAGAGTGAATGGTGGCTTTGCCCGTACGAAGGTCCGCGATCGGGTCAGAGTTGACGTAGTCGCTCCACTGCGTAGTACCCGACAACGTTACGGTGTTACCCGAGGCATAGTTGCCAGCAGTAGTAGCGAGCGTCTTCATGAGCAGCTCGCGACCGAGCATCACACGCATCGTCACCAGCTCAGTGGCGTCACGGTCAGGCGCCAGCGGGCTGTCGACGTTGTCACGCTCTTCGTCAGTCACTGCGATCTGGAGCGCATGCTCCTGGGCGTAGTAGGTATCCGTCGAAACCTGGTAGCCCGGAACCTCGTTTGCCATTGCGCCGGGTGCCCGAACGTCGCCACTCTCCGGCAGCCATGCCTCACGGCCGAAGATGTAGTACTTGTCTGACTGCTTTCGCACGTTGACGGCTGGAAACAGAACCCGTCCAACCATGCCTTCGTTCGGCCACGCGATCGAGATCTGCGTCAGAATCTGATCGATGTGGACGTTACCAGACCCGGTAGGGTTGTAGGCCGCCAATTGCATAGGACCAGTCACCTTGTCACTCCCTTCAGGTCTGGTTACGGAGCCACTTGGCCAGTTGTGAGAAGAACATCGATCAGGTCACCTGCTGCGATCGTTCCAGCCGTGAGGTTGATACCGATCACCTGGTTGGTCGACGCAGCAATGATGGCACCGCCAGCGTTGCCCAGCGACAGTCGGCTACCCTGAACGATCGAGGTGGCCGTCTGAACGAAGAGCTTGCTGATGCCGATCATCATGACTCCGGCTACAGCCTTACCGGTCGCAACCTTGGCCTGGTCAATGTTCTCCTGAACGATACCAATGCCCATGGTAGTTGCTGCTACGTTCAGGTCGATGAAGTCAGCTGTGGCACTGATCTTCACACCACGGAACCAGGTAACACCCGCAGCTGCCGAGGAGTTGTACGTCGAAAGGACCTTCCAGCCCTTAACGATCACGGGGTTTCCACCGTGTGCCATTTAGTCTACCTCCTTACGGCTGCTGGGTGATGTAGCTCTGGCTACGGTACTGTGCCCACAACGATGGCTCAGCCATCAGCACCTTGTCGAGTGCGTCAGTCTGTGACAGCTTCGGGTCCTGCGCCATAAGCGCCTTGACCTTCTCACTCAGGACGGAACTGGCCTCACGCTGGCCACGACCAGGATCAACGTGGGACGACCCACGCTCGCCAAGCTCGACGAAGAAGCTGTTGTTATCGCGCATGGAGGTGAGAATGTCCCAGAACTCCTTTTGCTGGTCAGCAGACAGCGTCAAAGCAAGCTTCTTCACGGCATCCTTGGCGACCGGCGACAGAACCATGTGAGCGCGGTCGAACTCAGACAGGCGTGAATCTACGCCCTGCTCCAGAAGCTTATTCCGATTCTCCACATTCTGCGCTGCGAGATGCTGTATCGTTTCGAACACGTGCTTGAGCTGTGGGTTACCAGCCGCTAGCTTCTTCATGTCCTCAGTCAGCTCGAACGGAGCCGGCGGAGGTGCAGGAGCTGGATCGGTCGGAGGCTTCGGTGCCTGAAGACGCTCGCCAAAGGCCTTGTAGATGTCAGCCTCGGGAGTGTCCGCAGCCAGCCCGAGGATCTCCGCGAGCTTCTTCAGGTCCACTTCCTTCTCCTTCGGAGGGACGGGTGGTGCAGGATCAACCGGTCCGAACGTAAGATCGGACATGTTGAGAGGTACCAAGTTCTTGAGGTACGGACGGTTCGTGATCGCACCGCCAAAGATCACATGCTTGTGCTTGCTGCCTGTCTGGTCTTCCCACTCGTCGTCGAACGTCGGAGAGAAGTACCGATATTCCTTGTTCTTGATCTTGCGAACCGCTTCATCCGTCCATTCGACGAACAGCTGAAGACCGTCACCATCTCCGCCACCGAACTGTGTCTTGGCATCCTTCACCCAACCAGCTGCTACGCCGCTGTGTGCCATGTGATCGTAGTCGATCGCAGGATCTACAGTACCCAGCACACGAGTCTTGACGCTGTTAGCGTACCCCGTAAGCGACTCAGTATCGAACTTGATGTCGCCATAGATGGGGTGAGCCACATCGCCAACAGGCATGGCGTGAAGCCAAGAAGTCTTCTGACCATCAGCGAACTGTATGTTGCTGAGGTCGATGTAGTAAGTGAAACGCTTTCCCATCAGTAGCCAGAGCTCCCTCGTGGCTTACGTGCGACAGCCTTAGGCTGCGCCTTCTTCGTTACCTTCTTTGCGACCTTCTTCATCGGCTTCTTCGCCGGGGGCACTGTTATCACCTCCGATTTGACGCTATAATACCACCGAATACTACGAGAACACACTAGGGAAGTATATACCCGTAGGACTTAAGCCGCTGACGGCGTATTCTCACCTCCAGAGCGGTCTGTGCCAGTATTGCGCTGACCAGTACCTCCGGGAGGTGTAGTCTTTTGCCGAGGAGGACCAGCAGGTGATGGTGCTGGCGGCTTAGGGCCGCCTTGTGGTGTTGCTACGGTGCGGGCCGTTGTGGGATCGCGAGGGGGCAGGTCTAGATCATCACGAATCGCGTCTTCCAACGGATCGTCCGGTGTTAGCATGCCAGCACCCGTATAGTTGCGTGCTGTGAACGAACGTGTACGTGCCTCGTTCTCTTCACCAATGCGTCGCGGCTTGATCTCTGGGTACTCACCGCGCCTGAAGTTGAAGTCGACAAGCTGCTTGATGATAAAGCTGTTGAAGATGTCAGCAATCGTCGAGCCTACGTACCTAGCTGACCGGAGGAACATCTCACCGTTGTCAACCTTGGAAGCCGGATCTTGGGCGAAGCGCGCTAGGACGTTCTGCCAGATCATGCCATCATGATGCTCGATGCTCTTGATACAGTCGACGGGCTGGCCTTCGAGCTTCAGGAACAGCAGCTCCCAACCAGGAGGAAGCACAACGTGGCCACGCTCATTAGTACGAAGGTTACGTCCCAGCTCCTCTGCAAGTCTCTTGTCAGCAGGACTGAAGTTCGGAGGCAGCTTAATGCAAGGCACACCAATACCGTGACGCTCCTTCTGAATAGCGTCAATCTTGTACATGGTGTCCTTGAAGTACCAGTGCTTGTGAGCCGAACGCAAAATCGATGTGCCTCGTAGGTCGCCCGCTTCGGCCTCTAGGCTAAAAATGGCAAGCTTACGAATCGGAATGAAGATTGGCAGGTTGTCAATGCCTTGCTCACTCGGATTCGGCGCCATTACCACACCATCAGGGCCACCATTACTGTCCCAAATCCACTCTTGGATGTCCAGAGGATGCCTAGGTGCAAGCTTGCGAATGACGACCTTGCCAGGCACGATGGTGTTGTCGTACACTTTCTCCATAACCATAAAGCCGTAGTCGCACATGAGCAGTACGTCTTCTAGAGTCATCGACCATGTGCGCGACATCCTGTGGAAAAGGTTGTCATGTACAAATTGTGCAATGTTCTTGTCAATTGTCGACTGTGAGCGCGGCACAACACGCCAACGAGCATCCAAAACAGGCGTCTTCAGCTGACGAAGGGAGCCTCGAACCGACCCGTCAGTGCGCTTCATGCGATAGTACTTGATCAAGCCCTGGTGGTCACGAAGCTCAGGGTTCCACTCCTCGCGATTGAACGACGTCCAAGGCGACGGACTGGAATAACCCAGCTCCTGTAGGGCAGCAGAGCGTGTCATCCCGGGATCACGTTCGGCCATAACGATGAAGCTGCCACCTGGAACTGCAGGATCGTAGTGAGCACTAACGAGCTCGTAGCGGCTGTAAGCATCGCTGAGTGTCAAGTCCTGAGCTGCAGCAGCAAACTCTGCGCGCCTCTCCTCGACGTAGACAGCCAAGTCTTCCGATCCAGGATCTATGACACTCTCATGATCTTGAATGTCGTCGGTGGCGCTAAAACCCTCCACACCGCCTTGGGTAGCTGACTGGTTTTCCATCGTGGCCGCCTTAGAACTCTTGGTTCATGGTAAAGTACCCCGAATCAGTGTCTGGGTGAAAGTCACCAGTACCTGCGTCGGTAGTAAAGTCTGAGACAGAATACACGTCTGACAGATGTGCTGTGCATCCGAGCTCGAAAACGTGCATTAGTGCGTAGCGAAGTGCGTCCATGCAGTCGTGTTCGAAGTTCTTTGCAGCCTCTCGCGGACTCACTTCCGGCTTGTGGTCTGCGATACGATAGTTGTTGAACTCTTTGATGGTCTGCGTACATTTGGGATCAACAAACAACCAGGGCTCTTGCTTAGGTGTTCCGTACTCGTCAACGACTACGAGTCCACCGTCCGGTGTGTACACATCTCTTGGCTGCAAGAACTTCTTGACTAGGTTGACACCTTGGCGCCAGATCGCTTCACCAGGGCCTTTTGCCTCGGGTAGTGCCCAGGTGCCAACGTAGTGTGTGCTGAGCGTAACAGCCGAACCAGGGTCTGCAGCGTCACCGAAACCGCAATCCAGGTGGTACCCTTCTGGGTTCTGGCGGTTCTTTAGGTTGTAAATGTGCTGCTCTAGGGTGGTGTAAGGCTTGACGTACTCGCGCCAAACGTACACGCGATCCCATGGATCAACCTGGAACTCCAGTGCAACAAACGGGTTGGCGAAACCGAAGTCAAAAGCGACGTAGTTGGGCCAGTCAGGGTTGAACTTGTGCTCCTTGATATGCAAGAATGGGTCGAACTCGCTGTAGATCTTGCCCATAAACGAGCCGAATTCAGCACCATACTCCTGCAAAAACCACTCAACTGCAGTAGTACCTTCAACCTGCAGGATCTCAGAGTCCTGTCGTCCACCCTTGAAGATGACCCGATTCTCCCAAGATGGGAACCGCCAGGCTTCATAATCCGGGAACTTTGACGGCTGCATCGACAGCATCCAAAGGTCGTACAACCAGTTGAAGCCTTCAGGTGTAGTCGGGAATGTTGCCCAGCCCCGCTCATCAGATAGCGCTGCACGAACGTACTGCTCCCAAGTTTCGCGCGAGTGCTTGGCAGCCTCTGACATGATCGCGCCATGTAACTTCTCACCGACCAGTGTTTCTGGATGCTTAGCTGATCGGCATTCTAGACGAGTATGCCACGGAAACTCTATGTACATCTCGCCTGAACGCTTGTTGTACGCCTTTCGGACACGCTTATCGCGCCCCATTTTCAGGCCGACGATCATATCCATCCAGACGACCCTGAACTCTTTTTCAGCCAAGTCGTAGGTCGGCCCGACGATCCAGTACCTACGATTCGGCACCAAAAGCTCCGGCTCAAGGTCCCTAGCAGCCATGGTAGACTTGCCAAAACGGCGACCGCAGCAGGCAACACGAAAGCGCTTCGGCGACCGGTGATACAGCCACTGCTTCGGGTGCGGCTTGTATTTGATCAGCTCGAAGTACTTATCCTTGTCGACTACCATCGGTCCTACAGACACAGTGTTACTCTCCGCTCTACTTGCACCCATCCTGCATGTGCTCTCCTCTTATG